>TARA_R110002003_G_scaffold124_11_pt1 | contig 18516 bp, 16 predicted proteins | sample TARA_R110002003 | Tara Oceans TARA_R110002003 (sample SAMEA4396441) | marine metagenome | biome: Westerlies Biome; feature: [SRF] surface water layer (ENVO:00010504); material: water (ENVO:00002006), including particulate matter (ENVO:01000060) such as... | depth 5 m
GCTCCAATGAGGCTTTTTCGCAGTACGCCTTCTCATGGATAGCACCATATGATCGAAAGCCTCTTTCGTCTCATTCTAGATAAAGATCAGTACGAATTTCCTGTTAAGCTCGTCATCCATCGCAACCCATCTCTGGGGTGCGACTTCCGTACTAGATGGCAGACAATGTACACCTCGTCGCGTCTATCGTCGGCGCATGTGAAGTGCTCATTTTGCCAGATCTTTTTTTATTCAGAGCCTTTTTCTTGCCAAAAGGCTTCACCTGATACTATGAGTGTCTCGGCTTTTCGCCTCATTGCAGCGAATCTTACGAGGCTGATCGGAAGGCTGAGTGACCACCCAGCGCCACATCGCGGCTGGAAGCGAGTTTTTATCGAAGGCGCTTACAGAGGAGCCACTTCAGGAAGCCCAGACTGTACTTTTGCGGCTCTTGGATTGAATCTTTTCCTATGAGACTGGCCAGTCTCCCAAAGCTGAACTTAGCTTTAGCCTTTTGGACCTGACGAGAGGGCTCCGTTCCATTACGTGGTTCAACCCTAAAGCTCAAGCAATCGCATCAACGACAGCTGAAACGTCGCACAGCATGAAATGCGAAACCGAAACACAACATGGATCGCTTCCGAGTAGTAACACCAGAGCGAGCCCCTCCAACGAGGACGAACACGACATCGTAAGGATGCCCAGCTGTAGTTGGCTCACATAAGCACGGCTGAAACTATACAGGAATCGCAAAAGAGCCTACCCCCTCCAAGCCGCAAGCGCTTTACCTCGTACGACCCGACTGACTGGAGTCCGGACGATGTAGAATCACTCAAATTTCACCAACCACCTGTCCAGAGTGATCTGAGTAGTGTCATAAGAGACGCTGGCTACTCGCTCGAACTCTCTGACATTGCTGAGGATAGGCCTCCAGAAGAGTTTGATCTAACAGGACTTGGAAGTCAATTCGGTTCAGGAGACGTAGACCCATCCAAATCATTTGAGACTACTGATCATGAACCAAACTACTTGGAGAAAGAGATTCGAAGGAAAAGAGTCGAGTCTGCTGAAAGAGAAGATCTCGTCTTTCTCCCCATCGACGAGCTTGAGCGAATCATGACTTATGAAAACATATATCAAGAGCTTCAGCGTGCTGGTCTGACGAGCAGTTTGCACGAAACTACAGTGTCGTTATGCCGTCGAGGCAAGCTCTCGAGGCAGAGAATATTCGCCATCTTATGCATGCTACAGTTGCCTGCGCTGATCACTCAATTTGAAGGCGAGGGTATTTTCGATGGCGACCTTCCCTTCATCTTTGAGCCAAGTGCAGTATTTCGAGAGACACTTATAGGCTCTGAGAGGGCCTGGAAGGAAATACCGTTGTTCCAAGGGCCGTCGTGGCAGCCACTTCATTTGGAAAGTTTTGATAGGTACCAATACCAGGTGGCAGCACCCATCTTCAAGCTCAGCTGGAGAGCGGGTGAGAAGGTCTTACATTTTGCGTTAAGGGATCGCTTAGTGTTGCCTTTCATGCATGCCGAAGACACATCGGCACTTGGAGAACTCGGCACGACAATCCGTCGCGAAGGTGGAACATCGATTGTACGTCGAGTGAAGATTCATAAGGCACATTTCAACGCCAGTCCAGATACAGTACGTTCATCTCAGAGCCCATTACTCTGTCATCGTTAACAAAAGAAGAGGATAAAGGAGGATGTTTACTTTGCTGTCAAAGAACTAGACGTTGTTCGTGGCTCGGACAGGCCCCATGGAGAAAAGGAAGACCGAGCGCTGAAACGATTCAACGACCACCGGCATCCGCATCTGATCAGGCTGTTGGCAACGTACACATACGCAGGACGCTTTCACCTAATTTTCCCTTGGGCTGACGGCAATCTCAAGGACCTCTGGATGGCGCCCTCTCTCCAATCGTCTCAAGATCATCACGACCTGAGCACTGTCAGGTGGATGTCTGCACAGATCCTTGGTCTCGCAAAGGCACTTCAAATGATTCATGACTGTCCGATTGACAAGGATAATGTTCAAGACCTCTCTTTAGATGAACGAGGAAAGCCTTACGGCCGGCACGGGGATCTCAAGCCAGAGAACATCCTGTGGTACAAAAGCGAGGGGTCAGTCCTAAGCAACGGTCCAATAGGTACATTGAAGATAGCAGACTTTGGCTTTGCAGATTTCCACAGCGAACATTCAAGGTCTAGGGTGCGCAGGAGTGCGATTGGAGGCATTACCGACACCTACAAGGCCCCGGAATACGACGTGTCGCAAATGGTGTCACCTCAATATGACATTTGGTCACTGGGCTGTATCCTCTTGCAGTTTGTAGTCTGGTATATACGTGGCTGGAAAGGCGTCGATGACTTCTCGAAAAGGAGAACAGAGGACTCTCGGGGAGCAACAATAGCCTCAGACATATTTTTCGGGCTTGAGCTCGGTGTTTCCCGTGGCTTTCGAGCGAAGGCGAAAGTTTCGGTCGCAGAGGTAAGTAATCCAACCATATCCTGCGATGTACGAGTTGCTAATACATGCGGTTTAGATGTTTAAGAGTCTCAAAGAGGACAAGTCATCATGCAGTGACTACATCCTAGAGCTTCTGGAATTCGTACAATTTAGCCTACTGAGGGTGAATAGCGTTAAGCGCGCCAAAATCCACGATATCGTCGAGAAGTTCGAGACCATGGACAAGCATTGCCAGGAACTAGATGATTACTGTATAGTCAGGACAAAGGAGGCCAGAAGGACCGATTGAGGGCTCTCTGAGATTGTCGAGGTGGCCGATTCGGCAGATAAGATTGTTGTTGCCGAATCACCGAATCTATCATCGGTGCCTGGAATGCACCACAAGTCAGGATCCTTCAGCAGCTATCGCAGTCAGTCTAAGATGCGTCACAACAGCCTTGATAGGGTAATCGGCAGTGAGCAAGGGCGTCAAACATGTGATAAGAGCCCGACGAGCTCGATCACACCCAGCAATCCTTTGCACAGCGAACGGGATCATATACCTTTAACACATATCGATCGGCAATCGCAAGAACCCGTCAATGAGATTGTTGGAGATGATTCAACGGCAGCGAAGCACGTCCAGTTTCGGTCCGAATCACCGCAGCCTGTCCAACATGAATTATCTAGCCCTCTTCTAAACAGCGAAGCACATCCAAGGACAAAACCAGAAGAACTCGGGTTACAAGTTAATGGAGCGTCCTACACTCACATTGCCCCAAGAAGGACCTCACTGCCAATCGAGACTGCCAAAAAATCATCGACCAACTGCCAGCCCAACCTACCTCGCTCAGGGGAGATTGAGGCTGAACCCCAGGAGGTAAACGCCACGTTACCGAGAGGCGCACCGGATGGCACGAAGCACAGACCCTCTCCTTCAGACTGGAGACGGTTCAAAAAGCGTATCCGAACGCATGCTCACAAACTCATAGACTGGTGTCTCTGCGACGACGGAGACTGAAATATACTTCGTACCCAATACTTAAAAAGAAGACAAGGATGACCATGGAAACCGACGAACCACCTAAGGCTCTGGGCGACGATGGTACAATGCAAGATTACCACCAAGAACTCACTCTATTCTCAGCTTTTCGTCGTCGCCTTTCGCCCGACCCGCGCGACGCGACATGACGAAAAAGTACCACAGGCCAATGGTAACCCCGGTGAAAATCACAGTGACGACGACGTAGATCCACAGATAGCTGGATACACGTGTCTTGCCGCTGTCGTCGAACCAATTAAAAAGGTCATGGAGAAAACGGTCTGGCAACAGTCAGTTTCGCTGGCACGACAGTGCAGTCGTGGCAGGATGACAGGAGCCTTACAGCGAAGAATGTTCCGGGAAGGAAGACCATGGTCACTAGAGAGATGGATCGCATGACCCGGGAGTCCTGGTTCGTGGCAAGTGCTATCTCGACGGCGGTCTCGCTGTGTGACTGTATCTGTCAGTCGTGCATTATGCGCTCGAAGAAGAAGGAGCTTACCCATTGCGTAGCCATGGCCATACCGTCTACGCGCATTGTACAATCTCGTATCTTTTCATCGTATTCGTCCCGAATAGCTGCGAGTCTATGTTGAATCTTCTCGCCTACTTCGTGCATCTGTTTGATTTGCCATTTTGGAACTTCGTAGTGCGGGCAAGCATCAATGTAGTCTTCATCTGACCGGGAAATCTTGACATCCTGTGACTGATGTACAGCCACTCTGGTTCTAGTCGGAGAGCTGTGCTGCGAATCCGATCGCCGTACGCTGGCCATCCTTTCTGGTAGTCGAGAAGGTCTTTTGCTCTTGAATGGTGCTGTGGAATGATCTAGCTGCATTCCCGAACGTTCATGCTCTGGGCGCAGATCTTCGAGATCTGGAGCAAAAGAGGCTGCATCTTGCGATATCTTGTAGAAATCTCTATTCAGTTCTGCGGCATGTTCAGCCATTTTCAACAACTGCGTACTCCATGTCGTGATGGAATTGCGAAGATAAGTTAAATCCAGCCATGCTGTACGCTTCGCCACATTTCGTCTCTCCACTTCAGCCCTGCGATACCCCCTTGCACTACCAGATTGAAAGTTTAGCTCAAAGATCTTGGTTTCGACCTCATTGATGCTGACTTCAACAAGCCGAGTGTGCCTGACGAGCTCCAGTTCAGCAACAATGCCCGGTAATAGAAGTGGATGCGCGGCTTCGAAGGTGATGGTCTGCAATCTTTGAAGTATGTTTTTCTCGGTAGTGAACGTGCTTCCATAAAGTATTCCAAAGGTCAAGCCTCTGGCAGGGTAGTGAGTCGCTGACAAGGCCACGTCAGAGTCCCAGGAATTAGGGGTCCGGCAATTGTACACTTAATTACGCAACAAATTAGCAGGGCTTTCCGGGTTATCTGGAGTATCATGATATCATACCTAATGCCGGTTCTGCCATGACCACTCTATCATAAGAAAATGTGGGAACGTCTGATCGTGCCAGTGCACGAACGATGGATCCATGTACTTGGAATTTTTCACAAATCTCCTCGAAAGTCTGCTGAGAGAACGGCAAATAACGTAGTCCACGAGGCTGTTGTCTGCCCCCAGACGCAGATGGACAATTCGTAGGGCCCAGAAATGACTTGTCACCCAGGGGCGCGAAGGTTGTTGCTCGACGGATACCGAAATTACGTGGAGGGAGGTCACTAGCTTTTGCTAGCCAGTCCTCTATGGACATGGCCTCATATGTAGCTTTGTGAGGCGAGTCGCTTTCCGTGCGATCAGCTAATCTTCCGATGGCGTTAGTAAACACTGTGGCCGAAGAACGATTCATACATACACTAGGATAAGGCCTCTGTCTGTGTGGTTTAAGTGCTGTAGTATTGTTCAGTCTTTGTCAATTTTGATTGATGTACGTCGCTCACGTTCTCCAGCCAGCGTGTCCAATCCTCTGGCGACTCTAACGACCACACCTGGGCTTCGTACTATAGACTGCCATCAGTGCGATAATCGCAATAAAATTTCATCATACTTACATTATTTCCCTCTACAATTTTGATCGCTCTCGACGGGCGCGACTGGTATTTGAACATTCGTCCCAGGTCGGAACCATTGTGGCCAAGATAAGTATTGTCATTTGCCCAGTCCATCTGGACGGGTTTAACACTATCAACACTGGAGCTCTAAGATGAGTATTGAATGCGATGTTGTTGTGATTGTAGACGTTCTGAGAAAGGCTGAGGTTCGATCGCCAATGTTCTCCCTTGGTGGCAAGGCTGAGAATGTTTCGGCGCAGGGTGCAGGCTGTGGTGACACCACAATCTGATTCGCCTGACCGGCGTTTAGCCATGCGAATCGTCTACCGGTTCTTTTTCTTAATGAGGCGTGCTGGATTTTCAGCAAGGTTCTTTCGATTGCCTGTTTCAGGCGTTGCCGCAGACTATGTTTCCGCGCATCGAACCTCATTAGTAGGGTGAGGCACGACTCTGCACGAATGTCTGGTTTTGCAGAGTCGCACTACGTGCCAACGCACCGGTGTGATGGCGGGGCGGCACGCGAGGCTGCATCCAACTTCACCGCCAAAACGTCAGGCTATTGTTTTTGATTTTCAACTAAGCGCTGTGAGCGCTTTTGCAGGCGACTTGAAATTTGGGATAACACAATCCTCTTCCACGACACGCAGACCCTCGTACTAGTTAATTTCTTCTCGTACTTGCTTCAGTCTTTGCTCGTGGTCACCTCAACCTTCTCGACTTAGTTGATATCGTTCTCAAGCCATGAAGATCGCGATTGTCTCAGCAAGATACATGGACCAAAATGCGTTGGAGTCATTTTTTGGGCAAGTTTTCGGTTATGGTCAGGCGCGTGTGACTGTGAGTGCAGGGGAGTTTACGCGAGTTCAGATGACTGACTTCAGCGGCAGTGGACCAGAGGCAAATTCCAGTGCGTGTTACCACGTGCATTGACACCAGTGAGATCGCAGCGCCTGCCCTGCGCTTTGCTCCAAAGTGCTAACTCAACAAGGCGGAATTAGAGTTCATGAAGGCGTCGGTGGACTTCACACATTACAATGAGTCTTGAGGATTTATCCGAGCTTTGCAAAAGATATGAAGTTGGTTGGTCATTCTCGTTGGCCGAGGGACTAAGCAGGAACCAACACAGCTATTCTACCGCCTGTCGCAAGACACGGTGGAAAGTGTCAGAGTCCCCAAAACTCGACGAGTCGTGCGAAACGTAGTCGGTTAGCCAGTTAGAACCCCGCTCCACGCTAAAAGAGACCACTGGATTCGTTCGTCATTTTCACAAGCCCCTCTCACTTTCCACCATGCCTTGCGCTAAACGGTCAATCGCTGAGCGCTCCAACACAATTGCATGGATTGATACAGTTCTCGTGCGAGGCAACAATATCCACGGCTACGTCGGCTGATCTTCCCGTCGTTCCGCTTTCTTGAACTCAACATCCAGCGGATCCTGCTCTTTGATTTGTCGTGAGGTTTTGCAAGCCGTGTAATAGTACGCCTTGTCTCGTAGCGCCCTCTGGTGCATACTACTCAAGCTTTGATACAGCGTCTCGGAGTCAATTCGAGATTTAGCACGTGTGACCAGCATCCTCTCTTCGACTATGTGTAGGAGATCATGGAAATACTGAGTGCACTTTTCATCTCCGTGAAGCTCCACAAGTTTCTATAGCCAAATCAGCTTGATCTCATTAAAGCATGTGTGCACTCACTTCGAGCACCTTGGATTTGACGACTACGTGATGCCGACCATTTCCCTGCGATTTCATATCGTAGAACGTCTCTACAATGCTTCCAGTTGGATACTGCGATCCTAGTTGCCAGATAAATGATGTCTTATTATCTTGACCTTGAAACATCCAGCACACCCATTCCAAAAGAAGGCAGCCAAATGTCCAGATATCGTAGGTTCGAGTTATTTTAGCCCCCTCAGTATCGCATTCGGGCGGCTTGTATCTTGGTGTGCAGTGGATCCGGTGGTTTGACTGAGCAGACCGACTCACGATCGAGTTCAGCTTGGCTAGGCCGAGATCAGCAACCACTAGAATGCCCCTTTCGTCGTCTGGAGAATCAAACAGAAGTATATTTTCGGCCTTCAAATCACCATGTCTACCGTACTTGTCGTCTTCTGGTACACGCAGACTTTGTCGTGAAGGATTGTGTATGCTCTTTATTGCGCTTGCGATTCCGGCCACCTGCTTTGCTGTCCAAAGGATTGTCTCAGCCTCCATCACAGGCATTTTATTACTCCCCCAGTAAGAGTCAAGATCGCATTTTGCCCACGGGAAAAGTAGATTGTAGCTGCGGTGGAGCGTCCAGGTCATGAGCAGCGTGACCATGTGGTCGTTGCCGAGACCATTGAAGCGTCTCAAGGCATCGGCCTCGCCGTCAAACTCTTTGGCATCATCATTTATCAATTGCTTCCTGGCGAAGCTGTTCCCGGTTTTGATATGCAGGAAGCATCAGCAAACGAACCCGATTTGCGCAGGAAGACGAGCTTACTGATTTGAGAAGTGCGTGAAACTCATGGCAGCCTTCATGGACAGTGACCTTCGTAACGATACCGTATCCACCTGTTTGTCTTTCTGCCTCATCTGTAAACGGCAAGACAACCTTATCGTGGTAGTCCTTGTGTCTTGGGGTACGACCATCATTTTCAAGAGTCAGTACGCAAGGATCGACAGCGTATTGATACTCAGAGAAGCATTCTCGGTGACAAGTATCCCAGCCCAGGCCCTCAAAGCATTCAACAAGTTTGAGCTGTGATGTTCCCTTCTGAGTTTTGTACAACTGGCAGGTCGTGCCGTACATTTCGAGCGGCAGGCGCGTATCGTCCAATCCCTCGTCCATTGCGACCTGAATGAAGCGACCTTTACTGATGAGAACAAGGACAGCGAATACTTTACGATAATGGCGCAGTATTGTGTCGGCAAGCACGCCGAGTGCTGCTCCGTGGAAAAGCCCAGGTTCTGTATTTCTGTACGCCTCAAGCTCCTCTACAACTCTATATTTTGTCATGATTCGCTGCAACAATGAAGCCGGCCAGAAGCATTTCATCGTTCTTCTTTTGTCGAAGTACTCAATTCCACATCTGCGAAGAAGGGTATCGAGGTCTTTGTAGTCCGATCGGAGCTGCCCTTCCGGGTCCTGGCCAAAGGCTCCTTGAACGGGCACATCAAACTGAGTCCTGGCGTAAAAACTTCCTTCAACGTGGGGAAGCTCCTGTCCGCTGTCAAACCGGTATATTTCGTCTTTGTCTGACTGGGATTGCCCGGAGGCATGTTCCACTATGATGCCAGGACCATGCGGATGAGGGGTCAAAGCCGTGTCCATCGATAACATGTCCATCGGAGCGTGGTTTTGTAACTTTCTGGGCTGGGACACGTTAGCGGTGGCAGCCTTGCACCAGTTAGAAGATCGTGTGCTGGATCAGTTTAAAAAGTCAAAAAACAACAGAGAGTCACTCTCCGCCGATTAAATATCGGAGTCAGCCTTTGGTTCCTAAAGCCATGACTACGAATCATTGCAAAGGGCTTAGTTTGGGCTGCCACAGCGCGCGATGAGGCTCTGCTACGCCTGTTGCCTTGTCAGGCCAATGTTAGTGGTGTAGCAAGGAGACAAATGATTGCTCGAAACAGAGCAGGCTTGCATGAAGGACCTCTTGTTGTTGTCGAATACGGCTGTCTTATGAAGTCGAGGCAACAAGGCTAAGAGCGGTCTGAAAGCCCATGGTGCTGGCATATGCGAGTTTTTACTGGCCCTATGAGACTGGAAGACGCCACCTGCCTGGAGTTTCGTGGCCATGTGATGATGCTCCTTGTGCTGCGCCCAAGAAATGATCGTCGCAGGTCAGTGTTGAGTGCGCAAAAGGCCGGGGTGCCTTTTGCTTTTTTGGAGGGGTTCAAAGCGGTGAAGAACACGGCCACAAAAACGTGCATCTGCCGACCTATGAGATGCACTCAAAACAACGGTAGACGTTTTACAGTCTAGGCTGTGAGCGAAGTCGCTGCTCTTATATAGCGCACTATACCTAGTTAAGGTTTTCACGGTAGTTATCGCCCTCGTCATAGCTCCGAAGATACTGTTGCTTTCGCTGTGTCACTACAAAGCCTTGTACAGAGAACTGCATATGTTGGTGTAGTGGTGGACGAGTTGATTCGTCAGCCTTCTGGGCATGCAGCGAGAATCATGCGCTCAGTACGTTAGGCTGGCATACCGTAGAATCGGCAGATCATCAAAACAAATCTTCACCGAGGGCTCAAAAGACGTACAGCATCTGAACTTCATGGACGTGCACTCCTGAGATGTGAAATCGTGCGACGTGATATTCGACGAGATTATCCACCACTTGCTAGGTCGCATGGAGCCGTGCGAGGCGTGCAGGATTCTCCAGGGCATTTCAAGTGCCTTGTGGTTTGTGGACCCCGAACCTCGAGTCAGGGAGGATCGTTGGGAAGGAGCCTCGCCGCTTACGGTTGCGGAGAAGACGGCGCATGTTTATGGCGATGGGTCTTTCTTTGCTATGTTGCATAAATGGTTGGAGGAGCGTAAGTCGTTCCACGAGGAGCAGGAGGCTGCGCGTGTTGAACAAGAGCATTACTAGAGGAAATAACATCCTCAGCATTCCTGTGTTTCGATTTTAAAGAGGATCTGGAGCATTCAGACGCTACCTAATCTGTAGTCCAGTGGCGAGCTATGGGAAGAAGTTCACTTCATGTAGGCTGTTCGTTTTCGGGTGCGGGATTGAAAGTAGCCAACAGGTAGGGAAGAAACGAAGTGTTTTATAACTTAGACCTTGTCGATCAGAAGCATTAGTGCCGATTCAACACGTTGTTCACCGCCATATTAGCTACTCAGCGTCATACAAAATCTCGATTATCCAGCCTGGTCCTCTACTCCAAACTCCCGATACACCTGCGTCTTTGCCCTAATAGACTTGTCTATCTCTTTTTGAATATCGACGTAATCCATGTCCCGGTCAGGAACCACAAAAATCCCATGAATCTGATGATCGCCAGTACCGCCGTGCTGTATAGCAGAATTTTGAAGAAGAGCGGTGTTCTTGTCTTCGCGGCATTCTGTGCTTCTATTAGCATGTTTCAAACAACATGATCGTTAAGCAAACTTACCCCGACGCCCACTATGCTAAACGAGTCGGTCGTGACAATGATAATCAGTCCAATATTCGAAATCAACCACGAATACACTAGTCCCGTTCGGAAACTCTTGTACGAGTCCTCTGTCTCCTTGGGCCTCTTCTTCTCTCCGTCATTGCTCTTGCTCGGCGCCAACGCACGCTTAACCACCTTCTCAAACCGCTCATCAATGTCCTCTTGCTCGGGCGCAATCTCTTCCACTACCGCAACCTCACCCTTGACCATAACCGCACTCGGCAATGACTCCGCAACATCCGACCCCTTTGTACCCCAAGATACGTCGTGCCAGTTGTTGAATGCATACACCATGAGGACATTGATGTATGTCGACATGAGCACCATGTACTGCGGATACGAATGAAACATGTGCCACGGATCGCCATATAAGAAACTCGCAACGTAATTCAGGCCGTAGATGGTCACCAGCGCAATCAAGACCAGGCCCGCTATGCCCGCATTCTTTCCAAAGAAAGAGTCGAAGAACGCGGACCCAGACGCAAAACTAATCTGGTCGCCAATGGGCTTTTCGCTGAAGGCGCGCACCACCAGGTACACGGTGAGTACAAGCAGATATGTCTGAACGGCGCCGAACACGATAAACGATGCCATGTAGCTGTGCCGTGATCCCTTGGGACGGTTTCCGAGTGCGAGGATGAATTGCAAAATCAGGAACGAAACGTAAATCCATGTCAGTACAGTGTTGATTATGGGCGATGCCTTGTCGCCAAATGGCCAACCTTTGTTCCCCGATCCGGGCTCCGGGCTGCCAACAAGGTTCATAAGGACCGTGGTGGTGAGGTAGTACGATGCGAGCGAGAACCAGGTGAAGAATGTCTGCGCGCAATTGTAGAGAAGTTGCACGTGTAGGAAGAAGAGTCGGACGATGCCATGGCCGGACTGATAGAGGCGTGCGAAGTGCATGATGCTGTAAATGGACGCGGCGAAAGAGCCGTTGAGCCAGCGGCGACGTTGGCCGATGAGTTCGGCCACGCCGTCAGGGACGTCGGTTTCGCCTTTGGAGGCTTTGACATACGAGAGATGCCTGGAGAGAGTTAGGTGTGGGAAAGAAAGGGTTGGGAAGTGCGTACCAGCGCTGCCCTGCTTTGGCTACAAGTTCGAAACACAGGATTCGGTCTTCTGCAAGGAACATGTTCTTCTTGAAGATGTTCATACCGTCTATGCCTTTTTTGCCTAGTATTTTCGACAGAGTGTGATCGCCGTGGAAGTACTGCTCCAGCGGACGGCCCATGATCGCTCTGAATCGATATGCCGAGAACGCGCCTGGTAGAACGCTAACGTATCCGAATGCGCTTTCAAGTGGCTTATCCAGGATGTTCGATATCTTATACTCGAAGTTCTGAATCGCGACCAGCGGGTTCAACAGCGCCTTTCCTCCCTCGAGCATAGCGTGAATCTCACCACATGCACCGCCAAGGTTCTTGTCATTGTAGAATGCTTCCCAAAGGGCGAGAAGCGATCGCGTTCCAGGTTTCGTCCCAGCGTCGATGAGGATGGTCACCTCTGGGTTCAGGATTCTGCCAAAAGCATTGAACAACCATCGATGTGAGTTGATCTTCTTGCTGTTCTTTTGCTTAAGACAGAAGATGAATTGAACTGGCGGAAGATTTGTCGCGCTTTCGTTGCTGTCTGGTCGGACAAGGTTGTGCCCCGGCGTTACTGAAATTTGGCTCGTATATTCGAAGATATGTGCAACTGTTTCCTTGCCGTTGACGTCCTTCTTGAGGATGCCGTCTTGGTAGATACCCACAGTTGCGAGGACATCAAACACTTCCTTGTCTACGTTGTCTATACCATCGAAGACGAGACAGACAACGATCTTCTGCCATGCAGGTCCTCCCTTATTCCAAAACTGTGACTTCTTCAAATTTACGATATCGCGGATGTTGCGCATAGTACCATGAAGTGTTCGAGCTAGTAACGTCTTGTCCTCATTGTAGTAAGTGATGGCGATCAGAAGTTCAGTGTGGCGGTTATACATGTTTGGGCGGAGGTTGTAACCGTTGGCAAGGGTAAAGTCGTTTGGGTCGCAGGTGGCGGCCGTGTATCTAAGCTTGGTGAACTCATCTTCGAAAGCATCTTCGGCATTGATGTAGCGTGGCTCGACGGCATTCTGAACTGCACTCGGCACAGGGTAGTCGGTACTCAAGATCGAGCCCTGCACTAGCTTGACCTTGCGCGTCCTCGATCGCTTCACGCCGCGGACTGTGTGCTGCCTTTGTACCCAATTTTCCGTGGCCTCGGTGGGCGCCGATGATATGCTTCCGCTGTCTACATGAGGGTCGTATGGCTGTGATGGCTCGGGAGTATAAGTCGTGCTCGGAGGCAGTGCTGAAGCGTAGGTCTCGGTGAGAGTATACACTGATGATGGAGGACGGCCATAATCTGAGGCTGGAGAGACTGTATCGTAGTAAGACGGTTCGTGATCGCTCATAAGTCGCTGATTGGCGGCATCTTCTTCTGGTAATGGAGGATATTGTGACTAGTATTCTTGTCAATGGTGGGTCTGATGTCGAACGCGTCTGTACACACATGTGGGGTCACGGGCAGATCCTGCAGTTGGTGTCCGCCATAATGTTCTTCATGCTCATTGTGGTGCGCCATTCTCGAAAATCAAATCTAGCTTCGTACGTCTGCTTAGTTATGACGACGACTAGGTGGATAATATAGCCAGCGTGTATAAACGAATGTGAGGCTGGCAGTAGATGAGAGAGAGGAAGAGTTCGAGGCCAGGGTCACAACGAAAATAGCTGCATGACAGGTTTCTACCAGTGTTCGTTAAAGCTTACGACATCTGCCCACCTTTTGCCATGTTCGAATGCTGAGCCACAAACAAAACAGGGATAGCCGAATGCCTGAACAAGCACAGGTGAACTTCTTGAGGCTCCGCCAATACACCTAGGAGTGACCGCCTCTCTACTTTTGCCATGCAGAGGCTGTGCTCGTGAGCATCATCGCACCAAACTCTTGGGTGCGAGGATGAGGTAGATCTTGCCGGCTATTAATAGTCGCCGAGCCGACAGCTTCCGCACACGTCAGGGACGGCGGATCCGCGCGAATGACCGCAGCCGTACTTGTACCTCCGATACTAGGGCGAGGGGAAGCATGATTTGTCTGATACTTGATGAGTGGGCACAGTGGAGACAGAAGGTTGGATGTCGGTGGTTCGATTGGAGAAACACGACCGTTTTACGCCAAGCTAGCGTTCGGCGAAAAGCCGGCCCGGCTGACTGAGCGTCATCCCCACAGCCGGCTCGGCGCCACAACTTCCATTTCTGCCCGATGCATGATAGTTTTCGCACAGAGGCGTAGGCGATGGTGCGACATCACATAATCAACCAACTTCAATGAGCACAAGATTGTCATACAGCTGAACTTCATTGCCCGAGTGCAACATCAAACAGCCGAACGGATGCATAACCTCGATTCCTATCCCAAACTTGGAGAATCGTCCATCAGCGATGCCCAGGTTGCTGCACTCGATAAGTCAAAGTAATGGAACCACAACACAGACACTGCAAGCGGTGTATGGTTGGAACCATCTCCATTCGCTACGCGTCTGCCTTCAAATCAACCCAACACTTAGTCGTCCTTTGCTTACTGGGTTGGAAAACCAATCTCCCTTCTTCATCTCTCCATGTCCCCATATCAAACTCACTCACTACTTCACTATTGAATCTTCCACCCTGGGCAGCTCCTGTACTCCAAAAATGGGTTACCGCATCCGCTAAGCACTCAATCTAAACACCCATGTAACCCCTCTCGGCCGCTTCACGCGTCAGCCATCTCGCCAGCCCAGACATGATACCTTTACCCTCATAGTCGTGTCGTGTGGACATCGCATTGCGGAAGAGAACTTGATTCGGACCAGTCGGTTTCCAGGACGGCGGATCGCGCTGGTCCAGGTCAGCGAGTATGTGGTAGAAGGGGCCAAAGAGAGGCAGGATGCTCATGAGCAGGCCATCCTGTCCATATCTAGTGGGTTGTTGGCATCATAGCTCAGCGCGACGCTTATTATGGGGGAGTCCATTCAATAGGTGGATTGAGATGGCTGAAAGCACGTTGTGAGAAGTTCTTGCACAGGGTTCACAAAGAGACCTGGTCATGATGCTGACATTCGATCGTGAGCTCGCAGCTTCGCTATCTCCCTGTGGTCATGCACATCAGACAGCCAAGTATCACCAAGAGGACATTTCTGCAGCCAACAATAAACTTGACATCTAAAGGAACTCCTCTTTCCTTCTATGTGAGCATCGTCCGCCCGCGTGTCAGCCAATCACAACCACGGAAGACACGTGCAGTTCATGATGGGCCGAGCCGACTTTGTCAACACTAGCATGGAGCGAGCAGAAACACCCATCCCCATACAGAGATGCCGCGATCTAGGTTTCATGAAGGGAGGACCACGAGAGGAAGGTAACAATGGTATCGCGCCGCGCAATGCATCGGCCGCGGGAGAGTCATCAGCTATTGTCTCTGTTGTGGGGATAGGTACGGTAAGATTATGAATTGCGCACAAACGACGTGGACTCGATTATAATCTAGAGGAACCAGCTCTAATGGAAAAGGCCTCGCATTAGGGCTGATAACGACTATCTTCGAACTGCATAGACTACTCCCCAAACGGCGTAAACCTTTCAAGCACACTCTCAGCGTTCTTCAAATCCTCCCCAAGCACGCGTCGATGCTCTTCACTCCTGACCGTGATCTCACACACGAACTTCTGCGGTCGAATATTGAAGCCCTCAGTATACGCAAACGTATCGTAGTTCACGCCCTTGACTGGTGCGATGTCAAACGACCACAGAATCTTGGCAAGCGCAATGAACAAGCTGTTCTCAGCAAGACCGGCTCCAGGGCAAATGCGCCTACCCCAGCCGAATGACGAATGCCCTGATCTAGCAGGATGCGCTTTGCCTGTCAGCGGCGTGGGTGCTTTCGATTTCTCAGCTAGCGCGGTGTCGAGGAAGCGTGTTGGGTCAAAGTGATGTGGGTTGGGGTAGTACTCTTCGTTCAGATTGATAGCCCAGGAGTTGCCGAGGACGGTGGTACCGGCAGGTATGTAGTAGCCTTCGTAGCGATCGTCTTCGGTGGAGGCGTGTGGTGTTCCTCCCAGTACTGCGACTGGACGCCAGCGCAGCACTTCCTTCACGAGTGCGCGGAGGTATGGCAGATCCTTCTCGTCATCGAATGTCGGTGTGCGCGATCGTCCTACGACGGCGTCGAGTTCTTCATGAGCTGCGCGAAGAGTGTCCGGATGTGTGACGAGCGCGAGAAACGCGGTGCACAATGTCGATGCAGTTGTGTCTGAGCCTGCGCCAAACAACGAAGCAGGGATGTACGAGAAATCGCGCTCAGAGAGAGGGATATGTTCCGCCTCCTTCATTTCTAAGAGAAGCTTGCACAACGAGTCTGGTATGTCGTCGCCTCGCGTTTTCGCTCTTGCCATATCATTGCGGACAAGATCGACCAGAGCCATGTTTGCCGCAGCTTCTTCTCTTCCACGCGCCTTGATCTCAGCCTTCCACGGCGCAAGAACGTCCGGGACGTGCTTTAGCACCGGGAATGACTCGACCATATACTTGCCAGGCACATTCAGTGATGCCGACGTGTGCATGAACGTGAAGCGCTGTTGTATGACGTCCGCATTCAGAGAATCGATGCGATGACCATACGCCACTGAGAATACGATGCTTGAGGTGAAGCGCTCGAGCAGCTTCTCCCAATCCGTTGGATTCTCAAGGAGCTGGGAGCAGAGACGCGACGCCTCAGCCGTCTGCACGGGTTTGTACAGTCGCAAGGCTTTAGGCGTTAAAGCCTGGTGCAGCAGCTTTCTCCTTATGCTCCATTCTTTGCCGTATGGTTGTACCAGTATGCTCGCTCCATCCCATAGTATCTCGCCCATAGCCACCATGCGCGGTCTGGACGAGTACTTTGTACTGCGCTTCTCCATCAGTTCGACGGCGATGTTCGGGTCGGAAATGACGATGGTAGGCTTTCGACCAATCCATATCGTGAAGATGGGTCCATATGTCTTGGACCATTCTTGGAATTGAATCCACGGCTTCGACTGAGGCAGCTGGAATTTATTGCCGAGGAATGGGAGCGGCGTGGGTCCTGGCGGCATACGAAGCCATAGCCAGACGTCGTAAAGGAGAGTGGCTGTTGGGATGGCAAGGAGGAAAGAGAGCCATACGAAGGCGGGCAGCTGGAGGAGCGTTTCTAAAGCCATGTTAATCGAGACCCAAGGCGAAGCTGTAGACACCAATGCGGCTTCTGAAGGCTTTATACCAAGATATAGACTTGCACATCTTGAGCTAAAGGATCAACGCCCCTTCAACGTAATGTTCGGCAGTTGTGAAGCTCGCGATTGTTCTTCCGCAGGTACATGAGGGGCAGTAGCTGCTGCCTCGATGCGACGTGCGCGCGCTCAGCTCAAGGGAGGCATCGAGTTCCTTGATTCCGTTGTAGCATGTCGAGATGCTATACCAGCGTTCGCGCAGTAATGTTCAATATACATACAGTTATCTTCCAGCAGCGATGACAGTGAATGGCACGACCGAGGACATGGTTTCGGCGCGATTTAACCGGCTTAACTACTAGCGGCCGGCGGGGTTGCGTGGGGAACATTGGTTGGGCGCTGAGACCATCGCCATCACTACAACACCACAACCACCGATGGTCAGATTGCCGCAAGATCTCTTCCAGAGACGGTCATAGATATGGCTGATACTCCCTTGAAGCCAAAAAATTGTGGATGGTCGTGACTCGTGTAATCTCATGAACTCTTGGCATCTTCGCCGCTCGCGCACAACCACCACCACGACCACCACGGCGACGATAAAACGACAAAAAGAAAGCAACAGGCGCCGTGTCTCTCGAACGGGGAATCGAACCCCGGCCTCCGGCGCTGTTGATCGCAGTGATTGACAAGCCGAAATACTGACCACTATACTATTCGAGATTCGTGGTTCGATGAAAGACTTCAAACTTATACGCAATATAACCACAGCCACAATGATTTGAGCGCAATAACAGCACAAAAGAGATGTTAGAAACGATACGCGTGAAGAGCCGAGTGTTACGCGATAGCTGCATGAAAATTTGCGGTGGGTCCGTACGGCGGTGAGTCAAAATTGGGCCGTGGCGAACGGAGCCTCAGGACGAGCACGGACATGCGACACCAGACATAAAATACCCCAATGACGAGCCACCTCTACCACGGGAATGCGGCAAGATCTTTGTTGACCTTCGTCCCCAATATCCCTGCACGTCTAGCAGCAAAGCCTACCCTGGATATGGTTTTGCATGATCGGTGGGGTCTCCATGATACATACAGCAATTTATGCGCAACGGCAATAAGCATTTCTGCCCTGTTAGACTAGTGATGCGGTACAGCTATGAGGCGAATTATGATGCGTAAACCGCGGAATCAGCAGACCATGTGACCGAGGAACGACCACGGAGAAGTTCAAAAAATTTGCGTGCGAGATACTGAAGGCCGATGAAGGGAGAAGGTTTGTGTGCCATTTAAGGACAACTAGCGTATAACACAATACAATTGCAGGCATTGCTACCAAGAGTTTGCCAGCATCATCGGACAGTTCACGTGGCAATAGCGAATGGCTCTCACCTGATCACGAGCACTTGATGGCACTGTAAGGAGCAAACATGAGATTGGGTTATCAAGAGCCTCCCTAGTCTGGGCTTTCTGTCATAGTGCATCGCAATGGCCAATAGTGCTCGAGTTAAGCTGGCGGCTTCAATCAAAAGGTAAGTCTGACCCTATCATCTGACCTCTTTTGATGTTACGAGTGTGCATGTTAGTATGCCTTACTGACTGTGCTGCAGTCGTCTGACTTACGGTGACGA
>TARA_R110002003_G_scaffold1389_7_pt1 | contig 18511 bp, 13 predicted proteins | sample TARA_R110002003 | Tara Oceans TARA_R110002003 (sample SAMEA4396441) | marine metagenome | biome: Westerlies Biome; feature: [SRF] surface water layer (ENVO:00010504); material: water (ENVO:00002006), including particulate matter (ENVO:01000060) such as... | depth 5 m
ATATGAGTGCGGGTGGTGAAGATGAGCTTCTTTCACTAGCGAATTGTTTCGCTTGCCATTTTCGAAGGCCAGTGAGAGTGACAGTGAACGGGAACATGAAGACATAGACCATAACGATCATCTTCATAAGTCTTGGCGTGGCCGTTAAATAGTGTCTGAGCCGCAGGCATTATCACGGCTAGAACTCACGATCAACCACAACCTTTCGAGTACTCCTACTCCTACAGTCAGTCGATCAATACAGTGGCCAAGATGGCGCCAGGTCTCGCAGTCCGGACCTCCAAAAGCACAGCAATGAGGTATGTCATATATATTCGCATGCATACTAGCACAAACTAATCCTGGAAAGCTTCAACATGGTGGAGATGTTGACTCTTGTTGTCGGTCAGGAGCCTAACCCAGCTCGATTCCTAGTCCATGAGGGCATGCTGTGCGCTCGATCCGAGTTTTTCCGACGTGCAATGAACGGCAACTGGGCTGAGCGCGATGAGCGATTGGTGAAGTTGCCCGACGATGACCCGGAGGTAGTCGCCACATACATCAACCTCGTGTACACCAACAACATCGCCACCAGCCCGACTGAGAAGCCCATGGAGAAGAACGCAATTTTAAATGAGTATATCTTCTTGAGCAAACTGTACGTGCTCAGCGAAAAACTTTGCGACGTAGCGGCCAAGAACGCGGTGATCAACGCAATCCTCGCCGTCAGCTGGGAGCGTGCTTCAGACGGTGTCACGTACTCGCCCGGCGTGCTACCGATCGCTATCATCTATCCCGGAACTCCCGAAGGCTCCCTTGCCCGAGAGCTGATGGCGGATATGTGGACAAGCGTCAAAACGGACTACATTGTTCGTCACAAAGAATCTCTTCCCCGCGATTTCTTCATCGACTTAGCCCTCGCACATTCCAAAGATAGACCCACCGACAAACTGAGCGCTGCCCGTCGGGCGAAGGCTGACCGGTACCTCGAAAAGACGGAATAGTCAGTTTAGCCGCGGGATCTGAGCGTTGGGCATCAGGGATTCTAAGTGAGACCGACAAGGGCCTTGGAACGTTTGGATTTCAAAGACCAACAGAAGCTAGGACATATGCACAGTCACGACCATGAAAGGTCTGCGAGGATCGAAAGGGAATCGTATAGCCCAGTCTCTCACCCGCTTCATCCCACCAAAGGCTACCATCTGCTCTGTAGCCGCACCTCAGCGATTCTGCCTTCTAGTCCTTGGTTAGGTATGCTCAGAGCACAAAATTCAGTATATATAGCACGTCCAAATATGAAAATTCCCGTTACCCCGACGCCTCGTCATGTTCTTCACCCCAGCATTGTGCACTACACCAGTCATGATTCAGTATACTTCGCGAAGCGACACAGTCCATTCATCGTCTGAGCTCCATACTGCGTGCAATGCCAACAATCTTTCCATCAACGGCAGCTCGCCCCATCTAAGACAGCGTACAGGATCGCAGCGGTCTGGCTTGAAGCACCCAGAAAACAACGTTCTACATCTTCATTCAACTTCTACAACATGACACTCCCGCCTACTTCGCCGCATCAATCCCCCACCTCCCCACCTCCTTCATCGCCCCCTCCCCTCCCTCCGCCAACCTCTGATCCCCCAGCACGCCCGCAAGACACACCCAGCCATCCCTCCCGCCGCCCCACCGCAGCACCTCATTCTTATACAGCTCGCCGCTCTCGCGATCCAAACTAGCCCCGCCCTTGCCCTCGCGGAACACATGCTTCCAAATCCTTGCCGCAATGGCGCGATCGAACAGATACGAGTAGTACGTGGCGCCGTAGCCGAACAAATGGCCGAAGAAGCCCTGCCAGGCCGTGCCGGCCGGTTCGGGGACGGCGGCGAAGCGGCTGTACACGTCGTGGTAGACTTGTGTGGAGTTGAAGGGGGCGGACAGCGGGAGCGTGGAGTGGTAGGCCTGGTCGAGCATGGCGAGCAGGATCTGGGATTCGAGTTCGGCGACGCCGTTGCGGGTGTCGATGGCGAGGCGGTGGGTCAGCGCGTCTAACGGCAGGGGCGCGTTGGTTTCCCAGTGCCGGGCGTACAGGCCCAGGACGTGCGGGCAGAAGGCGAAGTGCTCCATGAGGACTGAGGGCAGTTCGGCGATGTCGGTGGCGCAACGGGTGCCGGAGACGTTTTGGAGCGCGGTGCGGCCGAGGATGGAGTGCAGGGCGTGGCCCATTTCGTGGAAGAGGGTGCGGACGTCGTGGATGTTGAGGAGGGTGGGACGCGCCGAGTGCGCTTTGCTGAAGTCGCAGATGAGGGCGATGGTGGGGAGCTGGAAGTAGCTGTTGCGTTGGGGGTTGTACGACACGGCCATGCCGTCGGTGGCGGCTTCGATGGGAGAGGCGAAGCGGTGCGGCATGTGTTGCATTTCTTCGAGTTCGGCGGGCAGGATCTCGCGGCTGCAGCGGAGGGTGAAGTGCGCGGGGTTGGGCGTCTTGCCTGGCCGCGAGAATAGGTCGCAGTATAAGACGGCAATGCGACCTTCGGTATCGGATACGACGTCGAGTCGGCGCACGCCTTCGTCCCATACTTCGCCGGGCTGTGTTTCTTGCGGAACGAAACGGACGCCGTACAGCTGGTTGAACAGGCGTGATATGCCTTGCAAAACTGTGCCGACGGAGAAGAAGGCGGAGAGCGAGTCGGGCGTGCGCTGTTTGTAGTGGCCCTCCATGGTCGCGAGCATCTTTTGCGTGTAGTAAAATTTGTCCCAAGCATTTATTCGGTCTGGGAAGTTGTCTTGGTGGGCGTCACCCTTTTTCAGCTCCATGAGCTCATTTAGATCCGCCAGAACAGCTGGCCGACTGTCTTCATATAATGCGCCTAGAAAAGTGTTCACGGCGTGTGGTGTCTTGGCCATTTTGTTTTCCAATGTCATATGTGCAAATGTCTCATAGCCTGAAAGCTGCGCCAGCTCTGCTCGCAGCTTCAGCATCTTCTCCAGCCGTGCGATACTGGACGTGCTGGCTGTCCGCACTGCCGAGTAAGTTTCTTGACGGACGTCGGCGTCTTGGACGAATCGAAGTACGGCTTGCGATTCATGGTGCATGGTGGATATCTTCGTCTCTCCCCATTTCGTCAACGCCTTTGCCAGGTTTGGGTCTAGCCCTTTCATCCTCTTCGAATCGAACTTGAGATTCAGCGTCTCTGGTGACATGTTCTCGACGAATTGTGATCCGACCTCGGCGATCTCTCCACTTAGGTCCACGAGTCTTTCTCTTGTCTTGTCGTCCAGGCCAATGCCAAATCTTGCAAAGTCTTCCATGAGGATTCTAGCCACTATCCTCTCTTCCTCAGTCCAGGCGTCGTACACTTCAGGTATCTCTGACGCCTTCTTCAGCTGGTCATAAAGGACTGGCGTGGTGTTCAGCTGGTTCATATACTGAAACACAGTATGATATGCTTTCACTGCCATCGTCTGGAACCTCCGGTTCGGGTGCGTCCCTCTTACGAAGTCGGCCAAATCAATCACTCGACATAGCAGATCGCTCAGCTTGTCCAGGTCTTTGACCATGTTCTTGAAGTCTTCTATTGACTCGGCCTGCGATACCTTCTGTACCACAGCATTGCAGCGCTGTATCGTGACCGTGACAAAGTCTACAAAACCCTCCGGATGTGTAAGGTATTTGTTGCCTATTATTCCAGATGGTGTATTCTTGTGGAACGTCCGCTTGAAGCTCTCCCAGAAGGATGCATTGTCGAACACCTTTCGCAGCGCATCGTCATCGGTCTTGCCGCTGGCAGACAGGCCGTAAAGCGTCGAGGGCGGCGCATTGTCGCGTGCGGTGGCTGCGGCGGCAAAGGTGTTGTTGAAGCGGCGCTGGCGCTGAGACTGCTGGAGACATCGCGCGCATATCCATGACGAGGGCTTGGTGCGCGCAAGCCGCTTGAGCATTCTCGAGATTTGGCGGGCGGTTGACGGGAGTACAGGACCAGGAACAGGAACGATGTCATAGCCTCGGGCGGGAAAGTTGCGCCTGCACGTCTGTGCGCACGCAGACTGCGCTCGGCGGAAGACGGAGCTTCGACATCACAGCTTGCTCGTGTCGACAATCCCACCCATTGCGCCATCCTCTCGCTCAACATGGCCTTCCGACCGCTGTTGCGGCAGGTGCGTAGTATTGAGGTCTGATACCAAGCATCAATTGACGTGTTGTAGCGCGCCGTCGTGCCTGCCATGGCCGCCGCTGTCACGGCCGGTGTGGTCTTTACTCCCCGGATAGTCGACGCTGAAGAGCGACCGACAGACATTATAGTAGGTCTCCTCGAGTCCAATCGCGATATCGCAGTCTTGAATGATAGTATTTCCTGCGACGATATACTGATGACATGTGACAGAACCGTAAACCCATCTACGACGACCTCCCCCTCGACTCGACCGCGCCTACGCTTCCCGCACCATCGAAACCGTCTTCAGATGCCCCAACTGAGTCGTACCGTCCTACTCCTACGGACCGTCTGGCCGTCCAGATTGGACATGCGCGCTTGGCCCTATACAAGCAAGCCGTGCGCGGCGAGCAGGCCGTCGACAACGCCCTGACCAAAACACTGCAACTCGAGCACAGCTTCACCAGCACAGTCCGATCGTTAGCGCCACCGAGAGAATCCGGCGAGAAGATATTCCCTGGTGCGCTGTACGTTCTTGTCGCATCCATGGCCGGATCGATCGTCACGCGCAACCGCAACATCCTCCTCCGAGCGTCCGTTCCCCTCGCAGTCGGCATCACCGCAGCCAACGTAGTCCTGCCCATCACATCCAGGAACGTGGGCGATCTCATATGGACCTATGAGGAGAAGTACCCAGTCCTGGCAGACGCGCATCTGCGCACAAGAGAAAGAATCACGCACTTCATCGAGACCGGAAAGGCGCACGCGGGCATGACAGCCGGCATGGTGGAGAACAAGCTGCACGAGACAAGAGATGGGCTCGAGGGCTGGGTTAGGAAGGGCCGGTGAACATTCCACTAGTGCTCCACGAGCCACGTTCTTGTCCAGTAGTTGTACATTAGTGGTAGGCATAGACCAGACGATTCTTTCTGCAGTGCAATGAACAATTGCCGCGTTCTTTTGGCACTGAGCAATTTTTCACTCTCTTTCGGCGTGACTGCTTGTGCTCCTCCCTCGGCGCTTGAGGCGCGGGAAGGTGCGATCTACTCACCTTCACCTCACGACAACGCGTGTCTTGGCATGCTTCGACCCTCTCATTGCTTCCACCCTCCTCTCTTTGTCACACAACACTACGACACACCAAGCAACTCAACCCCCATACCAGCATGGCCACCTCGTCTGAGCTCGACATCCCGCCCATCCTGCGCCTGCCGGATGAAATACTCCTCCACATCGCTTCTAGTATCGATGGCGACAACGCTTGCACAGCGCTACGTCACCTGGCACTGACTCACCGCCGATTCCGCCATATCGTTGAGGAAAAGCTCATTCGCAACGGCGTCGTCCAAGTTCGCAGCATCTCGGAGTATGTCCACCACTTGTCAGAGCACCCGGAATGGATGCCTCACTTCAAGCACATCGAGTTCAGGCATAATGGCGACATATACAACATATATTCTAGCCAGAAAGCGAGAACCGCTTGCTATGGCATGATTCGCGACTTATTGCCAACTTACCCGTCGGTCAATTTGTCCGAGGACTTCGACGGAGAGGCACACGATGGTGCAATATGGCTCATGGTCGTCCTCGCCCTTATGCCGAATGCACAGGAAGTATCGTTGCGGTTGACAGATATCATGCGACCTCGAACATATGACTGGATACTGTACTCGTGCAAAGCTCCCAGAGGTCTCTTGAGTGCACTAGGTAATATTGTGTGGCCCAGGCTGGAGTTTATCCGTGTCACAACAGAGAGTGAGGGCCGCTTCTGTCGTGAGGCCCCAGCGCGGTTCAACCATCTCTGCAACTTGAAGGTATTGGAGACTACCAGTGACTTCCTCGACAGAGCATACTTCTTGAGTCCAGAATCTATGCTTCCAAGCAGCCTGGAGGTCTTGCAAGTGTTTTGCGATCAGGAGAATGCACCTTGGCACTTTCTTCTCAATAAGTACCACGACATCTGCCGGACAGACTACTTTTCTCACCTACGTCGGATACAACTCTGCTTCAACCAGCCCTGTCGGTCAGTGGCTCAGTACGCAGTGTGCAACACCGCCCACTTCTATTCTTGGTCCTTGCTCGGTCATATCGATCTGACTGACTTCCTGTCCAAATGGAGGAAAGCCAACATTTGTCTGCAAACAACATTCAAGGATCGCGACCAGCCACGCTTCGAGCTCGGAAGCTACAGACAGAGCTGTCTGCTGGAGGAGATACAGTGCGTGAAGCAGGAGATGGAGAAGTCAATCGATTCCTCTGCGAAAGAAGCAGATGGAATCTGAAGTTGGAATGTTCAGCTCCCGCTCGATTTCCCTACAGTACGAAATGCTGATCGCCTTTGCGGCGATGACGGATGGAAACTGCTGCGGAAGGTACTTGGTCTCGGCATTGGGAAGATTTCCGTACCATGCCGAATACACAACTTGTCCAGAAAAGTGAAATTGCCATGACAGATGCCCGATGACGACAGGTGTCCCCAAATGTCTCACTAACATGGAGCTACAGAATGTTCCGAAAGCCACAAACAGTAGACCCGCATGGTCGGACCCAACAACCGCAGTCACTCACCGACCGATCCGACATCCTGGTGGAGCTCGCCAACCAGAATCCTTCCACCGTCGACTGATCTGGTACAGATGGAGTACCCACAGCGGTTGAACGACGCGTAGATCCGCAGATCCACTCATCCAAAGTTCTTTAATGAAGGCCGCTGTGGAGTTAAAGCATGACTACAGAATGTCTTGGCGCGCAATTTCAGTTCTCGTGGCACAGTCGCTTCACGTCAATTTCATGCATGTCGAACGAGATGCGGCCGGTCGGACTAGCTAGATGCATAACAAGAGCTGTCGCTTCTGTCACGAAACACGGAAGATGTGTCGAGGATACGGCGACCGGGCGGTTGGGCGACGTTGCCACCCAAGGCACTGGTCGCACACGCGTGGGAAGACGCGTCTAGACACTAGCCACATGAATGAGGCGCAAAGTCGAGGCGGTGATTAGATGCGTGGGCATACGGAGTGGGTCGTTGACAGATGGCAGCGAAGCGGTGACGGGTCAGGTGTTGCGGGGACACGGTCGCTGCGGTGGTGGTTGGCTGTGGTCGAAGCGAAGGATTCTCTTCCCCGGGCCCATCTCCGCTGCTCGGTCTGACCGCCTCCAGGACCCTGGCCTTGGGAACGACATCCCATCCAGCTGGATTCCGCCTCCTCCTCGACGGACTCGCCCGCTACACGCCCGCTCGCTGTCCTCCACCATGGCCATGACTGCCACTCGCCAGCGCCCGGTGCGTCCGCTGTCGTCGGCGACGGACCTGACAGACCTCTCGGAGCTCACCGACTTCACCCACTCGACGCTCGAGGCCGATGTAGGTGGTGCCATGCGCACCTCCCCGCACCGCGACTCTGGCACACAGCGCTGACCATTGCACTCCAGTCGGATCCCCAGTCAGACGAGTTTGCAGACTTTGAGTCGTGGGTCGCACCTGCTTCAGCTGGTCGCGCCTTCCTGCTGACAATTGGCAGCGAGACAGCGAGTCTCACACCGAGCATATGGGACTACGTGCACCAGCATGGCCGAACATACCACCGATATATGGCCGGAGGTGAGCGCTGCGCATCAAGACAGCTTCATGACGCCACGTGCTAATGTGTGCACAGCATATCCCTTTCCCAATGATCGGGTACGCCCCTCCTGACACACCCGCCACCATCCGTCTGTTGCTGACCTGTCGCTCCAGCCGGAAAACGAGCGCCTAGACATGCAGCACGCCATCATCAAGGCGCTGTTTGGCCAAAGAAATTGGTTCGCACCCCTCAAGCGTCCGAAGCGCGTGCTGGACATTGGATGCGGCACGGGCAAGTGGTGCTTGGAAATGGGTACGTCTGCGGCGCAGCACCTCCACCATCGTCTTCACCGCTAACAGTCGGCAGCCAAGGAGTTCCCAAAGGCTCGGGTACGTTGCCGGAATGGTCATGCGGACCTCATCTAACTGCGCAATAGATCGAAGGCATTGACCTGTCGCCAATACAGCCAGACATGTAAGCGCCCCCTTGATTTTCACCGCGCGCCCCAATAACAGTGCTGACCAGCGACAGAACGCCCGCCAACGTCGACTTCTTCATCGACGACATCCGCCGGAAAGAGTGGTGGCACTGCACCCAGCCCTACGACTACATCCACACGCGCATGTCGCTCGGCATCTTCGAGGACTTTCGCGAGATCATACAAAAGGGCTACAACAACCTCGAGCCCGGCGGCTACATGGAGTCGCACGAGATGTACTCGAAGCTGTACTGCGACGACGGCACCATGCCGCCCGACTATGAACTGCTCGAGTGGACAAGAATGACGGACAAGGCTGCCATGGCACTCGGCAAGCCCCTGCGCATCGCAAACAAGCTGAAGACATGGTACGAGCAAGCCGGCTTTGTCGACGTCAAGGAAGAAACCCTCTCCATCCCCATCAACTCGTGGCCGCGCGACGCGCGCTTCAAGCTGCTCGGCAAATTCATGCTCTGGAACATGAGCGCGGGCGTGCACGCCTGGACCGTCGAGTACTTCACCAAGGCGCTGCAATGGACCGACGCCGAAGTCGAAGTCTACCTCGCCCATCTCCGCAACGCCATTGCCGACCGCTCCGTCCACTCCTACTACAAAGTGTAAGTCCGACGAGATCTCATCCACTCCGCCGCGTGAAACACAAATACTGATAATACACGCAGCTGGATCGTCTACGGCCGCAAACCCTTCCCGACCGAACCGCAGAGCCAAACTCCCAAGCCCTCACACTGGCCCTTGGAACCCATGTCCGACGACGAAGCCGACGACGACGACGACGACGCGTAGTCCCCGAGCACCACCAATATTCCCAATTCCAAAGCGAGTTTTCCATTCCCTTCGAGCACATCTATTTCGGCGAAATATACACGGCGTTACCGGCATGGGGTGGGTGGGTGTTTATACCAAAGAGGCGGGCCAGCGTCGAGCTTTTCCCCACATATCTACGATTGATTCCGGCGCATATTTCTTTCCCCCTAGGGGCGGTAGCGGGAGGCGGCGGGATCTTGTTTTCTTGCATAATGGTGATGCGACGGCGATGCGAAGACAGGGCGGCATGTTCGTTTAAGAAAAAGCCCGCGGAGAGAAAGAAGATGGGAGGGAGGGAGTGGGTAGCTGCTGCTGCAAATATAGGCAAATCTGCATACACATTACACACGAACACATATAGCGATGTGCGATTTTGCGGTGCACGAGGCTTTCGCACGTTAGGTTCCCAGCTTCGTCCAAAGGAAACCCGGACCTAATCTGCGAAGTACCGTATTCTCCTACCACATCAGCCCCGGCCAGGCCAGGTCACCAACTTGCATCAGCGACTTCCCGGTACAAGGCATGATCCACGAAGATGTAAGAGCAAAAGAAACATGCAACTAACCATCCCCGAAAGAAAAAATGCATTTCCAAAAATCTTAATCATTTTCCAAAAATCCTCATCATACTTCTAATCCCAACTCTAAAAATCCCTCTCCATCAAGCCCATTTCTTCCCTCAGCCCCCCATCCCTCGTCCCCTCTCCAGCACCCCCGCCCTCAACCCCTCCACTATCTCCCTCCCCAGCCAGCTCAACCGTCCATCGCCCCTCCTCGCTCCCTCCGCCCACTCAAACACGCCCTTCAACTCCCGCAGTTCCTCAACCTTACAACTCCGACTCAACCGGCCCAGCGCCAGCCTGCTTTCCACGACGGTCGGTTCCGCATCCAGCAGCGTTTTGGAGTGCGCATCACCGGGCAGGATGAGGCCCGCATCGCTCGCGGACACGAAGCGTGCAATGGCCGGCAGGGCGAAGACCCAGTGGAAGAGGAGGTGAGCCGACCTCGCGGACTGGGCCTCGTTGAGGGCGACGAGGGTGGCGCTGAAGGTAGACGCGTACATGTCGTGTGCGGTGCGACGACGGACGTGGAGGGTTTGGTTCCTGGCAAAGGCCGCGCGGTGGCGTTTGTTGTTTGCGAAGTCGAGGACGGTAGGCCAGTAAGCGATGTCCGTGGTCTCTATGCGGTCGATTTCACTGAGCTCGGGGAGGAGGCATGGCGCGACAACGGTTTTGGTTTTGGTGCCGGTGGGACTGGCGTCTTTGAGGTGGATGGTCATGGGCATGCTGATTGCGCGGCCCGTGTCGACGTCGCGGACGACGAGGCAGCGCGATTCAGCAGCGAGGACCCAGAAGTGGCGGAATGCTTGTAAGTGGGCGCGCGAGTCTTGCACGTCCATGGGGAAGAGGGGGTAGAAGGCGCATATGAGAGATGCGATGGCTTTGTTGGAGCGACTGAACGTCTGGGTTCCGCCCGCAATGAACAAAGTGCCGAATGCCATATGCGCAGCAAGATGGGAGCCATATGGGGTGTCGGGACTGATGCGTCCATGGAGGCCGCGGAGTCGACGGAAGACATCGAGGTCGCCGGTGCCAGCCATGACGGTCGCAGCTGAGAGAGCGATGAGGTCCTGACAGTTGCGAACCGTGTGGCGTGCGAGCTTGGCATCGTAACGCATTGCGGGAAGCTTGGTTATGCGGATGAACTGATCGAGGTACTTGATCAGGAAGTCGCGGACGTGAGTGTCACCTGTCCCAGCGTGCTTGAGCGAGACGCTCCACAGAAGCCCAGCGAGGATGTTGTAGAAAGGCATCTGTTCAGTGCGTAGCTTTGCGACGTTCTTGAGATCAAAGTCCTGCCGGTATTCGAACGGGAGGTTGCTGATGATCCAGTCATCATGTGCTTCGATTTCGTCCCACATGATGATATGACGTGCGAGTGTTCGAAGGAGGAAGAGATCTGGACGTACATAGTCGAACTGCGGGAGGGTGTCCGGGATATCAATCTTACGCGCCACTGTTCGGTCGTGCGTCTTCATGAATATGAGCGCAATGGCAATAACTGCTCCAGCGGTGGCTTGATCCAAGACATGCACAATATCGACCTTCTTCGGGGCTACCGCCACTGTCATAAGCCGCTCGACGATCCGCATATCATGCAAGCCTCGAAGATCCTTGCCCTTGCCCAAGTTGATGAATCCTAGGGCGAATCCAGCAGCTAGCCGGTAGGCTTCGTCGCGAAGAGAGTCTGGAGGCTCTGACGGGTCGGGTACGTCGACATGCTCGATCTCCGAAAGCATCACTTCGCTCATCCGACGATGCTGAGTATTGTAGTACAGCAAGCCTATCCCCATGAGGCCCGTTGCCTGAGTGTACGGAGAGAGATTGAGCTCGGCGGCTCCTGGTGGCAGCATTCTCGTGACATGTACTGAGAGCAGACGGGTGACCAAGGTGTCCATTGTGCCCATGAATGACGCCGACAGGCCGAGCAGCAGCCCCACCGAGGTCATGGTGTGCTTCGGCGTGAGGTACTTGAAGGAGAGCCACTTTGCAATCGTTCGCAAGTGGCCGTTTAGACCCAGGCCCAGTAACAAACCAGCATGTTTGTTGGTCAGCTCCGACGGTTTGTTGTACATGATCCAGGATGTGTCAATGCCTTGTGCATCGCGCGAGATGCTCAGGCCAGCGGCGACGCCCGCATTGAAGAAGGCCCAGAAGTACTTCTCCTCAGAATAGTTCTGACGCTCGGCGGTCACAACGTTACCCATAGGCTTCATGAGACATGATGTGGAAAATCCATATAAAGGATACTTCTCGGTAAGGAGAGGTTTCTTGCTGCTGAACTTGATCATGGAACTGCCCACCGGCAACGAAAATGTGCGCACCATAACCCATTGCATTTGGATCTTCTGCCCTTCTAGAATGGCTGCCTCATCTGCTCTGCTGTCGGCCCTATACTCGGCTACACTCTGTCGTAGAGGCTCCAATAACGTGTATGCCTCCATAAATCGTCTATCTTCCCGAAAGATGAGTCTGGTGATATAGTGACGATCAACTTCGGCGGATGATTGTATGGGCTCAGATCGTTCCGCAGCTTGACATATTGTGTGTACGTCACGTAGCGTATTTGTTGTAGGAAGAGCTGTATGTGCCTCATTGGCGGCGTCGACCGTGCCCAATAAGCCAAGATCAAGATCCTCGCGCTGGACCAGAGATAGAAGAGAGCTCGACCATGTGGTAGGCGGGTTCGCTTGGCATCTTGTGATTGCTTCCATGAGTGGAGCTTTCGCAGCTTCTGGTAGGGTAGCAAGAATATCTCCGCTGATTCCGCAATTCTCTATCAGTTCTACTACTTTGCGAGGACTTGATGCAGGGTCGATGTCGCGGAAGAACCTGTGTAATGCAACGGTGCGCGGGGTGACGCTGGCTATTATTTCGTCGATGTTGATGGACGAGTGTGGAGAAGCTTTCGACTTGCGGATGAGCATGGCGAGGGTTGGGAACGGAGCGTAGTGTTGCGAGCCTACCACAGTCCCAAGCCATTCCATGACCGACGGAGGGGCATCCCATGGTTGCGAATGTAGTCGCACATTGGAGTTGAATACCGAGTCTTCGTAAGTCCAGTCGTTGCTAGATCCACCATCTAAGTCAAAGAAGCCTCCCTGTCTCCAATTCCACGCATCCCATTTCAGCCAGTGACCAAGCTGAGCTAAGAAAGGTGCAAGATTACCAGGCTGAGAGCCTACGAAAGCTTGACTTAAAGCATCAAGCTTACGTTCTTCGCGATATAGATGAAGTGTAACGGTGATTTCTGAAAGAGACGAGATACGAAGATCTTGCCTTTCTGATGGCGAAATTCGTCTCCAGTGATCGTTTGTAGCCTTGCCAATTGGTGATTGGACGTATTCGCGAGCCAATTCAAGGCATCTGACGATTGTTTCGTCCTTCCTGCTGATCATCTGAGCGATTGTTGGCGAGTGATGGGCCGATAAGCGCCGGGACGGCGGACTCATCGTCGAGGAGGTCGAGCTTGTGTGCAAAGCCCAAGTCCACGGCAACGATGACCAGGTCTTCGCTTGCGGTTGTGCGGTCTCGCGATCGCACATGAGCCGCCAGCTGGAGTTTTCGTCCTCGACCGCTTCATCTGGCTGGGCTTGGCTTTGAGGCCGACCGGTATTACGACGCTGGGTGGCTTTTGCACGACTCACCTTCCGAGTTTTATCGTTTACAAATGGAACAGCAAGCGTAAAGATCGTTGCGAGAAACGCCTCCCAATCAAGACACAAGATCTCCGTTGCGTTAGCAGACATTGATTTTCGGATGCTCCACCAGATCTCGAGGAGGAAATCGCCAGTGTAATTTGGCAGGACTGTGGACAGCACGCGAAATAGCTCGGCCACGAAAATGTCGGAAGGCGACATTCGGAGTTCCAAACCATGTCTTCGAAACTCGCCATCAATGATTTCGAGCCTCCCACTTGAACCAGGAGACACAACGTGCTGGAGTGGTCCTGCTGCGGTTATGGTTCGCTTGAGACCCGCAGTAGCCCTCGTCTGCCCCTGATCAAAGACGCTGTACGAGTCGAAGAGCTTCATGGGCCCCAGAGCGAGTTTGAGTGGTAGATGCTGTCCCCAACCTGCTACCAAGGCCAAACAGGGCTCGTGAGGATCCGACGAAGTAAGCAATGCGATACGTTCGACGTGACCATCATGGAGTTTGACTAGATCCAATGTGCCTTCGAGCGGCCGTGCGTCGACAAACTTGGGGACACACGCATATCGAGGGGCAGCGTGAGTTGAGCGGGGTTGAGTCGCAGAAGCTGATGGGGATAGGCGTTTGCGGGTGACACTCAGCTCGCATTCTAACGGACTTGCTAGCGAGGAATGAGAGATATACAAATACACTTTCCGCTCATGAAGTGTTGCTGAATTGAACGGCGCTTTGAGAGTTAGGACTTTATAACGTGGCCGATTCTATGCACCGTCGTCAGTGGTTGGACAATGGTACCTCTATTTGTGCACATACCTCGAGACCAGTACTCGCATCAGTCAGGGCAAAAAGGCCACTCTTAAGATACTGAGTCACTGGAATTTCTGCAATGACGCTCATAACCATCTCCTTATGAAGACCATCGGTTGGCTGTGCATCACCTCCAGCATCTGGAGGTGCAAAGAGATCATCGAGTTCGTCGTAGTCTTCAATCGTATCAAAAGTATCCTCATCCATGACATCATCCAGAGTATCGTCGATGGACGCGGCAAGACTCATTCTAGACGTAATACTGCCGGGGGTGGACGCCCGATGACGAGGTTGCGAGAAGCCACCAAAGCTGGTTCGATCATTGCCTATAGAGTGCCGACTTCGCTGACTAGCTCCGAAACTTGCAGAGAAGCTGCCACCAAGACTATGTCGCTGAGTTGCAAGGTCCTGGAAGGCTGACTTGTCAAAGCTTGTGGAAAGTTCTGCCCGAGACAGCAGCCCACTGACACGTCTAGACTCCTTGGGCTGTCGCGCGATCTCAGAGTCAGGATTCAGTTGCGAGGCGAGTGCTTCTTCGACTGCTTGGTCAGACAGGCGCTCTTTTCCCATAGACGCTTCCTTGAAGGACGGAGGATGTGTCTTGCTGCGTGTGTTCCCTCCAAAGCTTTCCCTGAATCTGTCAGCTCCTCGGAGGGCCGGTGTAGTTGCTCCTGTGCCAGGTGCGGTCGCACCATAAGAGCTGCGTCTTCTCGACTTAGTGATGGGCAGAGGAACATGGTGCTTTCGGGAAGCTGAGATTGATTTTGGCTCGAGGTACGCTGCGGACCAGACGGTAAATACATTTGTCTCGTGGTTAGCCGTGACTACCAGAAATAGCGGCTTGTCGTTGCCGCTGCGATCAAATAAGATCTCGTTTTGCGGAGACACATACATGACCTCTTCGGACTTGTCAATGGCTTCCAGTCTTCGATGCCCTGAGCCCGGCGAGGTTAGCAGATTGGTGCGCTCACCACCCGCCACTACATTGACCACCAAACCTAAGTCGGCGAGCGGATCTGTAAGAGAATACACTCTGGGTATGCCGTCGGCATTCGGCGTCCCAAAGGTCTGACCTAAGCCATCAAGATAGCCAACTGAGCCGGATTGCCGCCCTTTCCCATGCCGTGGCACCGCAAGGGAAGATGCATGTCGGCGATGAGACTGAGGGAAGCTCTGCGAGAAGCTCTGTAGGAGTGACTGCGAGAGGAATGACTGATTGTTGGTAAGGAAGGAGTTCGGTGGCGCGTTAGGTATCTTCGGACTCGCCGCCGCAGGCGAACCGGATGCTATCTTTCTTTGCACAACAACACCGCGAGCAGCCGGAAAGGCTCTGTCGACCTCAAAGGGGAGATTGACGATGTGTGTAGTGCCGGACAGAAAGAAGACATGCGCCTGCGACCTCAGAAAGACTACGAGAGCGCGAGCGCGGATTTCGGTGCTAGAGGGAGCGGCCTCGACGGGCACATTGGGGTCGGTAGCAGGTTGCGTGCCTTGGGTCAAGAAGCTCGTCGACTGATCATTGACACTGGGTTTTACGCCATCGAAAGCTGCAGAAGCTGCATCGGACGTGACTTCGACCGGAAACCAGGTCAACAGCGCTTGTATAACCTTTTGTTTCTCGATCTCGAAGTTGAACGCCTTGCGCACAATGCCTCCCCGTGACCACACGACGTGGTATTCAGTCGTGACTAGCTCATCGGCGGGGCCATCGGGGCTTTCGCTGGGGTATGAGTCCCATGCATAGTCGCGCTCGGTGCTATCGTTGCTCAGCACAGACTCGGAGACCAGATACTGCAGGGCGGCGGGCTTGTGGACCCCGATGGAGCGAAGAGAGGCCATGCAGAGGCGCGTCTCGCATTATGAGTATGAGCAGTGTTGAGTGGCGTGGGTGCGTAGTGGTGAGTGGTGAGTGGTGGGTTCTGTGGTGTTTGTTTGCGGGGCGCGCAAAGCGGCAGTTGCGGTGACGCGCGATCAGCTGTTTTGGTGCAACGCGCTTTCCCCAGAATTTCGTCCACCTCAAGCCTCCTCCAACCACATCACTGCGTCTCACTCTTCTACGCGGCAAAGCTTAGCGACACCTTCAGAGCCAATTGCATAGCCCGTTGATTACTTCACTTGATCGCGCTCTAAACGCGCTCAGTCGTAGAGCTCCTCCAAGGTCCTAGCTTCCTAGGTACTGTGAGCTTCGAGCTTCGAGCAGCAGTCATGGAGCCCGTCGTATCGACCAAGGGCCGGACAGCGCAGCTCAGGTGAGTCTTCGCTATGTTATTGTGGAATAACGCAAGGCCTGATGTCGACCAGGTACGAATTGCCCCACCGCGTACACGATGCAGCAATATATCCCGTCAAAGCACCCAACGGCTCGACCATTGTGCTATACGGGCACGAGACGGGCGTGGGCATTCTCTGGAGAGGCGGTCGCCCGCTGAAGAAGACGGCTGCGCCGCCCAAACAGCCCGCAAAACCAGCAAAGGTCAACGGCACCAACAACGATGCAATCATGATCATCGATTCCGATGACGACGATTCAGCAAAGGCCGCCTCCCAACCGACAGCACCAGAGGCTGAATTTGAGGACGACGAAGAGGAGCTCGATCCCGACCAACCATACCCCTCCTTCGTACAGCAGGTGCGCATATCTCTCAACACCGAAGTGCTGCACATAGCCGTGCCCCAGATACCCGCTGTTTCGGCGCTTCGACCTGCCGACACAATACCCGCCATCTTCAGCAAGAAGATCATCTTTACTGTAGCATGCGCTGATTGCACCGTGCGAGTTATCACCTTGCCTCTCGGCCCTCCTCCTCAAGCAGCCAAAGAGAAGCCTCTGAGTACGAAGTCGCAATTCGGCGAAGAGGTGGTCAAAGTCCATGGACACCAGAGCATCGCGAGGGGCGTCACCATGACCTGGACTTCAAGAAGTGAACCGGACTCCATTGACGATTCAGAAGACGACATGGACGTGGATGGCGACGACGATGCGGCGGCCACCACACCAGGACGCCGGCGTCGAAAGCAACAGAGCCGTTCGCGATCACGCAACCAAGGAGAGGAAGGCTTTGACTTGCTTGTAGCGTCGCACTCCGCGGAACTCGGCGGCCTGCTCAAGATCTGGAGATTCCAGCTTGACGAATCATCACTGGTCGCGGCACATCCGATCGCTCCATATAAGACCCTAACTCTGCGGAAGCCAGCATCTCGCGTCGCATTCAACACCGCACAATACCCCAAACGGCGGCATTCCCAACTGCTGATCGCTGATGCGACAGGCACAGCACGGATCTATGATGTCTTCGCACCCAGCAGCCACAGACGTGCAAGCGGTAGCCCAAGCGAACCCGGCGCCTTTGTCGCAACCTTCACATCAACGTTCGAAAGCGCCAAAGGCAACGCATACTCCCCCGCGATACTCGCCGCCCGCAAGCCCATTCTTGATATCGCCTGGGTGTCGGATGGACACCATATCCTGACTTTGCTGGGTGACGGAGAATGGGGCATATGGGACGTTGATCGATCTGGCCCCAGCCCACCCGCAAACCCGTCGGCTTTCTCTCTGCGTGGGTTTGTAGGCACGTCCGAGAAGGAAGGCAGTGTCGGTGGTGCATCCAGTCCGAAGAAGAGTGGCCGTAGTCTGCTTGCCCCTATGACACCGAACACACGTCGCAGGAAAGAAGAAGTCTTGTTCCAGGGTAGTGCATCTAGCACTGCTATCATGCGTGGTGGTATCTCTGTCGCCTCATTGCCTTCTTCCAGTGGAACCAACGTCGAAGACTCTGTCATCATTTGGTACCAATCCGAAGTCTACAAGATTGCAGATTTGGCAAAGTTCTGGGCTCGCACGGCATCATCGGGTGCTGGGAACTCGCTGCCTAGCCCGGGCTTGACTCAGATGCAGGACATGCCCTTGCTGCGAGAGACCATCACTTCGATATCACAGTTCGACACCACATCACAAGCTTCACGCATGGCCGTGCCCAGAGACAGTCTCATCTCTGCGGAGCACCGTCTCGTCATCACCACTGGGACGGCTCGACCACTTGGGCGAGACCTGAACGCTATGTTCGCACAAGAGCAAGCCGAGACCGAAGAAGCTAGGAAAACCGACCAAGCCCTTCTATCTCAAGGAGAGCTCGACCTCGGCGGGATGGACCGACTACTCGAAGACATGGAGGGCAGTGGAGCCATATCGAAGAGCCTAACGCTCGGCAACCCTCGAAAGGTGCTATTTGCGTCATCGGCCGCTTGAACATTACTTTCAGATACGGCCTGTCAGACACGATGAAAGGGATACTTCTATGATCTCTGGGCTTGGAACGATACCCCCATACTAATTCAAACATGCAGATGAAAACTTCGCCGCCAGTAGACTGGCCGACGTCCAATCCCTCAATCCCCAAACCTTCTACCTTTTGTCCCGTCCTGTGTCTTACGTGATGTGCTGTCAATGCCTTCGCGGCCTAAGGTGGAGCTCAGCGACCAGACTCATTCCTGCTGCTCAGTA
>TARA_R110002003_G_scaffold433_11_pt1 | contig 18407 bp, 20 predicted proteins | sample TARA_R110002003 | Tara Oceans TARA_R110002003 (sample SAMEA4396441) | marine metagenome | biome: Westerlies Biome; feature: [SRF] surface water layer (ENVO:00010504); material: water (ENVO:00002006), including particulate matter (ENVO:01000060) such as... | depth 5 m
ATGTGCTATACGCAACACTAAGCCGAGTAAGACAAGCTACTAGCGCTCTGCAGCACCCAACAAAGGGTATACTTATGCTTCCGACAATTATGGCGTACTCCAAAGTCTTTGCAAAGGTAGCCGTAGGTCTGGACAAGCAACCAGAGCTCATTCAACATCTAGTTGAAGACTCGATGAATGAAGAGGGCCAGCGCGAGTCGCTCCCAGAAAAAGCCGCCAACGTTGTCCGACAAGCCTTCATCACGTGTCTCAATGACCGCAACACTGTCCCCGGAGGAATAAAAGATGGAAAACCTGATGGCAAAAAGGTCGGCATTTACAAGATGGCGAACATTTGCCTACGCATCCTCTTTCAGGCTGGCAAACCGGAGAGCTGCGAAACGATCTTCAGGAACATCATGAACTCATCGCCTCCTCTGCGTATCTACGATGCCGCCGAGCGTGTGACCTTCCTCTATTATCTTGGGCGGTATAACTTCGCCAACACCCAATTCTACGCAGCTCAGCTAGTACTTCAGGAAGCTTGGGATCACTGCTATGCTCATCGCGATTGTTACAAACAGCGTCGATCGATTCTTATTTACTTAGTAGCATCAAACATCATCCTCGGACGTTTTCCTACTGAGAATGTATATCGACTCGAGGAAGCCCGTGGCTTTCGCGAAGTTTTCACCCCAATTGCCCAGGCCGTCCGGAAAGGTGACCTGGAAGCATTCCGCAGGATCACGAGCCTTGACTGTACTCACCCCAGTGCAGATTTTCTCCTTCACCACCGCATTTTCTACCAGATTGGAAACTACTGCGAAGTCTTAGTGTGGCGATCACTAGCACGAAGAGTGTTCCTCTTAACCGGGGAGCAAGGTATCGCCACGGTCAACGCCGATGGCTTGCAAGAGCAGAAAGCCTCATCGCTCGATCTGCACGCTCTTCTCCACGCTTTCCGCTTCCTTGAGTGCCGCGCAAAGATCAAGAATGCCGCGATGGCTGCACAAGACCAAGGGCCTGGTCGCAGAAACTTTGGTCACCTCTTCTTCGATCACGAGTCCACAACAAAGTCAACTTACATTGACCCTGAATTTGCTGGAGTCGAAGGCCTAGTGCCATACAACCACGAGACCGATCTTCTGGAGATTGAATGCATTTGTGGCAGTCTCATCACGCAAGGCCTCATGAATGGTTATATCAGCCGAAAGTCAATGAAGGTTGCTTTATCAGGTGGAAGTAAGGCCGGCAGTCTCAGTAGGGCGTTTCCCAAGCCATGGGATGTGATCAAGAGCATGAACTCGGATGATGTGTTAGGCTGGAAGAAAGAAGGTGGAAGCGTTGGCTCTGGACAGGTCGTCCATTTAAGCGGCGCGCGACCGGCTGGAGAATGATGACCTTTGGCAACGCATTTGATTGCATGTACATACGACAACCTTGGACGGATCGATACCCTGCTTTAGCCCAATTCATAGCACAAAACGGACAGCCCGACTTCCACTCCTCAGCTTCCTCCATTTCCGCCTGACGACTCGCCTAGACATTCGCTGGTACGCCTCGAGATCTTCGTCTGATCCTACAATACCGTTTCCTTGGATTGCGGAGAGGTGCGCTCAACCTACGAGGAACTCATCACCAACTGGTGAGACCACGGCGCTCCGTCCAGAATAGTTTGAGGATTGCGTTGGTGCAAATAATTAGAGGTCGACCTGTGGATATGTCTTAATTTTGTTGGTCATGCGCTGCGACGGACGGTCTGGCGAAGTGTTCGCACTTTAAAGTCAGCGTCGGTGTGGTTGCGTGGTGCTGTGATATACACGGTGCTTTGTTGTCTCCCGTTCCTGGACCGCAGGGTAGTATGCAGGTATTCTCAATATAATATGGGTACAAGATGGTAGTAACCGGAAATTGCGCGCTTGAATTATGCTTTCGGGAGTTACGGTCCATACGCTGAGCAGTCTATTACAAGCTGTTTCTGCGCCAGATTCGGCGTAAGAATTGCTCAGGATCGATCGCAGTGACAAAGTGGCAACGTTGTGGTATCCTGCTACGCCGACCATCCCTGGTGATCTCTCGTCTTAGCTCTATCCACACGAGTTGCTGCTGGTCGATGCACTCGCTACTTAACTTGTACTTTTAGCAGTGCATCCCGTTGCCCTGCAGCGTGCTCCCATGCTTGACTTATCTTGCTACTTTATACACTACATTTTGCCTCGCTGAGCACGTGGGACAGTTCTGGGCGGGATCGGCACCTCCCTAATGCCCTTTGTCGCCCTGGCTTCGATGCATTCCAGCGTAGAGAATCGATCTCGCCACCCGTACTCGGCGTGGTGCTAGTTTCTGTGTTTCAACCTTGGAAGGGTGCAATGTCACTGACCAAAAAGCACATGGGATGGACTTTCCTTTTCTTTCCGCGCAGCAAATGCATTCGAGGTGATGCTCAGGAAGTACCCTAGAAATGAAAAGCGATGGTCCTGATGGTTGAAAGAGATTTTATTGATTTTTGAAGCAGGTGTCCATGCTTCGTTGTGTGTAACTCGCGCTCATATCAAAGAAGTCCGCTGCCGTATGTGCAGCTTCGAATTTATCGCATTCCTTGCCGAAAGGTCTGGGTCACAATGACTACGTTGAGATATAGTTCAACGTTCTAAGTATCATCGCAATGCAAAAAAGCTAACACCAAGCTTCGCCGAGCACGAGATTACCGAGTCCATTTGCAGACCCAGCTAATCCATCAGCACACCACGACCACCGTATTACTCCGACCTGTCTGGTACCGTAATCTCATCCTTCGCTTTCGTCGTCGGCGATCAGCAAAGAAGTCACTCTCTTCTAAAGCAATGGCCAGCGTTGTGTACATCTGAGGACGCATGTCGACGCACCTTCAGATGGCTTCCCTGCCTTGTGTGGAATATGGCGTCTTGCCAGGTAACTTCTGAATGCCATGAGCACGAGAGGGATTAGTACGACGAGCAGGATAGCGAACAAAGCAAAGAGTGCTTCCTTCGACCAGTGTGGATCCGTGATAGATTTATTGGGAAGTGGGGTGTTGGAGACATGGAAGCTTGAAAAATTGCATGGTCAATATCAGGCTAACACTCTTGAGGACTCGATCACATCTATCATCGGGTATAGGAACCATGATTCGTCTTTCACTGCTACTGCTCTTGAAGCGTATTGGTGCTCTTTGATCGCTTTGAAACCACAGGAAAGGTCTCTATATCATACATACACAGCCTCAAAAGCGATACGAGAGAACGAGCCTGGCTTGCGGGATCGCGGTGCCCGTCAGCTGTTGTACGATGTATGCTCCGTTCAACATGAGAAAGACAACCAGTTTGTATTATGGCCAGATTTCTGTATGAAACCGAATGATGGAGGCCCAGCTAACATTTATTCACGGTGTAGTCCTAACGGCTGAGAGTGGCCAAGTGTATCGGAAATTGTTGATGGAGTGTGACGGCGAGTAGTATGATCATAGACTACCTAGGTAAGGTCCAAGTGTCGGACGTCTATGTGCGATGCTCTCAGACGGTGATGAAGATTCGGCGTGCTCAAAAGAAAGATATGCAGCGGATCTCGGTCAAAGTAAACGATTGGGAATAGTCACCGGCTTAACAAGCGAGACTGAATTCGAAAAAGCTAGTCGCAATGGCAACTGATTGTCCGACTCTCGGATCCAGTCATCATGCAGTGGACCTCGGGATCATCGCGAAATTAAATACTCTGGCCGATATCACATCGACCTCGACGTACTGCAGGCTGAGTCCAGGGTGCGTAGAGAGGATATCAGAGCTGAAGCTGACATCTGCAACTTTGCGGTCACCTTGTGATGCACTGAGCGGCATCTCGCGATTATGTGCTGTTACTGCTGATGGAAAACCCAGTCCGCCTCAATGATGATCTACACATTTGCGATGTGATCTGAGAAAAGACAGGTCTCGTCGATGTAGTGAACAGCCAGTGGAGTTAACTTACATTCTCGACACATCGTGATACTCAATTAGGGAGGCTCGAGAGTTTTCTTCCTTCAACGCTGATGAGTATATTCTCGGCATGTTGCTGGCGTACTCCATTAGGACCTGAGTTGACTGGTCTGGTGTTGAAAAGGGACAGCAAAGAACACGACTGCAGTTCCTTCTGGTGATATCTCAACTGTGCTCAGCTATGCGTGGACGCAATACTTTCGACACAGTAATAGGTAAAAGATCTCGTCCAACAATGTTTCGAGCTTCGTAGCTTTGGAAGAGAGGAAAAGGAGGAAGAATACCATAATCAATGTTCAGAGTTCCCCGCCCACGATTACCCAAGCGAACCACTAAATCCACCCACACCGCTATCTCGGCCCAACACTGAACCAACTTTTTTAACTCGCTCAATGTTTTCACCCAGGCTTTCCGCGACATTGTCGTTGCTTTTTATGCAGACAAATTATGGTATAGAATTCATCTAATTTGCCACTCTTTCATCAATTGGTCAATCAGGCCGTTGAGCACCGTTTCCGGGCGTGGTGGCGGAGTGGTTATCGCGCAAGACTAGAAATCTTGTTCCTTCGGGAGCGCAGGTTCGAGTCCTGCCCACGTCGATCTTTTTGCTTTCGTTATGCTGAGGCGGTGCTGCGCAATGTTGTTGCGCTAGTTGAGGACACACGCCGTCTTGACCCTTGAGCCAACACCTAGAGTTGGACTATACATTGAAGCGGTAAATCTTATTGAGTATCCTGGCATTCTCGGATCGCCTTTGCTACGATATAGTGCAAATTACTTTGCCTTTTGTCTTGTTCTCTTCCAGTAGACGGTGTGCATCCTGGATCTGCTCCCATGGCAGCACCTTTTCTACGAAGAGTTTGAACCTCCCGTCCTTGAAACGTGGGAGTGCATGCTCTACTAACTGATCTCTCAACTTTCCCTGATACTCCTCATCTCGACTCCTAAGACTGCTTCCAACAAATGTGCACCGTTTGCGAATGAATGCACTGATGTCAGTTCCCTCCGGTACCTTCGTTCCGCCCATGAAGCCCAGGTTGACAATCACACCATCCTTCGCGATGGCATCGAGATTCTGCTGGAAGTATGAAGCACCGATGAAGTCAACAATGATGTCTACGCCTTTGTTGTCGGTGGCCTTCATGACCTCCTCTACCCAGTTCTGATTTGTAGTGTTGAATGCGGCATCCGCACCGAGCTCTTTCACTGCAAACTTGCACTTTGAGTCTTGGCGTGCGGTCGCATAGACGGCGGATGCAGAGTCGGCTTTGGACAGCTGGATACCGGAGATCGAAACCGAAGACGCGGCGGCGTGCCAGAGAATCGACTTACCCGCAGCAAAACCACCGACCAGATACATGGCTTGTGTGGCCGTTATCCATGTCTAGCAAGGTGAATCAGCATGTGCAGAATTCACGTCAATCAACATGAGCAACTTTACCTCTGGAATACCAGCACATTGCTCCCACGTGAGTTCCTTTGGCTTCCTCACTAGCATATGCGTCGACACTGCAATGTACTCCGCGTACGCACCGCCGTAGGCCAACCCAAAAACTTCGTCACCCTCCTTGAAGCCCTCCTTCCCACCGCCTTCCCCACCAAGCTCCGCGATCGTGCCCGAAAACTCGACACCTAGGATCGGAGAAGCTCCAGGCGGTACGGGATAGTGTCCTTCGCGCTGAAGTAGATCCATGCGGTTCAGTCCGAAGGCCTTGATCTTGACAAGTGCTTGCGACGTGCCGAGGTTGGGTTTGGGAACATTGGCGATGTGCAGGGCGTCAACGGGACCTTTGCCGTTCTTGATATCTGCCAATTCTCAGGCTATGCTGCATGCAAAGACACAAGACTGTGACGAACCTACTGCGCGCATTGTGTCGCCCATTTTGACCAAGTTCTCTTAGTAGAAATAGCTGGTAGTGTATCGATGATGCAACACAAGACTCCGGATCTTAAGAGCTCTCGAAGGTAGAGTTAATGAGGAAGGAAGCTTGCAGAATCACAGGCGGACCACATGTTTTGAAAGCGAACCACGACGTCTTTTCCGAGGCATTTTCTGACGTGTGCGGAATGGCTGGTAATGACGTTGGCGGGGTGGCTCCAGCTGCAATGAAGCTGTTAGAGCTCTAGTGGGGCAGCGAACATAAGGCATGTCAGAAAACATGTGAGACCGAACGAACGTATTGAGAACAAGTATTTCATTGCATCTGACGTGCGAAGGATATCTTGGTGCTCATTTGCCTGTGGTTCCACAAGCAGGACTCCTTCTGTGTCAAACAAGGCCTCGAGAGAGCTCGCTCAACGGACGAGCCGTGCCGGATGTTCCTGGTACGGACTAATTGCCGCATAACATTATGACTAATCAACAATTTATGGTTTCTCAGTTGACGAACAAGCTGTCCTCGTTCATATCATACTGCTTGATTAGCTGAGCCAGCTTGTTTGCCTCTTGGGCGTAGTTGAGCGTGTAGAGATTCAAGACCTGGTATCGTGGCCTACTTCAGTCAGCATGTGTCTCACCGGAGATTATCAACAAACTCACTTTGGCTGATCCTGGTATGTCTCCATCTTCGCCCGCACCCTAAAGTTGAAGGTCTTGCAGGTCGCTTCCTGCATCAGTGTCATGAAGTTTTGCGTGCTGTTCTCGTCGTCGTCGTTCTTCATCTTCATGGCTTCATTCGCGGACACGCCAACAATCGCTTGTCCTGCCTCATCGAAGCAGCTCAACCACAACGTGCCAGTATGATCCGCGACATTGACGCTTAGCACGTAGCGATAGTTGGGTTCTGGGTAGTTGGTCTGACACTTCTCGCACCACCAAGAGCCAGGGTTTTCCTCGATCACCTTCTTATTGCATCCGGCTGTCGAGCATGCCGGGTAGGCGACTGTGGTGTTCTTGACGTACACAACCGATGCTCGTAGACTCATGTAAGTGGGAGTGTCTTGGAGGTAGGTTTCCTCTTCAATTGCTTGGGAGATGAGCTTTGTGTCATTCTTTCCACCAGCACCCGACGTTGATGCCATGTTCTGATGGGTGGAGAAAGTAACGTTCTGACCAACAGCGTTGAACCATCCGCGAAGCTTGTGCGCTTCGTCGATATCAGGATCGACCATCATAGATCCCGAGCTCAACAGGCTCAGACTTCGCCCACCAAAGTCCGAGACCTTGACGCCCTTGAACGCAATGATCGAATCGAGAGGCGCTTCGAAGCTGTCTGCGGTCTTGCCCCAGATTGTAAGCCGTACCGATGTCTGGCTGTCGTCCGCTAGAGTCAACTCCCGTTTGCTGAAGTCCTTGTTCGTGTTCTTCGACGTGATAGTGGCAACCTCGCCAACCTCTTTCAGCACCCCGACTGTGTCAATTGTTGTATCCTTCTCGACCGAGTTGAGATCACCAATCTTGGTGAAGTTGAAGCGTATCTGCGGCTTGTTGTCCTGGTCTTCTGCCTTCTCCACCAGTGTGTCGCGCTCGAACTGCAGCTCGTAATCGTTTGGCAGATTTGAGAATTGTTTCTTCGCAAGGGTGACTTTACATGAAGAGATGTAGTATACTACACCTTCCTCGAAGACAGGATACAGCCTCTCAGCCGCATCATTGAAAGCAGTAGCCCTGATCTCGCCGGTGTCGTCAAGCAAGTTCACTGAAAAGCTTGCCTGTTCCCTTTTGGTTATGCCACTCCTTCATGTCCCCCTTGCTTGTGCACCGCGCGCGGATGGTCCATTTGTGTGCGTAGGGCGATAGGGACTCGATTGGGTACAAATGCGGATGCGAAGACATTGCTGGGTTGCTCTGATGAACAGGGAGGTTGCGTTGGGGTTGTGGTGCTGGTGCGGGCTTGGATCCGTAGAAGTTGTTGCCGGAAATGGCAGCAGGCTGCGGATCAGATTTGGTCTCTAAAGCCTCTGGTTGGCCGATCTTGTCAAGTTCGCCGTACTGTGCCAGAACTTCGAGTTCCATGATGATTAGGATGCTGCGGCCTATCAGAAGAGTCGTGACAAGCATCACGCCGGACGTACTTCTTGTCCTTGACTTGCTGCGGGTTGTATTTCAGAAGTCGCACTATCGAGCCCTTCTTGAGCTGGCCCGACGTAACGATGTCATTCGCGGCTTGGAACTGTTAGCCGGTCCCAGCGCAAACGCCAGCTCGACGCACTTGTTGCGATCATGGTCTGGATGAAGTTGCGAATGTCGCTCAGCACCACGCGAAAGCGCTGCACCGGGTTCGCGTCGCCCGCCTTGGGCTCCATGGTCTTTATCTGCACGCATTGCAGCACGGGATGCTCCACGAAGCCGCCGCTGGGCTCGAAGATGCTCCTGCTTCTGGTCAGCGTTGTCTCAGGTTGCGGTGACGTTGTACCCACCTGATCGCACCCTGTGTAATCGCCTGGTCGGCCATATTGAGTGCAGGTCGCGTTGTGGGTGGGGGGGCGGTGTTGTGCGGTGGTGGCGGCGTGGTGGAGTCCAGAGGAAATTGGCGCCTGCGAGACGCGTCGGACGCGTTCGGCACGTGATCGGGCCACAGATGGGACGTCGCAGCCCCGCACTTGCCCGAGTCAGGCTAATGGGCTTGGACCCTCGATCCGCCCGTTGCAGCTGGAGCTGGGCCGCCATTCACACGACGCTGCGTCCGCGCATCCCACACATCATGGCAGACCAAGACAATGCTACGCGCGCCCCAGAAAGTGATGCGCACGAGGAGCATGCGCCTGCCGATGCCGCGGTAGAACACAGTGTCTTTCCAGGCGACACCAGAGCCCAAGAAGGACCCAGCATGGGCGTAAGTCAGCGCTCCTTGCGAGTGCAGCGAGTTTGCACTGGTCCACAAGAACATCACAGGCTCACACCTCACAGGACCACTGCACGACCGACCGCCCCACCCCAACGGGTGAAACGCCGTCTGGCGACATCTCCCAACTCGGTGGCATAGACTGCTACATCACGAGGCCCTCCGACTACCCACACTCGCCCTCGAAACTCCTTCTTCTCCTTACTGGCGGCACAGGCTACCAGTCCACCAATAACCAGCTGCAAGCCGACAAGTATGCCTCCGAAGGCTACCTCGTCGTCATGCCCGACCAGTTCGACAACGATCCGGCGCCGAACAGTGTGGACATGGCCGAAGTGCAGGCCGACACGTCATGGTTGGAGAGCATAAAGCTGAAGACCGCCGAGGGCATCAAGAGCTTCTTGATTGACATGTGGCTCGCGAGACACACACCGGAGAAGGTCCTGCCTCTCCTGCACAAGGTAGTGGAGGGCGCCAAGGAGGAATTTGCGGATGCGGTTGCAAACGGAGGTGGAATATACGGTGTGGGATACTGCTTTGGCGCCAAGTATATCTTGATCCTGGCGGGCGAGCATCCAGATGCCGTGGCGTGGGCCCAGACAGCACCAAAAGACGAAGAGCAAGGCACGGTAAAGCAGGAGCCCGTGTTGAAGGCGGGCGCCGTCGCTCATGGAACCATGGTGACCAAGGAGGATCTCGAGCGTGTCAAGGCGCCAGTGTACATTGCAGCCGTGCAGAATGACCCGTTGTGCTCAGAGGATGAAGTGTTGACACCCGGTCGAAGAGCGATGGAAACCAATAAAGTCGAGCATGAGATCCAGGTCTTCTCGGGCGTGCCGCACGGCTTTGCAGTGCTCGGCGACTACGACGACCCCAAGATCAAGCAGTCACAAACGCAGGCGTTCGGACAGATGCTGGGCTGGATCCAGAGCCACTGAAGGCCGTCCTTACATTGACAGTTCATGAAAAGCATGCTATGGCGTTTAGGTGGGATCCTGTGTTTTGTATCTTCATATACCACATCAACCAAGGCCAATGAATTTCCTTGGTAACCTGCCATAACAAGTCGCCCCTGTGTAAGTACAATACTGACTCTTCCGAGCTCACAGCTCGTCCAGCACCGACGTATCAAGAAACTTCGCCAATTCCGCCCTAGGCACCACACTCCTCTTGTCCACTTTGGCAAGATACTTGTCCTCCTCGACAACGAACCCAATCAGATCATCGCCCCAACTGCCACTCCACTCATGGTCCTCCCATATGCCCTCTACAACCTTTTCATCGACGCCAACTTGGTTACTAACATAGTCATACACGCCCTTCTCCTTCGGCTGGTTCGCAAACACATCCAACGTCCTATTCAACGCGCGCACAAATTCCACGATATCTTTGCGCTTACACGCATTGTTCAGTGCGTCCGTGGTGCTATACAAGGCATAGACTTCGCGGTATACGGTTCGGTTTTGGAACGTGATTGCGTTCGCACCGAGACCCTGAGCACCGAGTTCGACGGCGGGTTCCCAGACGCCGAACGCGTCTAGGGTGCCAGCTTTGAGTTGCGCAAGCAGAGTGTCCGATGCACACGGCTCCTTCATACAGATTTTGCCACCAGTTGTAGCGTAATCGTTGTCCGCGATGCCCACGCTGGTTAGCATGTTGTGTATGAAGACTGCAGCGCTGGTGCCTTGGAACGTGCCGATCTTCTTGCCCTTGAGGTCAGACAGCTTGGTGAATCCCTTTCGCTTGTCGGCAACAATACGATATGCGACTTCACAGATGATGTAAATGAGGCGGATGTTGCGGTGGTTGGCATATTGTTTAAGGCCTTGGGTTTCAGCGTTGGCAGCAAGGTCGAAGTTTTGGGGGTCAGAGCCTAGGTTTGCAACACCACCGGAGGTTAGGGCCACTGCGCTGTTGCCTTTGTAGAAGTTTTTGATGGCGTAGGGCTGGGGAGTGTATTCAATCCATTGCAAGGACGTTGCGACGCGAAGAGCGGTGCTGGATTGGAATAGGAGAATGAGGGGAGCTATAAAGCCTAGAAGTAGAGAACGCATCGTGCAAGCTGACTGTCAAGTGGCTCGAGATTTGGCAACTTCTGAGACTTTCAACCTGTACCCTGCGGCTTGAGAATCATAATGAGTGATATGTTGTAGGTTCAAACGCCGCTTTGAGAATGTTGCCTTGCCTGATCAGAAGATATCTATCATCTATTGACAAACAAGGGTACCAAATATGGAATGCCATAGTTTTGATTGAACTCTCTGAAGTTTTGCGGGCCTGGCTTTAGCATGTGCGGGACCGCAATTGCCGGTATGGGAATTATGTTCGTGCCCCGTCGCAGCAAGATCAGGACAGGCCTTGTTTTCTCATATTCGCCACATTCGACCAAGTGCCGTCGGTTGTTTATGCATGTGGTGGAATGGAAAGAAAGTAAGCGACAAATTGCAATGGCCCCATTTCCAAGTGCCGTAACCGATACTGTAGATCAGCTCGATGCTTGTGCCGAGAACAGCCTCAGCCCATTGCGGCATGAACTCACTGGACTCTCTTCCAGCTGCAGGAATCATCGCTCATTCGACAACGCGTTTCGCGATTCGGCTTGTGCATGGACTACACCTACGGTATAGTCCAGCACTAGGATTCTAGGCGGCGCATACAGTTTCCCAAATGCATGTATAGCCATTCTCGTTTTGCCTTCGATGCCGTCAGTCGGATTGTTCCTTGTCAGAAGGTTTCTGCCGGGCATTGGAAGCCCTTCATATCAATTCCACATCCCCTGTGCCTGCACCAATAGCCCACTGCCTGATTGCACTCCACCTGACAACCCATACATCTCCTCGCTTCATCTCAAATCGTCGATCGGTCCCTTCCACAACAATGTCTCCGATGTCTCTCAACGCGCGTGCGAAAACAGCCTTGTCCCCGTCTGGCTTGTCTATCATGCTTATGCCGCCAGTTGTGTCGTCCAGTCGCTGCAAAGAGGCTGGGAACTGACCAAGAAACGATGACGAGTAGTGCGTCGTGAGCAGCGACTGATGGGAAGTCAGGTACTGATACTCTGAGGGCGAAAGTAGCGGATGAAGTGTGTCTGGTGAGGCTGTGTGTAGTGCTTGGACGTGAAGAGGATGCGAATCAATCTGGTAAGCCGTTGAGCAAGTTGTTTCCTTGAGCCTGCGATCGGCTATCGCATGTGCATACCTTCGTTATTCTTGCCCTGAGAAAGCTTCTCACGAGGAACTTGAACCTCTCCAATTCTGTTTGAATAATGATCAGCTTGAAATTGGTCTTGGGATCCATATTGCCCGTCTGTTCCTCCACCAACCCAATCTGACTGCGCCGTTAGCACATTCCCCTTACAGCACACAGTCTGTTCTGTACCTGCGTTCTTATCCTCTGCAGCACTCGGTCCATCAAGTCAATTGGCCAGGGTAGTATTTCGGGCGCGACACGTTCCGCCACCCAATAACGTGTCAACTCTTGTAAATCGCGTGTTTCTCGGGGAGCTGCGTCCACTGCAACTTCGGCGAGGAGGTCGTCGATATCCATTGTCGGACACAATCTAGAGAGACGCGAGAGACGCGAGAGACGCGCCCGAGGTAAGATCAGGTGTCGGGGCGGTGTGGGATGGCGGAGATGTCTATGTCATCGACATGGGAGCTCAGGTCAATGGCAGGGCTAGAGGTTCAGCGTACACGCAGCGTTCTTGAACCTAAGGGTAACAAGCGTACGTCGCGTGCAAGGGGTATACATTTTGCATTGCGCAGAGAGACGGGCAGCACATGTTGGTGGGGTAAGTGATGCGGGGCGGGCTCGGCTAGCGCGCCATGTTCGTGATTGCTGCCAAACGCCAGCCACGGAAACAAATGCTCGATGATCAATGCGAACTCATCGGGGTCAGACAAAGAAGACACATGCATCACTTCCCCAGCTTGGGTTTACAATTACCGAGAGCGCACATTCAACATTGAGGGGTATTGTTTTGTATTCCTAATAAACCGAAAACAGAACTCTACAAGCCTTCTCTACCGCTCGTAATGCGATCGGACCATCCATTACCTCCTCGAACTTTCCTGCAGGCCCACCAATGTACAATTCGTAGCATCCACTTTGCAAGTGCCCTGGCCTGCAGAGAATAGAAGCGACAAGTGAATAAATACAATTGAACAGAGCAGCAGTCGTGATGCAAAGATTGAAGCAGCCAAGAACCAGGCGTCAGTGCAGAGGAGTGGTTCGAGTTCAATGGCAAAGAATCAATCTGCCGGTGGTTCAGAGATACCGAATAAGGTAGAGGATGTCGGGGCGGAACAGAATGTCTGGTGGGTGATGACGTATGAGGGCACGTAGGCCTGAGTTGTATGTGGTTTCGTGATGATTCTTAGATTGTTCTGAGAACACGGAAGAGCAGCATTGCAGCTCTATGGGCCATAGAATGATCCGGTTGGGAATGGCTAACAAAGGAAATTAAGCTCGCGAGGCAGCGGCCAGATGCTGCAGATACGCTTGCTGAAAACAAATGGGTATCCAGCGAGTCCCCTCAAGAAGTGGTGAACATGTCCGGGGAGAAGCACCGCAACATCGGGTATAGAATGCAAACAAAGATGAGGATCAGAGCAACTGAAGCAGTCGAGTACTCGGGCCGCTTGCAGTCGAGGTTGGTGTTCTCCGCCCAAGAAGTCCAAGAAAGGTGCAAAAAGATCGCTCAAACGCCTTGGGTGGATACGAGAAATGCTCAGTACGCCAATGCTGTGAGAATGTCATGCAGCAGCAGTCGTGAATAACGCCATGAGTCCAATCGCCGTAAAGTAAATGAGTATCATGAAGAAATCGTCGGCCATTGTGCAGACTTAGTATGAGGCCATACGGCGGGAAGCGCCTATCCGTCCAGCGTTGAAAGAGTCGTCGCCAAGGGTGAATATACCACCAGATCGCGATCGGCCTATAGCTGTGGGGCTATCTTCCATTTGACACGAATGCTGGCCGAAAGCAAAGGTTTGTGCTCGGTTGAGTTTTGTGCGTTGTCGCAGCTTGTTCAGTCCACGTTCGCAAGACTGCTCGTGCTCCTTCGCATCCATCCGAAGATAGTTCTGTGGAAAGCAGCGAGTCGAGTGCGCATGGTAGAAGGCACTATAACCTCCATCCAGAATATACACTTCTGGAAACGACAGCAGCGGGTAGCGATGGGCATTCTCTTTGCGATCCTGAGAGCGTACAAATTTGGCCCTATGCAGCTTTAGTGAATGTGTCATTGTGAGGAGATGACAGAGCTTACATGAGTGGAGCGCGGTGCGCGGAGTATTCACAGTGGAGGATGAGGAGTGTGTTGGCACTTGAGGGAGCCTGGAAGAGGCGCTCGGCGAGCCGCTCTTTGTCACAGAAGTTCATTGCGCCTTCGATGTGGCCGCCATTGTACTCATATTCGAAGCGACAGTCGATGATGACCTTGTTGTCATAGCAGTGGTCGTAGGCACCATCGAGAACCTGCACCAGCGTAGAATGACTGATTCGAGGTAGACTCTCTGGTTCGCTGGGAGTGAAGTGAGGAAGCTTGAGTGAAGGGGCATCATCGACGTCCATCACAGACTGTAGGCTACTGGGCTGGTAATTCTCTTGTTCTTGTTTGGCATTCATCACGTCACCAGGATGCTCGAACATGCTCAGAGACCGGCGGAACTTGCTGGGCCTTCGTGATGGAGGGCCTACCGGCTTGCGAATGGCGGCAAGGGGCGAACCGTTAGCACGCGAACTGACGCCGGAGTTGAGGCCGAAAGGCTTGGGTTTAGAAGTAAAGAGCGAACCATTGGAAATGGGCCGCCGTTCCTGGGGAGGTGAGGCAGTGAAGCACTCGTCCAAGGTCAGTGTCGAGTTGTTGTGGAAGCCATCACATCCGGCACCGAACTTGAAGGCTGGCAACGGACTGTTCTCTTGAGACTTGAAGGATACTGTGTTAGTGGAGTAGTTTTTGGAGCGAGAAAGAGATGGTCTAAGAAGGATAGACTTTCTGCGTCTGTCGGTTGTCAGCAAGAGAAGGCAGCCCAATTGCGGTAGTACCAACTCGGCAGCAGACACCGGCCGCGGGACCTCCAACATGGGCGTCGGGAACTGGGGTGGGGTGGGCAGCTCGTCGCATGGGGAAAGCATATCGTCTTGGGTGCTTGGGGTGACCTCTGGTGACGGGGACGGCAACGGCACGGAACGCTCGTTCAGGAAGCTGAAGGGAGCTTTGTGAGGCAGAGGAGAGATGTCCATGGAGTCAGGGACAAAGCAGGGCGACGAGGAGGGAATTGGCGGAGTCGTGACGCCTTCCCATCTGACTGGAGGGGTTGTTGCTCCTTCTCCTGCCAGGCACGTTAGCACTTATACCATGGATGCCCACTGCACGGCCGCTTACCCCGGGTGTCGAGCTGCTGAAAGAGATTCGAGGTGAAGAGCGACCGGCGGGGCGTCGCGAGCTGAGGGCTACAACAAAGACAATTAGCTGCCGCATGTGGACGCTCCTATGCAAGGGCGGGTGTACCTCTGGTCGACGTGCAGGTTCGAGGACATGTCAGCGGCCAGGCTCGCGGTAGGGGACGACCCGCGCATGGGCTGCAGGGTGAAGTAGTCCATGCTCGGCTTCTTCATGCTCATGTCGCGGAAGTTGAAGCTCTTCGGCCCCAAGCTGTGTGCTCCAAACAGCGGTTTCGAGGGCAGATCGCGACGATAGCCCCACGGGCCGGGGAGTGGCGGCGGGTGCATGGCCGCGAGGGGCGACGACATTTCCATGGCGGCGGTGGGGGACGGGGCAAGGGGGGCAGTCTGCCTGTCGTGCCGGGCAACGTGTGCGAGCGATAACGAGCGTTTGCGGGTCGGCCGTCTCTACGCAGCGGCGGCGGACGAGGGCAGGACACTGGCGGCCGGCGTGCAGCCGATAAGCATACAGGAAGACGAGAAAACTAATTCCAATCTGAAGATGCTCGCAGTAAATAGCCTCGCAGCGCACGCGGGGGAGGAGAGGGCGGGTGGAGGGCTACCGTCTCGCTGCAGACATGAGGCTTCGCAGGCGTGGTCGGGATGGATAGTGAATGCAGGTCGCGCTTCCCCGTGCAGATATCCACGTAGAACAGCCAACGTCCGGATCCTCCAGCCTTCTTAAGAGAGGGAATTGGGCCTTCTTGGGAGCGAGAAGGGTGGAGAGGAAGGGAACACGGCGAGGTCATCCAGCTGGATTTGAGGCCGCCAAGCGTTCTGGTTGCTGGGGAGCAAGGGACCAGGTGCAGACGCTTGAGGACCGACGGGGCCTGAGCTCCAGGCGCTTCGACACAGGCCAGTATTATGCCTGCTCGACGCAGGCGGGTCAGCGATGGGGCAGTTTGCTGCTCGCAGCGCCGCTGGCTGCACGCTGATGCAAACCGTGGCGATCCACTGCGTCTCATTGAGCGTCGCCCAGGCAGGTACACGGCGAGCGCTGCAAGTCCTATTCGATCGCGATCCTGCTCTACCAAGTGCCTGCAGCTAGACACGCCCGCGTTGCTGGCGCACCGGTAAACAAGCGTTCGCAGAGGCCCGCCTGCGGGTTGCCATCGACACAACAATCTCTGTCTGACGTCTCCTGCTTCACCGGGCGGAGCGGTAGCCATGCAGCATGCACGCAGGAGGGCGACTTCTGCAAGCCCTGCCTCGCGCGGCCGCGTTGCTGAGGCATTTGGCACGGATCACCTTCGTTGCAAGCTACCCATGCCATTGGCGTGAAACGACCAGTTCACGCGCGCTGCAAGTCCTCCGACCGAGGCGACGAGCCTCTCCACTGGCGCGTCTTCCGTCAACTTGCGTAACCTTGAGGCCCGTCTCCCAGGGAGACCGAGTACCAGCATGTGGCCATCGGCCATCGTGTTGCCGACAGCGAGACGCACCTCATCCAGCGGCTAAGCCAGGCCGCGGATCACCCGAGCAGAGAGCCTCACCACGAGTGGAGTCGCATTTGCTGCTTCGACACGGACAATCCGGTGTCAGCTCGCGACGTCGTTCGTCATCATAGCGCAGACTCGACTTGGCGCCTCATGTACCAGGACGGTCGCGCGTTGCAATTGGCCTGCGCCTCGAATCCTGAAGCAACACTGGCCCGCGACTTCGTCTAATTGGGTAGGCCGAAGACACTCACCGTCTGAATTCGTACATCGAAGCCGGCCTCGCAGGCGCCTCATGAGCTGCACACGGCCCGTTTGCCCAGATAAAACCGGATTAGCCGTGTTCCTGGGCAGAGCGTTCACCTAGCGTGCTGTTCGCGATCGCCCTGCGGCTACAAAATCTCGATTGCGACTTGCTCAGACGTCATATCCAATAGGGCATGCAATTGAAGCTTCCCAGTTTCCTATTCCGATGCCCTGTTTGCTCAAATTGTACAACTGGCACTTGGGATCTACGGTCGGCAGCACGAGCACGAGGAAAACAAGTCGTGCGCTCAGCCCGTCGCAGGTCCCATGGCGACAGCACCCCCCTTGCAGTCCCGCGGTTCGAGAACACACCTCATATGAGCGCTGAGCAAACCGGCGTGCACAAAGCCTTCACAACGGCATCCGGCGTTTGGACCCCACCATCGGCCGGTGACCCCTCACTTGTGTGGATCTGAGAGGCCAAGAGCGGCGCTTGGAAAAAGGCCTTGTAGACGTCGCGTGTCGTTCCCAGAGCGACGGAAAACAAACAACCCTATATGCGTGGTCCCGTGACTTCAGCTTATGCATCCATGTGCCGATACCCCACACTCGCTCACGAGCGTCACGTTTCAGGACCCTGGATTCTGCAAATGACAGAGCATTTAGCCTCAGCCTCTGTCAGAAATCAGGTCAGCATTCGGCGAACATCCTCCGACCATCTTGTGCAAGCACACGATCCGGCAAGGTACAGTACACCGAAAGCTATCCGCAAGACCACTGGTAAGCGAGAAGCTGCGACAGCCGTCGCTAGAGGAGTTGGGCCCAAATAAGAGTTGGCCCGAAAACGGCGAATGGCCATTATGCTGCGCTCTCGCGATTGTCCCCCTTCTCCCTCTGGTGAACGACAATTCGACATAACGACCACATAACAGTATGGCTTACATATGATCAATATGCTCTAGGAAAAAAACTGGCCAGGTGCTGTGCCAAGTGTCGAGGCTTTAACAAAGTTGTGCAGTTTGTGAGGGACATGTTAACGGGCCTAGTAGGCATATGCTTGCAGAGTATCGTGTCACCTAAGACCCATGGGCTGCGCGGGAAAGCTCCAATCAATCCGTACTCAGACTGACCGACATGGTTCCAATGCAGACGACCTGGAAGAGCGGGTTTCAACACTGTTTCCGCTGTGCCACCAGCAGATTCTGCATCCTAAAAGTAGGGTCCTGCGCGATGGTGGCTACCAAAGTGCCATGACATGACCTTGCGTATGTGAATTTTCGGAGACGTGAAAATTTTGGGCGAGCTAGTTTTTCTGAACTCTCGACAAAGGGCAGACAAAGTCATCCAGTGCTGTGTGGGTCGGACTTAGTTAGCTGGTCACGTCAACTGCCGCCTAGCTATTCTGAAGCTGCTCGAGCGACACGACGCGACTGATTGACCGACTGTCAGGCTTTTCAGACATCGAGAGCCTCCTCCTGTTCAAAGTGATAATGAGGAGAGTTCATGTGATGCCTCGAGAGTTCTCC
>TARA_R110002003_G_scaffold123_5_pt1 | contig 18404 bp, 22 predicted proteins | sample TARA_R110002003 | Tara Oceans TARA_R110002003 (sample SAMEA4396441) | marine metagenome | biome: Westerlies Biome; feature: [SRF] surface water layer (ENVO:00010504); material: water (ENVO:00002006), including particulate matter (ENVO:01000060) such as... | depth 5 m
GCTATGACGCTACCAGTATAGCCTGGGTGAGTCTGAACGAAAACAACAACATCGTGCCGTCCTCGGCTTTGGAGCGGACGGTCTATGTTCGAGGGACGCTGGATGAACCGTTCGATGAGCCAGCCTGCGTAGACTACGCCCTCTCTTGGTCGATCGAAACAGCTCAGTCAATGCGCAGATCCTTATGTATGCCACCTGCCCATATCAGTACCGCATTTGCTGAACTTCACAGGCGATTGTAAATTGCCAAATGGCACCATGATGACACCCGCGGGCCGGAAAAAACTGGATTATGGCGTCACATACTCCGGCACTTGGAATTACATTAGCTACGGATCCGACTGTAAGCATATCAGAAGATCGCGTTTGCTTCAGTCTAACATATCCAGGCCGATTCGACTACCCGGGTAACAATCAAACTTTTAACGAGGCATTGTACAACTACAGTCTCAAAGATAAGATGATTCCATGTACGTCAACTCCTGGCTACCTTCATTGGTCCAGAGACTAAAGATTGCCAGGTGGCTCCAGCTTCAACATCACCATAGGAAAAAAGACCTATGATGCCCTCGCGCTGAACACCACGACCGGCTGGTGTCACGAATCCCGAGCCTACGAATACATGAGCCTCTACGACAAGACGAGATGCTTACCTGACACGAACGATCCCTCGTATCAATGGGGCTTCTCAACCATGCTCTCCGGACTCTTCGTCTTCTTCCACCTTGGATGGGCATTAACCATGTACATTGTATGGCAAGATGCACAGTTCAATTCTGCTCTGGTAAAGAGCGGTTACGAGATGACGCCGCTGCGGGCTGCCTTCGCCATGGCAAAAGCTGCGAAGCGGAAGACTGGAATGGGCGAGAAGCAGCTCGTGAGGGCGAATACAAAAGAGATCGAGCAAGAGCTGTACGGAACGAGGAAGAGAAAAGGGACCAGAGTGGACTACAAAATCTTCGCTGAGGGTGATGAGGAGAATGGACATGGGTCGCATACCTTGATCAGACGCAAAGCTGTGCCGAAGAACGATGGGGCGCTCTCTGAAGTCTCGCTGAGCTCGGCTTCACCCGCATATTTAGCTTCAAAATGATCCTGGCGCACTCGAAAAGGAAGCTGATGTCTAGTTTCCCAAGCCTCGGGACAACAATTCGCCGGATCATAAACACACCTGACAACAGCAGAGTCCTCGTCAGCAAATCTTCGGCAGATGAAACCGGAAATCATCAACCTCCAAGTCGTGTTGTGTCCTAGAGTTTCGTGACTCTCCCTCGACAGCGCCAACTCAAGCTGTCACCTTCAGGGACATACCTGATCTTCGGAGATATCCTCAACATCGCAGCCCCTTACGAAGCAGACAAGACCGCACCTTCTCCGCTCGTTGACGTGTCAGCCCGCCCTGACGAGAATGACAGACCTCGTCGAAGAGCGAGGAACACAGCGCTCGCAGCACGACATGCAGCGCATGGCGAAACCCCCAAGAACCGAAGCGAAACTTTCGATTCGTGATTGACTATCTTCGGCTTCACCATGGTCCTCATAGCAGCGTGTGGGGCTGGATTGGTAATGCAACGACCGGGCCAGAGCACACGTTTCTGAATCTGATACACAGAACAGAGTGCGAGTGTTTTCGGGCTTGTCGACGGTGGGACGGCGGGATTGAGCTGGATGGACACGGGCTTGTCTTTGAACGACTCCCCCGTGTTATTTTTTACATTGGCGTTCATCATGACGATTTTCCCACAGGCGCCGCGTCCTGAGCCGGTGGACGATGAATTGAGATGTTCTGGTGTTTAGAAGTGTGGTTGTGTTCTCGGCGTGGGCTTTGCGGTTACAGGGAGGTATAGATATAAGCCGCCGGTGGCGTATGTGAAGAAGATTTGGTGATTGTACATGTTGATGACGTGAGTACATGATCAATCATACAGCACTATGCCTCGTCCTAACCATACATCAATATATACACAATATACCATCTATACTCAAGCCCGTCCTCAAAGGCCCCCCACCTCCAGACTCGGCGTCGCATTCATATACCTCTTCTTCCTCCCCTCAATCTCCTCTCTCATCCTGCCTTCCCTCTCCTCCCTCCCAACACCCTTGACAAACTGCAGCAATCGCAACGCCCCGGTCGGCGTCACGCCTTCCACTCTCCTCGCCATGCCCACGCTCTCCGGCCTCGCGACTTCCAGCGCTCTCTTCTCCTCAAAGCTCAGCCCAAATATGCTCTCATAGTCGAGGTCGTGTGGCAGTTTCAAGTTCTCGTCCCTGAGCCAACGCGCCTGCGCGGCAGTCTGGGACGCGACGTAGGGCGCATAAGTAGCCTCGATATGCACGCGGTCCTGGACTCTGTGCGAGAAATTATCTACGCCGGGGAGAAGCGCCACCAGAGATTGCGGGGAGGTAGACGGCAGGCGTAGAAGATCGTACGCAGAGCGTTTGGACGAGTCATTGCGGACCAGGAAACCGTGTTTGTTCCACTCTGTCCAGCCCATTGTTTTCTCCTGCAGGAGGCGTGTGAGCTCCGCCATGTCGTTGGCTTCGCGGGAGAAAGCGGCCCAGCGCTTGTCGCTGACTACGCCGGCTGCGCGACCCATGGCTGTCAGACGGGTGTCGGCGTTGTCGGCCCGCGCGGACATGCGGTATTCGGACCGGGAGGTGAACATGCGGTAGGGTTCGGAGACGCCTTTGGTGATGAGGTCGTCGATCATGATGCCGATGTAGCCATCTGCGCGGGTTAGGACTAGAGGGTCTTTGCCGAGGGATTTGAGGCCGGCGTTGATGCCAGCGATAACACCCTGGCCCGCTGCTTCTTCGTAGCCGGTTGTGCCGTTGATCTGGCCCGCAAGAAAGAGCCCAGCGATGTTCTTAGTTTCGAGAGTGGAACGCAGATGTCGTGGGTCCACATAGTCGTATTCTACACCGTAGCCGGGTTGCAGCATGGTTACATTCTCGAGTCCTTTTATGGTTTTGAGCATGGCTTCTTGGACATCTGCCGGGACAGTGCAAGATATGCCGTTCGGGTAGATGATGTCGGTATCGAAGCCTTCGGGCTCGAGCCAGACAATATGCGAGGACTTGTCTGTAAAGCGAATGACCTTGGACTCTAATGATGGACAGTATCGCGGCCCTTTGACGGTTTCGCGAATGTGTATGGACTTGTCGAGGTTGTTTCGTATTATATCATGCGTTGCTTCGTTTGTTCGTGTTTCGTGATTCAGTAACTGATCCTCCACCTGAACCCTCTCGTTTAGGTAGCTGAACGGCATGGGTGGCTGATCCCCCTCTTGAGCATCCAAACCTTGAAGTTGATACTCTTCGCGTCCAACCGTGGCGGTGTTCCTGTCTTCAGTCTCCCCAATGTAAAGCCCGCAACTCTCAAGCTCTTGCTCAAGCCAAATGTGGCAGCCTCGCCCATGCGCCCCGATGGATACGCATCCAGTCCAATGTGTATCTCGCCCCCCAGAAATGTGCCTGTGGTAATGACCACGTTCCCAGTCGGTATTATCTCTCCACTCTCCAACCTCACGCCGGTAATCTTGCCATACCGTCCCTCGGTCCCCTCCTCTTGCGTCCGATCCACAATAATATCCGCCACGCTTCCCTCCACCACACTCAAGCCCTCGTAGTTCAGTATCTCCTCTTTCATGTACTTTTTATACAGCGCGCGATCAATTTGCGCTCGCGGTCCCCACACAGCGGGGCCCTTCTTCCTGTTCAGCACTCTGAACTGCACCCCAGCTTTATCCACTATTCTTCCCACTACACCGTCCAAAGCGTCGATTTCGCGAAGCATCGTGCCTTTGCCAATGCCGCCGAACGAAGGGTTACACGAGCATACGCCGAGGTTGTCGTACTTGGGAGTTACGAGGGCTGTTCGTGCACCGGAGCGAGCTGCTGCAGCAGAAGCCTCGCAGCCTGCGTGGCCGCCGCCAATGACGATGACATCGTAGGGTCTACGAGTATGTTAGAGAGCCGTGGGTGGGGAATATCTGAGAAGTCGTACTGAGGGGCGCCAGACACTGTCGCAAAGGCTCTGTGCCGGCGATTGAATGATCGCACGCGAGGCGCATGGCCCCAAAGCTGGCGCGCTCGCTGGGGAACGACTCTCTGCATCTCAGAGCCGTGCGGTGTGTGTAGACTGGTAGTGGATGTGTAACAAAAAGTCGAGGTGGAACGCGGAGGTCCGATGGTTCGCCGCAAACGCCACCAAAGATGCCCGGTCGCGACTGTGATTATGACGAGCTTCCATACACATCGTAATACAAAATGCAATCTCCGTACACATGCGGAATAACAAATGTTATCTGTGTGGTTTGGTGTAGACTGCCCATTCCAAAATCACTCAGGGCATAATTCGATTTGGCTTTTACCGAGAAGAAAAGAGGTATCATTCATGAACACCATTCCTAACCCAAGCCACTATTAGAGCGGAGATCATACAAATGAGAAGTTCGACACATAGTATACACTCCTAGACCAGAGAACAAGTTGTTCCAAAGACCTCCAGCGCCGCGTGTGGACTGAGCGAAAGGGTTGCCTCAACTTTTCCGCATTCAAATCCTCCATGTTTCCAACTACTCTCTCGTCGCATATGCGATTAAGCAGAAGCCTCCTGCACCAGTCCATCCTCGTTGGTCTCTGGCGATTCTTCAGTGCGAGGGCGCGAAAGGACGTCGAAGTTTCCTAACATGAGTATTAGCTCCGTGTCGGTTTGCAACCTAGTCAAATATTGTCCCACGTACGTGCAATCAAGCTCAAGTTGGACCTATTCTGTCCAGTCTCCTTGTCCGTGTACGACTCCATGCGCGCATCGGCATCGACGTAGAGAAGAGTTCTGCACATGTAACGTCAGCTCGAATCCTTCCACAACCCGTTGCTCAAGCTCAAACTTCGCTCCCCCGTCTTCGTCTTCTCTTCAGGCATGCTGAATACAACTCACCCCTTCGGCACACTCAGCAAAAAATCCTTCTGCGCCCCCTCCACAAAACTCGCAATCCGGAACCAGCTCGTCTTCTGCTTCTCGCCCTTGCCATAGCTCGTCCCAATCGCATATCGCACCAGCGTCCTATCGCCCGCGACCGTAACTTCCTCAGGCGCAGCGGCGAGGCGGCCGACGACGGTCATGCGCGCGAGTTGCGACGGGCGCGTCGACGAGAAGGCGCGGGCGCATGGGGTCGCGCGGGCGGAGAGGGCGGGGCGGAGGAGGAAGGACATTTTGGTGGCTCCTTGGTGATGGTGGGATGGAATGGGATGTGGCTGTTGGCGGGGATGTTGTGATTGTTTGGGTTGGATTGTTTGTGCAGAGAGAGTTGGTGGGAGCTGGGTCGCGTCGCGGTCGTGCGACGGTGATAGCTGGTTTGGGTTTGGGCGATAAGCGGCGCCAAGATTTCGTGCTACTAATCCGATAAACTGAACAGAGCAGAGCGTCACAAGTTAAGCTGCATATTGTTCGAAGTTTGCAATTGATATTTCATGGTATGGGTATATATGCTTTTGATATCCAATTGTCCTCCCTGGAAGCGTATCCTCTTAAATGCTGATTTTGACTACCTCTTCGCTCTCTTATTCTCCCTCTCCTCCTCATCACTATCATAATCCTTGTAGATCTGCTTCGGCTGCGTTTTGTCCCACGCGCCCGTGAACACATTCTTCTCACCTGCCTTCGGCGCATACTTGAGCAATGCCTCTCTTGGATCCTCATCGCGCATATCACTTCCCTCGATCTGCTCCATGACGTACTTCTGATCCGGCGTGGACTTCGCAAACGGTGTGACAGCAGGTATATGCGGTCTTCGCGGATCTCTGCTTCGACCTGATGCAGTGAGGCCAACCGTCGGATGCCGAGCGGCGAAAGATCCTGGCGCTGGCGCGCCGGACTTGCCGCCAGTGTCCGTAGATTCCCCAGCCATACCGAGGGGGTCCATGTCAACAGTCAAAGAGGGATCATCATCGAGATGGCGCTTCTTCGGGGCTTTGCTGAGGATGGTGAGAGCGCCGCCAGAGGATAGCTTGGGATTGAACAGAATAGTTGTTTGACCGTTGGCAGACCCTGTGAAGATCTGGTTGATCTTTGGGTGCCAATTAACCGTTATGAGAGGAGACCCTGGCGTGACGGGAGTGACCAGCTCCGGTCGTAATGTCGCTGGGTTGAGGATGTGTAAGTGCCCAGTCTCAGATCCAGTGATGATGCTCTGCGAGTTTGGCGCAAACTGTATGTTCGACGTAGGGTATTGCGAAGATGTGGACGGATGTGACGTGGTGTTTAGAGGCGTCTTGAACTTCCTGGTGTCCCAGAGCTTGATAGTATCATCTCCGCCTCTTGTGATCACCAGCCTGCCGTCCGCGCTTGTGTCAATTCCACTTGTCCAAGTATCCCTTACATGTGCATCTCGTATCTCGGCTGTCGGTCGATGGTAAGGTCCTTCGCCTCCCCACATGACCAGACTCCCGTCCAAAGCTGCGGAGACCAACATGCTGCTGCCTCCCTCGGCCGCTGCACCCCATGCAATAGCCGTCATCCTCGTCATGCCTGCGCTGCCAGCCGCCCTCGACTTGTGCACAATGACCTCCTCTTGCTTCATCCTTTTTTTGACGTCCCATATCCGCACCGTACTATCGGTTCCTGCCGTCACAAAACGGTCTCGATTCGTTGGATGCCATGCAGCGCTCGTAATCTCCGACGTGTGCCCTTTTGTATTGTGCTTATCCCTCAGATACATGTCGCCTTTGACGAACTCGGAGATGAGATCGCCATCTCTACTAAACAGCCTCGCCTGTGGCGTCGCGGTGATGCAGAGGAACTGGCCGCCGGAATGCGGACCGAAGAGCACCTGGTGTATCGAATGCGCCTCGGCCGTCTGCGAGGGCTTAGTGACAAACGGGTCTACCGTCTTGAATGCGCGAATCGTACTCGGTGTCAACGCACTCAAATCGTGTAGCTTGAGCATGCAGTCGGTGCTGCCAGTGACCATGCGCGTGCCTGATGCATCGAGAGCAATGGTGGTTATTGCGCGCTCGTGCGTCTTGATGATCAATTCGTGGGTGACCGGGAACTCGTCCTCCTCATCGCTGTCATTGTCGCTATCGTCGTCCGAATCCTTCTCTTCGTCCGATCCCGCGTCCTTCTTAGCTTGTTTGCTCTCATCCACGACCTTCCTTCTCGCGCGCTCAATCTGCGCTTCGACGTTTACGGAAGCATCATTTTTTCCGAATTGGGTTGGCATGTACTGGCGCAGAGCCTCATCGTCGTCCGCGGAGAAGTCCATCATCTGGTATGCATAGTAATGCGAGTGTCGCTGACAGTCGTTGTGGTAAGGAAGCTCCTCAGTTTTTGGTGAGGTTGGCAGGGTTCAGGCTGCAGAGTGACGTGATCACCGTTTGACGCGCCGCCCTATTACCAATGCAGTACGCCCTGAAGATCGCTCTATCACCAAAACAGCAACATGTTCATCCTTCTTCTGGACTTTCGTACCACGGAGATGCTCCATCGCCAGGCTCACCCGCCTGACGTCTTGTGCGGAGTAAGCCTTAGGATGACCAATTGTCGAGTGTGGAAGTTCCCAACACAGGCGACCGAACATACTTCTGAATCCGAATCGCAATCTGACTACGGCGCAAACTCCGGGGATATGCTAATTTGGCTGACTGACGGCAACATGAGGCTACTGTTTTACTTCTTGTGTTACTACTTGATGAATATAAAGGCACAACTTTGCGCTATGAAGAATCACAACGCAGCATACTTTGAACCCCACAGAATCTGAGCAATTGAACATCCACGTCTCCCAAAACACAAGCCTCACTATCCACTCCCTCACAAACATGACACGAACCCTCATCGTCTTCGGCGCCGGCCCAGGCATCGGCAACGTCCACAACCCTCCCCTCTCCCCTTCTCACCCCACTGACCAACCCTCAGCACACGGCCGCAGCATTCGCCTCCAAAGGCATACAGCACATCATCCTCCTTGCCCGCAACACGCAGCATCTCCAAAACTCCGACGCCCCCTTCGTCGCCAACGCCTCCCCCACCGTCAAAGTCTCCACCCTCGACCTCGACCTCGCAGACCTATCTTCCCTCCCCGCCGTCCTGGCGCAACTCGACGCTCTAACGCAGAACGCACCCGTCGAAGTCGTCTTCTTCAATGCCGCGCGGATCAAGCCCAGCGATGTGCTGGGCGTGAGTGTCGAGGAGATTGATGAGGATTTCAAGGTTTGTTCCCTTTCCCTTTCCCCCTTTCCCCCGTCTTCCCATCTTCCCATCTTCTCCAACCAAACCACCAACCCACCTCCCTACCTGACCTATACCCTAACACCCCACCAGACAACGACTCTCGCCCTATACATCATCGCACAACACTACATCCCCAAACTGCAAAACCTAGCCACATCCCACCCATCCCTCAAGCCCGCCCTCCTCGTCACCAACAGCCATCTCCCCTGGGATCCCGTGCCGCAGCTGCTGTCGCTATCGCTGGTCAAAGCCGCGCAGCGCAACATGGTGCAGAGCCTGCACCGCGCGTTCAGCGCGAGCGGCGTGCACGTTGGCCTGGTGAGCGTCGAGGGCGTGGTGGCGGTGGAGAATGCGGTGTTGAATCCGCGGACGATTGCGGAGCGGACGGTGGGGTTTTGGGAGGGGGGTGTGGGGGGTGGGGTGGAGGTGAATGTTAGGGAGTAGGAAGGAAAGAGGGAGGGTGGGTTTGATGTGAATAGGCTAGAGGTGGGTGGTGGTAAGTGATTTGAATTTGTGGTTCGGTTGGGGTTTGAATGTGCTGGATTGCTGTGTGGATGTTGACGAAATGGGTTTGATATGACTCTGGATTGCGAGGGATGCTACGTACCAGAGACGTAGGACAACAAGGAAGCCATACCGTGTAGAAGTAGGTGCATCTATTTTGCACATTAGCAACTTCAAATACAGCGCGCATATGGACACAGCGGCTAGAGTTTGAACTGTCTTGATTCATCCTACGTATTCGCCATTCCATGCATATGAAGCACCAAAAATCATACACTCGCCGCACTCTTCCACCTCCACCAGTTTCCACATCGCCACACTGCTTTGCCTTCACTCACCAGGACATTACCGCTAGTCCGCTAGGCAGCAAGAAGGCTGTCAAAGCACATCTGGAGCCGGAGAAGGAGAGATCCACCCTTGATTATTCTGCAAACCACCAGTGACCTTAAGAGCCTTGTTGCGCCGCGCTGATGCAGAGGCTATGTTCGTGCTGAAGAAGGGAGTAATGCTGCTGTCGTGTGTGCAGTAGCCAAAGTTGAATAGAAGAAAAGGTGTTGTACATAAGTGCGCAAGTGGTGTTTGAGAAAGGAGTGCAGTCGGGGATGTGCTGTGGGTATATTACGGATGTCGTGTACGAAGGCGAAGTCTTATGGTGGGTAGAAATGCTTCTGTGTCGGAGAAGGAAAGTCATCCAGGACGTTCGTGTTGCCATGGCGCAGAGCAGAGGCAGACATTGTTGGAAGGAAGGAAAAGGTGAGGTACGCCGATCAATGTGTCGCTGTCAAGGTAGCTTAAACCGCCAAATGCACGCTACGCCCACACTCCTTAAATGGCGGGGTGACAAATATCACTGCCCCTGCTGCAAGTATCCAGCCGTTTCGTGTAGATAATGAATGAGGTGTTGTTGTCGTCGTAAGGCGGACCGATCCGCTATATTTCGACTGTCTTGAGCTCCGAGGATTCGGCGATAGGACTCTTGACAGCGGGGGCCTTGGCCTTGTCGTCTTTGGTAGACTTGTTCTCCTTGTCGCTACTCAGGCTGGCCCTTGCCGACGGGAAGTCATCGCTTGGCCTGGGAGTGTCGACAGAGATCAGCTTGTCAATGGGCGCACTAGTTTTGGAATCGAGATCGGTGTGGACGCGAATCGGTTGCGGGGTCTCTTCAGCGACTCTGGCCAACGGGCTGGACAGCTTGCCTCGTGGGCTAATGCCTTTTGATTTCTTCGATAGGCGGACCGGGCTTCGACCTCGGTCTTCTGGTCCAACGACTGGTGAGTGGTATGGGCTACTAGCCGTACTGCTGGGGACCACGCTTCCGGGAGCATTGGGGTTGACTCGGAGGCCGCTGTTCGGTCGGCGCCGGGCGGGTGGTCGTCGGCCGTGTTTCTGGTCGCATCGCCAGCGCAGGACCTCCAAGTATGGCGGCTCGATGTTTTGGCGCTTGAAAGCTAGGAGCTTGAGCTCGCCGCTGTCCTCGTCGATGTGTACATTCTCTGAGCCCATATCGTCTGCTACCATGGCCAGGAGAGCACCCCAGGAACGCGCAACAACGTATTTGCAGTCATAGTCGCGACCAAAGATGATGATTTGTCCCCAGGTACCATTAAGACCCGGAGCCAGATCAGTTGCGAGGTAGTTGCCGCCCCAGTCGCGAGCCAGCGGGATCCAGGCGGGGTGGGCATAGGCCTTCTGGACAGCGTTGGGCGGCTGCGAATCTTGCTTGGCGAGCAGATCTTGCCGCCAGAGCGGGTTAGTGTTGGACTGAACCTGTGCAATCGGGGGCATTGTAGATGAGCCAGCGAAGGCCTTGACGGGGATTTGAGGGGTGCGGTAGTCGGGCTTGGTGGTGAGGTACTCCTCGGCGACCTTGCGCCAGTTTTTCCACTCCATGACGATTTCTTCGCAGTCGAGCAACATGAGGCCAAAAATGACGCCGGTCGGGAGGCCTCCGCGTTCCTGTCCATCGTGGATCTGCAGCGAGTCGCGGATGTCCATGGGCAGGGTTGCATCGAGTTCGTGTTCCAGCTCGTTGACGTCGTTGGAGGTGGCGCCTTCGCAGATGTTGTCGAACAGCTCCTCGTAGCGGTCTTCCACCCAGCGGTCGATGCGCTTCCACGAATGCGACACGGGCGGCGGCGGAGGCAGGCCGTCGTTGAAGTTCTGCATCTGGATGCCGCCGTTGGCGCCCTTGTCGAAGGCGTCGGCGTCGGCAGGAGCAGTGCCCTGTCGGCTCAGCGACCCGCGCATGCCAGGAGAGTAGGGCGAGCTCGGCGACATGGGGCCCTTGGGCGAGCCGATGAAGCCATTGCTGGTGGCCAGCTCGTCGTGTGTGTAGGGCGAAGAGAGGTCGGTGCGGGACTCGACGCCGCTGGTTGCAATTGACGTCAGGGTGGCATGGCGGCTCTGCGGGAGGGGGATGTGACGCCCGGTGCGGTAGGGCGAGTCGTGGGAGGCGTGGCGGTCGTACGAGGTCATTGTGTGCCAGAAGTCCTTGAAGGACGCTGCGATTCTGTCTCGCCGTCAGTCATGTGGCCGCAGGCAGCACGCACTGTGCGGGCGCGGGTCTTACTGTTGAGCCATGGTGCCGGCCGTGAGGGAGGGAGCGACTCAGCGAGGGATTGCGCTCCGCCCTGCAAAAAGGCGCGTGTGTGGGTGTGCCGGTTGTCTTGGAGCGAGTGACGCAGTGTGCGAGGAGGAGAGCGGTGAGGTGGTGCTCGTGGGTCGAGGCAGATCCGGGACAAGAAGCCCTGCTTTGACGTGCCGGTGTGTTAAGGGATAGGGACAAAAGCCGGGCAACACGGACCAGGGTCTCGAGTAGCACCCCTGTAGCGAGTGACGACGGGGACCGCAATTTCTACTTTCAACCGCCGCGCGAAGTGTCACGGGTGTGCATGCGCAGCAGAGGAGGTGTGGTGACGGTGCAGTAGACTACCAGCGAGTGAGTGTGGTGTGAGCGGGTGTTGTTGTGCTGGAGCGCTTGTTTGTTGCGTCGGCCGCCCTCTTTTAGCTGCAGCCCCGTCATCACGGCAACACCTTCCAAGCGGCCACCGTTAATCTGGAAGTCGACTGCACGCGCGAACAGGCAGTGTTATTAATAACCATGCCCGTCTGCAATCGCCTCCTGAGCACTGCAATTACTGCTATCTCCAGGGCCAACAGCAACCCCGGCGACACGTCCACCCGGAGGCAATCTTCGTTCGAATTTGCTAGTGGCCAATTCACCGCTTGGAGCCTCTCGCTGCCAGATCTGCTCTGCATCCACGCCAGCGTGTTTCAGAACCGGCCCACCTATCAAGCAACCTCATTTGCGGCCTGCTGCAGAAGGAGGCGCCGGGCTTGTAGGCGCAACGCCACCCCGACGCCGTTTTGCGCACGTAATTCGACCGCTTCCCCTACGTCAGGAGCAGAAGCGCACGCTCAGTGGCCATCTCGAGGACCTGATTGTGAAGTGCAAGGCTGTCGAGCTGGTCAAGATGCGGGGTGGATGTTTCAATCAATCTGAGCGCGTCGACGCCCCGCACGTGTCACCAAGTGAAGCAATGCGCCATGTCGAACGCTGATAGAAGGGATCTACCTGTTGCATATCACGATACATCCAAACAACCATTGCCTGCGTGGCTGTGACTTTGCGATAAGCCAGGTGCTGATCGCATCACCTTTCGGACATGTCAACATGCGTTTTGACAGGATTTGCATCCCCGTTGTGGCTAGAGTCTGCATCGCAGCAGCCTGACGACGTCTCCAACTTGAGGACCCTGGCTTTGTTCGCTGGTCCTGGACCTCAGCAACTACCCCGCTAAGCGACAAACCGCCACAGAAGCTCATGAAACAATGCAAAGACATCCACAGCATACAAGTACGCATATCCGACCGGGAGCCTGCAGCCTTCTGACGTGGGGACAAGGCTGCGATTATTTTTAGTCGTCGTTCGCAACAATCGCCACTGCAACGTGCTGAGGCTCTAACCGAGGTGGCCAGTTCGGCCGCAGTCGATCGCCACTCAAGGTGCCATTGCCATGATGGACATCTTGGGACTGCCGTCAGTTTTGACACAAAGATGCGCGGCACTAGTGTCCACCCCGGATTCCGATCACGGTAGTGTGTGGGCTGATACGAGATGATGTGCTGCACCAGTGGTGAGTAAGCGCTCCGTGCCGGGACCTTCTCCGGCTTCGTTGCGCGCGCTGTATGAATGCTTAAAGTGATGCCAGCGTCGAACTCTACTTTGGGATGAGAAGGCTGCTTGTCATGGTAGCGATACTCAAGTCGTCGTTGTGCCTAAAAACTGGTGCAGTTCCTCCTGCAGCGGCAACACAATGCCTTCGACCGCTGCCTGCAGAAATTCCGCATCTTGCAGGCTCGCACCAGGATCGCTGAAGCATCGTAGGCAATGTCGGACAGCACTCAGAAACGCAGCAGAGAGATCTTCCTGACATTCCTCCGCCCACGTGTGAGCCATTGAACAGAGAATCCAGGGGTTCTTGTGCAATGATGGATCGGTCGAACCAAGCTCATCTTCCTGATACCTTTCTGCAGTCATACCGAAGTAGAGCTCAAGGAGAGCGATTGCCAAGGCAAGTAACACTGTGTTCTTGTTGTGGAAACTGCGGGTTTTCTGCCCGTTCGGTAATCCTTTCGTCACTTCCACAATCACCGGCGCTACATATGGACGGTCGATATCAATGTGTCGGACCGATGTTGTCGTACGATGGAAGAGAATGTCCTTTGCAGCCCATTGGTCTGTGAGCCACGGCGTCGAGTTCAAATATAGAACACTAGAAGCAAGTGTCAAAGCTAGGCTGTATCGTTCCTTCTTGCTGAGTTTTGCTTTTCTGCCATTGACCACGGGTGGCCGCTCGAGAAGATCTTCTAATGTCAACACCTCCGCAGATGGCACGTGGGTCCCGGCTGTATCGATCGGGTAGGCGCCGAGAAGTCGACTTTTGCTATCTAGGGAGAAGCCGAGGCGAGAAGCATGCATTTGCTTTATCGACGCGCACAAATCCTTGACCTCCTGGAGGATAGGTGTAGGGCCCGACAACGATAGATCTGCTGCCGGATCTGTTGCGGAGTACGGCGGAGGGGAGCTGAAACTGACGCTCTTGCTCATTCTGCGCTTGTCAGCACACTCTCCATTCACTTTTGATCACACCGAAGCCTAAAAGGTCTGTTTGCTTACCTTGGTTTGGGCGAAGAGGCGGGAGTCAGGCTCAAGTCATCCTCCTCCACATATATCTGAGCCGTCTGCCAAGCCCAAGGAGCTTTCTCGGCAGACGCCGTCGTGAAGGACACGGTGAAGCTTGTCTTTGATGACACCTTCTTCATCCCACTGGCAAAGAGACCTCCACGTGGTTCAAGCTGTAAACTCGTTTTGTGAGAAGACTTACATGAACATGACCACAGAAGAGATCCGTGCAAGCTCTTGGCATACCCTTGGAGACGCTGGAGACGAGATGCAAAGGCGGGCTTCACCGATTTGCGATACGTCTCAATCTTCTCACTCTTTTCCGTGAAGCGCTCGAGCTCCTTATTGCAATCATCCAGCTCCTCAAGCAGAGCCTTGATGGCCTTCTTGTTCATTCCAAAGCGGATGCGTTTTCCGATTTCGAACTTGTCATTGCCCTTCTTTGGGTTTGCAACAAGAATTGCCTCGAGATCGTTACGCGAGAGCTGAGCGAACGTCAGCGCCATGCAAGGACATGCCAGACCACGAGGACTAGTTCCATACCTCGGTTGCGCGATCGAGATCCAACTTGCTCGCAATTTTCTTTGTTATCCTCTCGATATCCACAATTGTGCCCTGGTACGCCTGGTAAGACTCCTGCAGTCTCTCTTCCAGCTTGAAGGCCATATCTTTTCCCTTCCATAGCTGCGCCGAGCCAGGGTTGGACATCATTTCAGCCAGCTCGACATCGGACGTTATGGGCTCGAAAAGGATGCGAATGGTTTGCGCATAGTGGACGTGTTGGTTTCGAAGCTTTCGAATAAACTGCGGCAGCTCGCGTTCCCATCGCACGAAGCTTTTGATCGGGTCGAGTCCTTCATTGTAGCTCTCGATACCTATAGTGGTCGGATTAGCACGGTATTGGACCTTCCAGCCTGTCGGTCGACGGCGCACCTTGTATGATCAACGGCAGACACCCCAGAACCAGCCCAGCGACTTCTACGCCGCTCATACTGGATATTTGGCGGCACAAGCATAGGCACGCGATATACTGGAAGCTGCGACATCGTCAGCATCGTAGGTGAGGGAACAAGCGGGGTTGAGCATCGACCTACTCGCACCAAGAAACGAAACCTTAAGCATTCGCTACGCCCTCTGCAAAAGGGCGGGTGGAAGAATGTCAGCCTCGAGGTTTTAATGTCCACTTGAACATGATTTGAAATGGCAGCAGGCAGCATCTTCATCAGCCACCCTGCTTGATCATGCCTTTCGGCTTCGCCTCGATCCGCCCAAAACAGACTAGCCTGGTGGCCTGAGACACCGCATGCTGAGCAGTCCAACTTCAATATTGCGCCCATCAACAGGCTGCAAGATTGAATATCTCAGCCTGCCTCTTTCTGCCTCTCAACATGTGGGTTCAACATCATGTCTTCGAACATACGACTTGCGACAGCTTCAAATGTACGGGCGTTCCAGAACTTGGCGAATGCCTTGGTCACGAGCGAAGGCGACTGGGCGGATTCTATCGACCTCGAAGGACTCGAAGATGAAATCGGGAGATTCAGGGTCTGGTCTGGGAATCTCGGAGCACTGCAGAAAGGCCATAGCTCGCTTGATTATCGGTTGCGAGACTCGCCGCTTCTTTCCACTAATGCTCTCAAGTTTCTAAAAGAACTGGAGGACAACCTCAACGAAGCAGTCGCAGTGGTCTCTGGAGCCCGTTTGCCGTATGAGTTGCAGCCCAAACCCGAGCAGACTGATGAAAAAGATGACGATGATGGCTTCTTCGACGACGATGAGGACGAGGACGAGGACGGAAGCACCGGGACTGAACTGAGTATGCGCTTCACGGAGATCGTGGACATCATCGACAACCTATACAAGTTAAGCGTTCGAATCAGAACGCCGACCATTCGTTCTAGATCGCTCAAGGCTGCAACATACAAGCCAAAAGATCCAGATACTGGTATTGACATTTTGAGCATCTACGCAGGGTACGATCTTCAACACATCAAGGAGTTGCTTTCGCACCTACGCCAGCCGCACCAAGAGGAAATCGGAGGTAGCGAATATGACTATCTCACTGATCGTTTAAGCGCTGCTGTGACTCTACGCAGACGGCAGTTCAAGTACTGGAAGCGACGTAAGCACACAAGTCTCATTTCAGTAACCGACGCTCCTTGTTTTAGCATCATATATTATCAAACCTGTGGGCATGATCATACAAGTCTCTTCATGGCGATTAGAAGATAAGAAATTAGTGATATAGCGCATGTAGAGATTGCGCGTGCAGTCCCTTCACAATGCTAACTCGACTTCAGATCGAGACAAGTTGGGTATGTCGACGGTACTGGAGGAACTGCCTTCCCAGCCCATTCTCGAACGTCCCAATCCTCCTCAGCGAAACGATACACTAGAGGCACATCCTGATACTCCAGTGATTGTTACCTCGAAGGAAGCTCCTAGCCAGAAGACTGGCAGAACTCTGCTATCGGGTACGGAGGCTACGCAACATCATCAGTCCTTGGATGAAATTCTGGACACGAAGTCTGTAACCAGTTACGCAGTCACTGTGAAGGATCTGCATGGCAAAGGTGTTGAGCTACCGCCGCCTCCTCGCACTGCAGACGGTGACAAGGACTTCGAGTGTCCGTACTGTTACATCATATGCCCTGCGAGATATGGGCGAGGGAGAGCTTGGAGAACCCATCTTCTGCAGGATCTGCAGCCCTACATCTGCACATACCCCGATTGCGAGAGTTCAGAGCAGCTTTTCCGATCGCGCCGTGAGTGGGCAGAGCATGAAGCAAGTCATCGCAAAGCGTGGAGGTGTCCAGAGTAAGTTGCAAGAGAACCCCGAACCCTGTTGTATACTTGTAGTCATTTCAGCGCCTGCTTGACGGACATTTTTTGCTAACGATCATGTTTCTAGACATCCTACTGCCATCTACAAAAGTAGCGGTGGTTTGGCAGAACATCTTCGACGCGAGCATTCGGACAGCTTTCCCGACAGTCAACTACCAGCGATTGTGAAAGTGGGCGAGACGACGACAGTGGACATACGTCTCAACTGTCCTATATGCTACGCCCCTACAGCTACCGAAGGGCTCGGCGACTTCCACAATCATATAGCTAATCATCTCGAACGAATCGCTACATTTGCTTTACCCATCGGAATGGAGGATGAATCGGACGGCGCGAGTAGTGCAGCAAGTCGAGGTCGCTCGGATAGCGGCAGCTCCCGAAATATCAGTGATCTTTCCTTACCGAGCGAAGTGACTGTTGAGTCAGATGAGGTCAGATCTCAGCCACGGGCCGGAGAGGATCGTAGCTCAGGTGAGTCCACAAACTTTAATAGCTTCGGGATGGTTCGAGGACCTTCAAACTGCCACAGGAAGACATTCCAAGGATTGATGACCCACTACATTGAGAACTCGAAAGGACAAGTGAAGAATTCGAGCTAACGAATGCCGTATAGATTCTTTGGACGAAGGCCTCGAAAGGATTCCTCAAAGTGAGCAGACACGAGGTCGAGCAATGCTGTCTGCCGAAAGCCTCCACCAATTGCCGGATTCGAGTAACAACAGACTCGACACGCTGCTCTCAAGCGGAGATCAATATGGGAGTCCTAAAAGTACGTGCGCTTCTCGATCCCCTCCCTCGACATTAGCTTTGCGCCTTCTATAGTTTTTATACGATGGGCCAGATGCTGACCCTCTAGTAACACGCGAGGAGGACGATACCAGCAGCGCCACTTCATCTTCAATCGACTATACTGCTCCTGATGTAGACAGCCCAAACAAGGAAGCTGTGCTGAACTTGTACGACATTCCGACGCTTCGCTCGTTGTATAGATCACGAAGACTGTTGCAGCGAGATCAAAGCGTCGCTCCAAGCGACTCGCATAACCAAGTCGTGTCTTTCTGTCATCACGACCTGACGAGATTGAAGGTTGATGCGATCGTCAACAGCGCAAATAAACGCATCAAACTCACAAACGGGACAACGCTGAATAACACCATTCTCCGAGCTGCGGGACCTGGCCTCACGGAAGAAGCAAGAGCTAAAGAAAAACTTAGACCAGATCAAGCCATCCTCACTCGTGGCTACGAGCTTCCAAGCAAGCATGTTATTCATGTCTCGAGACCAGGATACACTATTCACAAAAGCTATAAAAGCTATGAAGGCACCAAGCAGTTCAATCAGCTCATTGACTGCTACCGCAGTGCTTTCAAGGTAGCCATAGAATATGGGGTTAAGACTATTGCCTTCCCTTGTATAGGGACTGGCGGTGTCGGCTGTACGTAACTTCCGCAGACATGTCGCATGTGAGCCTCTACTAACTGCAGTTCGACTTTTAGTTCCTCCAAGAGTAGCGGCGCGTATCGCCCTTCAGGAAATCCGCGAGTACTTAGACGCACATCCGGAGCACCAGTTTGAGCGCATCATCTTTTGCGTCAACAGCGCAGCCGACGAGCAAGCATACTTGGACTTCTTCCC
>TARA_R110002003_G_scaffold141_14_pt1 | contig 18364 bp, 10 predicted proteins | sample TARA_R110002003 | Tara Oceans TARA_R110002003 (sample SAMEA4396441) | marine metagenome | biome: Westerlies Biome; feature: [SRF] surface water layer (ENVO:00010504); material: water (ENVO:00002006), including particulate matter (ENVO:01000060) such as... | depth 5 m
TTGCTGAGGCAGAGGGCAAGACTACTGTTCAGATTACCAAGGAGCTAGGTGATATGCCTGCCGATGATGTCGCTGAAGTGCAGCAAGTCATGGCCGCCGTAGCCACCGAGGTGAAGAGAGAGCTCGAGGACGAGAGCAACATGAAGGAATTGGAGAAGACATTGCCCAAGGACCTCACCGTTGCCTTGAAAGAGGTCGCCACCGAGATTGCTGAGGACAACGTCGCTGACGATTGGGAGACTGCAGAGGCCGAGGAGAGTTTAGCGAAGGGCGAAGACCGGACGGTGATAGTCTACAGGTTCCCCATGCGCGCTTTTGCTTCCATCCAAGTTCACCAGATCCCTTCACGACGCCTGTTCTTCCGCCCCGAGCTCATTATGGATGTCGCTCGATTGAAGAAGGATTTTGACCAAATCGATCGGTCTCTTGTGTCCGCGACCAAGAACTTCATTGTGTATGCCCTCGTTAAGAAGGGTGGCTTCCGCATCATTCGCCAAGAGAACGGCCAATACCGCCAAGTTTTCGAGAACCACCACGAGCGCATTTTCAACATCGCTCTCTGCGCCTCTAGTGACGATTCACAACAGGCTCTCGAGAGTATCCTGGGTATTGGAGTTAATGGCACCGTCTTCTGGACCTCACTTGACCCCTCCCGCGAGGATACGTTCGGCGAGAATCTCGACTCTCAGGGCCTTATGCTTCCCCCTTCGCCCATCCAGGATGATAACACATCTGGCGGTCAGCTGAAGACGCGGGCCAAGCCTTCCTCACGCCACCCCGAATTCTTCGCGGTTGGTCGTGGTAAGTCTATTCACATCGTCTTCCCTCGAGTTGCTGCCGAGTATGCTCGGTCTAAGAGCCGCATCTGTCATACGGAGAAGTACCTCAAGGAGCGCTCCCTGAAAATCCTTACCGGTAAGGCTGGTAAGGACTTCACCTTCAGCGAGGACGACACCATTGTCGTGTCGCTTGACAAGGCCGGTCGCATGCGCTTCTGGGATATTCGCACCCTTACTGAACCTGAGTTGGGCAATCCTCGCTCTCCACCCCGCCAAGTTGAGGTCTCGGAGACATTGCTTGAGTTCCACACGACTACGCCAAATGCCAAGTCGTGGCCTACTTCTGTCTTCTTCTTTGACAAGGATAAGCCGTTCACCAAGGGCATTGCGCTGCGATATGTCATGGTTGGCATGAAGCAGAACCATTCCTTCCAACTCTGGGATCTTGGTCTTGGCAAAGCTGTGCAGGAGATCCATCTTCCCCACGAAAATGAGTCCGACGCCATTTGTAGCGTCTCTTTCCATCCTAGGACTGGCATCATGGCTGTCGCACATCCTACTCGAAACTCAATATTCTTTGTTCATGTCTCATGCCCGAGGTACAATCTGCCAGCCTTGAGTCAAGCCGGATACACTGAGCGTCTGGCAAACAAGGGCGAGAGGGGTCTAGCCCCACTACCTCCAGTGAACGCGACTGCCATAATGACCAGCATCACTGAGTATTCTTTTGCTTCCAAGGGTCAGATCCGAAGCCTGCATATGCTCAACGAGCCTGCTGGACCCCCCGACGTTGATGATCCAGACAACGCTGCACTCTTTGAGCTGTATGTCATGCACTCAAAGGGTGTTTGCGTGTTACGTATTCGACGAAGCGACCTTGGTTGGAAGAAGGAAGGCGAACCCATCCACCCCAAGGAGGCTGAGCAAGAAGGCGTTATCACCATTTCTCAGCTCAAGCCCCCGCAGCCTGTTACGGATGAGTCTTCGACTACTGGAGAAACGCCTGCCCCAAAGTCTGTTTCTGATCGGTCCGTACGCGAGAGCGTGAAGAAGGAGCCCAGCAACGTCTCGAGGCAGTCGATGACGCCTGAGGCTGCCATGCGGGCTTCAACACTCGCTAAGGTCGAGAGCAAGCAGGATGCTGTCCGTGCCGCCATCATCAACGGCGGTTCTGAGAAGCCTGAGAAGAAAAAGAAGAAGAAGACGTCGACGGAGACTGCGTCTCAAGTCTCTACATCCACGCGAACAACAGCACCTTCCTATGCCCAAGCCGCCCAGAGCACGCCACTGTCGAAGTCGCCTGTTCCGCCTGAAGCTCCTGTGGTACAAGAGGCAGCCAAGGCGGCTAGCACCGAGGCGCCTGAATGGGCCAAACAAATCATGACTAAGTTCATGGAGCGACCTGCTGCGGCCGCACCTACTCATGTTGCCCCTACTGCTGAGCTTGATGCTAAGAAGCTCGAGGAAATTGTTCAGGCCGAGATCACCAAGGGATTCTCACGCGAGCTGGACGTCATGTACAAGCGCTTCGACGAAGACAAGCGTGTCATGAACGCCGCCAATGGGGCCAAACAGGAGGCTATCCTACGTCTCGTCTCCAGCACTCTGACTGAGAATGTTGAGGGCGTCATCAGGAAGATGGTCGACGAGAACATCCGTAACGTTGTCCTGCCTGAGGTGCTGGCTAAGACATCCTCGACGCTTGAGAAGAGCATTAACAGCAATCTCAAGGCTGCATTGGGTCCTCAGTTGTCGAAGGAGATCCCAGATGCTGTAGCTCGAGCTCTCAAGGCACCTCACATCTTCCAGTCGCTCTCTGACCAAGTTGCCAAGAAGGTTACCGGAAACTTCGAACCCATTGTGGCTAATTCTGTTTCATCCGTCGTCACTCCTGCGATGACTGGATTGTCTGGTCTCATCGAAAAGCAGATTGGTGAGCAGTTGCGTCAGTCCCATGCCCAGCGACGCGATGATGCCACCAAGATCGCTCAGCTTACCGATACTGTTCATACATGTCTCGAGACGATCCAATCGATGGTCGCGACCCAGGCCGAGCTGCAGTCGCAGGTTGCCAAGTTGCAGCAATCACTCACGCAGCCACCGCCACAGTCTGCTGCACGCTCACCACCGGCTGCTCGCTCTCCAGTCAAGCAGAAGTCACCAGAGGAGTTGGAGACTGAATCCATTGCTCGTCTCATGGCTGAAGGCAACATCGAACAGGGCACTATGCAGTGGCTGCAGTCACGGCGTACCACTGAGCTTTTCGATGAGGTTTTCATCCGTTACGATCCCACGTATCTCCGACAAGTGAGCCCACTGCTTGCGCTCTCAACTGCTGCGGTCGTATCAGACGCTCTTGAGCGCAGCACTGGGCCTCGGATCATATGGCTTGATTCTGTGCTCAACAGCGTCAATCCTAGTGTAAGTCAATACTTCCTTGTTCTCTTCGCTCCTTACTGAACATCATCACAGGACAGCGAGATTCGCGACATTGTGCCCAAGATCATGGACGTAATTAAGCAGCGCCTGACCGACGCATACATGGCGCTCAACGAGACAACCCCCGGTAGCCCACTGCTCCGTCGCATATCAGCCCTGGTGAACAAGTGCAATGAGATGACTCGCGCCGCTGCACACTACGGTGCTCGTGGATAGGATGAGGTCGCCTGCGGTTTATTCTCTGAAGTTTGGTCTTGTGCTGAAACGCCCTGATCAAAGATCTTTGCACAGCAAGCGACTTATGTCTCTCGCTTGTGCATCAACTGAGACGGCCCCGGACTTTGGTCCTACACCTTTGATTGCTAGCGTTGGTTGCTCCTTTAACGAAGGAGAGACTTGCGTTGCAAACGTGGCTTGGCATTGCCAGTTTAATTTCATTTCCATTCATTTTCTTCGTTCTGAACGTGGCGCTTTTCCACCTGTACACTTAGACTCTTCTCCCCTTGCATGGTTACCTGTACCACCTCTTGCAACGGACTCGTGGCGTCAGAGAATTAGTGATGCTGGAATGCTCGCTTTTGCTCGCGCGACGCCCGAAACTCTTGCTAGTGGAGCCCAGTAGCATGCACGGGCATGAATTAGCACTTGAATGTACAAAAAGCGTAGCGAGGAGCTTACAGGAATATGTTCCTGTAGCTCATGCGTGTATAGTATAATGCGACCAATACCGGTCATGGAGAGTGGTATAAAAATCGGCGTTGGGGTTTCAAACACTTCGGTGCTGCATCGACTCACTGCATGCGATGTGAAGAGACATAAGCGCGACTATCCCTCTGATCGATTCATCCAAAATGTCTACAACTCTACCACCATCGACAATCACGATGCTAACCTACACTGTTCCAAAAACAACATACACTTTTCCCGACCTAGCCGCAAGCAAAACAATGAACATGAAGTCGTAATAACATCCCGCATCTCGCACCTCGACCTCCTTCCAAAAGCTCCTACTTCCCATCCACAGGCACAGGCGGCAAATCCTTCTCCCTCCCATTCCCACACGCACTCCACGGCACAGCCGAGTCCTTCCTGCCATGTCTCGCGTCATACGTCGTGCTCGGCAGAACCTCGTACTTGGTCGCCATCAGCCGTTCCTCGGGCTCCGCAGGGACTTTGAAACACTGCTCAATCGCGTCGTCGATATCACAGAGTAATCTCCGCGCATCCCTTGCGGCCTCGACGTCGTGTGCCTCGCGCGGGAACGTGAAGGAAATGGGCCGCTCCTCGGGCGTGTACTCTATGCGCGGCGGGTGGACGGAGACGTTGCTTTGTTTCCGTGCATGCGTGTGCGTGTGCGTGTAGTGCTGCCCGCCGGGGTACAGACTTATCGGTCTGTCTGTGCGCTGGGACGAGAGGCCGCCGTCGTGGGTTGTTACAGACCGTTGTCGTGCGAAGGTCGAAGTGCCACTGTAGGTTGTTGCGGGGAGGAGATAGATGCTTGGTTCGGGCGCTGAGGCAGACACGGGGAGTGGGTTTGGTTGGTCGATGAAAGCGAATTTCATGATCATGGAGTCCGAGTCGGAGTCTTTGCGTGGAGTGGCGGGTCGATCGCTTTCGGAGACGAGGGTCGAGGCCGAGGAGAAGCCGGGAGAGGCGATTGGGTCGCTGTGGCTTCGCGTGTGGGATGTGTGTGCGGGAGGCGAGTAATGTGGTGATGGTTGTGTTTGGGTTCGGTAGAGTGGAGTTGGTGGGAGAGAGCGATCGCTGATGTGGTATGCAGATAGAGATGGTTGGGTGGAGGTATGATAGAGTGGTGACGGCGAAGGTTGGGACTGGAATTGGCATACTGGGGTAAGACAGCCTGGTGGATGGTAGTCTGGTGGTGGGGCGATGAAGATTTCGCCGACTGCCATGCGTTCTCCCGGATCGACGTTTCGCAGCGCCTGGAGTCTCTCGTTCGCGAAGTTGGATTCGAGTATGTGTGCCCTTTCCACTAGCTTTTCAACCAGACTTGCATGTGAGTCTTTGAAGGTCCGTTTCACAAATCCAATGAGTAGTGTTGAACATGTCATCTTAACGTCCTCTCGAATGTAGAGACCATGTCTTGGGATACTCATGCCCTTCTCGCAAGGCGGCTTCGACTCGCCAGCTAATGTACCGCCAACACTCCATTTTGCTCGAATATCGAGGCCGAGAGGCGCATATACGTGTGTCTGCAGTCCATCGGAATGGTCATGAAAGCATGCGTGGTAAGATACGGAGCCTGTCGCAAGACCACCTGGAAGGTAAGACACCTTGTCTGGAAAGCGTCAGTATAATTCTCCGACTATGCGCAGAGGTTGATCGCACCTTTGATGGTATACCATGTGGAATAGTACTCCTCCGTTGGCGCATAGCTCGGTGGTCTGCATCTGAACCTTTCGACAACCAACGGATTGAGATCGATCATTGCGAGATGGTCCTGGTACATCTCAAGCACACTCTTCCTCGTGATGCCCACCGGTAACGGCGTAATAGTTGTAAATGTAGCTGTCTTCGGCATCTTCTGACCTTTACTCTTGCAATACCCGCTCAAAGACGAAGTTCTAGACTGGTATGGGTAGTCGTTTCAACAATGTGCGCTTCCGCAAAAGGTTGATCGATGTTTGTAGTCGCGCGACTGCAAAAGCTGGAGAGAGCAGCACCTGTTTGAACAACGGCGACGAAGAGAAAGTATTTGACAAGATTTGTTTCGGACGCCCAGGCATGTCTAGCCGGTGGTGCTGGTGTCACGCCTCGTACGCGTATCACCCGTGTGCTCGAGCGTAGCCCCTCCGCTCACACAGTATCCCTTCCCCTGCTTCGTGATCTGCGGGCCTCGAACTTCAGGACCATAAGGCCAAGCTCCCTGCCAATGTTTGTGATATTCCAATTTCCTCATTATGGGAGATTCTAGAAAGCAAAGTTCGTTATGGCTTGCTGTTGACAGCTCGGATGGCGCACGTCCGATTTGTGTTGCTGCGGGTCACACACAAGGGACTGAAGGCTCTCACGAACTGCGCTTCGAATCGGTACATTGCCGAAAGACCGAGAAATGTCAAAACGTCGAGATGCGAATGCTTACATGGCGCGATGGCGTTTGTGTGACACCGTGGGGTTGCGTAGAGCCCTGACGTCGATCAGCCGCGAGTAGTTTCAAGCTAAGCTTCAGACTAAGACGAATGCAGCAAGCGCGATGAACCATTTCTCGAAGGACTGCCAATTCTTCCTTTACAGCAACCTAGCGACATTGCGTCCGAGCATGAAGACGTCCTTTCGGACTGTTCGCTGAGTTTGGCGTTATTTCAGACGTAGTGCTGTATGCCTAAGGCGAAAGTACGCGTGTACATGCCTTGGTGGTACACGGCAGCGGCCGGAGGTTTCAGGCAGATCTTGTCTCTTCTCAGTTTCAGTACAGCTTCATAAGGCGCAAATGGTAAGGCACTAACACCTAATTAGTTAGGCACTATCTCGTTAACAGATCTGGTTTGCACAGCGAAACAGACCAAACATTCAAGAAAGAAATCCATGGCTAGCAACGTTACTCGGGCCCTTGCGGTTACTCCGTGATCTTCCTACACGAGTGGAGGACCATTCGTAACTAGAGAGGGTCGGCAGCGTATCCAGACTGTCTGATTGTTGTATACTGATCGTTATAGAGTGTAGGTCTAGACCTGCATGGCTCGTTCAATCAATCAGAAAGTTGTTGAATTATGGATATGTACGAGAAACACTTGGAAAGGAAGACAGGGGTCTGTCCGTCGCAAAACCGGCCAACACCACTCGCCACGATCATACCTGATGATCGTGTCCTAACCCTTTATGTCAGACTCTCGGATCTCTCTGTTGTCCGTGAAAGCTCCTTACAACATCTTCTCACCCTGTTTTTTCCACAACTCAAACCCCTTGATGCATCTCCACCTTGCCGGCGCCCGCATCCACGCCACTCTTATTCCGACCAAAGCTCATACCTCCTGACTTGAACATTTGCACAACGCCAACCACGAAGGTCACAGCCCATGCAACCCAGTTGAGCGCACTGATAGCTGTGCTCGCACGCGCAACGTCGCAGACAGTGCCGAAGCAGATGCGATCGCTCAGGAACACTGCTAGTGCGATGAATCCTCCGAACCAATACAGCATTGTGAGACCCTCGAGAGCGAGCAATCCCCACTTTGCCAAGGACGAGGACAGCAGTTGTGAGAATCGGAGTGGTATAGCGATTAAAGGCGCGAGAGCGAGGATTGTCCATGATGGCGCGAAGATCAGGAAATTCACTTCTGATGGAGAGGATTGTCGCCAGTGGGACGACCACCATGATGATACTATTTGCTAAGGTGAGCGGATATTCTTTTGAAAAGGCTCGGTCGACTTACCATAAGCCATCAAGCCAAGCACCGTGATGGCAAGGACGGCTTGTACGCCGCGAACCGGCAGTATCCAATTGACAGCCATTGTATCCAAACCTCCGAGGACTTCTCAAGTCCAACTCCAAGCGTGCTGCTTGTCTTCTGTATCGCGTCCGCGGCGTGTCGCAAGAATACCGTAGTAATGTAAAGTGAGCGAGTGTGCGAAAGAATCCGTCCAAAAGAGCGACACAACGACCAAAACCTGTGAACCAAAGGGAAGAAAACAAGCCCGTCTGGACTCCACAAGGTGTATATCAGGCAACTCTCACCATCCAAAAATATCTGCTCGCCCATTCTCATCTCTGCGACCGTGCATGCCTCACGCACCTTTGCAGCCACAATGCAATCTTCGGAAGGATAGCGATCCAGCATCACGGCAGCCGTGAACCACTGCGGTGACCGGGAAGTTCATGCAATACGTGGATGCAGTGGCGTGAGTGGTCGGTGTTGCACGGCCGCTTGATGTGGTGTTTCAGGTATGGTCGGAACCCTGGCCGCGCATGAGATGTATCAGCCTGGGTGAGGACAGGTGATTGGCCAGACGAGGAGAGGTGTTGCAGGCCTTGGTACTGCAATATTAGGTAGAGGTGATTCGGAGGTTTTGTGAGTGGTGGTTACGCGGCATGGCGGGAGTTCGTTGTCGACTTCGCGTATTATCGCCTCCGGGGAGACACAGCGTTGTCTACTAGATACTGCGGTGCCTGAATTTAGTGCTGCGAGAGGATATGCACAAGATCGCGGAGGCTCAGTGGTATAATTTTTGTAATGATCAAGAAGGTTGCACCCCTTCATCAAGATCGGATGAGCCTTCTTACCTTCCGCGTAGGCCTTGAGCAAAGGTCCGTTTTAGGTAGACAGATGCGATTGAAAGGGGCCCTGCGTCGTTCCCACGGTCGCCTTGACTTGCGACCTGCTCAACTGTGTGGCTATTTGAAGCTCATAGTGTTCAATGAGGTGGTTGTAGGCATAAAATGACTTCATTATGTGTATATACTGTCTTGTCCATCGCAAGCCTGTTTCGAGGTTATCTAATCTCGCTCAAACCTCACTGCTCCATTCTCGCCGCCCACCAGTCTCGCTCTCACGCCCTTCGCGGACTGCATCAGATCAAGATCAGTCTCTCTGTAACCATGCATCCCTGCCGCCTCATCATGCCGCCAATCGTCGGTCCGGTACCGCATAGCTGCAAGAATCGAGTTCTTGAAGAGATACGGTTTACGTCTGCTGTAGATTGCCGTTGTGATCAAGACACCAATGGACATTAAGACCAACAGCAGTGGCATTATCAGCCACGCCCAAGTTACATGGAAGAAAGACTGCTCCCTGTAGACCTTCCCGACTGCTGAATACCTGTTGTCGTTCGCAATGCTGCGAATGTAATCTGTCGCCACGGGCGTGATTCTCCTGAAAACTTCTTCCCACCCGTTGCCGTTGCCACTCGACGAGACTTCGTCCATGAACTCGGCAAAATCCTTGGAATAAAGGACGGTTTCGAGCATTTGCTTGAGTTTGTCCGTAGATTTGGGCCCGATGCGAAATTTCCTCGGCATGCCGTCTGCTTCGGCTAAGGTGTCGCCGTACGACATGTTTTCGGCTGCGCTCAGCTGCTTCTCGATAACCGGAGCGTATCTCAGCGTGTTGTTGAGGATGACAACGTCGTTGAACTCTTGTGCGCACATGCTCATGCGGCAATGCGATAGATTGCCCTTGAATTGCCCGAAGGTTTCAAGTTCGAAAACAGGCCCGAGGCTCCATGGTGACTTGAAGCAAGTGAATGTGCCGATAGTATCGAAATCCTCGCTGTTGCCACCGAGGCGGGTCCGGTTGTAGCCTGAAGCGCAGAAGCGGAACGAGGACCCAGGAAATGTGGTTATGAAATATTTTCCTTCCACCTTGTAGTAAGTGTTGCCAAATACAGCATCTGAAGACAGACCAGATGAGTTGTTTGACGTGTCCTGGAGCCGGCCCATTCCCAGGAGTGAGGCTGTGTCGTTACTCGTCCTCACTATGTTAATGTTGAATGGTGGGAATCCTTGCTTTTCGCGAGAACAATCCACCCCATAGCTAGTCAAATTGCTTTTCACAACAGCATCCTTGAATAGCCGAAATTCGGGGTAGTCTTGCCGATCTGTGATGCTGCCCGTTGTGTTGGAGAATGTGTAGTACTTGCAACCGAAGTCCTCGTCAATGTCGACGCCTTCGGTTTCGCACTTGTTGCAGGCACCTAACGTTGTGAAATTCTGGAATTGACATTCTTTCCCTGGGCAGGTGGTCGATTGATAGGTAGTGGGCTTTCCAGTCATGGCTTGCATCATGGAGATGGTGAAGTTCAACCGAACTATCGCGCCGTCAGTGTGCATCAGGCAGGTAGTCTTCTTATCAACCTACCATCAGCGATAAGACTTGCCCCCCAGTTGAACTGCATATCCGAGAAGGTGTCCGTCCAAGCAATCATGGCTGTCTCATTGAACAGCTGCGTGTCCTTCACCGTGAAAGATATTGCTTGCTGAGAGAATGGCTCGAACATCGTCATGAGAACCATTACTAGAGCGCCTAGTCCAGCAAGCCAGACCATGCCTCTGGTCTTCCAAAGGAAGACTGTCGCACCCCAGGGCCCTCGAGAAGCGTCATCGAACACCTGCATATAATCCAGCGACTGTGGTTTCTCGAAGTAACTCCATTTGAGCTGGCCAAGGCACACTGCTATCGGTACAAGCAATGCTGACTTCGCAATTGCAGAGAAGATGGCAACGAGGGATGCAGGTTGAATCGAAAATGGCCATGTTGCGATAGGACTGTCATCGACTTTGACAAGCACTGCAACGATCGCGGCCGTGCTCCCGATGGCTGCGAGGACAGCGCCGAATTCCCACCACCAGCCAAAGAGCGATATTCGCTGTTTTCGGGACTGCCTTAGCGACGTTGCGGGTTCCTTGATATCTCTGGAGTCGTTGGCGTCCTGTTGCTTGAGCGCTGAGTACTCCGGGGCGTCATCTGCTATTTGCCGTGTACTGGTTTTGGTCCCCAAACGTTGCGCAGAGTTGTATTGCAGCGACGTGTCATCAGACGAGTTGCGACTGGAGAGCGGTGATATCGATCTTCGTCCTTCCATCTTGCTGGCTTGATGCGCTGGGTTGCGGTATTGCTCAACATCATTGCAAAGGTGGGCAAGGTACACTTTTGAACGTTTACCGCGATGTAAGCTCGGAAGATGCACAGATGATTCGAGTCTGCGGCTGGTCGCCTTAGGACTGCGGACCGAGAGATCTCGAACTCGGACCTACGAAGGAGCTCGTATTTTCTAAGTTTTAGGTCTAGGAACATAGTATCCTCAGACAACTACAACGCTACAACAACAGAACAGAAACCCGAAAAAAATCCGTGTACTGCATCCAGATACCTTAAGAGCAACTAAGGAAATGTACATAAAATGCTTCGAGCGCGTTGTTATATTAGCGAAACTGCGACAAGGACCTACTTGTTTAAGCTCTACAACTCAAAAGATACGAGCTTCTTCGTAGCCACGGGAATCTGAGTAGGTGGGATCATTCCAGCCGATCACAGAAGAGGTTGAACGGGCAAGTGCAAGCTCGACATGTGCGACACTGGGAAGGCGTCCTTTACGACTGCAGTAGACCGAGAGATGCGCACAAGGTTGACGGGTACAACACATCACCATCTGTCGACTTCTCTCTGACGTTAAAAGATATGCATATGCCTCTCTATGCTAAATGCCCCATGCGAACCCATGCACCTTCCCTTCCCATCCCTCTTATTCCCACCATGCACCAGCGCAATGCACCGCCCTTGCCTCCACCTCCAACGCACAAATCCACAAAACCGCAAAATGCCCCAACTCACTTCGCCAGCGATGCGATGCGTAACGAATATTACAAGCTGTATACATGTGACTCTGAATTGAAAAATATCGCAATGGCGGGTATCGAAGTCTCAAAAAACAACAGCAGCAAAAAAAACGCTTCCTTGCTTTATCTCCTTGACAACTTTCTCACTCGGGCGGCGGGGTAGGCAAGTCCCTGGCCTTCAGGTCCGGACTCGGCGGACTAATCACCACTTTGCCAATGGCATCGGCGTCATCATTTTCCTCGTCTTTGTTGCCGTCTCCTTCTTCTGGTATTGTGGGGCTCAGCAGGCCTTCGTCGTCCGTCTTGGCGCTACTTGCTTGTTGGCGCCGATTGCGTCGGCGTTGGCGTTCTGTGTCTGCGCTTTCACGGCGCCGTCGGACGGATAGTGAGCCGTCCTTGTTGAGTGATGAGCCGCCTTGCAGGCCCTCGAGCATGGCGGCTGCGCGGTCCGCGATGTCGACTTCGGCGGCAGTGGCTGCAGCAGTGACTGTCTCGCTCTCTGCGCCTTCGCTGGGGGGCGAGACAACGGGCTTGCCTTCTTCGGCTTCTTGATTCTCGGGGTCCAGGTGGACCTCGAGTTCTGGGATTTTCTGGCCACTGGCCACGCGTACCTGGTGTTTGTCCTTGAGGCGAGCACGGCGACGGCGGTCTCTTTGATCTCTTGCTTCGGGCTTCGCGGCCCGGAGTTTCTGGAGTAAGTCGTCCATAGCGCCGGTGGAGGCGGGCGACTTGGGCGCGTCGGAGTCGGAAGATAATGCTGCGGGTGAGAGGGGGTTTGCTGTTTGTTGTTTGCGACGCATGGAGATCTCGTTGCGGCGATGTTGTTCTTCGAGCTGGACGTTCTTTTCTTTGGAGCGCTGCGCATGGGTTAGCAAATAGTTCACATCGAATCTTAGAAGCGGGTAGAGAAACGGAGGTGCCGGGGTAAGCATTGACTAGACTTACCTTCCACTCCTGCACGAAGTTGGCCAGCTTCGCAAAGAACTCCCTCCTCGAGTTGTCATCTGTCGGGTCTTCTCCGTAGAAGGCCATAATGTCATCATAGCTCTTCTGCATATCCTCCAGGAAGACTTGCAGCTGCTCTGACTTCCGCCTCGCTTCCTTCATGCTCCTTTGTACGATGATGGTGAACTTGTCTTCAGGGTGGAACTTGCTGGGATCGGACAAGTTACCGGCGTCAAGCGACATTTGGATATTCTTGATGTTGTCGATATACTTCTTTGCATCTTGGACAAGTTGTTCGACATTGATCTTTTGCGCCGTGATGACCCCACTGATTTCATCGGTAAAGCCTTCCCAGCCAGAGTATTGGTTGCGTACGATACGTTCGACGAGATCGGCAAAGGTTGACTCGTTCTTGTCGTCCTTGAGCATGCCGAGTCGCGAAAGGGTGGAAAGCTTGAAGCCGTTTGCTTGCTTGTTGGCGTCGTTCATGAAGTTGCCGATGTCGAGGATAAGACCGAGAACACTAATCAGACTAGTCGAATCCCTAAGACTTTCGGAGACACGCGATATCTCCAAGAGCTTGTTCGAAATTTCATCGTACTCGGCCTCGTACGTGCGAGTCATCGCAAGTGCCCTCATCCTACTCTTCCAGTAGCCGTGTAGTTCGTAGGCTGTGTACAGATAGATCTGGTCTTCTCTTGTCAACTCGCCAGGATCTTGCTCGCGCTTGCTAGCACCCGCATTCGGCCCAGTCCAATCTTTCGAGTACGGCGCCATGAGTTTTGCGGTGTTGTCCGGGATATCGCAAAAGTCATTCTTCTGAAGGAACTCCATGACAACTGGGTCATCCAATATCCTCTTATCACAGTGGATGACCATTCTCACGAACTCCTCCACGGATACTGATGAGAACTTGGCCATACTGATCTGGAAGTTGTGCATCAAATCCCGCGAGATGATTTGCTTCTTCTCATCCTTCTTGCCTGCCTTCTTGCCAATCGCCTTGATCTCCTTTGCCATAAAGAGCTTTTCGACTTCTTCGAGGACACCTTTCTTCGACAACTCTTGGTACTTCTCTTCCTTCTCCTCGGAGGTGAGACCGCGAGTAGCCCAAACTGTAGTTTGAGGTGAGTCGACCTTCTCCCAATGAAGCGCCTTGAGCTTCTTCTTAGGACGTGGCCCAGAGAGCGATACGTTTGATGCACCATGGAAACCAGGCTTTGGTAGGAACCCGGGGCGTTTGGCACCCGGCATTGGTGGTGGCGGAGGTGGTGGCATACTGCCATCACCAGGCATGGGTGGCGGAGGTGGGATACCGGGCGGACCTTTCATGCCCGGCATAGGAGGTGGTGGAGGTATGCCTGGAGGACCAGCGAAGCCAAGCATGCCTGGTGGTGGCGGTGGCGGTGGAGGAGGGATATTAGCATTAGTGCCGGGCATAGGCGGCGGAGGAGGTATGTTAGCAGGAAATCCAAGAGCGCCAGGGGGCGGTGGTGGTGGTGGGGGAATGGCAGGTTTAGCAGTTTCGGTATCTGCAGGTGTCTTTGGAGAGTCGGACTCGAGGCTTGGATGTGATGGTCCCGTAGTAACACCATCGCCAGCGTCTTCTACGTCTGAGTCGTCATAGCGTTTGATGTTTGAGGCGATTTCTCCCATGAGCGCTTGTTGTGTCGAAGCGCTGAGCTTTGGCTTGTGCATCTGAATGAGACGAGGCTTCTCAATGACAACGTCGTCGTCCTCCATAACATCCGACATGGCATCTTCCTCGCCAGCTTCGCCGGGTAGGGTTGGTAACGGCTTCCGGCGAGGAATTACACTCCTCTGGCGTCGTACCGAACCAAAGGAACCAGGCTCAAGGCCTTCGAAGCCAGCTTCGGTCTGTTCGCCCATCGTGCCCTCCATCTTCTCGCGTAGTTCCCTGAGCTTCTCACTGGGTTGCATTTGCAGCGACTTGCCCTCTAGCGTGGCTTGTGTCCTGGCTCGCTGTAGCTGGATCTCGAGTCTACCCATCAAGCGTTCACGATCCATGATACCCTGCATCTGTGCAGGATCTTGCGCACCCAGGCCTTCCTTGCCGCCCTTCTTTGATGCAGACGCTGCGACGTCTTGTGCGTCCCTGAGCATGAGGTAGAGCTCACGAGTCTCCAACTCGTTCCGCTGAAGCTCTTGTGCTCGTATTCTTTGTGTCTCCGCAAGCTCTGCCTTCATCTGCTCGACCTGCCTGCCTCGGAGCTCAATCATGCGCTCTTGCTCAGCAAGTTGTTTCTGAAGCTTCTGGACCAAGCCATCTGCTCCCAACTCGAGCTGTGCTTTGACCTCGTCGCGCTCAGCAATTGCCGAGTCTGCCACTTGCCGAGCTTCGATCATCTCATCTCGTTGTTGTCGAGCTTCAGCATCTGTATACAGCTTGTCGAGCAACGACTGAACAGTGAAGTTCAGACTTTGTTTTAGATCCATGTCTGGCAATCGACGGTCCATAGCCACGTAGCTCAGCATCTGATCTACCAGCTGGAACATCTTGAGTCGGTCTTCACCTTCTGTGTCCCTAATCAACAGAAGATGTTGCATGGCTGAGAGGAAATAGTCTTCCGTCCGACTACCACCAATTTTCTGCATGATGGCGTCCGCGATCTGGCTTGGGTCATTGAGATCCTTGGCCTCGCCTTCGACGCTGTCGACCATGGAGCTGTTCTCGCGCTCAAGGAAGTCTTCATAGTCGATGGCCTCGTTATTGAGGTAGCGCTCAATCTGCTTGTCGATGACCTCGTACTGGAAGCCCTCCATCTTCTGGAAGATGCGCTTGATGCCACATGCTGTAAACTGTGCGCGTATGTGCATCCTGAGCTGGAGGTCGCGCTCTGGTGCGTCCACAACCATGTTGATGAGAAACAATGTCGCGATCGCATACTCCATGAGCAGGTTTTCGACACCGATACCTCCACTACGAACTTCATCAGATGCGCCAACCATCGATCCCATCTTGCCGCGACCGTCCACGGTGACTTCGACAATACGCATCCATGCGTCAAAGCGACTGCTTTCGCCATATTGTGCCTTTAGGTTGTCGAGGGCCTGGAGTACCTTCTCGTGCCCACTGCCTTCGCCCCAGTGGCAGAGGAAGGTCAAGACATCGGAGACGAGCTTTCTAGTGTTGAGTCGCGAGGCGGTCAAGGAGCCGCACAACGCCTGGATGATCGATGGGTGATTCAGCGCATTGTCCGCGCCATATTTGTTGTTCATCAGCGCCTTCAAGCACTTGATGATCTCATATTCCCTTTCGACGTCGTTCTCGGCCTTTTGCGCCAGAACGCTGGGAGGGGGTGCCGGCCCTGTTCCTTTCCTGCGGTTGATTTTGGAGAGCACGTTCGTAAGCGCGATCTGGCCCTGTGCCTCGATGAACGTCCGGACCCACGCAATCGGCTGTGTGCGCAGGCTGATCTCGAGACTCGACATTTGCTTGATCGATATCGAGTTGTCCATGACCTTCTTGACATACCACTCCGGCGACCCCTCCTCTTCTGCGCGCATCAGGATGTCTTCTCGCGCCCCGCCCATGTAGGTGCTCCTGTTGGTCTGCCGCTTCTTCTCGTCGTGCTTGAACTCTGCTAGCTTGTCCTGGTAGACCAACGTCCACTTCTTGTCGATCTTGTATGCCTCCATCTGTCGCCGAGCCTGCTCCGGCAAGCTCTTCCAGCCGCGCTTCACCATCAAATTCATAAACTCCTTCTCGATGACATGGTCCGGCGGCCGCTGTATGCTAAACGTCTGCTGGACGAGCGAGGGCGTCGACGAGGACGGCGAGGACGAGCCGTAGTGCAGCAGATGGCGGTGCGAGTCGCGAGGTGTCGTTGTGGCCGTGGGGAACAGGCTGCCGGTGTCGAGGCCGATGGAGGAGAAGGTGGACTGCGAGGGGTTCTGCGGCGCGAAGACATTGGAGCCGCGGGTCTTGGAGTCATTGCTGTAGATGCTCGCCTGGTCTGACGAGGCGCGCGTGTTGGCGGACGAGTCGGTGCCGGCGTAGTACGAGTGGTTGCCGTTCCTGCTGCTCTCGCGGGCGCCCCACTGCTGCATCGACACGCCGCGGTCGCCGGGCTGGCTCGACGCGATGGTGGTGCCGGACGAGTGCGGCGGCGGGCGCGGCGGCCCGGCATTCGCGTAGCCATTCGGGGGCGGCATCGAGGGATTGAAGACGGGGTACTGGTGGAAGTCCCCCCCGCCCTTGTTGAGGTGGTGTGGCAGCGGCTCGGCGTCGATTGTCGAGATGGGGCCTGCGCGCGCAAAGAGGCCCTCGGCGGTCATGGACACGGGGCGGTCGATGGAGGCGGCCGAGGTGCTGTGACGGTGCGAGTGGCGCGACGACTGCGAGCCATGGGCGCTGCCCGGCGGGCTGTCGGTGGGTTGTTGTGTGTGTCGTGCGTCGCTGGCGCCCTTCTCCCTGTCCTTGTCCTTGTGCAGGCGGCGGCCAAAGAACTTGCCGGCGGAAGACTGCCGTCCCTTGCCATCCATCCTATGCGAGTCGCTGCTCTCACGCCCAAGACGTGGCCCCTCGCCCTCCTATGGATGCCCACTATGGCGGCCTATGGTCACTGTGACGGCAATACTCGAGGGTGGGCACTCGCGGCGAGGAATGCTGAAACGAGTGCGGGGCGTGACGTGACGGGTCGCTGCAGCGTGAAATCACCACAGTACAGTCTTGGGGCGTCGAGGTGGTCAGGGTGGGATATGCGGGCTGCAGGTGAGGGCGGGAAGTTGCCGAGAGCTAGCGGCTCTTGCGAGGGAGCATTAGTTGGTGGGTTGCAGTGAAGTAGGGTGCTATGAGCTGCAGTCACCATCGCACACCGGGAACTGCTGTCTTGAAGGCAGACTAGGATGCGTCCGCAGGTGTTTCGGGTGCTTGGGCGTCCGCGATGGCCGTTGCGTGCCTCGCGACCCTTCTCCTATTCTGAGACGTGTGGCGCAACGAGGTGGTCAGAGCGAGCGAACGACGGACCCTGGCAGCCGTCTGCATCTCTCCTCACCACATCTCGCCGGCCTTCGCACCGCCCAGGAGACCTCGCAGCTGTGGCGTAGCAGTCGCAGCACCTGCAGATACGCGCTCACCACCTTGGGGCCACCTGTCTCGCCGCTCAGCTCAACAAGTCCGGCTGCGTCAGCACGTCGAGGAACAAAAGGCCGCGCGCCGCCAGTCCAGCCCAGCAGCACCGCACGTCACATGTATCCGCGACCATGGCGGGCTTTACCCATTTTCTGAAGGTATGATAGCGCGAACGACCCCCAGCTGGACAACCTCACTGACCACCGCCAGACCATCCTCGTCCCGCTATTCCTCGCCGCCATCCTCTACGTCCTCCTAGCCCTCATCGTCTTGCCCTTCGTGCGCCGCCACCGCAGTCGCTACAGCCAGTATCTACCCATGCCCGCCGGCGTTGCCGACTTCCCCACATCATGGCGGACAAAGGTGTCGGACGCGTTATACAACCTATTTGTCCCATCAACCTGGGGCCGGAATCGCAGCGTCGTGGATGGCAGCGGAGGGGACCATCACGAGGACGAGCTGTTTGATGATGAGGAGGGCGAGGGTATGGTCGGGTTTGATCCGATTGATCAGCGCAGGAGAGAGGCACTGGAACAGAGAAGGAGCATGATGGAGGAGGAGCGAAGAGTGGGGAGGGATCTGGAACAGGTGTTCAAAGACGACAGCGATGATGAGGCCGAGGATGATAGACGACGATCTCTGTCTCGAGGGCGTTGAATTTGCCTTTGTACCACTGCCGGAGTTCTAGACGGTTGCACTTGCTTGTCCCAATTGCATATACCCATCGCCAAGCCCTCACAGCTGGCAACATTTCCCACATGTACGAAGAAGCTCGTATTTTTTGAGTTTTAGCGTCAGCACCAGGTGTGGCAA
>TARA_R110002003_G_scaffold138_3_pt1 | contig 18334 bp, 22 predicted proteins | sample TARA_R110002003 | Tara Oceans TARA_R110002003 (sample SAMEA4396441) | marine metagenome | biome: Westerlies Biome; feature: [SRF] surface water layer (ENVO:00010504); material: water (ENVO:00002006), including particulate matter (ENVO:01000060) such as... | depth 5 m
AAGTCAGTAAACTTGACTCCGCGGGTATAGACGCCCAAGTCACCGAGAGTCTTGGTGATCTTGCTTGTTTTTTGCTTCTTCGGCTTCTTCAGATCCTCTGCCGCGGTGACGTGCGGACTGTCGCTGTCTTCCGCCGAGCTGGCGAATGCAGAGGGAGGATTGGTGATGTTTGTGGAGGTTGTCGAGGTACGAGGTGATGTCCAGAATGTTGTGTTGCGCTCAGGTGGGCTCATAGAAGGCGGACTTGACAGAAGAGGCGAGTTCGGGATGATGCTGTCGTTGAGCTGTATAGGGCGTGAGAATGGTGAGCTGAAGCTACGCTGTCGCCTGGTCGACAGCTCATTTGTCAGAGCTCTAGTGTCAAGCTCCTCGGAGGCGGCTGCCTTCACCTTGATCAAAATTCGGCCTCTCAACTCTTCTGGTGTCGGTAGTACGTGCGACTCGAAGTCGAGTGGTTGGCGCACGAGCTTGTCCTGAAATTCTCCGATCATGATTTGAGCCATGGCGGCTTGTTGTGGGCCAGAACAATGCACTTCGAGAGAAAGTATCAACGGATATGGCGACTCCGTGAATGCAAACTTGTTGATAACCTTAATGGTGTCATGGAACGATATAGCTTTGGTCAGAGTTCGCCCATGCATGACGACCGGCAGGTTGTCGCTTCCATCCCAGCAATCGATCTCTAGACAGCGACATCCCTTCTGCAAAGCACTGATGTACGCCTCAGTGCTAGACTCGCCAGCGACCTGGCGTCCAAGCAGGTATGTGTTGTGCGAGCTGGAGATGAAGTACTCATTCAAAGGTCTGTTCAGCTGGAGCTCCGAGCCTGTAGGCTTGAGGATCGAGTTGGCACTGGATGTCAGGTAGGTCTGGAAGGCGGGAAAGTTCATGGTGACCGGAAGAGGGATTTCGCCCCCTTCGGTTGGAGTGGCCTTTGGTCTTGTCACACGTGCGAACTTTTCGAAAATGCTGGTCCACTGCGCAATGTCTGCACCCACGTCGATTCCCTGCTCTTTCTGCAGAAATGCAAAGAATGTGGCCTTGTCCATTTCCTTTGCCCCAGATGTCAGTGACCTGTAGATGGATTTGACATCACCGCGTTCCTTCAAACGTCTGACGAAGTTGAGAAATTGGGGCTGACTCAGCCTGCCGGAACCATCAGTGTCGGCTAACGAGAAGTGGGCACGGATGGTGTTCTCCGTGCAGTTGATGTGCAGGCTGCGACACAACTCTGTGATGCGGGGCAAGTCGAGGGACTGCTCGCCATTCCCGCTCTTCTTGATCGCCCGTTGCCAAACAAGCTTTGCGCTTGTGTCAGCGAAACCGAGTAGTCCAGCCATCATGTCGATGCGGTTGCGCGACACGGATTCGAGAATCTTGGTCCACATTTTGAAGATGGCGGCATTGGGTGCGATCAAGTGCATCGTCTTTATCCGTCCTTTTGAGCGTGTGGTGTCTGTGTACACAATTGTGAACCAAAATGGGGCGTGATTTTCCGAGCAATCAAGCTCCTCGCGGTAGTGCTTGGCCTCTTCGCCTGAACGGATCTCCTTCACATCATCAATGTAGAAGGCTTTAGAGGGTCGTGAAGGATCCCAGAACACTTTGGCCGATTCCAGATCAAGGCGCAGGTTGATTTCTTTTCTCTCTTTTTTGCTAATCTTCTTGAGCACGGTGCCCTGCTCTAGGCGTGATGGGAGGACTGGGGCCACAACGCGGGCATCAGGTATCGAGCTGACGCTGGGAGCAAAATTGGAGATGCCAAGACCATTGACTGGAGTTTCGCCATAGTAATCCTCTATTGCGTCTTCTTCCTCAACATGGTCGAAGTCGGAGAGACTGGCATCGCCATCGGCGGCAGTCCTGCTGTCGCTGCGCCGGCGCATGATGACGGGTCCCGAGCTCTTGTCCCGGTAGGCAGTCGCGTTGCCCCGGCGGAATCTGCCTGGAATGCCCTGTGCGCCTCGGCTCACCCTGCGAATCAGCCCTGGTCCTTTGCCCAGGGCCTCCGCCATGGCAGACGGTGACGACGTGGGTGCCGACATGACCGACTCCGGGAGTATGTAGGTCGGGATACTGGGTAATGAGGAGGGCGAGATGGGTGCCAGTCCCCCCTCGGGTGTCGATTGGAGAGAGCCATTGAGGTAGGATGGTGTCGACGCTGGGCTTCCACGAGAACTGGGAATGTTTATGGCGGCGGTGATGCGAGCGAAGCTGGGCTGGGGTGAGGGCATGCGCGGCCGGGGGTGCGGGTCGTGGAACAGCGACATGGCGGTGGTAGTGAATGGAAAAGCAAAGGTCGCTGCGTGTTAGAGCGTCTTCATGGCGCAAGTTTGCGATCAGAGGGAACGGAATTGGCGAGCGGGCGCCACGGCAGATAAAAGCAGAGAGGATCAACAGCCGGCTGGGGTCCTGGAAGAGGCGGCTAGGAGCTGTGCTGCATTGTGGTATCGTGAGTCTGACGGCGGCTACGACGGATTGGGCAGACAAGCGCGCTGCGCGAGAAGGCAGAGACGAGCGCGACGCGGTCAGCTGGTGCGTGCGAGCACTGAAGAGTTGGCGTGCAGCAGAGTGCAGAGTGCAGTGCAGGCGCGCAGTGCTGTCGACAGGGGTGGGTGTGCTGGGCTATTCGGAGCAGCTCGTGGGGGTCGCCGGATGTGGATGTGGATGTGGATGCGGACTGAATGCTCAGGCAGCGCGCCGTAAGCAGGCAGCGCGGTCGGTGAGGGCGAGTGGGCGAGGACGGGGGTGAGTGCGGAGTAGAATCGATCGTGGTGACTGCAGCAGGCGGAAGCGGAGAGTTGGGGGTGAGAGTGAATCGCGGCTCCCCTTTGTAATGTAGGGCGGCAGCGACGGATGGCTCCTGGCTGGCAGGAACGGTCGACCTTAGGGCAGGTACTCCGTACACCATGGTACCCAGGAAACGGCGGCCGAGGCTCCACTCGCCTGCAATTGGGCAAGCCCGCGAATTCTCTGCCCACGGGCTAGTAATATTGCGAAGTGCACCACAGCGCCATCCTCCCCTTGACTCCCCAGCCGGTGCGACCAGGGCCCCTGGCCGTCGTCGTCGTCGGGCACCACGCCACTCTGCCCATCAATTGCCAGCGCCGTGCGGTGACATGGCTCCACGGGCACCTTCCCTGCAAATACTGCTGCTAGGGGCTCCTGTCGTTTGGAGAGCCGGCTTCGGCACTGGTACGCTTGTGAAACGTTGCGAGAGATGACGTTGGTTACCAAAGATTGGTTGTGGGCTCCAATCATAGCGCCCGTACGGAGGCCTCCATCACAGCGTCAGGCACCCAGGAAACGTCCCGCCAACGCGTCGTATGCCATCAGCGCATGCACTCTGCCTTGCTGAGTACCTCACTAGCGACGACCGCAACTGCTGCAGCGAATAGCACCGCGCTGGCAGGATCCTTAACAAGAATTGGCACATCGTCCATACTACACCATGCTGCCGTACCATCCGGCAGCAGGGCTGAACCGCTGCAGCGCGCAGTGGATGCTCGTGTTTGTCAATAAAAAATCCGTCACCGGTTGTGGTGCGCTGGCATGTCGCGAAACAAAGGGCAAGAGTACGAGCGGGCTTGGAAGCGTTGGCGGCGTCCAAGTGCGGCGTCTATCCTCATTCGACCAGCGTGTCGACAGCCCTCTCCGTCTTTGCCGACTGGTCTGGTGTACCATGCTCTGCGACGGCTCTTCGGAGAGGATGCGGTGAGCACTCGGGGCGTCATGACCTACCAGACAATAGATGTGCTTGCTGGTGCTTGTTGGCCCAGTAGCGGTGATGAGCCACGACTATCGAACCGCGGGTTGAGCGAGTCGTAGCGCCCATCTCAAGTGGAGTGGGTTGCGCCCCATCTGAGGCTTGCTCCAGCTTCCCGCACGTGGCGGGCGTCATGTTGAAACGACGTGCGAGCCGGCACAGCGGAGACGACCAGCGCCAAATCTTGCTGCATGGGTCACGGCTGTTGACGGCGCAACTCAGGCCAATCCGCTCTCAACGGCCTTTCACGACGGCAGACAAAGTTTCCATGGCTAGCTCAACTGCTGCAAGACACATACGGTTTCTACCGCCTCCCAAGATGCTTCGTCTGCCCGAACAAGATGACTCTTTGACGCACGACGACGCTGTCACCTAGTGCGTCGTATCCGCACCGCTGCACTGCCATGCAATGCACCGAGTCGCGTGATTGCCCTACCGTATCCTTTCTAAGCTTCGAGAAGCCAGCAGGATTGGCTGCCCCTGAAGCGGTACACGAATCAGGCCACGCCCTCCGCACATCAACCGTCTCCGCTCCACCCAGCTGTGGCTTGCCAGCTCGTTCAGTCGTCCATGTGACCAGTGAGCGGTGTGATGTCTGCTTTCATCGTGGCTCTACATCCAATCGTTTTTCCGCTCCTGTGATATTTTCTGCTACGTCCTTAGCACCTTATCGGACGTGTATGTATGTTGTGTTGTCATAGTTAGCGACTGCCGAAATTGTCAATTGGGCACCAGCCCCTTTGCATGGCTTTTCGATCGTGTTCCAGGTAGACCGTGGCGCTGATGAGTGCGCTCCTCGCTTAGGCATGGACACCCAGCGCTCTGTTACCCTCCTCGCCAGAATTAGCACTCGCACGTATCTCCTGCTGCTCCGCGGTGATGTTTCACGGGGCAATTGATGAATGACACGCATGGTACCTAAGCCCTGTGCAGACATAAGCTCAACATGCGCGGAGAAGGCTCCGATTCTCGCTCCTACATAAGAATTACCTTCGGAACGTGCGCATTGACTTGTTCTGGGATGCTCATGTCGTGAGGTTACGCAAGATACTGCAGTAAGCCTCCGATCTGCCTGCGGCTGCAGAACGAATGCTGTGTCGCATGTGGGCTGAGCTGACCTCATGCTGCTCCGAGGTCACACAAAGCAAGTTGGGAAAGGAAACCCCATGTAAAAGTCCTTTCCTTGAAATCGAGATCGGATGCCGCTAAGTGAGCCTATCAGATGGCACTTCTGCAACCTCGTCAACAAGACGACACAACGAAAAACGAAGCCGCCCGTAGTCAAGGGCACCTGCGACGGCATTGCGTTCACTGTTCGAAGCGGCTCATTGTTCAAGCCCGCGCTTCAGCATCGATGAGATCGAGTCCTTCACTAAAGCTTCCAGCACTGTCGTAGGCGGACGAATGCCGAAAATGGTGCAATGCTTCATTGCTATTCGTCTGGGCTTGTTCGGAAATTCTGTCCGTCGCGCGTTGAGCGTGGTCTAGGCCGCTGCGGGACGTTTCTGCAGGACTGGACATTCTCGACGACATGGAATCGGGATCGCAAGATGCATTATTCAGCATAGAGGCATGAATCACCGAGTGCTCGCCGATTGCGCTGCGCTGTGCCAGTCTCGTGTCCTCATCGTCGATCAATGCTCCAAAGTCTCTAGACACAGCGCCTGCTATACTGATCATCCGGGACACTGCGGATGGTGCCGTCCGCGCATTATCGTGTACGACCTCGCGGACTGCACGGTCTGACAATGGTCTGGCCGGTGTGGAGGTGACAGAACTAACCGCGAGGGACAGCGGTAGGTAACCTGAAGATGCTTTCCACGACCTCTGCCCGCCATCATCGCCATGCTGCTGCATCACCTCCGAAGACGACTCTTCATCGCTGCCGAACACAAAGTTCTGCCATAATCGTTCGTCTTCCTCATGCATCTGCAAAGTTGGGTTGTTGCGGTGATCTAGACCCGTCTTTGAACCATGTGCGGGGGCGTCAACCCTCGACTGCGTGTGCTGCTTGAGAGTAGGCAAAGAGGCGGAAATGACAGATGAGCTAAGATGCGTCTGATCACCTTCAGTGGCACGTTGTGACCAGCTAGTGCTCTCAGCTTCACGAACGCGCGAGGTGGGGTGATTATGCACCACGCTCTTTGTGGAGTTGTCGGAAATGGTCGTGTGGCTCGAGCTCTGGTCGGGAATATTGAGGAGTGACTTCCAAGGCTTCTCATCGACGATCGCGGTCGCAGCGATAGCCTCACTTCCTGCCAACAGCTCGGGTACGCTGTCGAGATGCATAGTGCTGCTTTGGGGCGCAACTGCGTCGTCCATCTCAAGGGCCTGCTCCGTCCCGCACTCGTCGCGACGTTGCAATATTTCCCGGCCACGCACCAATCCGGGAGCGGTCGAACTTTCGAACACAAGACGCAGAGGGTGTTCGGTACCCTTGACTTGCTGCGTAATACGGACACTCGGGGAGCTGCTCCCTGTGGGCGGACCTCTTCTTTTGGCGTCGGGATAACTCTTTGAAGAAACAGGCCCTGTATGCTCACCTCCTGAAAAAGATGGCACCCGCCTATTGCGACCATTGTCATTGTATGTCTCATAGTGGCCAGAAGGGCTTGCGTAGCTCTGAGTTTGCTTGTGCATCCGCGCCTGCTTGTTTGTAGTAGCCTGTTGATGGTCATTGTAGGTATTATCATATGGATGAACGTTGACTGGGGCTAGCTGAACTGCACCCTGCGAGTCAGGTCGGCCGACATCACCATTCGACTGTTCGAATAGCATTGGATCAGAAGACGCGTGGGACTGAGCGTAATCGTTTCGCTGGATCGGGCATGTAGTTGTCGACGCGTCTGTACCGATGCGTACGCGAATGTGGTGGGGATGATCTTGAAGAGCACCGGATACAAATGCAGTCGCAAGATGATCGTTCATTGGCTGATTCCGCGGCATTATGTGGTGCGTAGGCTCTACCCGTCGAGCAGTAGCGCCATGTTGGTCCCCCACTTCCCTCCGTTTACCAACTCTACGTTTCTCCTTGCTCGAAGCAAAGCGCAGGTTGACTGGTCTAAACGGCGCAGCGCCGGTCCAGTCACATTGCTTCAGAAGTCGCTTTTTGTTCGCTTCCAGAAGCTGTGCTTCTAAATCGGCGTCAACTGCTTTCCGTTTGCCCGGGGTTTTATCTAAACTCACATCAGTATCTACACTCACCTCTGCCTAGTATCCCATGAAGACAGACGGCAGCGGACCTTACCTCCGGAGCCACGAAGAGGTTGCAAAGTTAACGCATCGGTACGAACAAACGCGGCTGGCGGCGAGTGCCTGGCTTTGGCTCCATTACCATGGGTGGACCCTCGATGCTCACTATTTGGCAACAGCCCACGATGAGTTGTATCATGCCGGTTCCTGGCCGGGTGTCCAGTGTGACGGACCGACCCTGATCCAAACGAGGGCAGATGCCCGGCGAGCTCGAAGCTGTCGTCGTTCTGCAGGTAGCTGGGCCGAAACGGAACAGCTGGTGACTTCGACCCATTCTGTAGGTGAGTTCGGGCCCGTGCAAAGTAGGCTTTCTGCTTCTGGTTGATGCCCTTGTTTGCATGCTTGGTGCGCTGTAATGTTCCACCTGTCCAGTTCATGTTCACGCTGTAGAGTGTTCTGTAAAAGGTGAGATGTTGTCGGTGTTGGTGAGGTCAGGGTTGCACGCGACGAGCCTGCGATTTGCAGAACGCGCGCCTTCCAGCTCAAGGTGAGTGCTTCTACCACATCTCTCGTGTCAGTCTCAACACCTTTTACACAACAATTGCTAGTCTTTTCAGTATGCATTCAACGAATGTATCCCTCAAATCCAGCGGTACACCCAGCAGCTGCCCAGCATCGAGCGGTGAGGCGGATCCACCCTCACGTTGAGATCCGCATTTCTTGTTTCACACTGACTGCCGAGTCCCCATGGGGTGATCTACACCCCTGCATTCGGTCCCTCAAGGCGGATGGTCTTTCGCGCTCAATGAACTCGTCGGCCGGATGGAAACAGGCGTGTGGAGCTCTGAACCTGGGAGTGATCCACGCGCTGGCTTGCGCACAACGAGTGCTCCGGCGGTCGAATACCTCGAATACCAGAGAACTCTGCACGAGACACATGGCCGGTTGCAGATGCTTCTGTGTTCGCCATACTTCCACGCCTCCAAGTATCGTCCTATGAAAGTTGTTCCCGTCGAGCCTGCGCCGGACTGCGCCTTGATGATTCCATGGCTATCTCCTCGAGGAGCGAGTGCATACCAGCGAACCTCGAACGCGTGCATTGTAGCCCCGCCGTTTTGCACTGGCAAGTAGAACCCACGTACTGCCAGTCTTTGCAAGGGCATCACTCTCCTGTCCCCTTTGTGGTGACAACAAAGTGCCACTGATAGTGTCACACTTGCGACATCGAACATCGACGTCAGCAACCGCATTGGACGGCTTGCACCTGTCACTGCGCCATTTTGGCCTTTGCGTTACTTTCAACTGCACCAAACAAGCGCAACTCTCGACAAGTGCCATACCATCTTTGTCGACAGGATCTACTAGATACTCTGTACACAGCCTGGAAAGGTATTCGGCTGTACAGTTACGTCAAGTGTTGCTGTCCAAGTACCTCTGTGGATACGGCCTTACAAGCGACCCACTACAAGTAAGCTGTCGCCTGTCGCGATTATGCACGTACCTTATTCTTTCATGCGAAGGATGCTCAGCTCGCTGCAAGCATGTGAAGAGGGCGATAAGAGCTTCGGCATGCTGCCCCGAAGCCACATCTATTGAGAAAGCAGCATCGTCAGCTATAGTAGCACACTCTGTGCTCTTCGATATACAACTCGTGAGAGTCGAAACATGCAAAAACTAGTCTCATTGAGGCGGCAATGTGTGCCGAAGTAATACTGCGCTGAGCTGAGCCTCAAATTTTCGCTGACCTTTTCGGTGCTTGGCAGCGACAATACCTCCGGGTCATTCTCGCCTGGAGTAATGGATGCTGTCGATCTTAGGATAGTAAAAGGATGTTACTCGCTCGCCCGCTGGGTTGCTCGGCAGTCTCAAGGAACGCGCCTCAGACAAATGCGCCCTAATCAGCAATGATGTCATCTTGCATGAGAACTTCACAGTTTTGCGACACCGTCCCACAAAGACCCTCAAGCGCGGCCGTGGCAAGCACATGGTTTTGCAAGGAACTGTAAGGGCCCGAGATGCTTCGCCAATCTCCTCCTGTGTTGCGCTTGAGGCGCAGGGAGCCGTTTGCCGTGGTTGCATATCCACTACGACTGCCACCTTGCCGATATCGACCGTCGAATGAGCTTTCAGAAGGACATCACAACCCTCTCTCAAATGGCTAAGATGCATTTAACATGCGGCACCGCTATCGAAAGCACCGACACATCCTAGAAGTCGTTGTGCCTCATCGAACAAGTATGACGCCATGGTATCCACACAAAGCACAACGGCGGCTCTCAACTGATAAGCCTTCTCACATGTAGGGTCCAGCGACTGACGTGCGAGTGCAGAGAGGTTGGCCGCCATAGGTCCGGGAGCGGAGTTCATGAATAATGAACTGCCCAAGGAAGAGAGCGCGAATTTGCGCATGGTATATAGCTCTCCACCGAGGCAACACACCGACTCCAATTTCTGTATCCACAGTCCACTCCACTTACCCACTTCTTCTCCGCTACGTTCAGCAGTCATCCGGAGTCCCATCCGTGCACCAATCCTCGAAGTTATAAAGAACCACATTTCCTCCACATCTCCAGATTCTGTTCCACAACAACACCGAGACTAGCTACATCACCGGAGATCTCAATTTCTTCTCTATACCCGAGGCATTTACCGCACCTTTCTGCAATGTCTGCACCATCTTTGATTGTACCACCTGCGGGCAGCCGCTTCGCGCGGCGCCTGTCATCAATGGAGGCAACCTGCGAGAACATCAAAATGGGCCCAACCGTGGTTGTCCCTCCTCAACACCTGATGGCTCCATCAGTCGGCTCAGAGATTGCCACTGGATTTGAGACCGCAAGACATCGCCTCGAGTCGGTAGCTACACCTGGATCACCAGGCATCACACCCCCTGAGACCTCAGTCACCGACAAGTACGCTTTCGCGTTTGATATCGATGGCGTCCTCATCCGAGGAGGCCGGCCCATTCCTGAAGCTATCGAAGCCATGAAGATGCTGAATGGTGAGAACGAGTACGGCATCCAAGTCCCTTATATTTTCGTCACAAATGGTGGTGGCAAGACTGAAGCCGAGCGCTGCATTCAACTCAGTCAGCAGCTGGAAATGGAGGTGTCTCCAGGACAGTTCATCTGTGGGCACACCCCCATGAGGGAGATGGCCGAGAAGTATAATACTGTGCTTGTAGTTGGCGGCGAGGGCGAGAAATGCCGCATCGTGGCCGAGGGCTACGGCTTCAAGGATGTGTAAGTCGACTTCCCCAAGACATACCTCGCTAGTAGGACTAACATAACCAAAGTGTAACTCCTGGAGACATCATCAAGGACAACCAAGACACCACTCCATTCCGCAAGTTGACTGAAGACGAGTACAAGAACTCACGCGCACGCAACTTCGCTGAAGTAGAGATTGAGGCCATCTTCGTCTTCGCCGACTCTCGCGACTGGGCGTCAGATCAGCAGATCATCCTCGACCTCCTAATGTCAAAGAACGGTCGTCTTGGTACTAGGTCCGAGAACTACGACGAAGGTCCGCCGGTCTTCTTCTCCCACAACGATGTTGTCTGGAGCGCGTCCCACGACCTTACTCGTATCGGAATGGGTGCTCTTCGCGTATCGCTCGAGGCCATGTACAAGGCAGTTACAGGCAAGGATCTCGAGACAACTGCGTTTGGCAAGCCTCAGATCGGCACCTTTGAATTCGCAACTCGTCTGCTGCAAGAATGGCGCAAGGATACCCACAACATCGACTCGCCGCCGTCGACCGTCTACTTCGTTGGCGACACCCCCGAATCCGACATTAGAGGTACCAACGAATACAACGAGCACACCGACCAAGCCAACTGGTACTCGATTCTGGTCAGGACTGGTGTCTTCCAAGAGGGCACCAAGCCTCGCTTCCAGCCCAAGGCAACCGTCGACAACGTTCTCGAAGCTGTGAAGCACGGTATGGAGCGCGAGTACAAGAAAGCTCTCAAGGAGAGCATGCTCAAGACTGGAGTGATTGAGGAGTAATCGATGCCATATTCGGCATCACATTTCATTTGGCATAGCATTTGGCGTTCGAGGGAATCTTTGGCGGCCCCTTCAATTCTTCACACATGACGGGCGATCTTCGCCTTTACGCATAGGTCTATGGCTGCGCCTCGGACCATGATCGACGAACAAGATATAGAGGCATTTTCATGATACCATACGAGCATGTAGCGTCGTCCTATCCAAACATTATCTGTCTTCACAATTTCACATGGCTTTTTAGCAGTCCAACATACGTGAGCGTTTTGAACTCTCGTGCAGACCAGCTCATACTGCTTTTGCGCAACGCTTCGCATCTTGTCCTTCACATGCACACTGATCAAAGCAAGAACTTGGCATACAACGATCTTACCATGCGAAGGCGTAGACCACTCATAGTGACGTGTGCTTCCTGCTCCTCGCACCGCCCTCGCCGCTCACAATGACCTCAGCGCACTGGCACAACCCACCGAACACCACACGGCACGACTGCGATAAGCATGCCAAATCTCGAGCCTCAACACAACTTGAAATTCCTCGTGCAAAAGACCCGACCCGCATCCTTACCGCTCGATGACGATCAAGCTTCGGCCTTGTCCGGCCAATGCCAGAGTCGGCCCGACGTCCACCCTCTGAGTGACATCTCAATGTTCCAGTCACATTTGTCGCCTCACCTTACATTCTGTCAACTCCTTGCACTGTCGCATTGCGCGCCTTAGGCATCCAGGTCCACAGTACTCGTGGATTGTATTCTCGATGAAACGACGCAAAGCCCACTGAGGCCCGTGAGTCAAATGTGACGCCACAACAGCGATTCAACCGCGCCGTTTCACGTCAAATTTGCGAGTCACTCAGCGCAGACCCTGGGAATCCCCCTGATTTCCAGATCATCTGGAACGCTGAAACACGCGGAGTCCTTCATTGAAACCTTTGGAACCCCGGGCCCAGTGGATACTGTCTTTCCGGAATTGTGCCGCGCAACCAGGTGGCAGGCATCCCCGGACCCAGTCGAATTTTCCTTGCGCGGCGTGTTCTGGGGTAGCTTGAGATGCGATGTGCTGGGGTGGCTAGTGCTCTGGGATTCGCGATGGGGAGATGAGGATGGGAGGCTTGTTTGATGAAGAGCTGCACACGGGTAAGGCTTCATTTCGGAAAAAGGTGGATGCACCCTGGACCCAGAGATTCCAGTGCTATAGGAAAATTGCCAGGGAGAAGGTCTGCGCAAGGACAGATTACCCGTGTGTCGATTTTCCGCGGTTGAGCTCCCGCAATGGGGTTGTTCGACAATGTATACGTGTTCAAGCCTGTCTTGAGCAGGTCGCTGAAACCCTACCAATATCAACGTTCAACAGCCAGCTAAACATGTCGCGCGACGCCCCGTCGCCCCTAACACACGCAACCAAATCCAGGACATAGTTCATATATTCCCGTCTTTGACGAATCGTCGCTCGTTCCCGGCTCGCCGAAGCTTACGCATCACGCCAACTGCTTACATACAACACCCACCACCACCAAAGCATCAGAAGACTTTCCCAAAACAGCAACACCCACTCCTTCCCATGCATGGAAGTATGCGAAGGGATTCGCAAAGTCAAAACCTGACCTGCAAAAAGATAGACAAGACTTGAGCTCTCAGACAAGGATTTGAACCTTGGTCTCCAGCGGTGTAAATTGTCGACATGACAAGCTGGAATACTAACCACTATACTATCTGAGATGAGTCATGTGTGTATGGGAGAGAGGTAAAACAGGTTGTACATATATGTGAAGGCTCAAGGAGAGGCAGGACGAGGTCTTCATAGTGCAAGAGACCTCGTGGTGAGGCTGAGTGGATAGCGCGGTGAGTGGTAGAGATACTGAGTAAGCGGAGGGATGCAGGTTGATTAGAAGCTATGATAGTGAGGGGCCGATTGTGGCATGGTCTGGTCAAGGCCGGAGAAGCTATTGGGGTATATCGACACTTGGATACCTTTACGTGATTTGATTTGATTTAATATGTTTGACTTCCTATGAAAATCTAGCTTGGGGTATGTGGACGGGTTGCGCACCGGGCTCACAGTGCCGACACACTGCCGGAGACGACCTATTCATGTAAAAGGGTTGTGCGATAGCGTCTATTATACAGGTAACTTCCGCTGGGTGAAGAGACGCTGTGAAGGAGATCTGGGACCTTGACCTGTGTCTCTGAAGCAGTGGCTCTTCGTCTGGTGTGACACCTTCACGTGCAAGCGTCGCAGGGCACCTTATGACACAATCAATCCGTCTTCGCATATATCAGAATTACATGTCTTTTGCATGATGCCGCTGACAATGATCAGCTATGCACGCGAATGACTGAAACGACTAAAATACCGTTGATACTGCGCTGCGCTGCTTGCTCACGGCCCTAGATACTCCTCTTTTCGCTCCCTAGCGCTCTGTAAGGTTTCTTGAACTATTCGGTCCATAGCTTTCTCCTCAACTTCATCCGCAGCCGTCTTCACCCGAAATGTACCTCCTCGTTTTCCACTTCATCAGCGAAGTCATTCTCATCTTCTGAGTCTGAATATGCACTAGCGTGCTCATCATCAACGGTTCTTTCCACTACAGTGACTTCGACGTGATGTATGGCCTCGACATCGCTCTCATCCTGATGGAGCTTGAGGTAGCCATAGTAGTGTCCGGTCTCTTCGAGCTTCTCCGTTTCGAGGACTGCCCTATCGATGTAATCCTCGTCACGACGGATGACTCTGATGAGTACCCGAGCTTTTTTGTTGGCGGCGGCTTTCGTGGTGTGGATGCTGTGGATGTATAATCGGCCGATGTCGTCGGAAGAGTGAGGACTAAAGTCTTGGCGTTGGACGAGATATAAATACAACGGCGGCGCCTTCAGAGCGTGTGGTCTTGACATAGTGTTTGTAGGTACTGATATAGCAGATTGAGATACGTATGGGAGTGTAAATCGGAATGTGTTACATGTGGATGCAGATGTATGCAAAGGGGTCACCCGATCGAACTTGGTGTGTGCATGACGTTACCCGTAACGATACTCGTTAGTAACACGAAGAAAACCTTAAGCCCCGTTGTCTTACCCAGGTTGCGCCTAGCGACCTTGACTATCCAGTACCCTTTTCAAATCACGTGGACCCATTCCTCCCGTAATAAAATTGGTTGTTCGGTTGTATGCGTTCAGGTTCCAGAACCATTCCAACTTCATGCGGATCGCTTCCTCAGTGAAGTCTTCAGGCGTAATGTCTTTGGGTCTGAACACCGGTTCCATTGGATCGATGAACACCGTAGAAGCATCGTAGCCCCATTTCGCAAGGTTGGTGACATTGAAGGCAACGAGCATACTGCCAGTGGTTAGCGCATAAGTTCCAGTCAGCGAAGGCCAACAGCTTACTCGTGATCTTCGTGCACTAGATTATGGCAGTGGAACATACTACGCAGTATGTTAGAGTCATACAACAGAATCGACAGAGAGTGGGACTTACTATTCACCTTGCCACGGCGCATATCTTGCAACCACACGGACGGTCTCACCCGGAGACAACCACACAACATCTTTCATGCCTGCTGCTTCGTATGGCAGCACCTCGTTCCGTCCACCTGTGCGAGAAAGTATCTGAAAGTCGACTAGGTGGATGTGAACAGGGTGCACACCAGTTCCATTACCATTATGTAGCTCCCAAATCTCATCTGCCCCAAGCTCTGGCCTAGTCAATATCCTGTGTTCGACATCGGCCCAGCCGACTCCGTTGATAAGCCATTCTGCGCCAAGTCGTTCAAAGGTGAAGTTCTTGGTCACACTGGTCTGTGGTGGCGGAGGAATGTCGCGCAAGGTTGAGGGCATCTCGCTGTTGTTGCAGTCGTCGCTCATGGTTTCGCCTACAACGAATCGCATGACTAAGTCGGTAGCGGCAAAGTCAATGTTCCCGATCAGGCCCCGAGCATTCCCCATAGTGATGTTCTGACCTTCGAAGCCTGCGAAGTTTACGATGATCTCGTAACGTTCGCCCATGGACATGGCGAGCGTGGTCGTTGTAACGGGGTGTGAAAATAGACCTGGCTACTAGATCAGTTGCCTGAATAGCTCGTCTATGCACATATACGTACCACAATCTGACGCTATCACATCGAAGCTTAAAGGTGTGCCATCTAAATCTTCCTGCAGGGACAAACTGAAAGCTGTTCCGAAATCAGCAGCAAGTAACGTATTAACTTGTGGGCGCGACTCACAACGACTCACGGCGCCGTTGAGCAGGCGGAAACGATACTCTCGTGGCTCAACTCGTAGATAAGGCCATGGCTGTCCGTTGCTGTGGGTATCAGCGCATCCATCACGATGTTAGACAACAGACTTACACTTGTATTACATCTCCCAGAATCCCGTTGTTACCATTAGTATCGTATACTAGAGACCCATTGTTGCTATATTGCTTGGCACAGATCGAGAGAGGAATATCGCAGGCACCGGATGGAAGTTGTAATGCTTGCTCTTCGTCGTCAGTGATCAAATAGAAACCATCTTGCCCCATGTATACGTTCTCGCCAGTCTCGAATTCTGTGTGGTCCTGATCGCTATCAGCATGACATATACTGACTTGAGCCGTGGTCCCTGACATGATACCAAATGGTACGTGCATTTTGCGCGTTCGGATAGTGATAGTCCTTGTATTGACCTGGCCAAGCATAGTCCGCTGCCCACCCGTCGAATGGCGCACGATTGTACTGACCGTGTACATGTGCCGATATGTTTGTCGGACCGTTATTGATGAATCTGACCACTGCTTCTGGTGATCGTATGAGCTGTAGCACATAAGTGCAGCGAGCAGAGACAGCTTACCTCGGCCTTTGCGCATCATGAAGGTAGGCCCGGGTTGGATGCCATCATAGCCAACCATGTGGGTAGGAGGAAGATCCGGGTACACCTGTTTAGTGAGACTCTTCACTTCGATCTCATAGTAGTCGATGTTCGCTCCACTAGTAGTATTTGTGTACGTACTATTTCAAGGTCAGTATGCGCAAGGTTCGATCAGGGCGTAACATACAATCTGGGTAGCTTGATTGGGGGTATCGGCAGCGGGAACTCGAAGAACCATCTGTATTCTGGACTGACCCAACTCGAGCTTGGTCTTGGTAGGCTGTCGTTGGTCGTTGGAGTAGCGCTTGTCGAAGGTGCGACATCTGACACAGTACCATTGAGCAGGCCGAAAGCACAAGAAGAACTTAGTATGAGACCGGTTGTGAGCCATGATGAAACCGGAAGACCCTTCATTGCGTAGACGACTGGGGCCACCAAGATTCACATGGGAAAAGTTGGCAACTTGATACGCGGCATAATGCCTCATATACATCAAAACACAACGATCTGCCTGATTCTCATATCATTACCGATAGCCAAAGAGATGAACTACCCACAGCTTGCGAGACATGGCTGAGCAGCATGCAGAAATAAGAAGACGTGATGTGGACGCAAGGGAGAAGTTTACTTGAGAATGGTTGCCCGGCGATCAGGTATCTGGTGTACCCGAACGTACCCGAACGCGACGTCCGTAATCTCGGGAAGAAGACCATGAGGTCGGCTGCATGTTTCGCAGCATGCGTTGTTGGCCATGCTACTCTGTGAATTGCCTGTGGCGATATTTGGTGCTTTCGTGGCCACTGTGTTCAAGTCGGGTATTTATCCGATCTCGATAAATTGTGCCTACGAGAACGAGAGGGTATGTGCATCACGTAAGTTAGAGGAAACTTGTGCGTGCTGGTGGTTAGAGAACAGGAGGTAGGAGAACGATGACCCTTTCCGAAGGTGGTGCCACTAGTCCATAAGGGGGGACGCTAGCTAAGTTAAGTTAAATGGTGGCTTCGCCCTTGCTCCGACTCACTTCTCGTCGGCGCAACCGCACACGCGCCTGATGATACAAGACAAGTCGCACGAAGCTAAAAGACTCTCCTTCAGAGCCTCAGGGCATCGTTGCAAACTCCTCCAGTAAACCTAAACACCTGCATGCACAGTTGTCCCTGCTCGGGGATGCGACGTCCTGCAACAAGTTCCCTTGCATCAGATAGTCTCGAGGCGCATCCTGCATCTATTACACAAGTCTCCAGGGGAGATGAGTATAAGACCAAATCGCTACTACGACGTCATTCGCATGAGCCCTCCCATTAGCATGATCGGCGATCCGTGGAAATGAAGGCACAACATGCACACGCGTTTCAATGTCGATCCACCGCATTATCGGAACAGAGGACCCTGAGTTATACAGCATTGTCAGAACTGTGGGTAACTTTGAAGCTCGCTCCTCGGCCATCTAGCATCACTCATTGACCCTGGGCTAAGGAACGTGCTAAAAGTCTGGCCATGCTTTGAAGCTTTGTTATGTACACAATATTTTAGATTCACTGCTCAATTGAGTCGTCGTCTTGCTCAACCGCGTCTGAGCCTGCGTTGACCAGCGCGTCGTCGCCCATCGCGTTATCCGCGCTTGCTGTTTCGTCCGAGGTAGTGGCACCACTCTCATTGTCCTTGTCCTCCAGCAGCTTGACACCTGCTATGTCCGCCATCTTGTACACTTCTGCCCAGTATCCAGCATTGAGCCTCTCAACTTCCCTATCCTTGCTGATCAGATAGATGCGTCGCTCCACAACGCTTTGTTTCTTGTTCAGCTTCCATTCCTTCCTGAAGGTCGTTTCAAAATCTTCCAACACCAAGAGCTGCGCCTGGTTCAACGAGACTAGGGTAGCGAGGGCTTCGGAGCGGGGATGGTCTATCTTAGTGACTACCTGTCTCATGTTCGGATTGAGGATGGCCTCAATTTTGCGCTCATTTTCTTCTTTGATCGACCGAAACATATCTCTGTAGCCTTCCATTACCTTCTTAAGGTTGTTGATGCTGTTATACATCCTAACAACATCGTCGTATTGCGCTTTTGCTTCAGCAGTATCAGCGCTATCTGGTGCGGAGGCCACGGGAGGTGGCATATTGAATGCTTCCAGGATGGCTGACGCTTGACGGCAGGCCACATCCTCGCGGTTCTCAAGCTTTTCATTTATGTACGTTGTTTGCTACGTATCATTCCGCGGCAATCTTCTGACATCGTATGACAATTGTCTAGGTCACATTGCTGCCCTCGCAGCTTTCCTAGATCAGCTGTTTAGTGCGCGCGCACTGGGTTCATGATCGACATCGACAACGTCCACCATCACCTGCTAACATTGGGGACCTGTGCCAATTGCAACCACACACCACAGACAGTGCTTATGGTAACAATGTACACATAGTACTACACGACGTTACAGTCCGACGTTGAGGGCTGGCCCCACGAGAGTGGCTGTAGTCCCCGAAGGTTGTACATGGAAGCCTCAGCCTCATCTATCCCAAATTTGG
>TARA_R110002003_G_scaffold68_26_pt1 | contig 18328 bp, 18 predicted proteins | sample TARA_R110002003 | Tara Oceans TARA_R110002003 (sample SAMEA4396441) | marine metagenome | biome: Westerlies Biome; feature: [SRF] surface water layer (ENVO:00010504); material: water (ENVO:00002006), including particulate matter (ENVO:01000060) such as... | depth 5 m
GGTAGTCGCATCAGTCGTCCTTCAGCGGGTCGCCGGGGCTGCCTTGACGTTGAACGAGCTTGGCGGCATCCGAAACGCTGGGATGTTTGCTGTCTCGACGGAAGTCCGGCTGAGCCGAAGTCGGCAAATTGGGAAAAACACTGGGCTGCAAAGTCGAAGGGTGGACTGGCTGGGAAATCTGGGGTGGGATTGGCTGGGAAGTCGGAGGAATTGGCCGAGTATCCGGAACGACAGCTGGCTGGAAGGGCCAGAACGAAGACGCAAGGTTCGAAAAAGAGGCTGCACCAGAAGTCGGGAACGAGACTTGGCCCGTAGCAACAGGGTGGGCGCTGTCTCCGAATGAGGTGGGCCCGGGAAAACTGAATGAGTTTGGTAGCGCGGCAGACTGGAGGGACTGCCGCATATTCGGAGGCATTATCAGGTTGTCAAAGCAAATGTAATCCGGATCGACATCTTGTGAATGGACCCTGAAGCCCAGTGGCTTCGGCGACGAGGCAGATTGGTAAGAACTACCCATAGTCGGGCGCATTGCCGAACGAAGGTCTGCTCCCAAATCTTGAGACCGATTTTTCAAAGTCGTGGTTTCGCCAACGACAGCTTGGAGTAAACTAGAGGCCGTTTGAGCCTGTCCCATGGGTGATCCCGCAGGAATGACCACAGTACCCGATGACCTGGGAGGGACCGCGAATAGAAACACAACTGGAAATTCCTGAAACGGCAGGATGAGAGCGTTAAAGAGCTTTGCGCCAACAACAACGTGTTCGATCAAGGTGTTAGAGAGTTTCGCAGGAGACTCTGTCACCGCATTAGCTCAGCGAAGGACAATGCACCTAGCGCTGGTACTGGGCTAGCTGGGCCATGATCTCGTTCATGTCAGGAGCACCACCAGCTGGAGGAGGGGCCTGCATTGGCGGCGCGGCAGATTGTGCTTGATTGGCAAGCAGCGAGGCAAGACCGGGGAATTGGCTCAGCTGAGGAACTTGGGGCTGGGCAGGGGCACCATAGCTAGGGGTTTGGGCGGGACCGGAAACCTGTGCAAGAAGGCGTGCAATATCGGCGTTGAAGGTGGGGCCGGGCTGTGGGTTCTGGGGAACATTGTTACCAGACATAGCCCCTAGCAGCTGCGACAGACTAGAAGCATCGAGTGAGGTTATCATGTTGGATATGTTGGGCTGACTGGCAGGCGCAGAAGGATATTGGTTTGGTGCTGGCTGGTTGAACGGAGGCATATTGTGATTGAAGCCGAATGGTGGGGCGGGCGGTTGGACAGGCTGAACTGGTTGCGACTGAGTTTGCTTTGCTTTGTTGACGAGCAGTGCAGCGGTTGTCGGATCGAGATCGGCGTACTCTGCTCGAGTCAGCAAAAAGAATCTAGAAGAGCACTGCACGTACCATTGAATTGAACATTATTGGCTCCGCCACATCGGTCGAAAATCTGGACACTGACTTTGCCCTTCATAAAGCCGGACGAGTCCATACGGACTATCGCCAAGACACCTTCGATGATTTGTCTGCGAACAACAGCTGGCTCAGGGAAGCGACCGCTCATGATGAGCACATTGCTTCGGAGCCCTTGCTGTCGGAAAATATCTTCGGCGTACCGAATGAAGTCACTGTTGTCTCATTAGTTCAAGTCCATGCAGACTGTATCCTCGACTAAGGAGTATGAAATGATGCGACCTACCGAGAGATGTTTTCATTGAGGACAAGTATCTGAATGTCAGGCACTTCATGAGGCAGTCTGCGGCGCAGGTCTAGGTCATCTTCTGTGTAGTCTTGTCGTGGAGATGGACTTCGGCGCCTGCGTGGTGGTGATCGTGATCTGCTGCGATAGCGGTTGTCAAACCTATCGCGACTCCGGTCTCTCGACCGTATGCCCCGCTGAGCACCCCGTGGTGACGGAGATCGCATGGGACGGTATTCTTCCCTATCGCGAAAGCGTCGATCCCTATCCCTAGGAGACATCGGACCCGCACCGCCGTACCTAGAAGCAGATGCATTTCCACCTCTAGAGTAGTCCGGGGAGCGTGAGCGTCTTCGTGCGCCGGTGTTCTGCGCGTCGGCCTTTCGCGAGTTCTTCTGAGGCTTTGAAATTTCGAGGTCTGACCTCCAAGTAAACATCTACCCGAATTGAGGGAGGCAGTATACTTACGCATTTTCCTTCCACGTACCGCCTGGCCCTGCTCGGCCTCGAGTGCTCGTCGACAAGACTCAGCATCCAAAAATTGAACGAAGCCATATGCCTGCTTAATAGATATTTGTGCGAGCCTGCCGTGTCGGTAGAACCGGTGGAAGATGTCGCGCTTCGTAACTTTTTCGGTAGGGAGATTGCCTGGCACTGTTAGATTGCGTTGTGCAGAGTCGTGTATCTGCCTTACCGATGAAAAGACGTGAGCCCAATGGAAACTGGTCCCATTGTCCCTCCGTCACAAACTTCCTCTCCTGGTCCAGAAAGTCTTCGTACTTCTTGTTGATCTCAGGCGGCCACCGAATATCCTCGTCGTCTGGTGTCTCGCTACGTATCACACCCTGGTTTTGCAGCGCGTTCGCTGGCGTACGCGGACTCTGAGCGCCTCCTTGTGCCAGTGAGCCGTAGTTCTGTGCCCGAACATTCATTGTCTGCAGTTGACCGTTGCCGGCCCGCTGCTGGGCGCTCGACGGCTGTTGACTGTGCGGGTGGAAAGACCTGATATCATCGGTCGGACTATAGTTGGGATGGGTGGCAGGCTGGTCTTGCGCAGGCGGTCGAGGAGGAAGACTAGCAGCCGAGGAAAGCGACGCAGTGGATGCGTTGGCTTGCGCCTGCGCAGATGGAGAGGACATTTGGGGAGCTGCATATTGCCCTGACGGCGCATTGAGTGCAGAAGGGTTCAGAGAGTCCAACAAGGCTTGTACGTCAACACTGGCGGCAGCATGGCCCACAGTCTGATATTGCGCGCCTGGGGCAGACTGGGCTAGAGCTTGCTGGGCAGCATACGCATTGTCAAGGGTGAAAGGGTACGCAGAGTGGTGGTCTTGGCCAGGCGTCTGTGTCGCGTCACTGGTGGAAGGAGCGCGCGCCTGTTGCTGCGCAGAAAAGTTCTGGATTGATGAGTTATCTTGCGTCTGCGTCTGCGTACCCGTGCTGCCGCCATACGCCGCTGACTGCGCGAAACCCGGCGCATTTCCTCCCGCGCCTTGCGCTCCTACATTCTGGTAGCTTGCGGCGGTCGACGGATCGGCGAAGTGCGGCATCGGTGGGAGAGGGTTCGGTGTCTGTGAAAGCGACGCAAACTGCGAGGCGGGCGTCGAGGTGCCATTGTTGTTGTGCGCGGACTCATGGAAGTTGGGGTCCATCTGCAGCTCTAAGATGGGGATGTTGGCGGGCGACGGAACGTTCTGTGGGCGCGGCGACTCTGGGGTTAATTGCTGGTGGCGGATGTGCTCTGCTTCCTGAGGCGGGCTGGGACTGGGGTTCATGTATGCGAAGCGCGAAGCCAGACAGCGAAGCCGCGACACAGATAAGGCTATTCAGGGAAAGATCAACTCAGACATGGACAGAGGACTCGCCGCAACAAGACGAGAGCGGTTGAGAAGGAACTGGAGGCTGCAGACGCTGATGGTGGGGCTGGAGTGCTAACAGTAGATGCAGGCAGGGTAGGGTGATGATTAGAGGCAGACAGGCCACTCAGCAGGCGCGGCAGTCAGGTACAAGAGATGGTTGCGGGGTGCAGTGTTCAGGACGGGTGGCAAGAGCGACGGTGAAGTCTGGCAGTGGTGCAACAGCTGAGCTGGTGGGACACGCGGTGGGGATAAAGACGAGGCACAGGCCGCGGGCGGACACTGACGATGAAAAGTGAGAGGCGGCGGCGAGGCTAGCCAGACCCCCGTCACGTGCACCGCAAGTTGGCTCCGGTGGCTTGCGGGTTCCCAGGCCCGCCGGCATCGTCGAATGACTTCACCTTGACGAGGCATGCTCCGTTGTCGCTTCGCACCCCGAACGCTTATTTCCATCACGAGATGGCCCTGGCCAGTGCAACGCTGCCTCTCGTCTGCGAGGGACAGCAGCAGCGGTGCAAGCGACGAGGACCTCGCGGCTGCACGGTCGTGGCTCGGAAGTCTGCATGCAGAGGCGATCCCGCTGAAGAGCATCGGCGAGTTGAGCTTCAGCAGGTCCTCGGGCCCGGGCGGCCAGAATGTGAACAAGTATGACCAACTAGCAAATTTTCAACGGCGCGCTGTGCTAAGCATGCCCAAAGAGTCAATTCTAAAGCTACTTTGAGAGTTCCCCTGGATGCGCTGCTGCGGCATGTCCCCACAGCTCTGCACGGCGAGATCAAGCGATCGCGCTATGTGACCGCAACCTCCAACGCCATGATCGTGCAGGCCGACGACAGTCGCAAGCAGAGTGACAATGCCCGCAGCTGCTACCGCCGCCTCTACGACGCGATTGTGCAAGCGGGGTATCATGCAGTGCCAAATGAAACGTCCGCGGAACAGTCGCAGCATGTCAAGAACCTGTACGTCGCAGGCAGTTTTCCCGACGACCCGAAAACTGATAAGACGCAGACAAAAGTCCGATAACGAGCGCCGACTGAAGAGCAAGAAGCAGCAGAGCGCCAAGAAGAGCTCCAGACGAGGTCGGGGCGACGACTGAGGCGGTCTGCGGGGAAGTGCTCCTACCACAGCACGATGCTCAGGTGGTCCATACAGGTGACGTGTCTGAACTGTGAATCAAAAACTCCCCCATGGCGCGCGTGTGACCGCAGCGGTGTAGCTCATGGCGTGCACCCGATAAGAGTTGGTTAACGAAATGATTCCATGCAGCATCTTTGGTACGCTAGAATGCTGACAGGCTTCCTGATCCCAATCCTTCAAGTGTTTATCGCCGAGTAGAGCTTCTGCAGCTCTTCGTTTGCAGCAAAGTACTTGACACTGGCCCGTATCAACGCCTCTGAATCGTGTCTCTTCCCTTCCTGCTGCAGTGACCTGGCTAGATCGACAATCTTATCACCGGACCCTTCGTCGAGCGCCCGTATATACTTCCGCAGCCTCTTGGAAAGGACTGTCTGGACAGCGGGGTCTGTGTCCGCAGATAACCGCTCGAACGATAACAGCTGCCGCACCCCGACTTCGGATAGTCTGGCAACGTCCCCTGGGTGCTGCTTGATGGCAGCGCTTATCATGTCGAACGCATCTGCCAGCGCTGGAGGGAACTCTGGATCGGCTGGATTGCGGCCGAACATGTGCATGCGGAATTTGCATATGGCGGTTTCCACAGATTGGGGAGAACTTTGTTGCAGGTGGTCCAACACATGCTGCAAGATGCGCGGTATGCAAGAAAGCTGCTCGAATTCGGTAAACATGGCAAAGAATCTTTGCGCGACGCTGGGCTTGCCCTGAAACTGCTTCATGGCGGAATCGAAGACGGCCAGCGGAATGGCGCCCGTGAGCACAGGCGCAGACGCTAAATTCTGCAATGCCACCTCATCCACCCCGTCGTCCTGCTTCAGACTCGGGTTGATGTCCTCTGCGGTCACTTGTGGGAGAGATATCATGTCGACGTCCCCGTCTGCTCCCGTCTCGTGCGCCTTCGAATGGTCGACATCCAGACCCAAGATCTTTCTTCTTCCTGCGATCTTTCCAACGTAGATGGTCTCCAGTTTGGCGTATTCCAGCCACAGGTACTCCGAGTTCTTGCAGAACCTCAAGCCTCGCTGCATGTAGCTTCGCGCATTCGTGATGTCGGCCTGGGTGTCCATGAAGTAGTTCGCTGCGTGCACCCATATCTCTGGCTTGGTAGGATGCAGTCGCGCGACCGACGTGAAGATGTCATTGAGCCTCTTGTATGCCTTGTCCTTGCGCGCAAAGTCGATGTATTGCATCCACAGTGTGAGGTCGCCCGAGAACTTTCTGGTCGCGCGGTTGTAGAGGAAGTAGATGGTTCGCTGGCCAGCGCCCTTGTAGCGCGCGCCCAATCGCTTGATGCGCTTGCGCCTGAGCGCGTCGACATTCTTCTCGAACTCGATGTACCGCAGGTAGTCAGCGGGATGGGAGCCGCGCGCATTGACGATGTGCTCAAAGTCGGAGCGTTTCTTGGCTATGGAAGTGATCTCTTCCTGCCAAGTGTTAGCTGCGAGTTGTGAGTGCGCAGGCATTGTCGGCATACTCTGGTGAATATCTTCTTGCGCTCGAGCTCATTCAGCTCTGTTGCCGACTGCTCCAGGTAAAAGCGCGCCTTGTCGCTGGGTCCTGCCATGGTTTCGTTGTCGTCAGGTGAAGCGCAAGCAGGGCTCAAAAAAAGTTGGAGAGTCGGACCTCCGCTCGCCTAAACTTGCTCCCGTTCATAGCGCCTTGGGCCGACGCGTGGGAACCCTGACCTCACCGAGCTGCTCAGGGGACGGCGCGCGTGTTCCGAGGTTCCTCATTCACGACGCTCGTTGCATTCTCTTTCTCTCGTTGAGTGTGAGCACACATTGCTGCTCCGCTCTCTCTCTGTGCCATCGCCATGGCGCTCAAGGACAAGGACGGCCAGATCGTCGCGACAGTAAGTGCCCGTCCAGCTCACCTCCGCGAACTCCGCAGCTCATGATCACAGTTCAGTGGGAAATGGATTTCAATTTCGCATACTCTCATGGCCTACTGTCAGTACCGCTAGAATCGCCTTGGTTGTCGTGAAGCTTACCAATAGTAGGTGCCTTTGTTGGAGCCTTGATTGTCGGACTGTATGCCGACCCTCAAAACTCCTCCTGCGACGCGACTTGACAGTGATAGATGGCTACATTATCACAAGATTGTCGAGAATGAGTTCTACGTCGGTACAAGCATCCCATAATTCCACGCTGTACTGACAATGCATGCAGGGCTACCCCGAAGAATGGTTCCCCTCCGTGTCAGCGACCATTGGCGACCGCTACCCAGAACGATCCGTCTTTATGCTGTTCATCGCCCTCACATCCGGTACGATGCGGACCCAACGGTGCATAGGATACGATTGACCGATTCGCAGGTCCCCGTTTCGCGCTGGTTGGCCTGTGGTACGTCCTGACCCGCCGGCCGAACTCGTCCCTACCCAAGTTCGTCGCTGGGGTGGGCATATTCCGCACATTGACCTGCGGCGGCTGGACATACGTGACGTCGACCGACGACCATGACTGGCACGATATCTTCATGATCTCGTACCTCGTTGCCACACTACCCTGGACACTGGGTTGCCTAGCACTGAGCCCGCGCAACCCCACCGCGCTCAGATATCGAAAACTGTTTGCGGGGTCCTTCTTTGCGACATTGGTGCCGCTTATCTACTTCTTCATCCAGCACAAGGTCCATCACGTGGCTGGAGGTACGTCTTGCCAGGTTTCGCGGCGCGAATGTTACTGACTTGTTTCCAGCATACACCATCTACGCCTTCTTCGAATGGTCGCTTGTCCTTCTCGATGTCGCATTCGACGCGGTCACTGCCGTCGAATTTCAGAACTTTGAAATTGTAGTCAAGGACAATCGAGGGATATCGCGCGGGTATGTTCCAAGGCTCCCAAGCTAGATAGACACCCTGCTCGAATGCAACCATTTCACTTTACAAACACATTCTGATTCGTCCTCGTTTGTAGAACTGGCAACAAGGCCGTCTCTGATGCACTTCTTGAAAAAGAGTAAGCACCTGCTTGATTTATTATACAACCATAACCTGACCCACTACAGGAAAGGCAAGGAGATTGGTGCAACCTTCTCGGGTGCCTTCTCGGTGTTTGGTCTTCTCGAAGCTGCAGCAGACGTCTACAATGGAGTACGTTCGACAGTGATGTCCTTGTAGGGCACAGCTGACACCTCATAGTTCGTCTTTTGGTCTATGTTGACCTCGCTTGGAGTATGCGTCTGGTGTAAGTTCGCTGCCATCAATCATGGCTTCCCTAACATGAAACAGACTTCCCTCTGTGGCACATGGGCATTTCCGGCTACGAAGCCCTCGTCATGTGCACAGTTTCACCATTTCTCCTCGGCATAAAGTCCATTCGCTACCTCGTCGTTCGCTATGTCTGGTTTTTCCACCTGTTCTCGCTTTCTGGTCTTATAGCTTTCCGCGCAGAGCGGCCCATTCCTCGTCTGTTTGCTGTCGGCTTTGGTCTGTCCATGTCCTGCCTTGCGTGGGCCGCGACTTTCTTCGCTGAGCGATCCCAGCCTCGTCGTCTGGAGGCGCGCATATCAGCCTTCTCGATTGGTCTGATTGCCTCGAGTATTGCAAAGTTTGCATTCTGGACCAACAATCCCATCTGGCCCATCATGCACGAGGCGAACGGCGGCTGGAACAAGACTGGTCTTGGTGTGGCGCTGGTAGCCATCCTCATCTCGACCAGATCGACTGCTAGCACTGGTACCGACCTGGCAGCACCCGGTCCATTGACAAAGGGCTTTTCTATCTTTGCGAGCTTCGGTCTCGCTGGAGTCTTGTTCTCTATGCACTCCCTTCTGTCCGACTCGAGCACTATGATATCTTGGGTCTGGGAGGGCTACCCTGTCCGTGGACCGCTCGCTGTGCCTCATGGTGCAGTCACACTGTTGGCAATGGGTATTGGTCTGACCATCGGACTCTTCGCTCCCAGTTTCTCACGATCGTGGACCTTCTACGGTGTTGGTTCAATCGGCGCGGCTATTCTTACCACCCGCAGTCACTGGTCCGGCTACTATGGCGGGCTTGTCCTTGCCATCTATACCATGGCTGCGGCTCCGGTTCTGATTACCCATGCAACTCGCCACTCGCCAGCCAAGGCTTTTGGTCTCGGCTTCCTCGTTTACAACTTCATGGTTCTCTTCCATGTCTGGGTCGTAGCCTACGCTTTCGTTCCTGGCGGGCCCCTCGTCCGTGAGCGCACAGATTGGGTCATGACAGCAATGATGCTCCAGATTGGCGCCGGCATCTTCAGTATATCAGCCCAGTCACCCGCCCCAAAGAATTACAAGGGCAAGGCCGCCGTCACGGCAGCTGCAAGCCGCCAACGCTCGTATTACCTCTACATCCTGGCCTTCCTCGAACTTCTCGCCATCGCGACCGCATACCTCCGCTTCCCCTCGTACAATTACACACCCTACCATCCCGAAGAAAAGTCCATCACCGCAGGCATTTGGACCATCCACTTCTCGCTCGACAACGACATGTGGTCCTCCGAATACCGCATGCGCGACCTGATCAAAGAGCTCGAAGTCGACGTCATCGGCCTCCTCGAATCCGATCTGCAACGCATCATCATGGGCAACCGCGACACGACGCAATTCCTCGCCGAGGATCTAGGCATGTACGTCGACTACGGCCCCGGCCCCAACAAACACACCTGGGGCTCGGCACTGCTGTCCAAATTCCCCATCGTAAACTCGACACACCACCTGCTCCCCTCCCCGGTCGGCGAACTCGCGCCCGCCATCGAAGCCACCATCGACGCATACGGCACGCTCGTCGACGTCTTCGTCTTCCATTCCGGCCAGGAAGAAGACCCCGAGGACCGCAGACTGCAGAGCCTGTATCTGGCAGAACGCATGAAAGCCACGCCCCGCCCGGCCATCTTACTATCGTACCTCGTCATCAAGCCCGGCGAGGGCAATTACAACACGTACGTCGGCGACGCAAGCGGCATGAAGGACATCGATCCCAGCGACTGGGATCGCTGGTGCGAGTACATTCTCTTCAAGGGCCTGAAGCGCACGGGCTATGCACGCGTGTCGCGCGATTCCATCACGGACACCGAGTTGCAGGTATGTTTTCCACCTCTATACCCTAGGAATACGTCCAAGAGCAATTTGCTAATGCGCTGATTAGGTTGGGAAATTCGTCGTTGGCGAGCCGGAAAATGGAAACGACGTCATTCTGGAAGACCAGGTTCCGCGCGGCTTGAGATTCCCGGACATGTTCAAGGGACACGGCGTCAGGGGGCATCGGTATCATGTGTTCGAGGAGCCGCGGTACTATGCTTGAGGTGAGCGGGAGAGGGCAAGTGGGCGAGGTCAGGGGCGTGGGATAGGGGGGTAGATGTTGCGAGGTCGCATGGGTATCGAGGCCCGGCCTTGGGTACAGTAGACCAACAAACACACACGATGCCGAACGGCAAATTCAGTAGGTAGGAATCCCATGAGCAGGCGAGACTTACTGCCTTGCCAACCTCGCATGCCGGCCCGCCGCGCGAAGCTACACGTACAGTCTAACCCTAACCTGCCTGCATATTTCCACAGCAGCTCTATCTAAGAAAACACGGCTCCAACCCGGAGACCTTGACTTCCCAACCTCCGAGGCGTGTCTTCTCCATGCATCTTACCGCCCTGCCCGGCTCAATCGAGCCAGACGTAACTTTCCAACCACTGCAAACTGACGTACCAACATAGCGGCGTCTGTGCGCTCCCGATTGCTGGCTCCGAAGTAAGATTGCTGGCTCGCGAGGTTTGATAGCCAGGGTTGGAAGGCGTGACGGACGTTGTATCGCGATCTACGCGAATGCGCAAGGCTGGCGTCGCAAGCCCGAGTCGTACAATTTGTCTGGCAGCGTCGTCCGAATCAACGTCATGGGGCGGACGCTCAAGCTGCCCAGACCGTCCGAAAGCGCGGCAGATCCGGGAGGCTGGCGACGAGGGAAAAGTGCTGGTGTGTTCCTTGCCGTGGACGGGGATTCGAGTGTGTCGCTCACCGTCGCTCGAGCGATGAGCTTGATGCTGGGAGCGCGCGCTGTGGAGGTCAAGTCTGAGGGGAGGTACATATTGACATTCCTCTGAGTTTAGGACACAGACATTGACAGTCTCAGCAGGACATGGGGCTATGGCACCTTGAGACGTTAGTCACAGCACCAACGCTATTCATGGGCATCGGGGCTTTCGTATGGGTACCGTTGACCTTCCTACTTGCTAGTCTTGTGATAGTTCTCGCACCCTTCGTTGCTGGATATGCCTACACCTTTCAGCAATTACTTGGTTGCATCTGCATTCACGGCCTTGGAGACGGTTTCACTCTTTCAGCTTTTCGTACTCTTCATCATACTTGTCTCATGGGACTCGGCTACTTGTTGCTCGGGCAATGTTGATTCTCATCGATCTGACCTTTGTGGGCGAGAGGCCGTGTGCCATTGCATGCCTTTGGTCCGTCGCTGGGCTATTTGGGATATTACCTATTTGTGGCCACTATACCATACATGTCCGACCACGGATGACAATGGCGTCTGTTCTGCCATTATTGGTCGATTCATACGGCAGGGGCACGCCTTCTCGTCTTCTTGTATCCCGAGACGTACTTCAGGCGACCCACTGTCGCTTTCGATGGTCTTATCGTGTTGCAAAGTGCAGCGCAAGAAGAAGTGTGACGAGTATGGTAACGAGACAAGTAGAGAATGGTTCGATGGGAGTCTTCTAGTGGAAATCAAAGGTCGGATTTAGCAGGATGGATGGCTGACGGTAGCGTTTGGGCGGCGGTGCACGGCAGCAATTTCACCCCGCATCTTAGCCTCGCAACTTCAGCATCTTCTCATCTGCCTTTTATATCCAAACGTACGCCGACGTCTCCACTTCTCAATGTACTGCCCCTAGTAGAACCACAACAGAGATATCGACAGATGCCATTCAATGGCGGGTTCCGAAGTATGCGCTCAGTGCAACACGATCAGCGATGTTATGCAACGCTGGCAGTTCGAGCCCAACAACTCCTTGACGATCGACCTTGGAACCTTCGGCGATCTCGAGAGTCGTGTCAAATGTAGTACATGCCAAGCTGTCGCGCAATACTTCATCGCTGAACAATCTCGACGACGAAAATGACCTTTCATCAGCATGCAAGCTTCAATTCAAGCGAGCGTCTAGTAGCCAGCGCTTCAAGATCCTTCTGGTGCGCACGAAATGATATTAAACAAGGTAGATCTTGTCACTCATGGCGCTAGACTTCTGGGGATGAGGAAGATGACAATTACTTTGTCGAAGTATTGGAGTTGATCCCGCCGCTGAGCTTGGAACCGGACACGGGCTATTATCTCAAGCTCAATCCACACTGGCTAGACCTTGCAAGAGTAACTCGATGGCCAGCGCATTGCGATATGGACCACCAGGGGACATGTCACTCGTTCCCCGCATGGAAAACGATCGATCTCCCATCGACGCTCATCTTGATCGATGTGGATTCGTGGAGCTTAACCGTGAGGGAGCCGGAGGCCTATGTAGCCTTGAGCTACGTATGGGGACGTATACCTGATATTCTCGAAAGTACGGTAGCGAACTTTGAAAGCCTTCAGCGTCCGGGAGCACTGTCGTCTCCCAATTTATCATCGCGACTACCAACGACAGTCCATGATGCCATTGTTCTGACGAAATCCATGGGTCAGCATTATCTATGGGTCGATCGGCTTTGCATAATTCAAGACGACTTCGAGAATAAGAAGGCACAGCTTGACAAGATGGCTGCAATTTACGCGCGATCTCACTACACAATTGTGGCTGCGGATGGCGTTGACGCAGACCACGGTTTACGTGGCGTCCCGGGAACACAATCTCCACGTAATCTGCAGCAGAGAATATACTACTTCTCGGAGCAGTGCCCCATGATGCAGGCTCCATTGCCAGAAAGTAAAGTTGATCCAAAGGAATGGCACAGACGAGGATGGACTTTTCAGGAACGTACGCTCTCCCATCGCAATTTAGTGTTCTTCCAGGATCAAGTATTCTGGGAGTGTCGCAAGGCGACATGGATTGAGGATCTTGCAGACGTCCCCGAAGGTGCAAATCCTCTCACCGTATCGAAACGCCAGGCCGTGGATCCACATGATCTTGAGTACCTCATGTGGCCTGATGTTCGGCAATACGCCAACCTCGCATACAGATACAATCGCAGGCTGCTTGGATACCAGTCGGACGCCATGAACGCATTTGCTGCTGTTATTCAAGTGTTAAGTCGGTCGTTCCCGGGGGGCTTTCTGCATGGTCTACCGGAATACTTTTTCGACTACGCCATGCTTTGGACACCCATATTCACCACGGAGAAGCGTGCATTTGACGGTCCAAGCTGGTCATGGCTCAGCCGCGCTGGTGACATGACCTTCATGTACTATAGCGCATGCGACTTTCTGCAGGTCCGGAAAGCTCGCCTATGGCTCGCCCCCCGAATTGTGCTTCGTCCTATGGTGCAATGGTTCAAGATTGACCGACACACGGGTCAGAGACATCCCATCAACAACTCGTACAACGTGCATCAGAAAGTCCGTGACGATGCGAAGAGCCCGTTGCCGCCTGGATGGTCTCGTCACGTCCGCAAGCAGTCGCATCCCGGCATCAAAAGCAACGAGAACGAGTTTGTGTGGTACAAGCATGATGACGTCTTGCCATGGGGCATGCCATTCCTATATCCTGTTCCCGTCGCAGCAGAGCCACTGAAGCCTGCGCAAGATTGCTGGTCAACACAATTGAGCTTCGCAACAATGAGGCGTCACCTCGTAGTCGGCGAGGTAATGCGCGGCCGATATGAAAGCGGTGGAAGCGGCCGAAGCAACTACTGGGACGCCCAAGTACCCGGTTGCCTCGTCTTTTCGCTACTTGATACCGCAGGGAAATGGGTTGGGCTCATACGGTCCGGCTTCATTGACGAGCAGGACGTCCCTTCAGGCGAGCATTGCGAAATCATCTTGCTATCAGCCGGAGAAGCGCACAAAGACAGATGGGATGCGGCAACGAACAGTATCATGGAACTGATTTTGCGACACGAGCTGAGAGACATTGAAACATACGAGTTCTACAATGTGATGTGGATAGAGCGGAAGGGTGACGTCGCATATCGTCGCGCTGTTGGCCGGGTGTGGAAAGCAGCCTGGGAGAGTGAGCCCGGTGTCATGGCAGACATACTGCTTGGGTAGACTAGTGCGATGGTGGACGCTTCGCCTGTTTTAGCCCAGGGGTGACTGTGCTCCGGACCCACGAGTCCGTCGCGTTTCCTCCACTGACAGAGTGGCAGTCGAACCATTTCTTCTGCATCATGATGAATGTGATGTTCATTTTCGATACACGTAAATGGATGTTTTCTCTTGAGCTATTTTAATGTGATCATCTTGCTCGCTTCAGTATCATCCCGGGGTCTTCGACATGGCCAAAGAAAGTACGAATGAAAGTGCAAAGGAGGCCATACTTCATTTAGCAGGTCGAGTCGAAACCCTTCTCGCGCAGCTTAATAATTCGCGGAGGTTGATCGCCCTGGCCGGTGTTCCCGGCTCCGGAAAGTCGACCGTGTCGCAGGAGCTCCTCCTTGAACTGTCGTCTCGAGGTATTCACGATGTAGCCATTGTGCCCATGGTACGTATGATTATGTGTTTTTACGAATCATCACAAGGCTTATGATACTACAGGATGGCTTCCACTACCCCAAACGTGTATTGTCAGCATTTCCAGACCCGGAACTGGCTTTCAAACGACGCGGAGCACCGTTCACATTCGACGCAGAGTCATTCGTCACTCTTGTCAAAGCAATCAAAAGCATGCAAATGACGACAATCAAGCAACGAGAAGAATTTCTCTACGCTCCTAGCTTTGACCATGCACTTAAGGATCCAGTGCCGGACGCCATCCCAATTTCGTCTCGCAACCGTTTGATCATCATCGAGGGGAACTACACCCTGTTAGATCAGAAGCCGTGGAATGAGATTGCTCGCTTGTGCGAGGAGAAGTGGTTCGTGGATGCGGATAGAGAGGTGGTGAAGCTGCGCTTGGCGCAGAGACATTTGCTAGCGGGTATTGAAACGTCGGAGCTGGCGGCGAAGCAGAGGGCGGAGGAGAATGATTTGCCGAATGGAGATCTGATTAGGAAGATGTTGATAGCGCCGGATGTGGTAATCAAAAATTCATGATGAAGGGATTGTTCAGTAGCGACTCAAGCACCAAGATAATGTTGATGTAGTAGCGCTTCTCATTGATAACAATACTGTAGCTCTCAACCTCAAGGTCCCTTACGGCAACGTATACCCACCATCGATAACTATATTTGCACCCGCTACGAAGAAAGTCAGCAATCATGTACCTCAAGATGGAGCCCTCAAGAGACTCACTCATATACGTGCTCGCGTCACTCGCCAAAAACACGTACGCCCCCTTCAGCTCCGCCGGGTCACATAATCGATTCGCAGGAATCATGCCAAACCACTTATCCCTCCACTCTTGCGGGTGCACGTCCAGCATATCCGTCGCAATGAACCCCGGACTGATGCAATTCACGCGGGCAAACTCGACCCATTCAACACTCAGACAGCGCGCGAGCTGCACAACACCGGCCTTGGATGCGTTGTACGCGGCTTGTTTCTGTGGTACATTCACCAAGATGGCTGATACAGATGCGGTGAAAATGAGGTTTCCGTGGCCCTGGGACTTGAAGATGTTTCCAGCGGCTTGGGCCGTCCAGAAAGCGCCATCGAGATTGACGCTCATAATCTCACGCCATTGATCCTCGGTGTAGTCTTCAGCCGGGTAGTGCGACGCGATTCCTGCGTTTGCAACGACGATGTCCAGAGAGCCGAAGTCAGACGCGATGGTGTTGAGGGTTGAGGTGATTTCATCCTTCTTTTCAACCGACGCTTTGTAGGCTTTTACTGTGACGCCGGTTTCTGCAGCCAGCTTGGCTGCGATTGCGTCTGCGTCTTTGGTGCTGCTGTAGAGGATTGCGACGTTTGCACCGGCTTCGGCAAGCGCTTTGGAGGCTGCGAGCCCAATGCCTCGGACGCCGCCTGTTACGGCTGCATTCTTGCCTTTGAGCGAGAATTGAGATGTGACGTGGGCGTCCGTGTTTGACGGCTTGTAGAGAGGCATGATGTTTTCGAGTTATCACAAAGACGTGGATGAAGAATGCTCGCGGAGGGAATGAAAGGCGACCAAAACTTAGGCCGCGCCATGGCGATGCTGATATCGTGGACTAGGACAAGTCTTCGGAGTGGGTGCGCCTGTGTCTTGCATTTGCGCTGTCATATGCATGCAAGTTGGATCGGAGATCCACGCCGTCGAGGTGGACGGATGCCCTTGACCCCACGATCCCCGCACCGTCGAGGCGCAACATTGGCCATGTCAAGCCCATACAAGATGTGGCTACAGAGCTCGCAGGAAATTTCCTGTCATTCGAAAAACAAACATGTCATCCACTACAGTGACTGAGAAGGTACGACCTCGAGGGTGTTGTGATTAATTCCATGTTGCTCGTGGATCCTAACTTCAACGCACAGAACCCAGCCTTCGTACTTCGTGCAGTCAAAGACGTCGCATTCGAAGATCGCGAAGTCCCAAAACTTCGTGATCAGCATGAAGTGCGTGTGCACGTAGCCCAGACAGGCATCTGCGGGAGCGACGTTCACTACTGGCAGCGTGGCCGCATTGGCGACTTCATTCTTAACAGCCCTATCATCCTTGGACATGAGAGTTCCGGGACAGTCGTCGAAATTGGATCGAACGTTAAGAATCTCAAGGTGGGAGATCGTGTAGCTATTGAGCCAGGGGTCCCGTGCAGAAGATGCGACTACTGCCGCGCTGGCACGTACAACCTATGCAACGACACTATTTTCGCGGCTACGCCTCCTTGGGACGGGACACTTGCCAAGTACTACACTGTCGCAAGCGATTATTGCTACAAGATTCCCGATCACATGAACATGGAAGAGGCTGCCCTGGTCGAGCCGGTAGCCGTCGCGGTGCAGATCTGCAAGGTCGCGGATATGAGAGCGAACCAGACTGTCGTTGTGTTTGGTGCCGGACCAATTGGAGTACTTTCACAGGCAGTAGCAAAAGCATCAGGAGCATCCAAGGTCATCGCAATCGACATTTCGCAAGCACGTTTAGACTTCGCGAAATCGTATGCAGCTGATCACGTCTTCCTGCCTCCAATGGCAGGGCAGGGCACCGATCCAGCTGCACACTCCGAGAAGATTGCCTCTCTCATCAAGGAGCAGTTTGGTCTGGGCGAGGGTGCAGATGTCGTGCTGGAATGCACAGGGGCGGAGCCATGCATTCAGGCGGGTATCAATGTGGCGAAGAAGGGCGGCACATATGTGCAAGCTGGTATGGGAAAAGAGGTCAGCATTTCCTCCCACATTAGCCTTGAAGCATCCAAGATACTGATTTGCCTTCTCCAGAATGTCACATTCCCGATAACGACTGCTTGCATCCGAGCGTTGACCATCAAGGGCTCAATCCGCTACTCAACTGGCTGCTACCCAAGCGCAGTTGATCTTGTCGCATCTGGAAAGGTCGACGTGAAGAAGCTGATCACGAACAGATTCAAATTCGAGGAGGCGGAAAAAGCATTTGAGCTTGTCAGATCAGCTCAGGAAGGCGTTTTCAAGGTCATCATAGAGGGCGTCCAATAGATTAGCAGAAGGTGATCTGACATAGCATCCTCAGTGCGATCCAAATAAGAGTTTACTTTCTTCAATTGAAACCATTTATTTATTCAAACGATGGACAGTGGAGCTGTGATTTCATTGTGATGCAAAAGCGGAGCCGGGGTGTCAGTAACAGAGCGTAGGCCTCATGTATCAATGACATGGTGCGAGTGAAGTCGAGCAAGTCGAGGTAAAGAATGAACGTCAGCTGTACCAGAATTTGAGGTCTATCGGATATGTCTCCAGGAGTCGTCTAGTGCTGCTAAGTAGCTATCGTCATTCGAACCACGACTCAGTCGGTCGACCGGCCCAGGGGCACATGAAAAGATTGAGCGGAGAGGCGGAGTCGGATGCGTAGGTGCGGTGTGGCACGCGTGACCTCCGCATTTGCGCACTGGCATACGTTGCGGAACAGGTCGCCCCAGCCGACCAGTACTATCGGCTTGTACTTCGTCCAACTACCGGTTCGGCGTGAGAGTCCGCATCCCGCGTTTGTTGCAGGCGTTCTGCCCCGGCCGTGATCGGAAAATCTAGCAAGCCGGAATCATCCTGGTTGCACGTGCAGGCGCTGAGGGTCGCCCTGTCTGCGAGCCCGAGAACATGATCCACAGATGCTCGGTCGTTCTGGCTGAATTGAAAGTGTTAAAGCGATCGAAACAAAGAGTGCAATCGGTTGTTTAACCTCTTGTCTCTGTACGCAACTTCCATCTTCTGAAATTCGCTATCCTTTTTGCAACTGCACTGTCCATTCGCCAAAATGACTGTCAGCAACGGAAATGGATCAAAGCCGCAGTCGATTCGCGCGCCGAATCCTCAACTCGAAGACAGCGTCTTCAAGATGTTCAAAATGACTGGAAAGACTGTCATCATAACTGGCGGCTCTGGAGGCATCGGGTACGAGATTGCACGCGGTCTAGCTGAAGCTGGCGCGAACGTATGCTCACCTCATCTCCTTCTGACAGCGCATATACTAAAGCTGGCACTAGATAGCA
>TARA_R110002003_G_scaffold235_3_pt1 | contig 18303 bp, 14 predicted proteins | sample TARA_R110002003 | Tara Oceans TARA_R110002003 (sample SAMEA4396441) | marine metagenome | biome: Westerlies Biome; feature: [SRF] surface water layer (ENVO:00010504); material: water (ENVO:00002006), including particulate matter (ENVO:01000060) such as... | depth 5 m
TAGTCGAAACCGTGGGATGAGTAAGCCGAGCCGCCTCCGCAACGGCCAGGCAAGGGCGATCAACGTCAAAGTCACTCCTGACATCTGCAAGCATCCCTTCAGCACTGCCTGTCAGTGCTTTTGCCCTTTTCCCCACTATTCTCGAGCGGCATCTCCTGCGCCGGCTGTCACCGCGATCAACGGCAGCTTGCCATATTCCCACCTCCTTACGTCGGAGCCACGACTACCAGTTCACGATCGTCGATTCGCTTCTGATGCACCCGTTATAGACCTTCTGACTTGGGCAACCGCGGTTCGCCTTCTTTCCTACTTCTCCCACCACAATGTCACGCTCATTTCGGCGCTCAAATCCCATCACGATTGTCCTTGCGGGCATTCTGTGCATTGGCTTCATCGTATTCTTCTTCTCCGGCGGCGATGCGCCCACGATTGGCAGAGGCCGAGGGGCAGGAGAGACTGCGACGAACCCACTGTCCCCGCCATCGCTGCCCTTCCGAAAGTCGAAAGCGAACGCACCCCAAGCGGCGCCGCCAGTCGTCCACTACTATATGAACAACCTGACCACATCGCGGACACCAATTGAAAACGAAGAGACCGTTCTCATCCTGACGCCGATGGCGCGATTCTATCAAGAGTATTGGGACAATCTGGCGAAGCTGAGCTATCCACACGGCCTCATTTCGTTGGGGTTCATAATACCGAAGACGAAAGAGGGCAATGCAGCTTACGCAGCGCTTCAGGCGCAGGTAACGAAGACGCAGTCGGGACCGAAGAACAAGCGCTTCGCCGCCGTCACAATTCTTCGCCAGGACACCGAGTCTCCCCTACAAAGCCAGCTGGAGGCAGAGCGCCACAAAATGGAGAACCAGAAGGCTCGTCGCGCGGCCATGGCCAAGGCGCGCAACTCGTTGCTGTTCACGACCATGGGCCCAACCACGTCATGGGTACTGTGGATGGATGCGGACATCATCGAAACGCAACCCACTCTGATTCAAGATCTTGCTGCCTTTGATGTGCCCATCATAGCGCCCAACTGCTTCCAGAGATACTACGATGAAAACAAGAAGGCGAACAGTATTCGCGAGTACGACTACAACAACTGGATCGACAGTCCAACTGCGAAGGAAATGGGCGCAAAAATGGGCAAGGACGACATCCTATTGGAGGGATATGCTGAGATGCCGACATATCGCAGCCTGATGGCGAAGATGTACGACCCATCAGCCGACCCGTTGACTAAAATCAAGCTTGATGGTGTCGGTGGAGCGACATTGTTGGTAAAGGCTGAGGTTCATCGCGATGGCGCTATGTTCCCGCCCTTCGCCTTCTACCACCTCATTGAGACAGAAGGCTTCGCAAAGATGGCGAACCGATTAAACTGGGAGAGCTTTGGGCTACCCAATTATCTTGTAAGACTGCACTTGCCGCCATGCAGTGATTGTATTGCTTACCATAAACGCAGGTTTACCACTACAACGAATAGGGAACAAGCGGAGGCGACATCCTCTAGACCGGAACTATCACAGTAATATGGGGATCATTGGGCGGCGTTTACTTGCACGACACTCTGTTGTTCGCACGGTGCCTTGCGCAATTGGAATGTCATGTAACATATACTCATAGCGCGATTTTGCGGTTTTCATCAACTTGCTGGCAAGGCTTGTACCAGCGAGCATTTTAGGATATCCAAATAGACTTCTTCAAACAGTGATGTTGCGGAACTAGAGACTGATTAAACTCAGCATACGCTATGCTACTTCGCAAAACGCTACAGAAAGGGTTAGGAGAAACAGCACTCATCGATCTGAGATGAATAACAACATGAACCAATTATGAATCACCGCACTGCACCAAGGACGCCGTTCGCCGCGGGAGTCCACTGAGCTGAGCTCGTCTAAGACCCTGGTTTCAGCCCTGCATCTCCACCCTCTGCCGCCATTTATTGCGTCAAACCCACACGGGATCACGCACGCTGCGCTATGCCCGACACAACATGCTCTCTTGTCTACCCACGACATCGGAGCTCATAGATCGATCCCCAGGAGGAATTGTCAGCTGTTATGCAGGCGATCGGACGCTCCGCTGCAGCGAAGATATATGGAGCCGAGCGCCCGGGATGAGACATGGCCGCGGCGGGCGCGTGAACGACTCGAATGACGGAGCACTTACATGCGTGATTGACTTTTGGACACTTTCGACTTGACTATACGAGACTATAGGTCGTCAGAATACAGTATCAGCTAGACTTTGATACCAAAGAGACGGATCACATCTCGCGCAACACAAGGGCTAGCAATAGAAGCTATGGCAGACGGACCCCGCAGACGTGCTGCTGAACGGGAGTCCACATCTCCATCTTCACGTCCCGCAGACGAAACATCGCCGATAGCAACGAAGGTACAAACGAGCGCCAACGACTACGCCGCCAGTTCACCGCCCATAAATCCAGGCGATCAAATTACTCCCGCATCGCCCGCACCACTCGAACAAGATGCTGCGACATCTAAACCCAACGACGACCAGAGACGCGCAAGCGCGGAGCGCCACGCCGCAGCCGTAGAGCAACAAGATCGCAGCCGCTGGCGCTCCTTCTGGGAAAAGTATGGGAGCGTAGAACTGGAGAACAAAGGCAGCGTAGCTCGCGACCACTTGGCTCTAGGTACGTCTCAAATCCCTACCTTCAAATCCCTTCTTCAACACCACGCGCTCCACCTCAACTACGTCTGCTGACAATGGCCAAGAACGCACCTTCCTAGCCTGGCTCCGCACCTCCCTCTCCTTCGCCAGCATCGGCATCGCAATAACCCAACTCTTCCGCCTGAACACCAACCTCTCCAGCCCGTCCCAAAAACACCATGCCAGCTCCCACCCGCAAGCCCAAACCGTGCTCGACCTGCAACTCTCGCCGCAGGCCAGACTGCGGCATCTCGGCAAACCGCTCGGCGCGACGTTCATCGGAATCAGCATCGTGATGCTGTTCATTGGGTTCCACAGATACTTTGAGGCGCAGCATTATGTGATCCGGGGAAAGTTTCCGGCGAGTCGTGGGAGTATTGTGCTTGTGAGTGCGATTGCGGGGGCGTTGATATTGAGTAGTTTGATTGTCATACTGGTTACAGCGCCGACGGCGTTTGAGAGTTGAGTTCGAGGGCACGGAGTTGCTGACATGGGTGATTGGATGTTAGCTGCCTCAAGGGCAGCCAAGATTTTATGTCTGTGGTCGAGGCAAGGATGGACTGAAACATGATGCAAAACAGGAATTGGAGTGCGTTGAACAAATGGTTGTGGGTATCTCGGTTTGATCATATTGTTCCATCTATTTTGGGGAACATGCTTCGTCCCATCGCTCGCTCACGGGGGAGCAGGAACATGGCAATGATTGTCGCGCTTTATGCGCACATCGCTTTCGTCAAAGTCTTTCTCGCCAGATCCACCAATATCTTCACATATCCATCTCCTTGATCTGACTCCGTCCTAGCACTTGCCGCCAAACTTCCTGCCTTATGAGCTAGTGATCATCTCGGTCATCTCCTTGGTGCTCTTGCCTGCGCGTGAGCTCTTGATAATGTTTTGGATCATCTCCTCGACATTGTCCCAATCGCTGGTGTCAATGGGATGCAGGTCGGTCTTGAAGTAGTTGGCAATGGCATGCAGCTGCTCCCAGCTCTGTCGATCGTGTACGAAAGTGAGGGCGACACCGACACGACCAAATCGACCAGTACGGCCGATACGGTGAAGGTAGGTCTCGGGATCGGCTTCCCTGCCGTCGGCCATGGTGGGAACGTCCTAAGATCTATCAGTATGTGCTGCCTTGGAAAAGTGTTGGGATAAGACTCACGTAGTTGATGACCATAGTAACCGACTCCACGTCGATACCGCGAGCAAGCACATTGGTGGTGATGAGCACCTTGGCCTCACCACTTCGGAACTGGTCGATGATGCGATCACGGTCGGGGCCCTCAAGTGCACCACTCAACTGGGCGACCTTGTGACCCTCTGCGACCATGCGCTTTTCAAGCTCCTCGGCAGTCCTCCGCGTCTGCGTACGTTAGTAATGACAGCTACATTTGAGTGGTTTCACTTACTCGGACGAAAATGATTGATGATGCTTGTGTCATAAGGCCATAGAACTTGAGGAGAGTCGCATACTTGTCGTTGTCCTTGTCAATGTCGATGTAGAGCTGCTTGATACCCTCAATAGTAAGCTCCTCGTGGGCCAGCGTTAGGACGTTCGCGTTGGGCGCAAAGCGGTTCGCGTAGTTGATAACGGCGGGCGGGAACGTGGCAGAGAACAAGACTGTCTGGATGTCCTTGGGAAGCAGTGTCTTCACGCGGGTGCACTGCTCGCCGAGACCCTGCTGGTCCAACATGTTGTCTGCTTCGTCGAGGACGAGGATCTTGATGCTCTCTGCCCTGATGAGCTTCCGCCTCAGCTGCTCCTGGACTGTTCCCGGCGTGCCAACGAGCACATGCGCCTCGAACCTCTGGTTCCTTCGGCTCGGATCAGGAATGGCAGCCATGGTCTTGAGACCCTCCATGAACTGCCCCATATGTGTGATGACGCCCAGAATTTGTCGAGCGAGCTCCCTGCTAGGCGCCAGAGCGAGTGCTTGAGGCTCCACCCTCGAGATGTCGATGCGCGAGAGAATGTTGAGCGAGAACGCAGCCGTCTTGCCGGTGCCTGATTGAGACTGGGCAATCATGTTTGTGGGCGGGTCCAAGAGCAGTAGAGGCAAGGCCTTTTCCTGGATCTTGGAAGGTTTGCGGAAGTTCATGTGTCGGATGCCCTTGAGCAGCTCCTCGGACCTGTAACATTAGCGTGTGCTCAGCCATAGAGCTTTGAACACATACAACTTGAGCTCTTCAAATGACTTGGCCGAGTACAGCGGGTTGTTGGGGTCCGCCTGCATGTCTGCGAGCTTCACCTCCACCTTGTACTCAGTCTCAGCCAGAGGTGAGCCATTTGCGGGCTCTCCGCTGCCGTCGACCTGCGCCTGCACAATCGTGGACTCCTCAGCAGGATCCGTGACGGGTTCTGTTGCAGACATAGCGCGGGCAAATGTGCAGGTGCGTCGTCGCTAGGTTGAAGCTACACAGGTGGGTGTAAGGCGGTGTCCAAAAGTGGTGGTAAGGGCGGTTCAGCAACTATGCGGCACAGATTAGCAACGCGCAGACAAAGCTAATGTGTTTGTGCGTGAAAAGACAAAGAAGTCGAGGGCGTGCTATGGGCTGCGTGCTGTGCAAGTGGTTGTTGTTTGGGACCTCAAAGAAACGCGAAATTCAAAGAGCCCGCCCGAGCTCATGCTCAACGCGGGGCAAGTCGAGGCGGCAGGAGCATCGACGCGCTAAGCCGCATCGGGTGCGGCGGCTCGCATCGACAGCAGTTGCGCCCGAGGTGAATGTGGCATGCAGCACTCGAGCATTGCATGGCTTGACGTATTCCGGCTGTCCTGGCGGCCAACATCAGCCCCAATTATCCATACAGACTGCAACACTTCACGCGGCACAACCGCGGGACCGGTCCCGTATTACCAGTCTCGGCGCACCGCCCCCAGCCCGTTCGTCAGCCATCTAGCCCCACCAATTGGGCAGCTGGGTCGTCCGCGCAGCCTCCCGCAGTGCACCCGCTGTCCCTTCGAGTGTCCTACACGCTCATGTCCGGGGCGTCAATGCCTGCATACTAGTCCTCGGTCGCAGCCTCCGGAAAAGCATGGAGGTCGATATCGCGCCCCAATTCGGCGCTGAATTGAAGGTAGCGAGCTCCCAAGTGCGCCGTCGAATATGAACTGATCCGGATATTTCGCAGGATGGCTTCAAGTCCGTCAACGCCTGGGTACGTCCTCTACACACCACAAACTCTCGCAATATACCGTCAAACCTCCCCCGCCAGTCTCCTAGCTCTGAGCCACTTCTATGGAAGCTGACCGAGGTGGCTGCAGGTCTCGGGTGGAATAGCTTGGCTCGACGATATCCAACAATTCTACCGTGAACGAAGCGCAATCGAGAAGGAATACTCGGCGAAACTGAGCGCATTGGCGAAGAAATACTATGAGAAGAAGGCACGGAAAGTGAGCACCCTGAGCGTTGGCGACACTCCTACGGTCACCCCAGGTTCGCTTGAGAGGTACGGCGACTCTCCCATCTGCATAGCGACATACTGAATATGGACAAAGTGCTTCTATGACAACATGGGGCGTCCAACTCAGCACTCTTGAATCGCGGGCCTCGGAACACGAGCAGTTCGCTGGCGCCCTCGTCACCCAGCTTGCAGACCCACTCAAGACCCTCGCGACTCGATACGAAGAACTTCGGAAACTACATGCCGACTATGCCGCAAAGCTAGAGAAAGAGCGCGATAGTCAATACTCGGAACTTCGCAAGCAAAAGGGCAAATACGACAGCGTATGCCAGGAGGTCGAAAATCGCCGCAAGAAGAGTGATGGCGCGTTCGACTATGGCAAAACCAAAGCGAAGAACGCTTTCGAACAGCAGCAAGTCGAAATGCGCAATGTCAAGGTACACGACCGAAACCCAGCTCAAGTTGAAACGCTAATCTATATAGAATACCTACATTATTAGCATAAACGTCACGAACAAGCAGAAGGAAATGTACTACCATGAGTACGTTCCTGAACTTCTCGACGTAAGCCACTCACACAATCTTCACAAAGCGATGCTTACCTTCTGCAGAGCCTACAAGACCTCTCCGAGACACGAGTTAACAAGTTGAACTCGATATGGTCCTTAGCAGCCAATATTGAAACACAGACACTCTCGCGCAGCACCGAATACATGAAGCATCTCTCGGCCGAGATTCCTCGCAACAATCCACTCCTCGACTCGATGATGTTCGTGCGGCACAATGCCGGTGGTTGGCAAGAGCCTGGCGATTTTCAGTTCGAGCCCAGTCCAGTTTGGTTAGATGACGGTAGCATCGCCGTCGACGAGTCGGCTACCACTTTCTTACGCAATGTCCTTACCAAGACAAAGGCCTCACTAGGGGACTACAGACGCGAACTCGACAAAAAACGGAAAGAGGTAGAGAACGCAAAGACCGTGCGCCGCAATATAAGGGAAGGCAAGGACAAAAGAGATGAAGTGGATGTCGTCCGGGCCGTCTTCGCGATTCAGGAGGCTATGCACGAGATCGAACGACAGAAGGTCAGCGCAGAGGTAGAGGTTTCAACCATCACTTCAGTTGTGGGCGATCTCAGTATCGGCGCCAGGAATCACAATTTCAAGTCGCAGACGTTCAAAATACCCACAAATTGCGATTTATGCGGTGACCGAATATGGGGCTTGTCTGCAAAAGGATTCGACTGCCGAGATTGCGGTTACACTTGCCATAGCAAGTGCGAGTTGAAAGTCCCGGCCGACTGTCCTGGTGAACAGACGAAAGAGGAGAAGAAGAAGCTGAAGGAGGAACGACAGAAGTCTACGCATACCGTATCATCATCGAATGGTACTGCAACGGGGCCGCAACAAGACATGCCCAAATTGGGACGAAGCGATACCGTAAACTCTATGAACACGCTCAGTTCTGGCTATTCGGCAACAGCTCATAGGTCAATATCGGGAGGCATGTCGCCAACCATAGAAGACCCTCCAGAGGAGAAGAAGGCCGCAGCACCTGCACCAGTTCCTGGCGCCAGAAAGAACCGAATAATCGCGCCTCCACCTGCGCAATATATCAAAGACGACGGAGACATGCCTCCACCTACGCCAAAGAGTGCTGAGGTTAAGGGCCGGATGCTTTATGGCTACGAAGCGAATGGAGAAGGGGAGTTGACAGTCCCTGACGGCAGGGATGTTATTATTCTGGAACCCGATGGTAGGTCATATGCCAACCTGTCTCCTATGTTCCAAATCCTCCTCGGCGCATTGCTCACAAATGACTACACAGACGCGGGGTGGATGAAAGTGCGCGCGGGTTCCAAGGAGGGCCTTGTACCTGCATCCTATGTGGAGGTGCTAACTGCAACTCCGCCAACCACCGCTTCCACATTCTCGTCATCGAACCGACCTGATTCCACATACTCTGCTTCGTCAGCCTCAACGACGAACCTCCATGCAACGGTCGTGGGCAAGAAGAAGGGTCCAGCTGTGGCGCCTAAGAGAGGCGCAAAGAAGCTGAAGTACGTAGAAGCACTATACGACTACACAGCGCAGAGTGAGGCGGAGCACTCGATGGCGGAAGGCGATCGATTTGTGCTTATCAATATGGACGCAGGAGATGGATGGGCAGACGTAGAGAGAGACGGCATTGTACGAAGTGTGCCTGCCAATTACGTTCAGCAGGTGTAGAGCACCTGTATGGCCATGATCCGGGAGATGAGTTTGGTGTGAATGTTGTCGCATTGCATTTGAGGCGTCATGACATCACTGGTGTGGTAGAGTGGAACTGCATATCAAAATGACTACGCTGTTGTCTCTTCTGTTGTTCAGCTCCGGACCTGCGCACGCATGTCTGAGACACAGAAAACGAGTGCAGCGGCTGTAGAACCTTCGATGCATGGCATGTTCTAGAGATCGACGCCGGCTTGCATGTAGCGTGAATGTGGGGACTAGCGCCAGGGGTTCCATCTCACCTTGCAACAACCAAAGCAAACTTCTTCTTGCATCACCACTTTCCAATATCGCATCGCGCTGTGATACTACTACGTTTACAATCTCGTGGCCATGAGTATCTCCAATGGAGTACCTAGTAGCATCCTGGAGCAGACTGCTAGCCGATCTGGGCGGAGCACACTGCGCGACTTGTGACGCGGCGTTCGCTTCCAGTAGAGATGCCTAGAGCTGTGCCACAAAAGAGATGAAGTCCGACATCAACTGCGCTAATACATATTACTTTAGGGAGGCAACTATCAATCGTCTTGTTGAATGTCGTCAACATGTCCTGGAATGGCCGATGCTGACCCTGGCGCGATTAAGCGCCGCAGATTTCCAAGCGGTTCACCTCGCATCTGCACATCCATGCTCTCTGATGCCGCTAATATGGTATTTGCGCCGTAAAGCTCGAGCTTAAGACTACTCTTGGACCTGACGCAGCAGAAAGTGCCCTTCACAATGGCAACGTACTGGCCTCGATATCTGAGGATGAGGATGGGTGGCGCTTGTGGAGCAGCGCAACCAACTCCTCCACTACGTCGTGCTTCACACGGAATAGAAATGGACCTGCCGCTCTGTCTCTCCCTACCGTGCCGCAGTATGTGAACCACAATGTGGGAAATCGTGGAATGCAGGCGCTTGAGCCCAGCCAGGGATTAAACGTTACACAACCGCAGAGCTGCTTCCATGGCGAGCAAACAAGCTCTCCATCGCGCGTGTGGCTAATGGCCCATGGCCACCTAGGTTTAGCAGCGGCTCAATGCCATGCTTTCATGTGCTAAGGACGGCGGCACCCGGTTACCTCGAGCGACTGTGCCTCAGCTCGGGACTGGTCTCACGCGCTCAAGACACTCGCCATGCGATATGTTTGGGTACACGCAGGTGGCACAGCTTGTTGGCTTCACTATACTGATGAGATACGCAATGCAACAGTGTGACAAGCCTAATATTGGGTATTTCCACTCAATTCCCCACCGTCGCATAGGCACTCTTCACGTCTCTCCTTTCCGACTGTCTGTCCGTTTGAAGTCATTCTCTCATTCACCACTTACTGTCCTCACCGTTGTCCTTCCTTATCCTATTTGCCTTCACTTCACGGCTTTGACGGACAGAAAGTCGACGTCGACGGCCCTAAAATAGGACACGGAAGACAAGAACCTCCACTCAACTTGCGAAGCCACATCAACTGCACCCTCGTGGCGAGTACTGGGCCGAGGATTATTCTAGATCGAGGTATGCACATTCCCTCGACCGCTGCGCCTTCCTTCGCAAACAGAGTAGCCGCGCTAGCAGGACCCTTGCCTTGGCACCACGCCATACAAACAACATACCATTTCTTCACCCTCGTCTTCTGTTTCTGTGTGCGACTCACAACTGCGACAGGATACAGAAAGGTCTCACTTCACCGTGGTTCACGCCTGTACACTCATTATTCCGCACCTCCACCTGGGGACCTATCTCCATTTCACTCTTTAGGTGCTATCGAGTATACTTGACGCTCTTTCCTCATTCCAGCGACGGCACGTGGCGATAACAAACAACAAAAGCGGCCAAGAGCAGCAGCTGTACAAGAGCGTAGCTGTTTCAGCAGCGCGCATATCCTTCAGGACGCCAAGGTCAGCAATTATGCTACATTACACGTTCTGCATCACTGGCTGACATACAGGGAGCTTTCGACACTTTGCGTTAGTCTTTCAGAGGAGGAGTAAGAGCTCATCATGAGGTTATCTGACATTGCTACCATCGCTGTGGTGGCTGGGGTGACCGCCGCAGGACCGCATGGTTACCTGCATCGCCACGCTCACCGCGACGCTCGCCCTGATGCTGTCGTGTATGCGCCCGCCGCGATTGAAACTGTTCTCAAATACATCCTCGACGGTCACGAAATCTCAGCTGAGGATGTTCGCCAGGGTATTGCCAATGGCACCCTCGAGTGGGGCTCTGATGGGAATCTGTCGAGTTCAGTGAAAGCTCCTGTCGCCATTGCAACACCGCTGCCCAAGCCAGAGCAAACGCCAAAGCCTGTCGCGGATAAGCCTAACCCCGCTTCAGAGCCTTCCGTGTCCACGCCGCCAGTCGAGAAGCCGGTTGCGACATCCGCACTCGAAGCTGCACCGAAATCATCAGGATCACCTTCGCAGGTCGACACTTCGCTTAAGACGGCAGAGCAGTTGGTCGACAAGGATGGGAATTGCGCCTCTTGTGATATCGAATTCCCCAACAACAAGATCCCCTGCACGCAATTTCCGTATGGCTACGGTGCTATGCCGATCCACCAGGAGGGGCTCGGTGGCTGGTCGGGTATCCAAGACCCTGTCTATCGCGGCGCCGATGGTTTCGATAACATCAGGACTACTGTATCCGGGTCTTGCAAAGATGGTTCTTGCTGCACGCCAGGTAGCTTCTGCTCTTATGGCTGCCCCAATCCCTATCTCAAGCTGTCGTTCCCAAAGAAGCAAGGTCGAACTGGGCAGACTGTCGGCGGCTTGTATTGCAACGACAGCGGAATGTTGGAAATGGCTGACGGCTCCATTGGCAAGACCATGTGTGGTCCAGACTCCCGACACATGAAGGTGAAGGTGCAGAACAAGCTGTCGAAATCGGTCTCAATTTGCCGCACTGATTATCCAGGCAAGCGCATTGCTTATCACTCATATTGCCTCGTACTGACGTTACTCAGGCACTGAGTCCATGACCTTCCCACTGACCGTTGGTCCGGGCGAGACCGGTTACTTGGCAAATCCTGATCAGAACAAGTACTTCTTCTGGAGTGGAAACCCTACCTCAGCTCACTACTACGTCAACAAACAGGGAGTTTCAGAGGATGAAGCTTGCACTTGGGCGCAACCCGGCGACGACAGAGGTAATTGGGCGCCGGCGGTCATCGGAACCTCCTGGGACGATATCAACATGAACCAAGGATTCTCAAGCCTGAAGCAAAACGAGCTGAGGAAGGATGTTCCCCTCGATTACTCAATCACATTCACTGGCAACGGCGTAGTCTCTCCCTGCAAATACAAGAAGTCATCAGACCAGTACTGCCAGGCCGATGACTGCTGGAGTCGAAAGGAGCAACCTGATAGGGGTTGTACTGTATGGGTCGCCTGTACGATATTCAAGGCTGTGCTAATAATTCGCAGGCTGGCACCAAAGAAGGCGGCACACTCATCATTGTTTTGTCGGATGACTAGCACTGGCGGCACCGCGGTGTTAGCAGCGGTTCTACAGTCTCGTCAGGTCTTTCATCCTTTCCCTCCTCGAAACACCGACTAAACGGCGGCGAACACCTATTCTCGATCTTTGGCTGTCTCAAATAGATGGCATTTTGGTTCATACATTCGTCATATTGACAACCACCACAACTAGGTGTCAATTATGTGGTACAGATCTCGACGAGCTTTTGGAGGAGGTTTCGGATTTTGCCGACATCGTTCCCAGCAGCACTCACAGGTCGAGGTCACGATTTTCCTTTCATGTATGTACATTACTTTCCATGAACATAGCCGGGTTGAAGGTGGTTCTTTCGGGGGGCAGGAGATGGAGGTTTTGAGAGGAGATACCTTTTCGGATTCATCTCGCGGGGAGGCTAAGTGCCAGTGACCGGACGAGGTCCAATGGGTAGCCTTTAACAGTCCCTGTTGATAGCTGTCCAACGATCTGCTTCCGCATTCTCGTTGGCCTCTGTGATTATTGGACGTTCACATGCCCCAGCTAAGCTCATATCCGTAAACAGTACGCCGCAACAGCTCGTCGCCTGGATCCTCCTCAAACATAACCTTCTCCATGACCTTTTCAAACGTCTTCTCCACGGCAAACCCAGCCTTGCGGGCCAAGTCAAAGAAGGCCAAATCTTTCTCCAACAACCACGGTCGATATGGCGTGAAGAAGACGTAAGCTCGCGATTCCGGTCCCTTCTTGAGCGTCAATTGCACCGTCTTGATGAGCTTGGCGTGCTCGGAATGGTTGAACAGTAAATCTGCTAAGATCAGAACGTCGAATGCTTCATCGCCATTGGGGATGTGCTTGATGACATCGCCGACCGGTGCGCCCCATAAGTACCCTTCGGCAACGATGTTACTCGGGGTAGGAAGCGAGGCACAGTGCGTGATGTTGTACCGCAAATTGTCGATGAGGTCGAGATCAGGATAGTCTGTTACGACGACGGTGGAGGCCCCGGAGAGGGCGCAAACGAGGCTGGGCAGACCGGCGCCGGCGCCGAGTTCGAGGACTGTGCGTCCGTGGACGAGTTGGGAGGCGTGTTGTTCGAGGTAGGTTGACGTTGTGCGGCCGGCGTTCCAAAGGTGGTGCCCCTGTGTTTGGGTTAGTGGGTGATTGGGAGTGGTTGAGGGCCCGCTTCTGGTGATCTTCTAGAGTCCGTCTAGAACATGACTGGAGCTTGAAAGGAGACTGAAGGGAGTGATGACGATAGGAGATGCACGACACCGTTGGTTCCTCGGAAATACACGCTATTGTATAGTTCAGTGGGTCCAAGATGAAGTATCAGACCATCCGATCTTCTTTGCATCGGTCGTGTCAAGCCCCGTGACATTGTGCAAAATTCTATCCGCCTGGTAGGACTTGGATGCGCATATCTGCAGCCTTCTAGAAACGCTCTAGAACGAACGAAGTGTATACCAAGAACGCTCGGGAAAAAAAATGACGGAGGAACTATTTCACGCATACATTGAACATGCAACTGAATGTACTAGGAATGAGCGGTGAATATTGATGATGTGAGAAATCTTCCAAGCTGACAATCAGAATGGTACTTGAGATGACCTACCCAAAGCGGATTGTGGCCGACTAGACGCACGGTGACTTCCCGACCGGAAAGCAATTGATGAGATGCAAAGGAAGGTTGCTTCTCTGGTTCGTAAAAGTCAGCGGGCTCTTGGAATAGGTCAATGCCCTCCTCATCGGCCTCTGAAGTCATTGCAAAAGGCAGGTCGTGACGAATAGGTGTCTTGGCCGTGGCAGATATTTTGGTTATGCGAGCAGAAAGAGTCACCAGCCACGTCACGTGGAGATTGTGCGCTGATAGAATTGTGGAGATGTGGCTTGTTCGCGAGAGTACCATGGTTTCTGTGCTGCAATCGCGTCAGCACCCCTCATATGATAAGCTGGATAGCATCAAGGCTTCTTGCAGTCGGCCTCCGCGCGATCTAAAAGGTGGTGAAACTATCCGGCCCCTACTGTGGCTCATTCAGGCAAAGTTTGGAACTTGTGGCTCATCGCGTTTCGGCTAGCCCCCGGAGCGCTTCGAGAAGACGTCAATGAGGGAACTGCATACCCACGCAGGAGGTCTACACGACCATTATTACCATTGATACCCAGTTTGTTGGCTCACTGGGCCGCAGCATCTCACACGCCTGATCAGCTTTCCGTTGGCGCCAGCGCAGGGAAGAGCCCCATGCGATCCAGTTAAGCCGGATCCACCCAGGGTGTTTCCACGGTTCAGAGCAGGAGCGACGTCCAGAGCGCGCCTTCCTTTGTCGATTGCGTCGAACGCTCCTTCCTGCCTATAAACTTCAACATCTCTTTTCTCCTGACACACAAAGACGTTTCCTCCGCAACAAGATTGTCCACACACATCGAAACAATCGCCACTCGTTTTTGACGCCCGGAGCTTAGCCTGTTACAGAAACAACTTGCTCACGCAAAGCTCGGCATCCAACGACATCTCTCGACCAGAGCCCACCCCGCGCGACTCACCCTAAAATCCGAGTCACCAAGCTCTGAAGCGAGCGACGAGGTGCCAGGGCTGTTGGGCGCCTCGAGTGAGGGTGCGACACACTTTGTCACGAGATCTTCAGGTTATCCACGGTGTACCAACACAGGACAACAGCTTGCGCACACGGTACGGTCCCTTGAGCAGAAACGACAGCCCGCTCGTTGTACTCCCCTAGCCCGAGTCCGAAGCTGCAGGAAAGGCGGACCTCATTCGTGCGGCGTCGAAGCCATCACCGTCAGTCCATTCCGAGATCGCTTGTGCACCTCCCACATTCTACGCTTGTCCCACCTCACCACGGATACTGCGGCCAGCCGTCGGTACCAGGATCTTCTTTCCAGCCACACGGGATTTAGACCCTCTCCGCTGCACAAGCTCGGTCCAATCCCAAGCGATTTGATCTTCCCTTGTCAGAAGCTGGGGGCAGGACAGGTCGAGCCTCGTTGATCTTTGCCATACGACCAGGATCATCTGCCTTGCCAACTGCATCGCCGCCTGCAGTACAAGCTCCGCGCAACGCGCCATTTGCCAATTTTTGCCCCTCCGAAGCACACTACCACGTGTGCCGCGTGCTGCGAGATCAAAGGAACGCTCTCTTCAGTCTCCGAACCTGCCATTCCCTAACCAATACACGGTTCGCGGATTGGCCTACCTACTGCGTCGTGAGCAAGTTTGCGAGTTTTAGCCTGCCATCATGTGGGCTGAAGTAAACGGAGAGCGCAAGAAGGTCGCCTGGTAAGCAATCTCACTTTTTCGTCCTCCTTCCGTATTGCATCCCTCCCTTCCGCCAGCGAAACCGCACAGGAATTGAGAGTTGCAATTGCCAAAGAACTGCGTGCTTTGACCCATAATGCGACCCGATCCAAGCGCAGTCTGCTCGCAAGTCGTTCGAAATGCCGCCCAACCCAGCAACATCTCGGCCCCTGTACTACAACCAGCACCCGCCGCTTGGTTGGGAACCCCGATCCCGACTATTCTCAGCAAATGTAATCACCATTTGTGTATTACAGCACACGCTGGGAATAGACAAGCTCTCGCCTTCTGGAGTGTTTGTCGAAGGCTGAACGTTCTTGCGGTCAATATGGGATCCTGTAGCATGAGCACTAACTTGATTTAGTGGCCCTTGTATCCGAGGACATCGCTCGTCCAAGTGCGACCATAGAGACCGCGTTCTCGTCGAAGTACGGAAGCCAGGACGACCATTGAGTAGCTGTCCGCACCCAAGTGGATCGTGCAGTTGCGAGCGCGTTACCATTAGTTACACGATCCCGAAGTCTTCAGAATGCGCTTGCCCTTCCGAGCGCGCTCAGCCAGTAGCTGCTGTTGCTGGAAGCAGTCGAATTCAGAAGAACAGGCGAAAGTCCACTGCTCTTAACCCAGCCTCCGTCGAAAGGGCTATGAGAGCTGGTCAAGATACCGAAACTGACACGTCATCCCTCACACGTACTCCAACGGAAAGAAGTGGTAGTAATGAAGGCTCACCACCATCGAGCGCAAGCTCGACTCCGCGCATTCTTCCCAACAGAAGCGACTCTGTCTCTAGTTGTTGTCAGCCGAAGCCTGTGCAGCAACCCGCTTCAAAGGGAGGATGCTGTAGCAGCAAAAAGCAAATACCAGAACCTGTACAAGTCAAGTCCTGTTGCTCCGGCTCGAAAACGCAAACGAACACTCCGTTAACCGTCCATACACAGCAACAGCCATTCGGACAACAATTCCAGTTTCAGCTCCAGTCACAGCTTCAGACCCCACAGTACCTGAGCACGCCGGCACATGCTTCCAATCCAGCCTCGTTTCCGTTCGGACTGAGTGCCCCTATTTACAACCATGCAGCCGCCGCGTATCAGCATTCGACCTCAGTACCTATGACCCCTGCCCCAGCTGGCCCCATGTCGCCACATACCTCAGGTCCCCAGATTGAGCAGCACGTACCTGAACATAATTGCCACTGTGGAGAGTCATGCAGCTGCTTTGGCTGTGCAGCACATCCAAATAACGCCACAATGATGGAGTATGTGCGACTCATGGCACAATTCCAGTATACCGGTGGCTTTGGTTCGATGCCACCGCCCCTGTATGACATGCCGACCTACCCTCATCACCCTGGTTATGGAGCTGAGGCACAAGGGCATCCCGCGTATGCTTTCAACTCGATGACCCAAGGTTTCGGCCCACAAACCCCGACACCAACGCAGATGAGCTTCCGCAATAGTGTGGATATGACATCGATGGCACATGCATCAATGGGCGTGTCGAACACTTGGCAGCAAAACCCCCTGTCGGTACAAACAGTTCCTGAAGCCCAATTATACGAACCTAATAGCTATACTGTTGCGACCTCGACTTCCGATAGCCACTTGGTCTTGAAGACGGAGGAACCTCTAGCAACGCCTGTTGCGGAAAGCCCCAGTGATGGTAAAGATGAGGAGACACCTACGCTGTCGCCTTCTTCGTACTTCTGGAACCGCATGGTACTACCTGGCTGTAGCGATGCGACCGGCACCTGCCAATGTGGAGATGGATGTGCGTGCGTTGGTTGCCTAACGCACGGTGGTCACAATGGCGTACAGCTTGATGCTCCAGCCATCACCGATCACAACACGTTCCCTGACTTCACCACGGACACCAATCTGGGTCTGGATGATACGGACTCGTTTCTTTTCAACTCAGCGCCAAGCTAACCGGGCTGCGCGGAGATCAGTCACTCTGTATGAATTGGCGACTTCGTACTGTCACAATCCTGATGTACTTTCGCTCTATTCTCGTCTCTATCTTCTTCTTGTTTACAATGCCAGTGCGGCTGTAACTTCGTCATATTGGAAACGGGTATATTGGAATTTGCCTCGGCATGGCACAGGGTCATTCGATGGCATAGCATGGGAGGTCTTCTCAACGACATCATGCATTTTGATGATGATATACCCTCTAGAGTTTCACGGTGTTCTAGGCGACACGGCTTCGAGTTCGCCAGCGTCTTCCAATTGGAATTGTCAATCCAATAAAATTGACCGTCAGTCTTGAGTCCAATACGTACTACTCTTTTTCCCATGTCTGGCCTGATGCTACGCTCCGGACTTGGATTCGTCGAGGCATTGACGTACTCGATGGGAGTATCAGAGTCACCCTAACAGTACTACTTCCCAGCACATGTGTACATTGTAGCTTATGTCAAATCATTGTGAGTTTTGTTCAGTCTCACACAATGCAGCAAGAGACACCTCAAAACACACTCAGCCGGTTCTTCCTTCATAACAAAACACAACTCGCGCACATTCGCTGTGATTGTTTTATTATCAGCCACACGCACACATGGATCGCTCTCAGACTGGGTCAGGACTCAAGTTCGGTGGAGCTTGGACGGGTCCGCTCATCATCGACATCACTCCTTGTTCTACTGCTCCCTCTTCTCCAATGTGTGAAGACCGCAGAGCTGGTTCGTTCTTCGATAGCGAGTCCTGTAAGTCAACGGACCGGTGCACTGAAGAAATACGACCGAACTGTTCCATCATGCAAGAGATGGCAAATTCATTGCGCATGACAGTCAGTACAAAGGCATTAACAGAGCACAGCTATAATAGCGAAGTTGCTCTTCTCACACACCTGCATAGCAACGCCGTCACGCTCCCAGATGTTGAGGCTTTGGTACCCAGCCTCCGTCACAACTTTAAGGTCATGGGCAAGTTAGCCACTAATATCGGACTCTACCACTCTCGCGGTTGCATCAACTCACAGGATCTCGAACTGATACTCATCCATATCTTCACTCACGATGACCATCAGAGTTACCTATTTCAACGCACCACGGCGCAAATCGAACGCTTCCAACGCGAACGAGCGGAGCGGTACTGGAGCCGCCTGACTGCAAAGCAGCAACAACAGCAACAGCAGCGCGAAGACATTCTTCGACAACGACACGCCGAAAAAGAGCATCGCGATGCCAAACACCGACGTCAAACTATTCCATCGATGTA
>TARA_R110002003_G_scaffold114_9_pt1 | contig 18301 bp, 15 predicted proteins | sample TARA_R110002003 | Tara Oceans TARA_R110002003 (sample SAMEA4396441) | marine metagenome | biome: Westerlies Biome; feature: [SRF] surface water layer (ENVO:00010504); material: water (ENVO:00002006), including particulate matter (ENVO:01000060) such as... | depth 5 m
GTTGGATATCCAGGGCAAGTCGTCTCAGCGTGCGCCCTATGGTCTTGCATAAATCAATGATCTGAGGTAGCCGGACCAAAGGTGTCGCACTGGAATCTCTATCGGTTTTCAGTGGAGATAGGAAGACTGAAGTGATATATTGAGGTATGTCGGCGAAGCGGTCGTTAAGGCCTGTTTCTCCATGAAGAGCTTGAGGGTGATAACCAAGATTCAGGCCCAGCGTCCGGCGCAGGCGTGTATAGCTCGTGCAATGATCCAAGTAGAGACAATGTGAGTAAAGATACCTTGAGGCTATGGGGTAGACATCGCGCGAGACCAGTGTGAGACTGCGCAGAGTTTGGGTGACGGAGTTCGTGGGCGAGTAAGCGATGGGAAGCACGCCATCAAGAGTGCCGACAAGCTGGTCTAGGACGTTCAGGAAGAGCTCTAATGGTATAATAGATTGTCTGGGTGATAGGAAAGCCATGTCGATGGCAATGTGTGGATAATCGTGCTCAATGAGGCGTGCAACATGTTGGTGTGTTGAGGTGTGGGTCATGAGGGCCGATCGGCGAGGAAAGTGGAGCCGAGCTGAGGCGCGGCAAGACTCTTCAGTGCCGGAAAACGAACTCTCCGTCCAATCTCCTCAACCAAACTTCGTCGTTTGTTGCATCATGACTTACCTTGGTTTGTCACTCACTCACTTGCCTACTATCTGTCTCAGCCTGGTCCGTTGTCACAGGATATTGCAGATGATTGTAAGCGTATGCTCCAGCGAATGTGTCATGAGATACCAGAAGCGATCGCACGGACGACTTCGCAAGGGCAGCGAACCGAAACGTAAAGCAAGTTCCGGAGCGCGACAATTCCGCCTAGATTTGCGACGACAATCCAAGAAGAATAAAAAAGGGTTCAGGCGTCATGAGGGAGCGCGCTGATGATCTGAAGGCATGGATACAGAAGATCGGAACATAAAGATTGATGAGAACAATTACTAATATTGACTAGGTCACACAGCATCCTATCGGAAGTGGATCATCTCCAGGGCGAGCTTGGCCAACCGTCCTACTCTTCAGGATGAAGTTCGGACCATTGCAGTATGGTCTTAGTAGCTACACTTCTCATAGAGGGCGCCTTCAAACCCTGACCAAATACTGCGTACACTCGCTGGGCGATGAAACTATCATGCGAAGAGGCGAACCGCTTGAACTCGACCGACGCTGAGTCGTGAAATGCCTCCCGGCAAGCGGTATTCTTTTCGTCTTCCTCGGTTGGCAGTTGGTGTCCAGACTCGTCAAGAAGAACTTCGCCCCGATCTAGCTCCCACGTCCAAGACGGCACCGTCAAAGCCGCGCATTTGGGTGCGAAGCATGCGAAATCCCAATCGACAATGCCTGTGATCTCTACAGTCGATGTATCCTTGATGGAGGCCATGATGTTTCGGGGAAACAGATCATTATGCACTAGGTGGAAGGTATTGCCGAGCCAGCCTCGACGCTGCAATAACTTTGCGATATCGATTAATTGCATCCAGACGTCTTGGTTGTTTTGACCGATCGAGTACTCGTACCTTGTCCAGCGTTCGTGCTGCTCTATCATCCATTGGAATGGTGTCTGCGTAGACGTTGATCCGGTCCGCGGTGTCTGAAGGTCGGAATCCGCCGAGCGATATGGGCCTGGCACTGGGAATGGGTCTACCTCGATGCGCGACATGTTCGGAAAACCAAGATTTTCTGTCGAGATCGTTCCTGCTCTATGTGCAGTTACAGAAGCGATCTGCTCGGTGATCTTAGTAATTTGCTTCACCGCCGAGGCTCGCTGCTTCGCATTCAGATGCCTCCAGAGGTCATAAAGACATTGCCCACGTAAGCGTGTCTGTAGAACAAAAGGCTTTCCAAGCACGTTAGCTGAATTGACGGAATAGTCCACCACTCGAGGCGTTGGAAAGTGGAGTCGGGAATTGATGACTTGCAATGTAGAGATCTCACGTAGTATCTGATCTGCAAGAGCGTCGCCAGTCAGCTCACGATCGTGAGGGAATCGGACTACATACTCCCGGGACTTTCGAGACGCAGCGAAGAAGCCCTTGATGCGGTTCGTCAGGATGGTAGCTGAATCGCGACGTGCCTCAGCCGGCAAGATAGTCACGCCATAGACACGATTGTAACTCCCTTCGCCAATCTTTTCGACTTTGAGCTGACTGGACGACAAGACGTGCGGGAACAAACCCGAGATAAGGTTCATTATGTTGATAATGGTTGCGTCCAATGGGCCTAGGCCATCGGAGTCGTACTGGTGAAAAGCCATGCGTAAATGGCTGACCTTAAGCTTGGTCGACTCCCTGATTGTAGACACGGTAGGGTCATTCAAAGACGTAGGGGCGTCTTTGCTAGGTACCGCGGAGAGGGTCATAGCCGGCGCGCCTGTGTTGGTGGTATAGATTGTAGTCATTATGGCTTGTCGGAAGATGTTTCTCGGTCCTGAAGCCGGAAACAGGAACTCGACTGCATGGGAAGTGGTTGTCAGACTAGATTTCTATCATCTGTCAATCCAGCCGTTGCTCCATTGTGACTGAACAATGCTGCCATAAACAGCCCAGGGTGTCGAAAAAGTAGCTTACAATGTACTTCGACGCGCTCGAAGCTGCACAATGTGCTACAATGCTCGCCGCATCTAGTCACAGTTGCCGGAATGTTGCGTCTCCTCTGGAAGGCTGTGCCATACAAGCGCAATTTAGAGGTATAGAGGCGACTGCAGCGACTCTCATGAGTGCCAGATGGACTTCTGAGCGGCTATTAAGCAGTTTCGGAGAACATATGCTTCATTTCTCGATTTGCAGAGGCGGTGGCTCGATACAATCTTTCTTTTCGTCCTCACAATGCTGTCCAAATTGGCAATATCTTAAGAGTTAAGATGGCCGGCGAGTGGCTGATGGGCGCCGTGAATGATTCGCAGCTTCGAAGTATAGAAGTGGTATGAGGATCACAGAGACGAAGCCTATTGTTAGCTAAGTGCAAATAGAAAGAGCATTCACGCTTGAGGTCGCCAATTATCAGCTCACAAACATTAATCAAGGGTATCGCGGTCTCGTATAGACCAAGCTGTGTACCGATAGTCCCACTTGTAGTCATAAAGCTCTCGTCCACGCTCAGCATTCTCCCAATGCTCGCTTACCACGCCCTCTCCCCAGCCTCATTAGTGACAAGCGGGAAGCTGCACCAACTGTTCAAGCGATTCCTTCACTTCTCCCAAAGCCCCTGCCAAGCTTTCTCGCAAGGTTCTTGCAGTAGGTAGAGCTTCATCGTATCGTAAATCAAGCCTTTGCCTCGTGTTAAGCTCTCTGATAACAACAGGACCGCTAGGATTTCTCTTGCGCCTCTCAATATCCAGCAACAAAGAAGCTCGAGTGCTTCGCAAGCCCTTGCCCTTCAGGACCTCAGCTCTTTCGGGCGGATAAAGTCGGGTGTTACGATCGCACCTCCAATTCCGGCCAAGCCAGCGAACGAGATCTTGAACAGGCTGGGTTGCCTTGATCCTAGAGCTTGGAATCACGCTTAGCGTTAAGGTAGTCAGAGTCGGTTCGACTTCGGGAGAAGCTGTGATTAGAGTCATGGAGATTGTGTGAAAAATCGCGCGTGCGAGGTCCTCGTCAATGGCAGCATTGATAAAAATAGACCGGAGTAACGAGATTGTCGGAATGGAAGGTAATATGTAGGAAAAGTTTGGAGATCAAATATGTCTCTTGGGGTTGGTCGGATTCTGTGAGATGGAAGGGTGGTTGGAGTTTGCTCGGCCCCTGTGGTCCTAAGGAGAACATGCAGCTGTGATGCTGTGTAGACACGGCGACGTTGCGAGTACGTAGTCATCTGGGTCGACTTCTACTGGCTTGGTTTTACCATAGTAGAGACTGGGAAGGTGAAAAGTGTGGACGTGAAGGCGGCACTTGGGTCGTTTACAGTGTAGAGCTGAGATGATGCACGGCGCTACCGGATCGGGGGATGCCCATATAAAGTCAACAATTGGAAGATCAAAGACACAGGCGCAAAACTTTTCCCAAGAATTATTGTAGCGAAGCTGCTCCTCGTATGTGAGAGGTCGGTCAGGGCCTTTGTATCTCTCCTTCAGTCGAGCATTTGGCACATCGCTAAAAGGGTCTTCTTCGTCATCTTCGCCGTCATCTGATTGGGGTTGTTCTGGTTTTGGTGGCGCCTCTACCAGTCGGTTTTTCGCTGCCTTCGTGCTCCAAGCTGCCAACGATATGCTGCCCGTGATTTTGACTTTCCGAACATATCTTTTCCTGTCTCCGATGGCGAGCATTTCCCTCAGTCGCTCCACGTCTTGCAAAAGACCTGTTGGGCTGCGCACCTTGATGCATATGCGCGAAAACTTCTCTCGGGCTGTAGCAGCACAGCATACTTTACTGGTCAAGGCGAAAGCGAGCAGAGTACGTCGTCTGGGTTCAGAGGACGCAAGAGGCTCGCAGATAGCTTGCATGACCTCAAGTGGGAGACTGTCCATGGCGACCTAAACTCGCGAGAAGACATCTACTACAAGAAGGGAGCGGGTCAATATGAAGATGTCTATTTTGACTATAAAGCAGCTACCCATTAGCAGTATTGTGCCGCAATTAGGCAGACACGTATGACGTGACTCCGAGCCTTAGGTACCTAACCGCGTCATCCCTGGCAGCCATCGAACCAGACTGCACCTTCATCGGAGAATTCAAGATGTTCGATTGTTTTCGCTGCAAAGGGCCCAATTTCGATAGCAAGACGGGACGGCACCGCAGTTTACGGTAGGTATCCCGCTAGTGCTGATCAAGATGAATCAAGCACTAGCGCCGAGTGCGGGCACACTCTTTTCATCAAACTCGTCGAAGTTGTGGGAACTCCGACTTCATTGAATCATGGATATGCTCACACTCCTAGATCATAGGAGTTCTAGCAAGGCTATCTCGACAATCGCATCAAGCCAAGTTTCCACCGTTCAGACCAGCGATCGTACCTCTGAGGAAATAGAAGTCGTCATCAAGTCGCTTCCTCAGCTCTCCAGTGGCCAATTCTTCGACATCCCACGAAACCCAAACGGTGCGCCCGTGCAGAAATGCTGCCTCCTTACTTGCAGCCCATACTGCGAAAGCACCAGTAAGCTGGTCTTCGCGGCTGCTATCAGCAGTGATTCCTGGTAGGTGTTGCACAGGTATGCATGGGATGGGAGAGAGGTGAATGGACTAACCGTCATCAAAATGCTCTGAACCAACCCCCAATGACTTCCAGTAGTCATTGTAGATCAGACCCGGATGAAAGCTGACTATCTGCACTTCATCATGCGCAAAATCTTGCGCTAGGAACTGGAAGAACAATGTCCCAGCGAATTTGGAGAGTGTGTACGCTGGGCGTGCTGCTACTGCAGGATGTTGTGTCGCATGAATGTTTGCTGTTGTCACATTCAATATAAACTGCGAGGTACGTCAATGCCGTATTTCATCATCACAAGGAATAAGTGTGAGGATAGTCTCACTTTCTGCGTTTTACCTGGCTGCTTGCAGAACTTCATAGCGAAGTACATTGGGGTCTTCGTGTTAGTCTCGAACTGGCTCCACACCTCGCCGAAACCAAGCTCCACCATTGGCGTTGGCTCCGTGAACTTCGCTGCGTTGTTCACGTACACGTCCACGAAGATGCCTTGGTCGCTAAGGTATTTCCACAGGGCGTCCACCTCTGCGGTGTCGACCACATCGACAGGGTGAGAGATGATCTTTGTTCCAGTGTCCAAGGTCTTGGCTTCTTCTTCAAGTTTGACTCGCGCAGCCTCAAGGACTTCGGCGCGACGTCCAACGATGATCATGGTCGATGCCGAGGCTTGGACGAAAGACCTTGCCATAGCATATCCAGCACCGGTGCCACCACCCGTGATCAAGACGGTCTTTCCAGCTTGGCTGAGCTCGGGTCGCGTGGGTGATACTGCGGCATATGGCGCTTCGTGAATCGTTTTGGTCACGTTCGACTTCCGGATCTCTGCTAGAATTTCGACGATAGACATTGGTGAGAAACAGTTCAACTCAGCCGAGGGGACTGGGGTTTTGGTAGTGAAGGAGATCGTGATAGTGGAGTGAGCAAGCTGGGCGATTGATTTAGTATATAGTGGTCAATCGCTCCAGATATATGCGTCTCGTAACATGATGGACTCACAACATACCTGCAAGATTCCTCCGCTCCAGCCCACTGTTATCAGCGAACTCTGCTCTTACGGACATTTTCATATTCCCTCATGCACCCTAACCCCCATGAGTAACTAAGGAGCAAACCAAAAGTGCACATCGAGATAGCACCCGCACTGCAGTTGCGGACGCTAACCGAAATGACTTAGTTCCCGCAGATCCAGTGGATTACCAACCCTAAATGACAACTTCCAGCCTCACTGTTTCATCCTACACAACACGTCAACAACAATGATCGAGAGATCCGAATCCAAAGCGTGCACCGACTGCGCAAAATCACGCCGCAAATGCGGAAAACAACGTCCGAGCTGTCTTCGCTGCCAAACCAAGCATCTCAACTGCCACTACCCAGGTCCGAAGCCAACATGCTTCATCCCACTTCATGAAGACGCCCCTCCGCCTCCTTCGAGTATCAACTTAATGCTCCCATTTCATTCCCCGCTTAACCTCTCCTTCCCCATCGTCGACACTGCTTCACCATCATCCTGGTTCGCCTCACCAACAACATGGACCATCGATCCAGCCCCACTCTCCCTGACCTCCAACGCCTCCCGCTTCTCGTCTTCCGACTTCACCCGCTGTCTGGACTGCATTTTCCGATGGCTGACTCAATGGATTGAGACGGGTCGTTGTCCATTTATACACCAGCAATTATACCTCATGTTTTTCCCACCAGCCATACAGGGGGCATACATGGCTCTGTCAACGTATCGGCACAAAACGCCAGCGAGTTCAGGGATTGTGTGTAGAATTATTGAAGATCGCGCTACGCAACTAGTCGCTGATGGTCTTTTGGAGCTTACTTCAAGCGCATCGGGCCTGGATAATCTTGCGCGCGTACAAGCACTGCTTGTGTATCAATGCATTGGTCTGTACGATGGAGATCTGCGCCTTCGGAGGCTAGCTGAACGACATATTCCTGTGCTTGAGGACTGGGCGAATTTGCTGATGCAGCAGACGAGTCAGATGCTATGTTTCAGCTCTACACCCGCGTTCTCAACGCCAGATTTTGTTGCTGACCCCAGCACTTCGACCCCAGGACCTGACACCGTTGCTTCATCGCAGCATCTCTGGTTCTCCTGGATCCTCGCCGAGTCAGTCCGGCGCTTGTGGCTCATCACCGCTGGTCTGCAAGGCTTGTACAAACTCTTCATGTGCCCGGGTCCCTCGACGCCCTGCATGGGCGGCACGCTGTTCACTTCACGACAGGGGTTCTGGGAAGCCTCGAGTGCGGGCATGTGGGAAAGGGAGTGTACAGAGAGATACGCGGGATTGGTGAGGTTGACAGAGACGGATAAATTGTTCAGCATGGTGCCGAAGGGGGAACTGAGTGAATTTGCGAGGTTAGTGTTGCAGTGTGCATTCGGGGAGGTGTGGTGTGAGATGGTGGGAGTGTAGAGTTGAAATGATAAGGTCAATGGTTGACATATGTACTGTGAAATCGTAGAAGTCCTTGGCCTCGCTCTTGTAAATGCTCAGACGGTACCAATCGCCGGATGCATATTTTGAACGCCTCCTTGAATGAAATGCAGATGAGCTACACGCTCAGCGCAGACTGAGCAGCCATCTCGTTCGGCGGCGGCAGCGGCACTTCGAGCTCTGGCTCAGGCACTTTGACTCGCTTGGCTTCTGGCTGATGATCCGGAACCTCCTTCCTCTTTTCCTTCTTCTCTTTCGGTGACGCATCCTGCTTGCTGGCCTCTCTCATTCTGGCCTTTTTGGAGGCTCGGGACTCCTGCGGCGGTATGCCAAGATGTTCATCCACTGACTTGGCTTGGTCGAGCAACCCATCAACATTTTCGAGTCCCAGCGCAACGATGACGTCCGCGTAGCACCTCGACTTATTCATCGCCTGATAGACCTTCTCCCTTCCGGGTATCATCTGGCCAAGCAGGTATTTTGTGTTGCCCCATCGGTTCTCGACGAGCAGCGCGAAGCGCATGTATTCGGCAACCACGGTCTTCCATTGTGATCGCCATTCATGTGGTCCGCCTTCTGCGTCAGGTCGGAAGCAACTGGGGTTCTTCTCCGCTTCGGTCGCGATCATAGCGCCGTCGACGTTGAATTCTTTCATTAACTGCAGCGCTTCGGCGCGAGACGTGACGTCGCCATTCATCACGCATGCAACGCCTGCCTCTCTGCAGATATCGCCTATCATCTTGAGCTGATGTCGTATGGCCCTCTCCCTGGGCCGCATGGGTGTTGTACGACAATGCACTGTGAGTCCTGTTATGCCCGTCCTCACCAATCGCTTTACCAGCGCCCCCGTCTCTTCTGGCGTGTCCAATATCCGAATCTTGACAGAGATGCCAATTTCGTATGGCTTGCCCACTTCCTCTACCAGGCTCGTGAGGATGTTGCACAGCAGATCCGGCGTCTTAAGCAGCGCCGCGCCCATGCCGCCCGCGGTCGAAAATGGCTTGGGACACCCCGAGTTGACATCGATTCCCGCCACATCCGCCGCTACCATCTTCGCTGCCTGCACCGCCAGCTCGGGGTTTGCAGTGCCCATCTGATATATGAGCTTTCCTTTCTCCAGCCCGGGATGTATGCGGTATAGCACGCTCTCGCGGTTTTCAGGGTCCAGAGTGGGGTTCTTCAGCTTGCTGGTGGGTAGGCGCGACCACTCGAGCGTCTGTGTATGCGGGTTCATGCGGCGCGTAGTGCCGATGATGGCGCGATCGATTGTCTCGGGTCCCCATACGAGGTCTGCGCCGTACTTGAGGGCGAGCAGACGGGAGGGCAGTTCGCCGGAGCGCACCATGGGGGCGAGAACCACTTTGCCGCGGTAGTCCACGCCATTCTTGGGTATGGGGACACGTGCTGGGGTTGTCGAGGCCATGGCTCGTGCTATCGGATGTCGAAGGGAGCGTAGCATAACATGCCGTGAAAGCAGTCGACGTGTGTAGGTGAGTGTGGGAAGTCAGGTCGCAGTGTCTCTCGAAATTCTGCAACGGTCCACTCAATGCCAAGACTCTGGGCGAGCTAGCGCTGTGGATCTCCCGCAGCCATATCTTCTCTTTCACCCGAGCACGAGGACGACTTCTTCTCCCACTCACCAACTTTGTGAAGATACACCTTGGTACTTACATCGCTGGGAGGGGTGGTGTTTTGAAGTAAAGTAAGAGACGCCATACTGTAGGATCATGACACACCGGACGACTTAGATCGTGTGCGCGGATAAAGTAATCGGCTTCCAAGCGTAGACCGTGTGCGAGACAGGGCATGAGCTTTTTGGTTACGGCTTGGTCTTGGTGCATAAATTCGAGGCCTGCTTTCCGAAAGTCTGGAAATGTGGAGTGGTCGAATCAACGCCCTTTCATGCCCTCGCCGAACTGCATTTGACATAACTCTTTCCGGATTGCTACGCCCGTTGATGGCCGTATCTGCGCAATCTTCTTCAATTCTGCATTGTGTTGGGGAGAGAATGGTGGGCGGGCCTTCACGTCACTGAATTGGTTGAGGAAGCGGGCGGCCTAGTCACGTAACTCATCTACAGCATCGCGCGATATGGCTTGGTCGACACTTCGTGAGAAAGCCATGATTATCTGATGCGACTACGAATTGAGCGGTAATGTCGTCAGCGCGAGAGTCAAAGTCACGCAGTGAGATCGTTGGGATGGGTCGGTCGATGTCCTTTGTTGCTGGCATGGCCATCTTATGATGGTCTAGTGTGATGAGGGCATTGCTGGCAAAGGCATACCACAGTACGGTGTGAGGCGATGGAACAATAATGCTAACGCAACTATCTGCAGCTGCCGATCTGGACGTCTGAACTGTGTAAGCTCGCGAAACCACATGAAAGCATCGATGGTCACTCAGTGTCGAATTGCTCTCGTCGCACGGCTCTAATTATTCTTACCTTACTGACAACCAGAGTACTGTAGGTCGGCCAAATACGCCCTCCCCACTCGAGCTGCAGCGTCTCCATCATATGACGTTTTAATAGTGGACCGGAGGGCACCAATGCCTTGCAAGGCTTCGAGCGAGATTCGGCCCGCGTTGTAGTCTAGTGGAGCATACATACGACATCTCCATGCACTCGGAAAGTGGAGACGCGTAAGCCCTTGAATCGCTAGCTCATAGACGTGCCGCCGGAGCCTAATGATGTCGCAATATACCTAACAAAAGTCCGTTGCCAAAGCTCAAAACAGTACGGCACTTGGAAGCCTCGAAAGCGCAAGTCTATTTATCTTTCGATGAAATGTTCGCGGCCAAGTTTCGGCGAACATTATTAGTGCCAAGCACATCCTGACTCGCCCTTGTTCCCCAAAAAAGTTACCAAAGGATTCTGGTTTCATGCTTGCGTGATGTGAGACCAGGTGTCGCGTTGCGGATCTCGGTCAATCAACTCCGAGTACGTGAGCGATATACGATCTCGATGACACAAGAATTGGCAACATGCTCATGGTTGACGTCTTAACGATGGGATGCCGGTTCTTCGCGGGTGTACGGTGTTCAAACAATTGTTGATGTCGCGCGGGATGTCTCGGCGATGTGCATGTGATTTTGTAGCTTGCTCGTGCAAGGCTAAAGGACATTGCATCCCGATCCTGCACACGTGTGAACTCGCGCAGGAACACATCTGCAGACCCATGTCATGGCCTGTTCCTCCGCAATGTGGCTCGTGCGCAGGCGTTGAAGCCGCAAGGATGCCGTTCCTGGTCAGCGTCTGTGTGCACTTAGGTTTTCACATGCCACAGTTTCCCGGGTGTTTCGGTTGAGCCTCGGGATCTTTCTAGCCCTGCCGCTCGTCGATATTGCGCCAGTACGCTAGCACGGCAACGTAGTACAAGGGGGTAACATGAACGGGTTGTTTTGTGGGCTGCCCACGCACAGGCCATAGAAGCGCACCGAAGATTCCTTACGCCAATAGAAATTTGTATATATTTTGTGAATACCTGATGACTATGCATAGTAGCGTTATCCTACCACTCTAATTGCGCAGAACTCTCTATATATAAATTATACTGTATTTATAACAGGTTCGATGAGCTTCCATGGCTTGAGCGTGGGTGGCCCACAAAACAACCCGTTCATGTTACCCCCTTGTAATGTGTGTTGTACGCACGCTTGGTGCAATGTGATACCAGCCACGATGGACTGTCCGCATTGTCGTGTGATGAGCTTAAGATGGTACACGATAGGGCAGCACTCCATCGTCATGTTGCGCAAACACCTGCAAACCCGAACCAGTCAGATCTATGCAGAGACATGCTGACGTGATGAAGACGATTCCAGTTGTGTCAAACGGGAGGAAGGATGAAAGTCGAAGCGAGGATGCAAATTATGACACGCCCACGTGCAATATCGTGATTGGTGCAATAGTGCAAGCCGGCCCGTTATTGTTCTGGATTCTAGATCTCCAGCATTTAGTCAGACCTGAGCAATTTACTTCAACGTATGTGGCGCTGCTGCATGCGTATCACCATAACCCCTGGTGGTGTGGAGGTGGGGAGGCGAACGTCTCGCTTGGGATTATTGAAGTACAATAGATTAAGTGGGCGACAAACGTGCGCGCATGTAGTGTGCGCCGTCCAAGGCATGTGCCTTGATTCTAGCTCGACAAAGCTGTCCAATAAGAGCAGCGCAAAGCAGGTCATGCATGCCGGAAACTTTTTGGAACTGGCATAAGACATTAGTGGCACGTTGTCGGATGTGTTGAAGCCATGTGCAAGCCCCCCGTCATAACCGTTGGACTGCGTGAGGTTGACTGCATCAGGTATCGCGCCCGCAGGTGACCGCCGGCCAGATCATCGAATGAAATCGCCGGAGAATGACTGCTGTTTGTCAGGAAGATCGACTGTGTCGGAGACACCCGCTGACTTGTAGATCATATCGGACGGAAGACTATTCGAACAAGGCAGGTCAATCATCAACAGAACTGGTGAATCATGGATGGTCGAGATAGCAGATCGAGTAGCATTACAGTAGCATAGCACCATGCCAGATGGTATCGCTTGAGGTCCGTGACCGACATTCCGTCATTACTGCCCGATGAAAAGGCAGGATAATAGTACACTGGCGCTAGGGCCTGGCCGCAAATAGCGCTTGCTTCGATGAATCGTATGTGGAATGATGCTCGAAGCGATTTTCCGCCTACGACCTGAAACAATGAGCGCTTGAGCTGCAGATAATGCTGCTCGTGGCTTCTCGTGACTTCCTCTCAGCCACTCGATTCGAAATCGGGATACTCCCATGTACTTGATGGCGTTTTGACAGAGGCCAAGAATACTGCAGTTCAAAATCCCTCTTCAGGCCGGGCTGGATGTCTACTGGGTTGTTTTCATGTGTCCATGAGGACTTGGAGTGCGACCAGTGTCAAACGGGGTATCATCGGGCCCGTTTGTACATCTGTTGATCCGCCATGGAAGAGTTGCCGTGGTCCCATCTACGCTTCAAGCCGTCGGAAAAGGTGGTCGCAACTACCTCTTGCCACATGGTAGGAGTGACATAGGAAGGGTTTGTGCTTGGATAACCTGATGTAGCAGGTAGATGGCCAGGAGTGCCTTGCATCGTATTAGACTGAGGGGATGCGCTTGGCAGGTGGTAGTTTGGTGGGACAGTATCCTGGGGTGCCCGCATATCGAAATTGTTGCCTGGAGGTCCTGGTCTTAGCGGCGGAGATGATTGAGAGGAGGCGCTGGGGGGAGGCGTACCAAAGGCAACATTCCATTGACTACATTCTGTTAGCGAAGGAAGGTTGAACAAGTTGGCCTTCGACTTACTCGAAAATTCGCTGCGGGTTCCATTGTGCGGGCTCCTGCATTTGCATACCAGCCGCTGACTGAGGTGCTCGTTGACCAGATGCCATCATAACCAGAGACTGAGCTACGGGAGAGTCAGCCTTCGCAACGTGGTCGGTAGCCGAGATTGGTGGAGTGATGGGGTGTGCATGGTAGTTGACCTGACCTGGCTGTTCCAAGGGCGACGTTTGGCTCGGATGGCGAGACCGGTACGATCCATGGTTGCTCATAGGACTGGATTGGGGAGCGACTTGGGGGCTTCCGAATGGAAAGGTTGGCTTCATCTCGAAAGGCTTCGAGATATCTGCCGAGAATGCCTGACGCAGGCTGTTCACTTGTTGCTGCATCTCAGGCATGGGAAAGGATGGAGCGCATGTTTCGAGGATGCGCATGTGTCGCACGAAAAACTCCCTAGCATCGCCATGAATATCCGGGTCGGGGCAGGTGATTGCGACCTGAACTATCAGTCTAGTCCTGGAGGAAATGCCGCTATTGACTTACTAAGTGTAGCATAGTGCAGGTGAGCACAGCATAGATGTGGAAACTGATTCCTCTCAGCATGCACAGTAGGCCCGGCATGCCGTATGTCTTGAGTATAGCTTCCTGAATCTTGCACAGGGTTTTGGCTGCAGAGTAACAAGTAATCATGTGTTGCTTCCAGATACCATCGTAATTATCGGATACTGCGTGCAGCTGCGGGCGGAAGTGCATGACAATAGACAAAAAGTGGTAACAGTGGGTGTTGGCGATCATGTGCGAAGGTATCCAAGGTGCCGAACCATCTTGCGGGTAGACAATCTGCATATCCTCGGGGACCTCCCGTAGCCACAACGAGAAGTCTGCATTGTGGCCGACAAATGCAGGGTCCAACGCCCAATCGTTCGTCTTCTTTCTCAGCTTGCCATACAGGAGAGCGGACTGGTAGACATTCTTGCAGACACGAGTCAGTTGAATGAATTGTCGTGCAATCTGAAACTCGGTAGCATCTTGTCCAGGGACTGGCCTAGGCATTTCATGATCGACCGTGTCGGGCTCGACCCCGAAGTCATACCGTCCTATTCAAAGTCTTAGATGTACCACGCAAAGTATTGGAGAAACGGCTCACCTTGGGGTCCGCCAATCATGGCCTCGAAGATCAAGCACATCTGCCATACTCTTGTTTTCGCGATGCAATCATGGGCTGTTGATCCGCACGACTTGCCCATCTGATGCGTGTCGTAATGCTCATGAAGTTCCAGGTCTTTGGCCATTGCCACGAGGCTGACTGTGGCCATCCACGAGCGCCAGAAGTATCCTCGTTTTGGAGACGCCTCGCGCGCCTTCAGGAGAAGGACCATCGCCTGCATGGTGCTGAGCCGTGAAACGTCCTTGAAGCTCTCCTCGTGTTCTGTTTAGATTTAGCACACTGTCACTTCCCTTCACGACGAGCAACTAACTGGTTGCGAGTGCCAGCCACTTGTTGCCTTCTTCCCTATCTCCCAGCATGAGCGTCGAGCAGGCGAAGATAGCCTCGAGCATGAGCGGCGAAATGGAGTCGCGGGCGCTTTGCCATTGCTGGTAAAAGTAGGCTTTGTTGATGACTGGACAGTACGGGTGGACGTTTGCAAAGAAGTAATCAAAGTACTGCAGAGCTTGCTGGTCCGAGGGCATCATCTCAGGTGGCACTCGCACGGTGTGGTCCAGGCTGACCGACGGTGGCAGCTGCACTTCGTACTCTTCCTGGGCCGGTGTTTCTGCCAACGCCTTCTTCATGTTAGTGATGTATGGGGCTGTGGCTGTTAGCGCGAGTCCCCTCTCCAAGGTAGGGCTTCGTGCTCACCGATTGCTGTGTGGTCAATCTTCAGCTCGCCGAGCGCGTCGGTGATGCTCGACACCGAGTCGGTGCGCCACGCGGGCTCAGATTCTGGCGGGGTCATGGTCATGGCCGGCGGCGGTGCTGAGGTCTGCGAGTACGCCTGTGGCGTGGAGTAGCTCATGTTCTGCGGCACGACCTGGGACTGCGACATGGCCTGGTAGTGCATCGGGTCCTGGGGCGAATGGTCGTCGTATGGTGAAGACTGGTACATGGCGGGAACGGAGGTCGGCATGGACGGCGCCATCTGGTGGTGCATTCCGTGCGTCATGGACGGATGCCGTTGGTAGTCGTGTTGGGAAGGCGCGTCCGGTGAGCCATACTCCAGCGGCTTGGGTTCGAGCTCGAAGGTCTGCGAGCCATTGAAGTCCTTGTCATAGCTGACTGTCGGCGGCACACAGTTGAGCTTCAGGCGGATGCAGGCGGCGCAAGGCCACGCATTCGTGGTTGCGGCGTCACATTTGATCTTGCGTCGGCGACAGCCCTCGCATGCTCTCATTACTGCCCAACGTTAGTACTCACGGGGGCCACTCGGCAACATCAACACCATGCACAGCACGGAACATCGCACCTTTCAGACGCTTGTGTCTGTTGTGTTCGTCAACGAAAACATAGTCTAAATCGAGTCGTCAGTCGCGAGCCCTACGGGAACACAGTGCAAGGCCGACTCACTCCGCTGGTTCTCACGCGGCGCCAGTGTGGGCGGCGCGAATGTGAAGCTCTGCATCTGCGCCGTCTGGGGCAACAACGGCCGTCCGGTGGTCTCGGTGGGCATTGCAGAACTCGGTTCGAGGAGCATTCACGGAGAGTCAGCTCGAAGCTGGGCGCCGTCGCGATTCGCGGCGGGGTTGTCGGCTGCCCGCTAGGATAGTGAGGTTGTGTGCGGTCGTCGGCGGGCAACCAATGGCAGCAGTGCGCCGCAGCGGTCCAGAATGCGGAGGCCGCAGACGGGCGGAAGAACGTCGAGAAAAGTCGACAGTGCAACTGAGGCGTGGAGAGGCCGCGGAAAGTGCTAATGTACAGGTCTACAGCGGGAGGAAATCTCCGCAGTGCCGGATGACGATGGGTTATACGGCAGATCAGGGCGCATAGGGATGGTAGGTGGAGCAGACGTTTGGCATACCGGGGGTCCAAGGCACAGAAGTAGAGAGCGGGCTCGCAACGTGGCTCACGCGTGCACCAGTGGCGTCGCGGTGTGATTCTCCTGAGGGTCTTGGGACGTCGTAGTCCTGGGCCGTCCGTATGTATGAAGGGGTCGGGGTGCGAGGGGTAGACGAGACGACCAGACTTGCAGGAAGCGGAGCCAGGAGCCGCACCGCACAAATATCCAGCTAGCTCGACGTAAAGAACTCAAGCGCGTGAGCGCCCGCCTTCGAGATGCAGCGGGCGATGGGAACTACCGTGCTGTGGGGGTGCCTGGCTGGGCCGCAGGGGTTGTCGCCGTCTTTCTGCTCGGGAAACTTGAATCGTGTGCGGTTGTGGATGCGCGATTGCTACCGTCCGCGATCTGCTGGACGGTGCTGCTATTATAAAGCGGCGGGGGCGAGTCTGACAGCTGAGATCTTGTCGTACCGAACGCCGCTCTCACTCAGCACGTCCAACGCAAATCTCTTCAGCAGCCGTCTCCATCACACGCGCGTCTCCAAGAGGGAGTCGGCGGCGGGTGCGCTGGTTGGAGCGTCAGAATGAACCTCATAGCCACAGCGGCCGCCTGTTAGACGTCTCAGAGCAGCGCATGTAGGGGCCGGGCTCTGATAGGGCTGGATGTCGTCAAAGAAGCCAGGAAAGCCCTGTACGTGCGTCTTGCTGGCCTGTAGCACTGCAATCGTTCCTTGGACCTTGATGCCGTCCTTGCGCGAAATAGGCAATCTGACTTTCTGGACACGCACTGGACAGTCCCCATGAGAGAAAGTCACGCATGGTGGGGCCTGTTTCTAGAAATTCCAACGTTGCATCTCAAGCTAGCCTTGATTACTACTTGCTATGCTGTACCTGGTGTATAGCAGACCCGGAGAATTGTAGTGACAGGCGTCCAAAGGGGCAGAAGCATTCTGGAAAACCCCATGTCCCCATCGCTAGGAGCCTCGGGGCGCCCTGTCGTTGCATACTCGCGAGACTGACGACGCTGTCCACGGGTTGTATCTTGGTCTCACAAGTAGAACATCAGCCGTCTCTCCATGCTTACCGGGCAACAAGCATTCGCCGGTTGGGCATGAAGCTGCAGCTGCCCGCGCTGTGCCGTGGCAGCACGCTCACCGAACGAACCGGTCTGCTAGTCTGCTCCTCGGCCCATTGAATCGTACGTTAGCGCGGAACCATGAAAGCAGGGCTCTAACGACAGGCGCATCACCAAGCTACGGAGCTTGCATGAAACGAATTTTTGCAACATGACCACTTTCCGCTAGACGATGAGATTGTCATGAGCGTCGTCGTGGTGGCACGCACGGACGGTCCGCATTGCATTGCATGAACAGAACACGAGTGTCGATAATTGCTCCAAAGCACCGGATCACAACTCAAGGCTGCAGCTGTTTGTCGATTCCCGATATCCTGGGTCGTGTTCCATTCGCTGCCGGCTGATCGTACAGCGCAACCTGCCAATAAGGGTGGGTCAGAATGACTGCATGCGAACGCTACCGCTGTGTGGTCCAGCAGAATCATCGATAGGAACGAGGCTGGGTATGGGCAGCGGGTCAAGACACACATCTACTCGTCGAGATTGCCAACAAAATGGTATGCCGTCTGCCGTCCCCTTCAAGCGTCGCTGCGTGAAGCCGTGTCTGGAGTGCGAAAGCGATATCTTGTCGGCTGCTCCCGCAACAACAATGACGAAATGGTTGCAATTTGGGCAAATGATGGCCAACCACAGGCCTGGTGCAGATTTCCGTATCCCTGGCCAGGGGTTTTCAATAATCCATCGGCGAGGCCGTGTTCCTGAGCGCGCGCAGGGGAGCTGGTCGCGATGATCAGCGTTGATGATGCCAGCAGCCAGCCTTCGCGTTGTCTTGCCCCAGCCCTGCTGGAAGCCAGAGGATCACGGATGTCCGTAGAAGACGCGGGTGGGCTTCGATGCATCTCCAGTAGCGCCATCACCTGTCAGCCGTGGTGCTATCTTGGCAACGCCCATGGAAGTGTCCCCGTCCCCTGCGAGCTACTGTAAGTCGTGCATGCATTCCGTCGCAGACATGGTGACGGCAACATTTGCTCAAAGTTCAAACCGCGCGCCAGCCGCAGACGGCGACGTAGCGGACACTGTGGGCGTCTGACGAGATTGCGCAACGGCGCCAGGGTGCTGCTGTTGTTCAAGACGCTGCACTTGGCGACGGCCGCGAGGCAGGAGCGAACCCCACAGAGCGACACTCCCTGTCTCACCAACGGAGCGGGTAATCTGTCGGGCGATTATTAGAGAAGCGATTGCTAAGGGCAACCTATCCGGCTGCCGGCGGGCAGAGGGCGCGCTACGAAGGAGCTCGTATTTTCTGAGTTTTAGGTCTACGAACATGG
>TARA_R110002003_G_scaffold28_8_pt1 | contig 18299 bp, 16 predicted proteins | sample TARA_R110002003 | Tara Oceans TARA_R110002003 (sample SAMEA4396441) | marine metagenome | biome: Westerlies Biome; feature: [SRF] surface water layer (ENVO:00010504); material: water (ENVO:00002006), including particulate matter (ENVO:01000060) such as... | depth 5 m
GAGAACTAGGTGCAGGGCTGTCACCAAAATCATACAGGTACTTGCATGTTTCGCACGAAACAGGAGTAATTTACTGATCAACGTTGCAGTCCATTCTTGGAGGCCTTGTTTCGCTTACCAAATGAGCTTCACCTCCACATCTTGCGTGAATTATGCGTCGCAGACATCCTGTCGCTGCGAAGGACATCGCGTACGTTGAACGAGTTGATCACAGGCAATGCTCCTGCACTCGTTCGACACTGGCTGAGATGTCGCCTTGGGGACCTACACTTGCGCCTTTATCCAGTACCGACTGCAGCAGATTTCCCATTCCTGCTTGCAATGCGGCGGCGACACATAGCCTCTATTAGGCTTACTCGACATTTGGCTGATCTCTTGGTCGGAGACCCTTTGGAAAGCCCGTGCCACCGACAAAGACAGATGTGGACGTCCGCTTACGAAAGAATGATGCCGTTGGTGTTTGGTGTCGGTTTCTTCCTAGATGAGCATCGACGGCTGCTTTTGGAGAGGGACCTTGGTCGAATTCGACCACGCTCACATATCGGCTACAACATTTGTACCACAAGCGGTATCACGCAGGAAGAGACGACAATTATGAAGAAGCTGGACCCTCCTTTGCGGCTACAGTACTTCTACATGTACTGCTTCATTGTCCAAGTCCTTATGCGGAAGCTGCGGCCTTCAAGTTGTACCGGGCCCGTCGAAAGGCTTTTGCGAGGATGGTTGAGCCAGCCGGCTTGCCATGAAGACATTGCCTTCTTCCTCGTTCTTGGTGGGATTGGTCAAGTGGCCAAATTGCTTGCTCGGCCCACGTATAGCGAACGACGTCGCTACCTACACGCTTTCAGGTCTCACATGTCACCACATACGAGCAAGTGCTGGAGACGGCACTGGAGAGACGTTGGTGTGGTGTCGCCAGCGCTGCTCGATGATCTTCCATGTACAAAGATAGGAATCACGCAACTCGACCAGATTTGGCGGCCTCTCATAGCACAGATGATGCGTCCTGGAAGCCGAGATTTTACTGAAGAGCAGAGGCGACGATATGAAGAACTGGTGGTATCGAACAAGTTTGTCAACGAAATTATGGGTTACGATATTTTGCAAGGTCGGCCGGCGGACGGAGGCGACTCGGACACTGAGCATGATACTTGAGCGAATTCAGCCAGGACTCGTCAACATTCATGAGGAGTTTGCTTTGCAGCCGCGTATCAATTTCGGATGCTGCCTCTTCTCCACTTCAAACCTGCGCATTTTTGCTGCTGTTAGGGTTTGTCCCTGCCTTCGTGACTAGATGGCCGTGCTCCCGCTGCGACTATTGCGGTGCGTTACGTACTCGGTCCCGTAGCATCACGCACTAGGTTGTTAGTAATGTCTAGTCGCGTGTCCACCGGCACCCAACGACGCCTGTTGTTCACCACGCTGTCTGCTGTGCATACGACCTGTTTCCAGAATTTGCGCTGGCCTTAACAGGCATATGTTAGAAACTTGCAAGGGAATCCGCACATGTGCACTCGAGCCTCGGGCTTAGTGCATCTTTTTCCAAAGACAGCGGTCTCAACCCTGAGGCCGAGTGTCTCCACTGGCGCGTCTTTTGATTACTGGCATCGGGTTACCCGGATTTTCCGCATTCTTCCGGAGTGCTGGTAGCAGCAATCACAAGCCAAATGTCGACAATAACAGATTCCTGGGGAGGCCAGGGACCCTGCAGACGTTGCCGTCGACGGAGGGGTGGCACTTCTTTGATTGTGGTGCTCGTGCACTGCTTCTGGAAGAGGTGGAGCATTTTTGGTGGACCAGGCCATGTGGGACGCGCGACGACCAGTGGATTACTCGGCGGAGCTTACCACCGGCGGGCCTAACGGTGGCCCATGATTCGAGGCTGGAGAAAGTGCACATGGGATCCATCGCTCCGCAGAGGAGGATGGCCGCTTGCGAGGCCCGCAGACGCACGAGAAAAGATTTTGAGGTCAGCGTGGCAGATGTGTTCAGCCGAAATGCAATGCACACGGAGCGTTCGACTCGGTCGCTGGGCCGGGATTGTTCCGCAAACAGGGAGAATGACGTCCGCAATCTGTAGATCTGTACAATCCAGGGGAAGCGTGTAGCACCAGTCGAATGTCGATCGGGACTGTCCATGGTGGAGAAGAACAAGCACAGCCAGCGTTCGATGGATGCAAGCGCGCTGCGTCATTGGCTGCGTGTGGGGTAAGGCGAGATGCAACTCAGGCGAGGCGGCTCTGATCGTGTGCGTTGCGAGCTTGCCTCGGAAGCCGCACCGGGGGCCATGCCAACCGACAGACTCACGTTCTCGTGGTGTTTTGGGCGGATGCGGGCAGCCAGGCCGCATGCTGTACTTCCATACGCCTATCCTGCCACGGCGCACATGTCAAAGACTCAAAGTGTAAGGCATGCGGTGCAACCGGCTGCGACGAGCCAATGGGCCCGCGGGTGATTGTGGCGGTCAACGCAGCAGCCGTGCGATCCCTGCGATGCCTGCTAGCGCGGGTCTGCCATCATCTCGACGCCCCCGTACACACTAACGTGGAGTGCACCAGCGACGACACGGGCAGCTAAATCCCGCCGGGCCCTCGGCGTCCTGGGACGTCTAACGTCGTCGGTTTCTCAGTTATCAGTCCTCGTTGCGCGGTGCAGCAGAGAACTTCGCCGCACGTCTAGCGCAGCGCCGCCAACCAGAGACACGATATATCTAGGTAATCCTTTGAGCCCTCATCACTCGCCCTACACCACCACACCACACCACACCACACCACACGTGCGCCCACACCCCTCACCCCTCGGGGACTGTCCGCCGTCAGCTGAGCCGCGACCCGACCCACCCTCGCACCCGCGCAGCACCATGAGGCCGTAGCGATCAGATCGAAGAGGAAAATGGACTTTACGGTAGGTACCCGCGCGCCTAGCTGCCGCCGCAACCACCACCAGGCATGGCTGACCCGCGCGCCCGCAGATCTCGCTCGCTCACTTCTGCGAGGTCCACGGTCCGACGTCCATCATCTGCACCCAGGCCTCGACCTCGCCGTGCGGCTCCTGCAACCCGTGCGTGACGCCGCCACCCGAAGACACCCTGTCCGCCTACGCCCACAAGGGCCTCTACGACCAGCCCACGTCGCTGAAGCTGGGCACGCGACTGCCCCAGCTCACCTCGCCCTTCGAGTCGCCGCCCACGAGCCCGCGCTCCCCCACGCACAACCCCTACTTCCCCAGCTTTCCCTCGTCCGACAGCAGCTACGGCAGCCGGCGGCCGAGCACCACGCTCGACTCGGACCCAGATGTCTGCGACAACTGCCAGATGACGGTGCCCAAGAAGTACAGCGAGAAGCTGCCCAACGGCGCGCCCGGCAGCCCTTGCAAGGACGGGCGCGGGAGAAACGGCAGTCCCGTGCTTCGGAGCTCGCAGAACTACCCAGTGCGCCGCCCGCGGTCTCGCGACGATGCCAGCAGCACCGACTCGTCCGACATGTCCGACACGGAGCAGTCCAAGTCGTACGAGAGCGCCGACTCCATCCCGCCCTCGCCCATGATTGTGTCGCGGGGCTTGCACACACATACCCTCAACTACATCTCCACGAGCCAGCCGCAGTCCCCCCAGACCTACTCGCTGCTGCGCCGCACATGCATACGCACATTGTCTACCGAAGTGCTGCCCTTGAGTAAGCCTTCAGGGCCCATCATGTTCGGAGATTCCGTTGCCGGCTACACCATTGCCTACGTCTTCCGGCTGCAGGATCCCCGCTCCCGCGGAGCCAAGCGCACGTATGCCCTCATTGCAATGGCTGGGCGCGACTGCCGGCGGGCTACAAAAGCCATGGTCAAGATCACCGAAGTGTTCCAAGGCATCGCCAACCGAATTGTTGCGCTGGCTGAACGGGTCCTCGAACGTGAGAGCGCGGCTTCACAGCAGAGCCTGTCCCGCCCGACTACTGCCATTCCCAGCACTCCTCCTCTTGGAACCTCGGCGTCCTCGATGCCCCCTCAGTTCACATCCCCGCGACAGGACCGATACTTCTCTTCCGTAGCCAGCTCACCCACACGCAACATAACTCCAGTATCGTCGTTCCTGTCAGCCAAGAAGGTCGATCCCGATGGCTTTCCCCGCGTCTCCCGCGATGTGATGAAGGCAAAGAGCCTGATCGAAATCGTCGGTCAAGAAAGCTTCTTCGTCGAACTACACACCGTTTTCTGTGGTCTGCTGCATTTACTCATCAAGCAGTACGGCTAAGCGCTCCATACGCTGTCGTATTCTTATCCGTTTCCTTTTCTCATTGTCCTCCGATGCTTTCCATTGTTGTTGACCCTTGAATGCGTTTCAGCGCTTCTCTTCTCTTGCACGCCTTGCGTCCAAGCACGGTGTTAGGGTGGTGTTCTTTTTTTATGTTCATCTTGGGCAGCTTATCGGGAAACGGCCGTTACTTGTGTCTGGCCTCGCTCCATCGAGGCTAGCTTGATACCCATTTCGAGATACCCTTGTATTATCTCCTTGTTGGACCTGGAAGTATACATAGATCGGCGGGCTTGTGAATGCTTTTGAAAGTCTTGTTGACGATTGGGACGTGAAGATTTGTTACGATGTAGACGACTGTCAACACACCGAAATAACTTCGATGGCATGACGAGTGCAAAGAATGAGGGGACTACCTCTATCTTGTTCGTACGGAAACTCAAATACAGTACTTTTCAGTCGGCATGTTCTCTGACGTGATGCGCTGCTCGATGAGGGCTTCGACGTACTGTGCAATACCATCAGAGAGCCATCACCAAGTTGAGCATTACAGTAGGTAGAGGATAAGCGTCACGGCTCGCTGCGTTACCCAGGGTAAGGTACCGGATCTCCACAAACAAGAATGCTGAAAGGTCTGACTTCTGTAACAACCCCACGTTGCCTTATGTCAGTATAGCCACGCGTCTGATATCTCAAAGTCAAGTGGGGCATGTCTCAATAAGGCCTGGTGTTTGATGTGGCGGTTGGGGCGTCCAAGCGATGAACCCTGCAAGACAGTGGCTACGTAGGATGATGGCATGTCAGATAAGGCATGTTTTCTTGTATGGGCGACTATATAAGTCATCTGCCAATCTTCCATAGCATATTAGATACTACTCAGTCGGCATTTAACACAAATTCCATCACACATCACCGCTGCGATGAACAGCATTCCTGGCAACGCATCACAAAACCCATCTTCCTCGGGCAACAAAGACTATGTTGACAAGGGCCTCGAGGGTGCCGAGAAGAAGTTTGGTGGCTCCATGGGACAGGATTCTGAGAAGAACCGAGGCGTGAACGAAAAGATCGTCAGTTAAACTTACTGTAACTCTTATGAGCTGTGTTGCTGACCATGAAACAGACCGATGGTGCCCGGGGTATGTTTGAGAAGGCTACCGGGAAGGACGTGCCGGACAAGGTCTCCAATTAGAGCAGTCAGGCGATGCTGCTGAGCGCGACTATCGTCATGATCTCCGCGGTCGTGTATAAGCCAAACTGATGCGAATGGATAATAGCATACACTTCAGACTGTCGTCACTCCTTCACCATGGGTACATCGTTCGTGTCTATTTTCCATGACTTGTGGCACGCCGCCAGCCATGTACTGTGTAGTGTCTAGTTGATGTTGAAGTCCTCGGAACGGTCGTTCCGCATCATCACAGGTTAGCAAATGACGTCATACCCATCCACGAACAACGTTGCACAAGCACACAAGCAGCCAAGTAACAAGCGCCCGCGAGCCAAGTTTTGTTGCAGCTTGCCCATCCCAGCTTTACGCGAGGCAGGGCTAAATATGACTGACGCAGCAAAATGCTCACCAACAGTGACACCTCGAGCATTGACAGTGTTCGTGGTATGAAAGAATAGAAGCTGCGAATCGCTCAAAACAAAGACTGCCTACATGCGCCAAATCGCAACCCAGCTATTACCAAGACTTAACTTTTCGAGTACTCGTCATATATCTAAGCCAGACTTGCCACCGAAGTTCGCGCGACACCACACGCTGACGCTGGACCCGGAGCCGTGACCCTCGCCCGAGCAGCATCACGCAACCTCGTCCTGGTAGGCGGTCTATAATGGGATCAGGCATCCACGATGCATATACCCACTCCTCATCTTGGCAGTAAACGAGAGAAGCGCAAGGCTTCCGTTGAACACACAGAAGTGCCAGTACCCAAGAAGACTACAAAGTCGACGAAGGATCCAAAGCCAAAGAAGCCACCGAAGCCAAAGAAGCTGAAAGCACAACCGCAACCACCAGAACTGTCACACTCCCAGCTACCGTCTCGTTCAACCTCACCGAATCACAACATGTCCTCACCAACCACGCTCCAGAAATCGTACGCTAACTACATACCCTTGAACTTGTATTCACGTGGCAATACTAATAGCTTCACAGGTCAACAGCCGAATCTGCCACACAGCCGCCAACCGAAGGCCCACGACGCAGCTCTCGCATCAAGAACTCCATGCAAGGCGTTTCCAACACATGGAACAAATGTAGACCCTATATCGAGCGCATCAACGGCACCATCATGCCACTGGAACATCAGGGCACCAAAGCGTACTATGTGAGAGATGGAGTGAAGATGTGAGGACATCGATGAGAATAGGTGGTTAAGCAACCAGCACGAAGCCAAGCAATTTGCTACAAGGGGCAAGGGGACAGAGTCACAATTGAGAATGACCAGAACTGAAGAGTGAGATATTGCATAGCGAGTAGAGTATGAGAGTCCTTACCCAGCCAACGAAAATGTTTGTGCACATGTCATGTCGAAGGCATATTGAGCTTGCTTGCATGATGTTCTCAATGACCCAACAGCGGCTATACCCAATGAAGCCCAAGGATTCTGGGGCTCGGAACAGCATGTCTTGGTACTTCAGTATCAGACTTACGACAGCCAAGCATCCTCATCCAGACAGCTCAATCCTACGCCTTAACAAAGCCCTTGCCTCATTTTCCGTCAACAGTTCTAGACTCAATTCATCCAGCACAATCCTGGCAGCCTGGTTGTCGGCAAAGAGCCTCTTCTCCACCTCCCAGAGGCCGAGATCCACCTCTCCGGAGCTTGCGCCACCGGTAGTATCTTTTTGAGATGGAGCCGCTGAACCATCTTCTGCACCCCAAGCGTCCCAGTCCTCACTACCACCGCCTTCAGCTTCTGCTGTTGCCAGCGTCCTTGCAGCCTGGTCTTTGCCACCTTTGACAGGCAGCCCAACGAGCTGCGCGCCCTCAAGACATTTCCTCAGCCCTGCCTCGGCAACGCCAGGACCCACCTGCTTGTCGACAACGCGACAGATGGCGGCGAGATCGGCACGCAGCTGAGCCGCGCCCGCTGTTGAAAAACGGCATCGGGTAAGGACATTGTCCCAAAGCGTGCTGGAAATTGTGGCGAGTACCGCTCTGGTTATGCGGCGCAGCGGTGCCGATGCAAGAGCGCGGGACAAGAAGCCCAGGGTGCTGCTCAGATGTGTGAGAAGTGGGTCGATCTCTGCAGTAGGCGAGAGATTGGCGGACGCCAAGGTTGTGGAGCCGCTGAGAGTAGCCCAGGGATTGCTACAAAGAAAAAAGTAAGCATGGATGTCCAACGCTGACATTGCCTATTTGGGCCACATACATTTGTCGATAGGGCCTCAACGCCTCCCGGACATTGCTGTTCAACGTGTCCACGATGATCTTCTCGCTGCGGTCGCGGAGGCGCGCGTACCACAGGGCAGTTTCGTCAAAGAGGGCACCCGTATCGTCATCGCCTCCAACAGTCTTGGAAGTGCGTTCGGCGACATCAGCAACAGTCTTGCCACCAATGCTGTTCTCTTGGCGAGCACGATCTTGCAGCCCCTCCCAGATGTCCAAGAAGAACTGCAGCGGTTAGCCGATGTCACACGCGATCTGCCGCTATGGCATGCAGTGATAGCCTACCACGTCGTCGCTCCAGTCCCGCATTGCCTTTTCGAGATAGTCTGCGCTACCATACGTTTTGCAGAGGCGCTCTAGTCCTTCCACGCCAAGGAGCCTCTCCTGTTCCTCTTTGGTCACGCTACCCATCGCACGACCCAGCGCTGTGGTCATGGTGAGATACGCTTCTAGATTGCTTAGCAACTTCTCGTGATATTTATCGAATATCGCAATCTGAATGTCGATCAGGAAGGTCAGCTTCTGGCTGAAGGAGGACAGGGGCCTGTAACGATCTGGGACACTGATCAGCAATTTGAGGTCGGCTTTCCTGTAGCCGAGCGTACCTGTTATGGTTTCAAGCAGGTCATTGACGCGAATCGCTCCCTTGGTTGGCTTAGTCGCTTTTGGATCAACGCTCTCGTAGTCTAGATCACCGAAGTCAATGGCCTCCACGATGCTCTGGTAGCGCGCCAATGCGACTGTTTGCACATTAGTTTCCGCGAAGCCAGCACAATCGGGTGATAAGACCACGTACAGTCTTTTTCAACCTGCAGCCAACGTCCGAACCAATCGCCCTGGACTAGGAACTCCCACGACAGCCCTTTCCATCCATCCACTCCGTAGCCTCCGTCGTAGCCCCAAGTCTCCCTAATAGTGCTGTCGAAGCTCATGACTTCATGCATAAGGTGGCTAAGGAGCTGCGGCTGTCCGGCGACCTTTGGCAGCAGAGCACCAATCTTTGCTCGCAGCATCGGGAGCAGCGCGGTGATGAAGGCCGACATGGCGTCAATGTAGACGGGGTTAAGCGCTAGATGCGTTCCACGGAAGTGCTTGAGGAGCACAGGTTGCACATGGTCGCCGACAAATCCGCTGTAGTCGTTCAAAAGCGTGGTAATGTGGGCGAGGAAGTACTCGGGCCTATCAATGCGGTTCGTGGGCTTGTCCCCCTGGAAGTGGTAGCGGAAGCGCATCTCCAACGGTTGCACGAGCACGTCGAGCGGGAAAAGCACTGGCGGAAGCTTGACCTTGTCGCCCGGGCCGGCGGCATACTTGACGCCGTCCAGCTCGGGCATCTGCAGGTCGAGCAGCTTGACCACTGCCGTCTCCCATTCCTCCTGCAGCGGGGCGGGGATGTTTGCTTTCGGGGAGGGCCAGTGGATCTTCTTCAGCACGCGGTCGAGGTCGGCCGAGAAGGCATCGAGGATCTTAGTGCGCAGGGCCTGGGTAATGGTGTTGACGTGGTGGAGGAGCTGCGGCGCGGCGCCCTCGGCAGCGTCGTGCAGGCTGGCCAGGCGGGTGTGGAGGGAGCGCAGCTGCTTGTACGGCTCGAGGGCGGCTTCGCTGGACGTGTGGAGCTGCGCGTGGGCGTGTTTGCTGCTCTGGGTCAGCCGACGGCCGCAACGGGGGCACGAGGCAGGTGGTACCTGAGGACGTCGACCTCGCTCAGCAGCGCCATGTAGCCGCCCGCGACGAGGAGGCGGTGCAGCGTGTCCAGCGACGCCTCGAAGCGCGGGACGGCCTCGTCGGACGTGTCGCTGGCGGTGATGACGAGCAGCCGCTGGTCGATGTCGGCCTGCTGGCGGCGGAACGTGTGCGCCTTCTGCTGGAGCTGCGCATGGTGGGCGTGGGCGGCGTGCTTCGCGTCGTGGAGGCCGCGCTGGGCGGCGTCGACCTGCTGCTTGAGCAGGACCTGCTGCTCGGTAACGCGCGCCAGCAGGGCATCGAGGTTCGCCGTGTCCAGGTCGGCGGCCGTCTGCAGCTTGTCGTCGAGGTAGTCGGCCACGCGGTCGGCGTCGTCCATGGTCGGCTCCATGGCACTACAGTACAATACAGCGGGGGAACAGTGTCTGTTTCGTATGGACGGAGGTGCACCTAGGCGAGCTGCTAGTGCGCGGCGGGCGGCCATGCGCTCATGCGATCGATCGAGGCTCCCCGATCTGCGGTAACGGGCAAGGGCCACCGGCGAAGCGAGAGGCAAGGCCTTGCCGCAAGAATCGAACCATGCCATGCCATGCTGTCCGTGTGAAAACCGTCTAATGCACGCCCACGTTGTGTTGCACGCCTGCTGAAAACCTCTACTCCCTGGCACGCCGCAGCTCCGCCGTCCTGCCCGTCCCGCACTGTATATATTCGCTGCCGCCCTGCTGCGCTGCGTTGCGACGCGACCTGAGGCCCTCCCCACCCGCCGCGAACCCTAGCCAAGACGTGCGAACTTTTTGTGTCCCGCCCGCTACGCTGCCTGCGCTGCGTACACAGGCACCACCATGCCCAAGGAACACAAGAAGCGCGGCCGCCGCGAGGAAGAGAAGAAGCGTAAGCGCGACGGCGACGACGGCGACGCCAGCTCCAAGCGGCCCCGCAAAGACGAAGTCGAGTCCGTCGAGAATGGCGATGCGTTCCAGCATCATGAGGCCGTCGACGTCACCCGGGCCGGGCAGATGCAGTTCTACGGCATGCTCGACGACGACGAGCAGGAGTACTTCAAGCGCGCCGACGACATGCTCGAGCTGAACCAGTTCGACGACCCCGATGCCCGCAAGCTATTTCTCGACAGCGTGTACAAGGAAGCAGACGGCAAGGAGCTGAAGATTGCGAACAGCCAGTCCTGCTCGCGGCTGCTGGAGCGCTTGATCCTTCTGTCCTCGCCAGACCAGCTGAAGAGCCTGTTCCAGAAGTTTAGTGGACAGTACGTGCACCAGACGCTCCTTCTGCTTTGCAGACGCTAACCCGTCGCAGCTTCCTCAACCTTGTCCAGCACCGTTTCGCCTCCCACTGCTGTGAAGCACTGTTCATCCATGCCGCGCCTGTTGTTACCCTCGAACTCGCCGAGCCCCAAATCTTGCGGACACCGCCGTCGTCAGACCCAGATTCTGTCCTAGTGTCAATGGAGAGCTTGTTCATCTACACGCTGACCGAGCTCGAGGAACACATTAGCTTCTTGATGACCGATCGCTTCGCTTCACACGTGCTTCGCGTACTCCTCGTCGTCCTGTCTGGCGCGCCGCTTGAGAAGGAGAGCAGGAACAAATCAGTCCTGCAGAGCAAGAGGAAGGAGAAGGTCGGCATCGCAGGCACAGAAAGAGGACAAGACTGGGTGCTAGCGAAGAGGCCCGTACCGCAGTCGTTCCTGGACGCTCTCGAAAAGATGATTAAGGCATGCGCGTCTACCCTCAATTCGGCGAACCTCAGACTGCTCGCTACACATCCCCTTGGCAACCCAACGTTACAACTGCTCCTCAGACTAGAGCTTTCTCACTTTGGCAAGTCGCGAGCCAAGGATGAAAGCTCAATCATCCACAAACTCCTCCCAGACAACCCCATTGCCGAGGGCACAGAAAGCGCCGCCTTCATCAACGGCCTAGTATACGATCCCATTGGCTCCCGTCTCTTGGAAACCATCATCGAAAGTGCACCGGGCAAACTCTTCAAATCGATATACTCCGAATTCTTTAAAGAGCGAATGGGCAGCTTAGCCCGCAATGAAATCGCCGGCTATGTAGCTGGCAAGATTCTAGAGAGGCTCGGCAAGGACGACTTGGAGGAAGCTATGCGTCAGATTGTGGACCAGATCCCCAACTTGGTGGAGCGCAATCGAACAGCCATCATCAAGACCCTGATCGAACGGTGCGTCGCTCGCGAAATTGACACTTCCCCAATCAAGGCACAGCTGGAGGCAGCATACAGTGGTACCAACGGCTTCGAGGTAACGCGCATTCTCAGAGTGAGCGAGAGTCCGGCAGACGAGGGGAAGCCAAATAACAAACACGATCATTCGCCGGAAAAAGTTCATGGCTCGCTGCTTGCACAAGCTATGATGGTGGCGGATGGGCCTTTGGGCGATCTCATCTTTGACTCTCTTGCAGCATTGTCTCCTGAGCTGTCTGTACAGCTGGCGCGCGACCCCACCGCATCACGCACTCTACAAGCAGCGTTAACCGCGAAACATGCCACGGTCATTTTCCGCCGGAAAATGATACAGCAATTCTACGGTCATGTCGGCGAGCTGGCACTCGATCCGGCTGCTTCGCGTGTCATCGATGCTATCTGGGATGGCACACATGGCCTCGCCTTTATCCGAGAGCGCATCGCAGAGGAGCTTGCCGAGAATGAAAACTCTCTGCGAGAATCGTTTGTTGGACGAGCCGTTTGGCGGAATTGGAGAATGGATCTCTACAAGCGCAAACGAGGCGATTGGGTCAAGCAGTCGCGATACACTGCAGGCAACGATGGTTTCCAGTCTTTTCCCGAAAGCAACGGCGATTCGTCTGCCACCCCTCCACACCAGCAACACCACAATCAAGGTCACAAAGGCGGTAAGCACCTTAGTGCAATAGAGCTTGCGCGTCAAAAACATGCAGCGAAGGCTGCCGAGGCGAAAAAGCGCGAGGCTCAAGCAGAAAAGAAGATCAGGAAGGAGAAAAAAGAGAGGCATGTCAGGGGGGGCAGCGGTACGCCGAGTTCCAAAGGCAAGGAAAAAGCAAGCCTTGTGGCGCAATAGCTGACGTCCATTGCGTTTTTCATTTTCTTATGTCGAGGCATGGCAAAAGGCGTTGGAAGGGCATTGAACCACTGCTTGCGATTCGATTCGTCTGATTTCGTTAATCTAGATACCTTTTGATGCATTTGCAAGGCCGTTTGGACCCTGACGAAATCCTATGAAAACGGCAAGAATGAGTCAATTTTCAATACGTATAAGACTCGGCGCTAATGCCGACTAAAATTCACCGAACAGAATTCGCGTTCATCATCCATTGCTCTTGTCTGATATCGAATAGTCTTTCGCGGTTGTGACAACCCCGTTATTATATGTCCAGCATGTCCACAACCAATGGATACAGCAGCTCTGCTCCAAGCGAAATGCCCCTCCATCGCGCGGAGGAAGTCAAGGACGTAGGTGCACCTTCCACATTCGAGTCGGAAGTCTATTCCGGCTATTCCGATTCCGATCAACCGCCGCCCACCACACTCCAAACTTATTATTCAGACGGAGCCCGTGATTAAATATACTCGATTGCGGCTGCAGCAGTAGTAAATCACGAATACCCAAATTGCAGAATCGCTGACATGCATCTCAGCTGCTTACAGCGATACAAGACCTAATCGTGCCCTTCATCGCTGCTGCTGATGAAGACGCGAAGACCAAGCACACAGGCCATGGATTGCAGGTCAATGGAGGAGGCCCAAGGACTACGTTGGTGGAGCACCATCCCCCCAAGAAATTGGAGAGCATTTTGCAGAACGAGCTGGAAATCAAAGACGTTGCTAGCGGCAAGGAAGGGCTATTGAGTTTGGTGGAGACCATTCTGAAGTACAGTGTCAACACATGGGACCAAGGGTTCCTGGACAAATTGTACGGGAGTACAAATGCTGTAAGACAGTCCGTTCAGATGGTACATGTTCGACAACTGACTCGAAGTCAAGGTCGGCTTGGTGAGCGAGTTGTTGCTTGCGACTCTGAACACCAATGTGAGTCTTCACTACTATCCAGTGGCTTTATTCGCGTACAATGAAGACTAATTGTTCAAAGGCACATGTCTACCAAGTCTCCCCAGTCCTGACTTTGGTAGAGAAACGTACAACGAAGTATCTGGCCTCGCTTTTCAATCTTCCCAGCTCCACATCTGGTGGCATAAGCCAACCCGGCGGCTCCGCATCCAATGCGACAGCAATCGTCGTTGCCAGAAACACTCTGTACCCGGATACCAAGACTGATGGCAATGGAGCTCGGACCTTCACGCTATTCACTTCGGCCCATGGCCACTACAGCGTCGAGAAAGCAGCAAATTTGTACGGCTTGGGAAGCAAGAACGTCATCTCCGTCCCCGTCGATGAAGCCGGACAAATCATCCCCTCTGAATTTGAGCGCCTCGTTAGAGAGAGTAAAGATCGGGGCGAAACACCTTTCTTTCTCAACGCAACAGCTGGCACAACCGTGCACGGCTCCTTTGATCCATTTGAACCACTCTCCGCCATCTGCAAGCGGCACAACATGTGGCTGCATATCGATGGGTCTTGGGGTGGTCCCGTCATCTTCTCTGCCGAACACGCGGCCCAACGTCTTGCTGGTGCCCATCTCGCAGACAGCATCACCATCAATCCCCACAAGATGCTCGGCGTGCCATTGACATGCTCATTCCTCCTCGGTGCAGACATGAACAGGTTCTACCGTGCGTTGACACTGCCAGCCGGCTATCTCTTCCACGATGCACCCGGCACGAGCGCAGATGACATCTACGACCTGGCCGATTTGACACCTCAGTGTGGCCGCCGCGGCGACGCTCTCAAGTTCTTTATTGCATTGCAATACTATGGCTCCACGCACTTCAGCTCGCTCGTAGCGAACGGATATTCAAACGCTGAATACCTGTTGGCTGCACTCAAGGCAAATGGCAACTTTGTCACAATTAGTCCAGAGCCGTTGCCATGCATGCAGGTTTGCTTCTATTACGCAAGAAGTGGGGAATTAAATAAGGACGCGGATGTGAATAGCAAGATGACTGCGGACATTGCAAAACGACTGATTAGCCGAGGCTTCATGATCGACTATGCGCCTGGCGATAGAGGCAAGTTCTTCAGGGTCGTCGTAAATGGTGGGACAAGGCAGGGCACGCTGAATGGCCTGGTCAAGGCGCTCGAGGAAACGGCGGGGGATTTGGGACTCTAGGCCTGGTTGCACCCCATAGACAGAAACAAGGCCCTATTGTGACATGCTTCATTCATTTGAGATTCGGATATCTATGTTACATGATGCATGATGCATGATTCATAATTGCACCAGGAATGTCGCACACTATGCAGACCTCGGCTGCTGGTGTCCATGACGAATGATGGAGGGAGCGATATGCAGATGCTCTGCATACCGATAGATGCCCAACGCAAGCGACTAAGCTGAACCATCTACTGAGGCTGGGTGAGGCTCAACGCTTTTCCAGACATCGTGTCAGTGAATGGGGAAGCCAGCAGGAAATGGAGCACCTACAGGTTACATAATACCCCAGAAGCGCTCGGCGTTGAACGAAGACGCCCAGTCTGATTTCCAGGTTGAGTCGAAGGCGTTGAAGAGGAAGATGTCATGGTCGAAGTTCTTGCGAATGGAGTCGAGAGCGATGCGCTGGTTCTCTGGCGACGGGACGGCCTTACCGTTCGGATCGCCCTGATGAGGCCAACCTGACTCGGTGACGACAACGCGCTTGTTGCAAGCCTTCTGGACAAGATCGACCTGGGATTTCACGAAATTGCCGGCATCCTGGGCCACGGTGTTCGAATCAAAGAAAGCGTGGCAATTGACCATGGCAACGTCAGATGCCTCGCAGATTGCGGGATTATCTACCATGAAGATGTACGCGATTAGTTACCGTTTGGAGTTGAGGTAGGCTTACGCAGTACTCACCGATTGTGGCCGGCACGGTCTCCACCGCACCCACTGGCCCGTTGTAGCCAAGGCCACGTAGCTGGCCTCTGGCGCGATTGATCGCATCAACGACAACCGAGGCGGTCATGTCGTGGTCGTTAACGCGCTCGTTTTCGACAGAGAAGAGAGACACGATATCCCAGCTGCCTCCAGCGTACTGATCAATGGCGCTCTTCCAGGTCTGGATTACCTGGCCTAGGTCCTCGCCGTTGCCCTGGTTGCTGAGGTATATGCCGGCCAGGAGCTTCAGGTTCAGCTTCTTGGCATTCTGAACAGCGAGAGGAATCATGTTGCAACCCATGCCGTATATTCGAACAGCTTTGAAATCCTTCATCCTACCAAAGTCATTCGCAACCTCCTCATCGGATTTACAACGAGAGCCATCCTGGGAGCCGGCAAACGGGTCGTAGGTGACGCCCATTCCGAGGCGGCCGTCATAGTCGTCCTTCTGGGCTGGTACGTTGAGAGTTGCGGACGATGGGGCAGGAGGTGGTGGAGCAGGCTGCTCAGAAGTGGGCGCCGGTGGAGGAGGCTGGGTAGGCAGAGGATCCTCTGGGGTTGGCGAAGCGTGCTTGGCCTCGACGGACGTTGCGAGATCAAACGAAGGGATTGCGGACGGCGAAGGCGGTGGCGCTGGCGTGACCGACGGAGAAGAAGGGGCCGGCGGCGCTGCAGCTGACTCTGTCGTCGGCTCGACGATTGCCGATGCCGTTGAGACCACTGCGCTCGAGGTGCTGCTGATCATGACCTGGGTGGAAGTCGTGTAGGGCACGCCATCTGTGTCGACGTAGACGACCACGTCCGCAGCCGTCTCGGTAACATAGACGACCTCGGTGACCAGAGCGCGCTTGTTGACTGGAAGCAATGAGTGACTATATCGTTGTTCGTCTGAATGACACTTACGGAGGGGTCGGCCGCTGGCAGTGCCCAGAAGGAGCCCCACGAGAGCGCTTGACAGAACGATGGACTTCATGGTGAGGATGAAGCGAATGTTATGGAATGCTGTTTGCTAATGTAAGGCGATCGTGATGATTGGGGTCTCGAGGGCGGGCCAGAAGCGCTGTGCAGACGTGAAGCCGCAGGCGAAGTAATGAATGACAGACTGCCTGCAGTGAGAAAGAAGGTGAACCGGGCTGGCCGCGTTGAGAAGCTTCGAACCAAAGGGCTGTAGAGGGGTTGGTGTAGCGGAGAAAGTGCATGCAAGGGATGTCGAGGGTTCCTTCCTGTTGTGTTGTTGCACGGTACCTGAGCGTGCCTGCCTGGCAAACGGTGCGCGCCTTGGCGTCAACGCCCGACGTCACGGAGGGAAAGTGCGTTGTTAGGCCGTCGAGAGTCGCAAGCCGCCTTATAAGGCAGGTGTGGAGTGAAACGCGCGGATCGTGGTAAAATGAGGTGTGGAAACTGAAACACCAAAGTGCACCAGAAGCTATAAGACGGGCATGCGAGCAACAGGCGCAGAATATCATTGAGATTCAGCCACTCAGTCCAAGAGCAGGAATGTTTGACTCCCACAGTGCTCTGAGAGGCAAGACTTATTCAATGAATCGGAGCTCCCCCACTGGCGTGTCACGACTAGCCATGACGACAGCACAAACGGGCTCACCGAGTTATGACCACGACGAGAGTTGGAATGACAGATGTTAAATTGACACCATAGGCGTCTACTGATCGTTTTTACTTCTGTCACACGTGAATGTGCCACACCAACGCGCTTCTTGCAAGTGTTCGATGGGTGGTATCGTGAAGTGAGAGGTACGACATAAGACCGTCGAGAGGCATAGACAGAAAATTTGAAAAGACGGTGTCGTGGCCGAGAGGACGGTATTGTAAGCGGGAAGACAAAGAACGCAAACGTGGCAACTGCATTAATATACAGCATGCTTGCCAATGAATAGGGTCAAGAGAAAGGAAGAGGCGATCTCGAAAAGCCTCACAGGGTAGCAGACAGGATCGCGCAACTCAACACCTCCTTCAAGAGTTGGCTGTTAACGAGCGGTCATATTTGATCGAGGTGTTGACTGTTCAAGGTTTCACCTTCTCTGCTTGTGCGGCGCGCAACAACACTCGTGCTTCTCGCTCATGTGGGTGTGGGTATGATGTGATCGGAAGTATAAAATATGATGTAAGTACTTTCATGACACTTCAAAACTATAGACATCTTCTTCCGACAGGTGTTGGTGTAGTTGTTTTTGGAAAGAAGGTAACGACGTGCGCGAGAAAAATGGAGACGCAGGCAGCGCGAAAGCGGGGCAGGTGTCCCACAAACCTCGAGGGCCCGTCCATCGCGGGGTGTGCTGCATCCCTCCTTTACCATCTCGTGAAGTCGTAGCAATCGAAGCAGGACACAGCAGTGGAAAGAGAAAGGAAGAGTTGCGAAGATCACAACTCCTGGATTGAGGCAGGACCTGCGACTCAGACACTATCTCGCTCAGGCCATCGCGCACGTCCACCGATTACCCTGTTCACCCGACACGCAATCGCGCCCGCTTTACGCAAGGACCATCGCTCGCTAGCGTCGCAAAAGCCAACAATCTGACGCACATGGTACTTTTGCGTCGGCTCTACTGGGAATCGATGTCGATGCAGTATATATATTATCTATTTTGAAAACCTCATTGTGCAGTGCGAGGATTTGTACGAACTCATTTCTTGCCTTTTACCAGAAGTGACCGCGAGTCCCGCACAACACTGCACTTACTCAATCTTTGGAACAAAACTGTCGTGGGTTCGACCCATACTTTTTGCCATTTTGTTGTCATTTTTATATTGTGTAGTCAAGGGCGGCGATCATGATGCAATTGGCTACGTATTTTTGCGGACTGTGGGAGCTGAGATAGACGGGCCTGGATTATGCTTTGTGCTGCTCGTCGGCAACGCGAATAAGCAAGCGCCTATCTCTGGACAACTCACAGATTGCAAAGTGTGGAGCAAAGCTTTCAAGGCAATTGCGACCTGTATTTTCAGGGCCCCACGCTGTTGACCCTTTG
>TARA_R110002003_G_scaffold138_10_pt1 | contig 18289 bp, 18 predicted proteins | sample TARA_R110002003 | Tara Oceans TARA_R110002003 (sample SAMEA4396441) | marine metagenome | biome: Westerlies Biome; feature: [SRF] surface water layer (ENVO:00010504); material: water (ENVO:00002006), including particulate matter (ENVO:01000060) such as... | depth 5 m
TGTAAACAGTTACGACTGGGGTGCGATGCCCCGCGATTCATGATTGCGCTCAGCGCGATGCTGAAGCGACCCAGGGAAAATCGGCAAGACGTCCGCTGCCGCCAAGTTCCACGCCGCTACGGCTTCCGACTTCTCTATACAAGAAGAGAAGCCATACGCTGAGGTGTGAAGACCCTAGAAGAACGATGATTAGAGCACCACACTAAACGTTTCAGCTATGGATGGGCACTCACCCATCGCTCCCCTCCAAGGACCTCGAAACGAAGCGCACGCTCCTCGACCTTGTACAGGAGAACCAGGCGCTGCTGTCTTCGGACATAGCGGAGCGCTATGAGAACAAGCTCCCATTCCTGTTCAAGGTCTTGTCGATCAACAAGGCCTTGAGCATTCAGGCGCATCCAAACAAGAAGCTTGCAGAGCAGCTGCATGCTAAGGACCCCAAGAACTACCCAGGTCAGTTTCTCGGTCATTGTAGTAAACCAGGCTAATGACGGCAAACAGATGACAACCACAAACCCGAGATGACCATCGCGGTCACTCCCTTCGATGGCCTCTGCGGCTTCCGTCCCCTCGCTGAGATCGCTCACTTCCTCAAGACCGTCCCCTCGCTCCGAAAGGTTGTCGGCGAAGAAGAGGCGTCGAATTTCGAGAGGATCGTGAAAGGGAAAGAGACATCTGACAAGGAAGAGAACGTCAAGGCGAACAAGAAGGCTTTGCAGTCCGCGTTCACCAAGATCATGAACACAGACAAGGACACACTGGCCTCCGCGTCGAAAGAATTGATCAAGGCAGCAGAATCAGAGGGCTCAGAATTCGCCGGCTCAGGTGGACCTTCGAATGACGGGAAGGAGCTCGCAGATCTCGTTGTTCGCCTTAACTCCCAGTTTCCCGACGACATTGGCCTCTTCGTACAGTTCTTCCTGAACTATGTCAAACTCGAGATCGGCGAGGCTATGTTCCTCAAGGCCGACGACATTCACGCATACCTGTCCGGCGACATCATCGAGTGCATGGCGTCCTCCGACAACGTTGTGCGCGCTGGGTTCACACCCAAGTTCAAGGATGTGGACACGCTCACGACGATGTTGACGTACTCGTATGCCCCGATTAGCGAGCAGAAGATGGAACCGACCGACTACTCACACGTCAGGCATAACGCAACCGCATACAGCTCCTCGTCATCAAGTCTTCTCTACAACCCACCGATTCCAGAGTTCGCTGTCGTTCGCACCGCGTTGAACAAGTCTGGCGCAAAAGCGACCTTTGATCCAATCGACGGACCTAGTATTATTCTCTGCACCAAGGGCAAGGGTACGATCAGTGTGGGCCCCAAGCAGGAGAAGATCGAGGAGGGTTACGTCTTCTTCGTTGGTGCTACGGCGGAGGTTGTGATCCAGAGCGAGACAGACGCGGATGAGGGCGAGGGCCTTGTAACGTTCAAGGCGTTCTGCGAAATCGAGGACAAGGGAAAGCTTTGAGCGATGAAGGCCGCAAGCCGCTATCGCGCAAAAATACAAAAGCATACAGACAATGACTAATGCATTACGAAGCAAGTTCTATGCCTCTCTAGTTCACCTTATATAACAGATCCAGCATCTCGAGCCCATCACGCCTCAAAACCCATCCTCAATGCCCCTCTTCTTTTCCTCCTCCAACCGCTCCGCATTAACATCCCACCACCACTCATGTATCTCCTGACTACACTTTCCCTTCTCCTCATCCCACGGCTTCGGACTCAGAATATAATGCACATTCTTGACCTCCTCATCACGCCAAATCTGATGGTGCACGCCTTTACTCCTCAACGTCTTGAGCGCATTATAGGTATACGGCAGCGCGACCCACCGCCCATTAAATAGGTCCCCCAACAGCGACTGATCCGCAAAATCATAATCCATGCTCGACGGATTCTGCAGTTGTTCTAGGATAAGGTTGTACACCGCCGCCGAAGGGTTCACGACCTGTAATCCACCATTCGGCATGCCCAGCCCGAAATCCGGTCTCGCGCCCTCCTTCTGCGCCGTATCCGGGTCGTCGTGCTGACTTGTAAACGCGCAGTTCTCCGGAACCCAGTCTTTGGGATAATGCGGCTTCTTGAGCGGATTGCACACGCATGCGTGGCTAGCTGCAAAGACTCGCTTGCCCTTGCCGGCTGCGCTCGGGGCGTCGAGCTCGAGATCCATGAGCTCGTCCATGTTGCGCAGGACCAGCATGTCGCTGTCTAGCTGGACGACGCGGTCGTACTCGTCGAGCGAGAAGGGCGTGAGTTTGGACCAGCAGTCGTAGAAGCGCGGGTCGTTTGTGAAGTCCTTTTGCACGCTGGGGAGCAGGTATTTGACGTGTTGTTTGGGGATGCCGCGCTCGTCGAGGGCAGCGTGGCCTTCGGGCGGGAAGGTGTCGGTGTAGAGCGCGACGAGGGGGTATTTTGTGCCGTGTTTCTTGAGCGAGTAGTCGAGGGTGAGGAGGCCGGTGAGGTAGGCCGTGTTGGTGATTAGAGTTGTCCATACTACTGAACCTGTCAGCTTTCGTCTAATGTTTGTTACAATGAGTGGAGGAGTGTACCTTTCTTGGACTGCACGCCCGCCGACTCGGTGGTGAGGCTTTCTGCCATATTGTCAAGTCCTGCTGCCCTTTCGTGTACTGGGTCAATGTCAAGTAAGTGCCAGTGTCAGTGTTAGTATGTCATCATCATCAAGAAAGCTCAAAAGCATCTAAGCACCAGCCCGCATCCGGTAGACTATGCGTAGTAGGGTATAGACATGGAGGGGTCGTAGCGCTCCGAGCGAATCTGGACCCTTGCATTATTCGGCGCACAGACACAAGCCGATCTCGGGACCGCGTCAAGATCGTCACCATCCCACGTTCGCGGAGACTTGCGTATCTCCGACGCTACCAACTCACGCTGACGGTTGCGATGGGATGAAGTTATCCATCCTTGACTTTCTTAAGTATTCTGAGCCCCTGATCCTACGCATCTCGTTGTTGATTTGACGACGGCATGATTCACACGCTGAAGAGGAGGGACACCAGACAAACATGTCTGCTACGGTCATGAAGACGGGAGAGAAGCCGGCGATGAGTGCGGTGGTGGATCCCGCAGAGCCTCACAAGTCGCCGAAACATTACAGAGGGTTCGTTGCTGGAGTGTTCTCTGGCATTGCGAAGTTGTCGGGTATGCAAAGGCGCTCTCCGTCCTGTTATCACTGCTAAATATCGCAGTTGGCCATCCGTTTGATACTGTCAAAGTACGATTACAGACAACCGAAGTTTCGCAATTCCGAGGCCCGTTGGACTGTCTGCTACAGACGGTCAGGAAAGAAGGCGTGACAGGGCTGTATAAGGGCGCTACACCGCCGCTTGTAGGATGGATGTTCATGGACTCGGTGTACGACTTGCACTCGGCGTAACTCAGATACTGATGCTGACAATACATAGCATGCTCGGCTCTCTCAGTGTCTATCGCCGCGTCCTCAACGACAACTTCTTCAACCCACGCACATCCAGCCTTTCCGAACAAGGCAAACTTCCCCTCCTCGGCCACGCAGCAGCAGGCACAATGGCCGGCTGGACGGTATCCTTCATTGCAGCACCCGTCGAACACATCAAGGCGCGTCTACAAATACAATACCAGGCAGACAAGAGCAAGCGGTTATACAGCGGGCCAATTGATTGTCTCACAAAGATCTATCGTGGTCACGGCGTGCGCGGCGTATACCACGGTCTCAGCGCAACACTGCTCTTCCGCACATTCTTCTGTTTTTGGTGGGGCACATACGACCTGTTCACACGGCAAATACAAAAGCACACAAATCTCTCTACACCGGCAGTGAATTTCTGGGCCGGAGGATTATCAGCGCAAGTCTTTTGGATCACGAGCTACCCGTCGGATGTTGTGAAGCAGAAAATCATGACCGATCCGCTGGGCCCTGGGAGGAGATATCCGAGATGGAGAGATGCGGCACGGACGGTGTATCGGGAGAAGGGGTTGAAGGGGTATTGGAGAGGGTTTCTGCCGTGCTTTTTGAGAGCGTTTCCGGCGAATGCCATGGCACTGGTTGCGTTCGAAGGTGTGATGAGGAGTTTACCAGAGTAAGCCGACGGTCGTGCAATAGGCATATATCGGAGCATGATCATGAAGATACCCAATTCACCACTCTACGTACGCACCAGTCACGATCGCTCGCTCCATTATCATCCGATAATCCCAGTAAACAATACAGCATGTCTTGACTTCGCGGATATGATTCTAAAAGAAGCTACCCAAATCCCACGGGCCGATGAAAATGTAAATTGCGGCCCATCTATCCCAAATGCACGACGTCATGAGATGCACGAATCCTTCGCGAATGCATTGGCGCCAGATCCGGGCGAAAGGGTTCAGCAACGATGTAAACTCGAATCCCGGGCAGACGTTGCTCCTTGCCCGTGGCCGTCATTGGCCGCGGAGCCTTCGACGCCACGTTCGAAATTCCATCTGCCATGCTCAGGAGTAGCTCCGCGTACCTGCATGCTTTAGATTGCGGGTCGCGGCGAGGTGGTACAGCATCTTGGTACACTACGACGTTAGTTGCAGCAGGTGTGCATGTGCATGCAGCTGCACGCTTCCTGGGCTTCATCTTAAGGCACTCATCTTGCAGATTAGACTCTGTGCCCCCTTTTTGAAAGGAGAGAGGGCGAGATTGTGGTGCTCGAGGGACCTGTCAAGATCAAGCGAGCGTTGCGCCTCGAAGAATTAGAATTAGTGAGGGGCGCACGGTTGGCTGCCGATCTGGCTGACAAGGTTGTTTCACCCTGAGCGAGCGAAGCTTGTGCGAGCGCATCAAGACACGCCTCGACTGAACTCCCACACGCGCCCAAAAACCTCCGAACGCCCACCGCCGTTACTGCAGAGCCCGCTGCTGCCTGCACTCCTCACACGCCGTCAACACCAAACAACCACGCAGTCCTCGGCAAACCTTCCCGCCAATCGCGCCTAGCATCAAGCCTCGCGTGGTCGCTATCAGGAGCTGTCAACATCACCATTGCGTAGCAACCGCCTGCACCGGATATCACCTGCGACCAGAGGAACTTGACACTACCATTGAGAGTGCATAGCAAACCACAGACAAGATGGGCGCGTCAATATCGAAGATGATGAACAAGATCTTCGGATCCAAGGAGATGCGGCTTTTGATGCTGGGCTTGGATGCCGCGGGAAAGACCAGTACGCTGCACTCGCCCCTACACAGGCCTCAACATGCCTCGGAGTTTATATTACAGAACAGTTACTAATGCGACGGCGCGCAGCGATCCTCTACAAGCTCAAGCTCGACCAAGACGTAACCACCATCCCCACCGTCGGCTTCAACGTCGAGACCGTCACATACAAGAACACCAAGTTCAATGTCTGGGACGTCGGCGGCCAGGACAAGATCCGCCCGCTGTGGAGACACTACTTCTCTGGTATGTTGGGTCGCGACGGCACGGTACCGGGTAGGCGAGCACGCGAGCGTGGACAGACACTCTGCGAATGACTCCTCTACCCTGCCAGATCGGCTTCATGTTTCTTAAGAAAGAAGCGCGCATTTATTGACTGTACTGTAGGCACCCAAGGCCTTATCTTCGTTATCGACTCGAACGACCGCGACCGCATCGACGAGGCACGGACGGAGCTCACACGGATCATCCAGGACCGGGAAATGAAGGATGCGCTGTTGTTGGTGTTTGCGAACAAGCAGGATCTCAGCGGAGGTGTGTACCCACTTCTCATTGGGCCCATCGTGTGGAGATATACTGACATGAAGCAGCCATGCGACCAAAGGAAGTCTCGGACCGCCTGCAATTAGACAAGATCGCAAAGGACCACGTATGGAAGGTCGAGCCCAGCTGTGCAACAACAGGAGAGGGCATCTTCGAGGGACTGGTACGCCATACATGTCATCATGGGATCGACATGAGCTAACAGCACCAGGCATGGCTATCCAACAACGTCAAGCTCCCAGCCGGCGGCAAATAGGCCATCTCCTTCATCCTTCGATCGACACGACTGCATGCGCATATCCCCTGGCTTCCTGCATATACCCGGTTCCTCGTAATGCCCCTCGTTTAGCATCCTACTACTTTCTAATTACCGGCTTCCTTTTATGGCGGCTTCTTTCTTCGCTTCACCTCCCTTCCTTCCCCACACTCATGACGTGTCGGCTGAGATACCCCTCAGAATGCGCTCTATGCTGTATCATTGGTGCATTATGTAGATCTCCTACCGGGTGGAGTCTGTACTGTTTATAGCGGCTATGGGGAGCGCAGGATTACCACTTTTTAGATGATTATATGGACTTGTATGAGATCTTCTTACATTGGGCCTCGTCCCTCGTCTTGCTTCACCTTGTTGTGCTTTGTTCGGGCCCAATGGATGTCTTGGGCGGTGTGATGTGAGGCAAGAGCGAGGGAGGCAGGGGCGTGCTTCCCTCACCTCGGTTGAGGCATGTGGAAGTCATGTACGAGGCATGGGGCAAGTGCGAGGTAAAGGCGCGGTGAGTGCGATATGGAGCTGCTCCTTTTCTTTCTTTCTCATCTTGTTTATTATCACCCGACAACATTCAACTTTCTCTTAGCCACCCAACACGACTTATCACACAACACGATATACCACTGTATTGTACCAGCTATTTTAGACACAGCCCTACGGCCTATTCCAACAAATTACACCACTCACTCCAGCACAACGAGACAGTCGAGACAGCTTAGCTCAAGTGAGTTGGTCTCATCTGTCTTCACTGAGAAGAGACGAGTTCCAGTCACGCGGACTGAAGACACGTCGAGCCAGCTACTTGAGGTTTATGCAAAGCAGAGTGCTAATGATCATGCAGCTCAGACTGTCTACCACGCTCCTTCGAACACACTCGTAACGACAGCTCTAGAAGCACTCCCTCGGCAGCTCAGAACATCCTGACATGTCTCTTCGCGGTGGTACTAACCAGCGAGGCCGCGGTGGGGCCGGACGGGGAGGAGGTCCCCCACGCGGTGGTACTGGAGGTGGACGTGGCGGTCGCGGCGGCTATGCTCCCGGTATGTGCCAGATTACGTCGTGTTTCTAACATGCTAATAAGTCAGCGGCTTCATCCAATGCCCCGGTGCAAGCTTTCAATGCCATGAGTATCAGGGACAGGGTTGCCGTCGATGGCAGTGCGCTGCAGATGGACCAGCAAGTTTCGGCGCCTAAATCGGACCCTATGCCTGGCAACAAGGTCGATCCAAACGTTGGACAGAACATCCTCAAGGCCATTGCACCACTCGCGTCAGATGCCGAATTTCCCCTCCGCAAAACATTGGCGACTCCCAACACCACCGTCTTCACAAACCACTTTGAGATCAAGCTCGATCCGAAGATGCAACTTTACGAGTACAATATCCAAGGGCTACCGGCCAGGGTAGGTAAACGCACCTGCAGGATTCTAGTTCGGGAAATGATCAATGCGATACCATTCTTGAGGGCCAATCAAGACATGTTCGCCACGGATTATGAGAAGAAGCTCATCTCTTGGATCGAGATCGCCCCTGACAATCTGGGACCAGTTGAGGTCAAGTCGTCCGAAAGGAGGTCGCTTGTTGGCATCGGCTTAGAGCTAGTTGGGATGCTTAACACGAGTCTCCTGCAGGAATATGCAGACGGCAAGGTTGCACCAACTAAAGTACGTACAAATGATCGCAGGGCGCCAGTCTCAAAACTTGCCAAATCTTCCCGAGGTTGCTTCAGTACACTAATCGTGGACAGGAAGTTGAACTGGAGCTCAAGTGGGTGGAAAAGGCGCTCAACATGGTCATCTCCACCGTCTTAAGCAGAGGATCTTTCTCGCTTAAGGCGAACAAGTTCTTTGTCACTGGTGGGCACGAAAGTCTCGGACCCTCGCTATGTGCCATTCGCGGCTACTTCTACTCTGTCAAGCCAGGCATGGGCCAGATCCTACTAAATTGTAAGTCACCTTCTGTCGGTTTCCAGAAAGACTTTCGTCTAACGATGACACTAGTGAGCTCCTGCACAAGTGCCTTCTACCAACCCATCTTGGTGAGCGAGTTTTTGAGCGATGAGTTTACGTTCAGGTCTCGAGACGAACGCTTGACACAACTGCGCGGTCTGAGGGTGCAGTTGACATACGAACCGGCCTCGAAAGCGAAAAGATCTCATTCTGCAACCATCGAAGCCCGCATAAAGAGCATCGCAGGAACAGGCGTTGCTGTTGGTTTGCAAAAGTTCACGCTGGACGGTCGTGATGGCAAGCCAGACTCGGAGATCACGGTGCAGCAGCACTTCAAGGACAGTACGTTTACTCCCCATCCCGTTACATGCGATCGACGTGCTCGATCCTGTTCTTCTTTTTTCTAACAGTATTAGCATATCGTATCGAAGCCCTGAATCCGAATATGCCAGCCATCAACTGCGGCACAGACGAGTTTCCAATGTGGTATCTTCCGGAGACACTCCAGATTCTCCCGTACCAGATCTACAAGAGAAGGGTTCCCGATGCGCTCACTGCCGACATGCTTGAAATTGCGAATCATCACCCGGAGGAGACGCGGGCACTTCTTGAGCACGAGGGTCTCAGAATGCTCGGTCTCATACCTGGCGTGGGTCTTTCGACATTCGTAAGTTACTTTCCGTTCTCTTAGATGATTATCCCATGCTGAAGGGCCTAGCCTGCGTGTTCCGCCATACAGATCGACTCGAGAATGCTTCAGATCCCGGCCACGATTCTCCCCTATCCGAAGCCCGAGTACAGCAACGGAAGCGTGGCCATGACTAAGCCTAGCTGGGACCTGACAAGACACAAGTTCTTGCTCACTAACAACAGAGTGGTCTTCAAGTGCTTCATGATTATCGTGCCTGATGGCATAGGGGAAATAGCGGACCCAGCATTTCTGCAGCACACTTGGGACGCATTCGTGGCCGGATCGAAGACTTATTCTACCGGAACATTCTCCCGCGTAGGGCACCATATGAGCCCGGACCTCGCCAGGAATCGGGCTGAAGCCACGATCGCTATGGACAAAGCGCAAGCTAAAGGAGCGAATTACATCATGTTATTTCTCGGCAAGAAAAGTATACCTGCATACTCCGCGATCAAAGACTTGGCTGATCGGAAGTACGGCATGCACTCAAGCTGCCTTGTTTACAAGGACAGGGGTTTCACCCTTCAATACTGGGGAAACCTCATGATGAAGGTCAATCTGAAGACTGGCGGTCTCAACCACACTGCTGCTGGTGTAAACGATGTTTTAAAGGACACTTTGGTCCTTGGAGCGTAAGTTCGCAAACATCCGCCGTGCAACTTTGACTAACGTTGGTCGTAGGGACGTGACGCACCCCGGCCCTGGATCGCTTTTTGGCACACCGTCGATCGCAGCTATCGTCGGCTCCGTGGATCAGTATGGTGGCAAGTTCCTGGGGTCCATGCGCCTTCAACCACGCGATACAGCGTGCGAAGACATCCAGGATGTAGAGAGTATGGTGGTGGAGCGGATCAAGGAGTGGTTCGAGAACAACAAGCGTCAGCTACCGAGGAACATTTTGTACTATCGCGACGGTGTGAGCGACACGTGAGTCCTGTCCCGACGGCTTTCTGCGACACGGCTAACGTAATTCCCAGTCAATACTCTCAGGTCAAAGACAACGAATTGCCGCAGATCCGAAAAGCTTTCGCGACGGTGGTGAAGATGTTCAAGTTGACTACGACAGTTAAACCTAAGCTTACAGCCATCGTGGTTGCAAAGCGTCACCACGTCAGGTTCATGCCGCATCCCTTTGACGCAATGCCCAAGAACGGCAACTGCAAGCCAGGCACTCTAGTCGAGCAAGCCGTGACCTCCCCAGTCTTCCGGGACTTCTATCTCCAGTCACACAATGGCCTCCAGGGCACAGCTAGGTCTGCTCACTATTTCACCCTCGTCAACGAAACGGGTATGACAGAGCAACAGATTCAGGCTTTCGTAAGTGTTCTTTAACAAACGTCATCGACCGCACTGGTTATATTGGTGCCAATCTGCATTATTTTGAGCTGACCTTGAGACGCAGACGCATAAGCTTTGCTATACGTACGTCCGAGCGACCATGGGTGTTTCTTACGCCCCGCCCGCATACTACGCAGATCGACTTTGCGAGCGAGGCCGGTGAGTTTGAACGATGCTCCCCGCTAGCGTCCAATCGAATACGTGCTGACGAACCGCTAGATGCTATCTCCGCGACTTCCTTGCTCCTGGACCAAACTCCCCGCTTGCAAACGGATACAAGCAGGAGAAAGGGAAGTGGCTAAAAGTTGCTAAAGACGCTCGTGAGACAAAATACCGTCCGATGCGAACGACCAAAATGTACGACGGCAAATTGAGAGAGTTCAAATCCGAGGAGGAACTCCAGCAAGAAGATGAGGACAAAAAAGACGTGGAAAAGAGGATGAAGTCGGAGACTTTCGAGCGAGCGAAGGTGGTGTTCTACGGTGGGACAGTGGTGCGCAACCCATGGAATCCCAAGATCGGCAACACCATGTTCTGGATGTGAGGCTCGAGTGTCGAGGCATGAGCTTGAACAGTAGAGGTGCTTCAGGAAGAGGAAACGGTCATTATGGTGGTTAGAGCGGAGATGCGCTCGTTTCTTTCCCTCATTGCTGTTCCGTTCTGCATATTTTTTACTCTCCACCCATAGCGGTTAGGATCTTGAGTAGTCATTTCATCGACTTGGTTTCTTCTTACCATCTTGCTTGCTGTCACTTCCTTCATCACGCTATTGCGCATATACATCGTTAGTTGCTGTGCAAGCGGATTGTCAGGGACCCAGCAGGGCGCAAGCGTACTTGTATCCTGGACGCAAGCAGTCACTTGTATCGTCAGGTATGCTATCTCACCAGGTTTGCTGTGTGCGAAGCTTTACTGACTTGTATTGACAACAAGCAAGCGACCAAAGTCGAGCTATATCAGAGCCTTCGAGCCTGCTGGAATAGAGCGGTATCAGAGCACCTTTCTTTCAGCATGCCACCAAAGAAAAAAGGGCCGCCGCAACAGCAGCTCAGCAAAGCTGAAAAAAACCACATCACTAACAACTATCATGCTTGGGTGGCGAATAAGCAGGCGAAAAAAGCGCATTGGGCTTCTCTTCCGCAGTTGAAGCACAAGGCTGCTAATGACTGGTGGGATGAACTGACTAGAAATCCGCCTGGGAATGTCGCGCCTGGTAATATGCCCGTTGGTGTTCAGCCTCAGATTGGGACACCGGCGGGTCCTCCTGCAGTTGCATCGGCAATTCCTCATGCTTTGTTCACTGCTGGAATAAGTTCTGCTCCACCGGTCAGTAGCGGCCCAGCGACATCTGTTGCGCCATCTATTGCTCAGCCGCCACCGCCAACAGGTCCATCTACGATCGGAAGTGGACTTAACCCAATCCCTGCCATGAGCCATCTGAGTTTGGGAACAACTCCTCAAGCAACCCCAGTCGCCGACGTCAAGGACGAGATAGTGGAAAAGGTAATGGTGAATTCGGTGACAGTCACCTCAAAGGATCTTACTGCACCAACTATTAAGCAGGAACTCCCCACGGAGATGCGCAGCCGACTCGCAACTCTATCTGAACTTAATTATCAACTTCAATATCCACTCCGGCAGGCATACGCCTCTACTCCCAATGAGGTCATCACGAACCACTTCAACGTGCAGATAGGCACAGACACACTGCATCAATACAAGATCCTCCCAGTCTTCTCTGGAAAGAGTAAGCGAAAGATCAGACTCATCATTGAGACGGCTCTTGAACAATGCGCCGTCTTGAGAGATCAGAAGACGCTTTTTGCGACGGACTACTTCGACACTATCGTCGCATGGACGAATTTGCATGAGAGCATCTCGTCTTCTCAGCACCAGCTGCTTTCAGGAGATGGCCAGACCGCAGGATCTTTGTGGCATCTCGTTACACTTCAAGACGGACCAGCAACAATCAGTCTTGACCTGAAGTACGAGGGCGTTGTTGACGTGCAAAGTCTCATTGGCCACAAGAATATGGAAATTGAGCACGCAAATACCGACCTTCAACCAACCCTGCGAGCCCTGAACATCCTCGTGTCGAAATCGTTCGATGAAATGCCAGTCGAAACTGTGCGCACGGGCGCAAATAAGTTCTTCCTCAAAGCGTCTCATCAGGATCTCACCAACGGGAACGATCAAAACCTACGAGCCTCCAACTCCTTGTGCATCCTTCGAGGGTACTCATATACAGTCAAGCCAGGTGCTGGTTGTATCTTACTCAACATCAATGCTGCCACCAGTGCCTTCTGGAGGCCGACGCTCCTAAGCACTGTTTTCGAAGACGGATTCACATTCAAAGAGTGGGACGAACTCTATAAAGCTTTGCGCGGTGTTCGAGTCTACATAATCCATGATCGCGGTGATCCGAAGGACCCGGAAACATTCGCGAGACTGAACACCGATCACGCTCGTGTAAAGCCTATCGACGGTTTTGGTTTGCCTTTTAATAAGCAGACGTTTACAGTGGATGGCGAGGACGCACCCACGAACGCTTTGAAACATTTCCAGACAAGTAAGTTCTTCCTTTCTAATGCCTTCATTGCGTTCTTTACTGACAGCAGTAGCATATCCCAAGGCGAAGATTGCCGAAGAACACCGTGGACATGCGGCCGTGAACTTGGGCACCCGGAAAGAGCCAAGATGGTATCCGACCCAATATTTGGGAATAGTTCCTTACCAGAAATACAAAGGCCTGGTACCCGAGTCTGTTGCCGGAGGCATGCTCGCGGTAGCGTGTCAGAAGCCACCGATGGCCAAGGCTCTGATTGGCTACGAAGGCATCCGGGCCATGGGTGTGACTGCCAATTCGTCGAAACCAGCTCTTATGGTAAGTCTGGCTTCCAAAATCTTGAACAAGGTTGAGACTAACGCGTATAAATGAAGCCTCGTTGTACAGCCTTGACGCTCGATCCGAGAATGCTTCGAGTACCCAGCAGCACTGTGGACTTTCCGAGTATTCTCTACGGTGGCGGCCACAAGGAGGAAGCTAAGTCACGCTGGATGATCCAGAACTATCAACTCCTTTCTCGGCCCCGGAAGACCTTCAATGTTCTTGGTATTTCTCAAGGCGATCCAAATCAAGGCCTCAACAAAGCTTTCGGGCAACTCCAGGGTTTCACCGGACCACCGAAAGGGAATTTCAGAAATTATGATGTGGCAACTCTCCGCATGAGTGACAGCATCAAAGTTGATCCGAATTCTTATGACGACTTGACGACCGCAGCCTCTGCTGCCTTAGCGCGGCATTCTGAGATTGACTTTGCGATGCTCTTCCTAGAATCTAAAAGTCCGTCTGCGTATGCACACTTCAAGAACCTCGTAGATCGACAACTTGGAATTCACTCAGTGTGCATCACTAGGCGATGTATCGAAGGAAAGATTGGGGAGAAAGTGTCTAATATTGTGCTGAAGATGAATCTCAAGGCCACCGGAACGAACCATTCCACCACAGGTGGGATGATTGAGAAGCACTTGCCGGATACGCTTGTACTGGGAGCGTAAGTCATGGCTACCACCATGAATACCTAAGCTAATAATCTCTCTAGTGACGTTACTCACCCTGGTACTGGCGCTATTCCAGGTACTCCCTCGATAGCTGCTATCGTTGGCTCCGTGGACAAACATGCTGGCCGTTTCCTAGGCTCCATGCGTCTGCAGAACCAAGCACGTAAAGAGGTGAGACAGTTGCGAGCCCCGACTGCTAGATTGAGCTGACATCGAAAGATCATTGACCATGTCCAACTTATGGTGAAAGAGCGTATCCTCGACTGGGTTACGGAGCAAATTCCGCCATTCAAAAAGAAGGGTCGACCGACTTATGGCCGACTCCCTACGAACATCATCTACTATCGCGACGGCGTCTCCGATCCTCAGTTCCTCGATGTACAAAGCCAAGAGCTTTCGGCCATCGAGCGGGCATTCAGGGACGCATACGACGAACTGAAGTTGAACGGCACAATCAACAGCTTCGAACTCGACGAATGTCCCAAAGTCAATATCACCGCCCTCGTGTGCATCAAGCGCCACGGCACTCGCTTCTACCCCCTCTCTGGCCAAGCCGATGGAAACGGCAACTGCCCACCTGGCACACAGGTCGAAAGCGTAGTGACCTCGCCCTTCTTCATGGACTTCTACCTGCAGTCCCACGCCGCCATCAAGGGCACCGCAAAACCCTGCCACTACTTCGTCCTCCGCAACGACATGCAATTGAGCCTCACTGACCTCCGCATGCTCACGCATGAGCTGTGCTACACCTACGTCCGCGCCCCATGCGGCGTCTCGTACGCCAGTCCCGCATACTACGCCGACCGCCTGTGCGAGCGCGGCCGCATCTACTTGCGCGACATGTACCAGCGCACGGACCGAGGCGCCGCTCTCCACACACAGTTTAAAAAGTTCAAATGGGACAAGGAAGATGCGCGCGAGGCTGTGAGAGTTGGAGAGTTTGGCAATTTGCGCAATGATGATGGATCGGCGAGAAGGAAGACTGACAAAGAGGTCAAGATGGAGGAGACGCATCGTAAGGAGGTGGAAGAGCTGTGTGATCAGTGGGCGCTGGGCAAGGCGAGATTGGAGTGGTATGATGATGAGAATGAGCCAGTGGGACAGAACCCGTGGCATCAGAACATCAGCAAGACGATGTTCTGGATGTGAGAGGACTGATGGGTTGTGGGTGGTGAGGTACTGTATGGCTTTTCTTTGCATCGCTCCTTACTGTTTTCGTTGGCCTTTCTTGTATAATCTTGCTCAACTGTCCTTACGTTATTTCATACTGGCTCCGACTGTTATTTAGTCTTTCATTCGAAGTTCCTTCTACCATCCTACTGTTGTCCCAATAATCTAAAGGCCGAGCTGAACTCTGGGTTGGTAGATGATTCAATGGCACAGATTGCAAGCACGTCGATTAACAAATGGGAGCAATGAATTTCAACAGGATACAATAGAAGGGCGTTTCCAATGGTCATGTCATCAACTACTAATCTGCCAGCAGATCCCGGCTACAGCACCGAGTTTCTCAACACCATCATTGCTAATGCCGTTACACACATGCACCGCATACAGAAATGCCTAGAACTCGGACTCCACCACAGAACTGAAAGCAAGTCCCAGTCTTCGAGCGAATACCCACGTCCCCCGAGTCCTCACTTTCCCTTCCATCTATTTCGCAAGTCTTCGAGTCAAGTACATCTCGCCTCCGTACTCGTCGCGGTATCAAACTCGCACGCATTTCTCGCCCCCGGACACTACACCCACACATACCCACGCATGAGCGAATTAAACTTCACCCCCGCCACGAACACACTCGCCCAAATTCAGCTTCTGACCTGATCTCACTGACTCCCACGGCAACAAACAGCGGCACTCTCGCCAATGCACTCCCCGGATCGTAGCACGGTATCATGTCCGGACTGAGTGCGCGACTGCGCTCGCCAATGAGCGTGAACGACTCTGAATCTCTTATGGGATTGACAGAAACTTTCTGGACCGCAGTCCTTGAGTTCATGCATGTGCAGACGGACAAGGCTTGGTTTCAAGTGTCTACACCATCACTTCTACAATCGTTGCTGTGCTGGGCCTATTTCGGCAATGATCCTGGACGACCGGTGGCCTGTCAGCACTAGGTACTCCCCAAGCAGAAGGCGACGGGAGCGTTAGTAACGGGCTCCTTCAGATGTTACAAATATGCGAACCAATCCAGCCTGATATTGCAAGTACAAAACCCTTCTATAAACTAAGCAAATTCAATTTCCTTCATGTTCTGCCAGAGAACTGTTTCCTTAACAGGCTTTGATCGTCCCGATACCTGCACTTGCCAGCCCGCCCTTCACGACCCTGTCCAACCCTCTTGCAGTCCCACCCGCTCACTCATTTACTGCCACATACCAGACAGTGACTGTTCCGTGCAATTCGGTGATGTGACTCTCCTTGAAAGGTCCGTTCATATTTGTATCCACTGCAGGAGTACCGGGGTCCATCACTGTAATTTCCACTGTCTCCTCGCCTTCATACTTGACGTGCACAGGACAATTCATCCCGGTTGCCTCGTCATGGTAGCAATGTTTAATCGCACTGATTCCGCGAATCGTAAACTCCACTAGTTGCCCCACACTTAATCGGGCGTTATAACCTAGACCATAAGAGTACTTACATCCGACCAATCGCAGTGAGGCCATGTTTTTTCCCAAGTTGCTCCTGTTCCTGTCCGCCCAATTCCACCCAACCCGGTTCCTCCCACGGTTGCCCCCAACCCGATTCCTCCCACGGTTGCCCCCAACCCGATTCCTCCCACGGGTGCGGCTCCCACCCCAATTTCTCCCACCCTTCCTGTCTCTGCCGTGGGACGACATCGTCAGTCACCTTGTGTCCTTGTATATCAAGGTATACCCGAGTGCTGGATTCGATTGCCAGTTGCGCACCTCCATATAAACAGCCCTGGAAAATAACGACCCCTGTCAAACGTACTGCCTAGTGCCTCTTCCACGCCCACTCTGTTAGGTTCTTAGCCAATGAAAAGATTCAAAGCCTTGGCAGCACTAAGACAAATCCAGTTAGTCTAGGCTCCACAGTACCAACGGGTAATGAGTGGAAATTCAGTCACGTGATGAGGCTAAGTCCAGCGATCTGGTGGCAAATTACTCACGTGACTGAATTTCCACTGATTGCACGTTGGTAGGCTCCAGGCTAACAAATGACGATCACTTAATCCGTGCCCATTCGACACGCACCTCCGAATGGTCTTACGTCCGCACGATTTGGAGACGTACAGTGTCCGGCAACCGTGTCGCGCAACCCTGTCTGCTCTGAACGAATCAGGATGTCCAGGTCAGGCAATTCGGAGCGTCTTATTCGTTGAACTTTCGCACGGATGCGTGCCACCACTACGAGACACTGTACTCTTCATTTGCTTCAACCCTGATCCGAGCTGTACCACATGGCGGCATGTGTACCCGGCTATTCGGAGGGAGCCCGCAAGAGACAGCATGGCGGCACAGACGTTAGGTGCAATCTACTACAATCGGGTTCCCGCCGCGCTGAGCGACGGGCGAGCAAGGCAAGCTGGGCATTCGCACAATACGGAAGAAATGATATACTGCAAAGCCCTGATAGAGTCAGCCTTGCTAACGATGGCGGAGCGTGAGGAGTTTTATCGAGTTCGGCTTCACTAGCGTCGGGATTGGGTCTTGCGTCTGCCTAGGAGGAAGGACTTTTGCAATATGCTACAGGCTTGAATGCGTTAGCAGAGCAAGGAGAGAAAGAGCTGACACGATAGCGAAGCTCGCCAAAACCGATCTAGCTGCGAACATAAAGCGACCTATTGGACATTATGCATATAGAAGAGGCAAAAGTATGCTGTTTATGTCGCCAGCTGCTATTTCGCCCGAAGGGGGTATAGCGGTTGTCGTCGTGCCACTATTGTACTGCAGATAGATCTGCATAACTATTGAGAGTGCTTAAGAATCCGTTACGCAAAACGGGATGGACGGATGCCTCCTTATTGGGGTAGGATCGTCTTAGTAAACCCCAAGTCGGCTGCCACAAAAGCGTTCAGTTGCTTTATTGCCTAGAATCGCATGTCAGAACATTCTGGTTGTATCTTCATCGACAGGTGCTATAAGGACCTGGAATCGACTAAAACATGCCGACCGCAGCTTCTCCGGATGACGGATAACAGCAGACAAGTCGTCCGTCATACCGCAAAGCCGCCCAAAGCACTCGAGCCAGCCTTGTTTTATACCGCTGGGCTAGACGCGCGAGACGCAACGGACTGCCGCACTATTCACGGTATCAGGTGCAGAATTACAAGCTTGACATATTCGATGAGACTCTTGTACAGCTTGTAAAGCGAAAACCTAGCGCAATCTCGACCAGAGTCGTAAATCATAGTCTGTTGCCTGAGTATTAAGGAGACAAAACGGCTTGCAGGTTAATCTAGGTGCACTGCCTACTATAGACATGTCGGTATAGAAGACGGGAAAGTACGTTTCGTACGGCTTTCTACGTGTGGCGATGGGAAGCCTGTTACTGTGACGAATGCGTTAGGTCTTGGTTCAGACACATTGAACCTGCGTGTTGTTGTGCACGTCCGCATGTGCGACCTTCTTCGCCATTACATTCAGGAAAGTGGAAGTGCAACTACTGCCAGCAGCATCCCAGACGAATTTGAGCGTTTTGTCACAGATCAGCGTCGCGGTTTCTCGAGCAGAAGAGTGATAAAAGAGTGATAAAAGAGTGATAAAAGAGTGATAAA
>TARA_R110002003_G_scaffold232_13_pt1 | contig 18279 bp, 15 predicted proteins | sample TARA_R110002003 | Tara Oceans TARA_R110002003 (sample SAMEA4396441) | marine metagenome | biome: Westerlies Biome; feature: [SRF] surface water layer (ENVO:00010504); material: water (ENVO:00002006), including particulate matter (ENVO:01000060) such as... | depth 5 m
ATGCGCTCGGACCAAAGGGTGAATCTGGAGTAAGCATCGCTGCGTTGTTCACCAAGTGCATCTAGATCTGACGAAGGGCGGACAAATCCGGACTGACGTATGGTGCTAAGATTGGTTGATAGCTCTTCCCATGGCATGCTTTCGGTGATGAGGCCGTGATCAATGGATGCTTGAGTCACCTGCTCATACTCGAATGCTGTGAGAGGGCTTGTGCCAGGAAAGAGCTGTTGGTGAGGAACACCTATGAAGCATTGCCATGCGTTCATATCGCTGCTCGATTCCGTGATTACCTTGCGCACATTTCTCGCGAGATCTGGCCGATGCAGAAGCCGCAGGACGTAAGGCTTGATGCTGCGACTAGGCAAATGCGGATTGTAATATTCGCGATAAAGCTCGCTTTCGGTCACGGATCGCAGGCTCTTTCACGTGAGCGATACGTTGAGAAGGTCGACCTGGGAGAGATGCGAAGCAACAATGATGAGCAGCTCAGCGCTGAGGTCACCGAATGCAGTCATGGTGTGAATCAGTGTAAAGAGTCAGAACAAAGCCTTTAGTCGTTATGTGACGCTCCACTTAGTGAGGGTGGAAGAAGGAAAGTACGCACTTTCGGATTGTTGTTGTATTTCGTCAACGTGACCTTCAACGCTGACAAGGGGGCTACCGCGGCAGCGCCACATCAAACGGTTCGGAGGGCGATAGGTCTCCTTGACACGCCCCTCAGATATCTTTAAGTTATACACGGCGAAGTATGTCTCGTTGTGCCAGCACCGTGTGAAGCATGAAGTGTGGGGGCCCGTGGTTGCCTATTCCAATCGGGTTAACGCTGCTACGCCGCAGCGGGCATCCTAGGACCTTCAGACGTGAGTGGGTAGCTTCACCCACACCGCAATTATCGTGGCACATCAAAGGAGCCCTTTGCGTTACGGTCTTTCGTTCGGCACGATAAGTCGCGTACGGTACCGTTTGTTACACGATAGAACGCGTGGTAAACGGTCAATCCGCAAGCCTATTGCCCCGCTCGTCGACCCCCAAAAATACATCATCCCTGATTTTGCTTTCTCGACTAGAGCGCGCGACAAAAGCAATTTATTGAGATGTCTTTGTTAGATATCAGCAATGAGTTCCTTCTTTTGGTCGCCTCGTCTCTGCGCCAAATAAATCTGCTCAATGTGTCGCCCGTTTGCAATTGTAAGCGTTTGAATTCCCCTCTTGGGCCAGAGCTATACCGCGAGTAGAGCAATTCCAGGTTTAAAAGTCACTCCTTCCTATCTTTCATCAGAAAATTCATCGAGCATCCGCAACTCGTCAGATACGTAAGTTCACTCGATCTGCATCCATAGGATACGATCAGCATCCTCTCACCATGCTTTATCAATGCGACTGGCAATTCAGTATTGAACAACTTCGAGAGGAAGTATTGGACTTGCGGAATTATAGTCTACTCACGAACGCTGCGAAAGCGGCCGGAGTCATCACTTCGATTGAACCGTAAGGGCCATCAACTCGCCTCATCGATGTCGCCGAGGCTCTGCGTCGTGCAAGGATGACGCCATTGTCTTATCTCCCATAAGTCAGCCTGAATCTACATCAGTCGGAAGCCATGGACTGAGTTCTCACGGCTGCATGCAGGGCATTATCACTTTTTCGACGATCGACTCGGCTTTGACGAAATGAATTATGATCGCAAGTTCTGTCATCTCCTACGTGCTGGTATAGAAGATGCACAACCCGCCCCAGGAAATCCGGCGCGTGGCTCAGCACCTTTTTCTCAACGTCTGTCTTGCACGGAATCAGCCAGAGCCGATGTTACGAATGAATTTGGCGTTGTTTCTTTACGCGTAGCTGAAGGAGAAGGCAGCGTAAACCTTGTAGTCTGAGGGGATTCACAAATTCTCATCCTGTAAATTCTGAAGAGCACATCCTTACTCTAGCTCGATTTTTGAGACTAGAGTGGCTTCCAGTAAGTCCTCCTCAAGCAGAAGTCGCTCACGCACTAATCCTATAGCACCCAAGTGCGGGCAGGGGTGACCTTGTCGTCGAGAGACAGTCGTTGTCTGCGCCTTACGGTCGAAGTGGGTGACCCATTCGAAGGACAGTCACTCTCGTGCTTCCTATCGTGTTACGGCTTAACTCATTTTCATTCATGGTAGCAGTTGCCTGGGGGCGACTGCTACCAGTACGGATGAACAGAGACAATCGTATACAAGCGTGTATCATTTGCGCTAATGATACTATTGCAGGCAGCTTGGGAAGGAGAACTTTGAGTCGCGGAGCTCAAAATATGAGAAGAAGGCTCCTACTTAGCCCGGGCGTTATAGAAGACGCCCAATGAAGCTGGTTTGGCTGAGCAAAGCAATAATCTCTTCATCAGCGTTCATGCTGGCTCGAGCCTTCTCATCGTCGTACTTGTTCAAGATCTCCCTAAGCTTAATGTCGGTGATACCAGTGAACGATGGACATGACCTACCAGTGGCCGGGATAACCTCATTTGGCGGCAATAAACGCAACTTCTTACCAAGAAGATTGTCCCCCTGGGCTGCCTCCATCAATGTGACATGATGGCATATGGTTCTGGTCAGATAAGATTGGCCGAGAGACTTCATCATGTGCTGCATGACAAAGCTAACCCTCTGGTCAGCTGCGTCCTCATTGTGCCAGATTGAGGATCCGAATACCTTAAATTGCACGTTTGTCTTGCCGGGGCGCTTGATGTGAAACCATACGCTTGTAACTGGAATGTGGTTGAGAAGCATAACTGGATGGCGATCTTCTTCCTCTCCTGGGCGCCTGCACCCACTGGCACAATGTAACCTTAAGCGATCATGCTTTTCTCTCCATCGATCTGATTGCGGAAATGACCATCACAGCCGCAGTCTCTGTCACTCAAGGTCCTCAAACGGGAGCCCGTTTGAGGCGCGGTACTCGCCTTGAGCTATCGTTGCAGCTCCGACAGACTGGTGATGTACGGGCTGGGCTGTGCGACATCACCTCCAGGCTTCCATTTGGGAGGCGATCTACAGAAAGTGAAATTGAAACGGACGCACAGTGTTAAACGGGCACCTGGTCCCGTCAATGATTCGAGTAGCTATCGCTCACAGCTCCGACACAAAGCCACTGCCTCACTATACTCAGCACACTCTGCTTTTCTCCCCTCCCGGTGACAACAGGCGTTGAGGATAGATATGGGTTATTTTTCCTGGAAATAGGTACCTCAAGAATTGTCAAAGCAGGGGTTGCGGGTTGCATAGTATGGACGACTCCACGGAAGCGGTGCATATCTTTGCAGCCATTTTCAATGTGGACACATTAACTAAGAAGCGAGAGAGGCTTCTGAGATTGAGCACGCCTAGGAGCTGTATGAGATTACATCGTGCGAAGCGGCATGTTCAGGCATAATTAAAACACTAGATGCTGCTGTGTAATGTTGTGTGGTGGTTGAGAGAAGTGTCGTAGGGCGATTGGACGCCTTGGATGAGCGACTGGGCACGTAGGCTTTGCCATCTTTGTCGTTGATGCAATATGGGGGCTACAGCCTGTGTATATTTGAGAAACTTGTATCTCTCGAAAGGAAATCACAAACTGGGCATATCCAGGCTTCAGCTTAGCCAAGAAAGAGGTAAGGTCAATTTGAGCCAAGCACGTTGCTAGCTGTGGTGGGGTAGATCTCACCCCTGACATCTTCGTTTGCCGAGATAACCCGCACGTCTCATTTTGCACACATCAGCCGCTACACTCTACAAAATTGAAGTACTTTATATATTATTTTAAATTAAAACTCAACATCAATCAAACAGCGGTGAGATGGCCGAGTTGGTTATGGCGCTAGGTTAAGGTCTCCTTAGCACATTATTCCTAGTCACGAAAGTGGCGTGGGTAAGAATCCCCGACTTCTGATTAGTCCGGTCACAATACTAACCAGCATCAGGTTCGAGTCCCACTCTCATCAGCATTCGTCTGCTTTAAGCAGACATACTAGGATTCTTTTTTGGCCGGGTTGTGACTGCGGGTATATTTCAGACCCACTAGTATTCTTCTAGTATATTCTGCCAGCTAGCGTCCCTAGCGGGACGCTAGCTGGCAGAATGGCACCTACTGAGTTTATGATCACGAAACTGTCAAGCATCAAGTCGATGAATTTTTGCGGCTTTCATGGCCTGTTTCGTTCGTTTTCATAAAAGTGTCATTTCTGAGCCCCACAACATGTGGCCACCTGCACTTGAAACTCGACAGTGAAAGCGACACATGGATATTGTTCACTCTCAGCCTTGCACTTTAGGCAAACGGTACGTGTGTTCTCTGGTCACGTCGCGTAAGCATCATAACGAACAACACGACGCGCCAGGCCGCGTTATGGGTACTGGCGCGTTCTGGTGAAAAGTCAAAACGGTCAGGCGATATGTGAATTGAAACCATCGATTCCTTTCTCCAATTTGGCCTTCCGCGCTACATAAACAGCTTGCTGACCGTCAGAAGTATCAAGTCAACTGAACTCTCCAAGTCCGAATCTTCAACCACACCACCGCCTAAAAGAATCACTATGCTGCACTACTGGAATGGAGGCATCTCATATCAAGAGAACTCTGCTCGCATTCATCCTACTCGAACATCATTTGCTTCTCTTCCTGGCGAGCTCCGGAACCTTACCTATGCTTCGACACTGAAGTGGGCAAGTCCCATATCGATCGCCTACGATGCAGTCACTCAGCGCTTCCATACACCCAACAGCAAGCGCCCCAATGGCCGCACGCCGCTAGAGGCACTAGAACTCCTGAGCGGGTTAGACTACAATATCCGCTACGAGGCCCGATCATACTTCTTCGCCAACAATGTCTTTCAGGTCGAGACATTACAGACATTCACGACGGATGCAGACTACATCGAGACCTACATCACCTTCCTAGAGAACATCGGCGAAATTGGTCGACGTAGTCTGCGCTGGCTACGGCTGACCGTCAGCGGCGACAGCAAACAACACCGCCCAACTCCTGACAAGGGCCGCAAGCTCTGGAGCCTGGTCGCCGATTGCTACAACCTCCTCACTCTTGACATTTACGCCGAGATCGACTACTTCTACTTAAACCAGCACGCCGCACTGAAGATGTACATGTCCACCGAAGGCTCTCCGATCAGCAATCCCTGGCCCGTCGTCCTAGAAGCCATACAGAACCTTACCAGCTTGAAGCGCCTAGTTCTACGCCCAGTGTTCAGCTCTCGCTGGCGCTACTGTGATCTTTCTGTGAACGGCAAGTTGAGCACGCCTACACACACCGCCCGCGAGGATGTGCGAAAGGTACGCTTCAAATTGCGTCGACCTTATGACGAGGCTGCTGCGCTATCAGCTCAAGTTAAGGGTATCATCCGGCATGGACTGCGCGGTACCGTCAGTGTGCGCATGTTTACAACGGAGACGTGGGAGCATTATGGTGCCGATGTCATTCTTGCACGGGGTGAAGAGGCTGATGAGTGGAAGTCGTGCTTCTGGGGTAGGTGCAAGCCTTATGGCCGTTCGTTCAATTACAGCAACGGCTTCAAGGAGAACTGAGGCGAGTAGGCAAGGAGCGTGTAATGATTGAGGGCTTAGAGTTTGGAAGCTAGGCTGACGTAACGTTTGGTTGATGATGGCTCCGGTATTTGAAGTTGAATCCAAGAACGTTTCGAGCATCTCACCTCCGATGCTTACTTCTTCGCAATAGCTACCAATGCAACCATGGGAATACCGACAAGCTCGGTGTCATTAGGCTTTTCGAGAGAGCCCACCCGCTCGAACTTGACAACCACCTTTTCAGCAGCAATTTCCATTTGCTTCCTGAACTCTACACTTTCATCCTCACTCAAGCCAAGTGAGGCACCGAACAGCATCACCAAGCGGTCGCACAGCTCATTCAGAGTTTTAGCCGCATAGTGAACTGTCTTTTCGTGCACCTGCACAGCCTCGAACCCAGCGTCCTTCAATGTCTTCTCCAGGTGTGCGCTCCGATACCAGTCCTCAGATATTGGAATGCGAAATGGTGGAGCATTTGGTGTAACGACACGTTGGGCTTGATGGATGAGATCAATGTACCCCAATTTGGCCCACGACGTGACAATGGCCGTACCACCTGGTTTCAGCGTACGATAAATCTCGCTGGCGCCTTTTGGTCCGTCCTTGAAGAATAGAATGCCCTCGTTCGTGATTGAGTGCGTGAAGCTGTTGTCTGGAAAGCGCAGGTCTTCTCCGCCCATGACATCAAAAGAGACCCGGCCGCGATTGTCTCCTGCGGATGGATTCGTCTGGTAGAAGTTCCGAGCTTGGTCAATCATCGCCGGAGCGAAGTCGACGCACGTGATGTTTGGTGGCACTTGGCTGGCGTGATGTTGGAGGAGAATTTCTTGGGCGACGACGCCTGGGCCGCACGCATTGTCCAAGACGTGAGAGTCGTCATCAAAGGGCGGTAAGATAGTGACTAGGTATCGCGCCAGCTCGCGTGTGCACCCGCCTGTGGATGCTTCATACTTTGCTGCGGCGGCGTTGAAGTGCTCAGAGACCGTGATGGGCAGGTTACTCATGATGGAGATGCTGTGCCAGAGAATTATCGGGCATTGAGTTTCGCGTTGGAGTTTATGTAGTCTTGCGACAAGTAACTAGACTCCTAAGGCTATCGGCGCTTAAAGATGAGGTAAGCTCGGCTCCGAACGCCTCACTCAGGAATGATGCTCGCATGTGATTGGCACCCATATGAAGCTTCGGTGGCTTTCATCCGCTAACCTCGCTGCGGATTATATGTTGCGCCGGCTTTGTGGTTGTCATCTATACGGCTGACAGGTCTGGCAACTGTTGCCTAGGCTAGTGGCGAACCTTGATGGACATCCGAATACGCATGACCGTGTAGCCAGGAACTAACGAGCTTACAAGGAGATCCTATATAGGCTTCCTAGAATATGCATTATTCGCAGGCAAACCATGTCCGATTCCTTTATTCCGTTATCGATTTTCTTGTGGAAAGTCAAAGCCATGCGACAGTCTCCAAACTTCAACTCCACAAACGCGTTTACGACCCTCATAGCTTCGCATCGTTTTTAAACCGAATCAGACCATCTTGGAATGTTGTTGCAATGTGCACACCAGTATCATAGTCCCACATGCGACTCGTATGCAACGCCCTTCCGCCAGTTGCTCTCGTCAGATGCGCTTCCTGAACAAACCACTTTCGACCGTCCCTATCACCCTTTTCGTAGCCTTCGAGATTGCAAAGCGGCAATGCTCCATCTTCCCAGACCGTCGCATCGGCATTTGGGTGGTTTATGCGCGGCTCAGCCGGCATGATAAGATCTCTGATACCAACGTGGAATATCACGCTGTGTGACAAAGAGGCCATACGTGTATATTCTCTTGCACGGTCAAGATGGTTTGGTACGATGAAGAGCGAGTTGCGATCGGATGCATACAGATGTGCACATGCATGCATGTTGGCTTCTCTCGTCAAAGCGACATTGGTAAGACGATCAGGTGAAGGTGGGTACGGAGCTGTCGGCAAGGGCAATGCACCACGGAGTGTGTAGAAAAGGAGCTGTCGCCGATCAATGGCTTTTCGCTTCGCGTTGAACTTGGTCATATCGGCTTTCCGTATATGCAAGCCACCTATCGGGTTGAAATGCTCGGGATGCGCTGGCAGGTAGGTCTCGCGGAAATATTCCGAATCATTGCTGGGTGCCGGTGGATGCTCCATAGGCTCGTTCTGTTTACCCTCAAGGACTTCTCTATACGTCTCTCTTAGATTGGTGGTGTCTTGAATGTCAAATGGCGACCCTTCTTCCTTCTTGAAAGAGCATGTGCATGTGAACATGTCCCCATGAGCTGCAATCTGACTGACCGTGACCGATCGGGTGCAGTAGTTGAAGCCATCACGTATTTTTTTCACCCTGTAGGTGTAGTGCTCATTTGGCTTGCCACCCAAAATGAACCAGCCGGTGATGTTCTGGAAAGGTTAGCGACGAGGAAATGCAACAGTTGGTGCAACTCACATGAATCAGGTAGCCTTCTTCCACGGTTTGCGCAGCTGCCCATGCCGCTTGCGCGAAAACATGGCCGCCATAGGTCCCATTCTCTCCGCCCGTCGGTGAGTAGGCTTTCACGATGGAACGGAACGTCCAATCATCAATCTTCTCGAGCTCGATGACCTTGTCAAATGGTAGAACCTGTTTTTGCTCGTTGAAGTAAGGCCGAACGACCATGGCGGGCTTAACGCTGGGAAGAGATTGAGTGCGCAACACTGATGATAGTGCCTTTATTACATGATGAAGTAAAGCATGGTTGAGGGAGCCGTTCGGTTGGAAAGTTACCTCGGAAGCTAAAAGGTGGGGAGAACGAACGATCAATCTCCGACCAATCTCCGTAGAATCTCCGATGACGCTATCTTCGCATGCTCGAACTCATCCATCGTCATCACAATCGATATCATCAGAACATGTTACCAGAGATTCTACCATCACCTTGACGCTTCCACGGCAACAGCAGGTCTCGCTGCGTTCAATGCGACCAGGTCACGCCGTGCTCCGTCAAGTCAGGAATTATGGACGACATGCCCGCCTCAGAAACATCGCCTCTACTCGGCGAACGCAGCAATGGAGACATTGACCCAAGCTACATCCCTGACGAGGACAACACCGAAATTACTGCGGCATCGTGCGGCACGTTTGCCAGAAACCTGGGCGCTCTCGATGGGTTCGCCCTGCTCATCAGCATCGTCATCGGTTCTGGCGTCTTCTCCTCGCCCGGACCTATCGACGCCAATGTTCCATCCCCAGGTGCTGGTCTCCTGATATGGCTGCTTGGTGGTATGCTCGCATGGACTGGCGCTTTGACCATGGCCGAACTGGGTACTACCTTTCCTGGCGAAGGCGGTATCCAACCTTACCTCACCTACATTTACGGAGAATTTTGGGGCTATATGGCAGCATGGTCGTGGATCGTTGCGACCATGCCTGCTACACTTGCGATCTTGAGTATTGTGTTCGTCGAAAGCATCTACTCGAGTATGGGTGTCAACGAGCCTGCCCCGCCGCTGACGCATAAGCTATTGAGTCTGTTGATGCTGGTGTGCGTCACAACCCTCAACTCGATAAGCACGAAGACCAGTACCAGGCTGTCGAGCTTCTTTGTTGCTGTTAAACTACTCACGATACTGTTGTTGATTGTGGCTGGACTTGTTGTCGTCTTTGTGTATGTAGGGAAAGGCAAGGACTACGGAGGTGATGACTGGCACAGCAAGGGTTGGTTCGCTCCGAGAGACACAGTTTTACCGGATGGAAGCCGTTTCGACTGGACCAAAGTCTCGACTTGGGAGTCTTTGGGCTTCTATAGCACCGCTTTATACGGTGCACTCTGGGCATACTCTGGCTGGGACAAGGTTAGAACGACCCAGTACCTGTCACGGTTGGTACTGACTTTCATTACAGGCGAACTATGTCGCTGCCGAGCTTCGCAACCCAAGTAGGCAACTTCCGCTATCTATCAACACGGCTATTCCGACTATCATCCTGTGCTACGTTGCCGCCAACGCTGTTTACTACGTCCTGTTGCCGTGGGAGGTTGTGTCAACCACGGATGCAGCTGCAGTGGTGAGTCTAATAAACCACTCGGGAAAGCCAGAAACGATAATACTAACATTGCATAGACTGCTGTGACCCACTTCCTAGGCAAAGGCGTGGCTTACTTCGCCACGGTTCTCATATGTCTTGTCATCGCAGGCTCAGCGTTAGGCAACTCCTTCGTCGCGGGCAGAATGACTGTTGCAGCAGCGAACAACAACTGGATACCACGACTCCTCGGTAGTGTAGGTCAAGTCGGTACTTTCAAGGTGACAAAAGCTACAGAACAAGACGAAGCGGCTGACGACGCGATGGACAAGAGCGAATCCCCGATCAACGCCCTCATCCTAAACACTATTCTCTCCGCAATCTACATTCTCCTCGGCAACATGCGAATTCTGTTGACGCTAAACGGACTAGCAGAGTACGCATTTTTCTTCCTCACCGTGCTCGGCGCTATCATCTTGCGCTTTCGCGAACCAAGCCTACCGCGTCCGGTCAAGCCATTTATCCTTATACCGATACTTTTCGCGGTCATCAGCGGCTTTGTGGTCGTCAGAGGTGCTGTTTTCGCTCCGGTCCAGGCGGTTATCTTGGCTAGTATTTGGCTAGTTGGAGCAGTTGCTTATTACGCGCGACTAGTCTTCTTGCGGCGTAAGCAAGGCAACGCACAATCGTAGTGATACTTGTATTAGTGCCGTCCTATTTAAAGCGCTCCTTAAGTATTCGTGGTAGGGAGGTCGGAAATAGATATGAAGAGGGGAAGAGGATTGTTTGATGATGCGGCCGCGGCGTTCCAAATTACAAAGTCTTGACGGCAAACATTACTCAAACGAGACTATATTGCTTACAGGTGCCCTATACAGTCACATTAGTGATTTTAGTGGCAAGATGGGTGGTTTGGATGAGCATCATCAAACAATACCACTTCAATACGTAGCGAGTGACTCTTTCCGCGTCACATATAAATGTGACGCCAGGAGCTGCTGCAATTGACCACGGACACCTCGAGCCTATATAAGGCTCCCTCACTCGCCATTACTGTTCACTAGATAATTACATTTTGCACTATCCTAACATGGCAAGGAGATTGGATACCTTCGACGCGCGAGAGTATTTCAATGATACCGCGTGCGTGATGGAACGCACCATCGCCTACTCACGGAAAAACGAGTCAACACCGGACTTCTCGGCACGAGTGCGAACTGCTTTAGGCACTGAGGCACAAAGCGATGCATTGTGGGCAAGACTGATGCTGGACGTCCTTGATCCCTACGCCCCGGAACAGGAACTTCTTGATTACATTCATACGGCACCTACAGACACCAATGGGGCTATTGAAGAGGTTCTGAAGAAGTACAGCTCAAAACTTGACGACGAAGAAGCACAAGAGATGGGTACCCTGCTATTATGGGTTCCTCGCGTTCAACGTGCCATTTATCTTTCGGAGCTCAGCAACTTGCTGGGGACTTCTAACACTTCTGACAGTGCCGCCATCGCGCTCGGAGAACGCATTCGTAAGCGCTATGGTGCTCTATTGAAGCTGGTTAGAGACGACGGTGTTTCATCCTCGCCCGACTCACAACCTTCCTCCTTGCTCAACGAACCTTTTCACATTGTTCCTTTAACGACAAGAGTGGAGCCTGCACATCCAGCAATTGCGAATTACTTTTCCCCTTTCCAGTGCGACATTGCTCGGGGAGCATGGCAAGCTCTGACCTGGTTCCAAGCCGAACTCATGATTCTAAAGTCTTGCCTTGAGTCTTTTTCAAATCGTAGATCTTCCATCAGGAACTATGCCTCGGCGTACTGGTTTCCTCATCTTTACAATACCTACTTTTGGAAGGGTCGACGACGTCGGTTTGATTCAGAATTTCTCCAGCCTCGTGCAGACATGATTCGCCTGCTATACTCCGCACTTAACGACGAGGAGCAAGTCTCCCAATGGTGCACGAAGATACAATGGTCACTTTTGGAACCTAAGCATGCCAAGATCATCTCCGAATGCGTTGAGGCCAATCCACTCCGAATGCGTTGAGGCCTGGATGGATTATACCGTCTTTAAAGAAGATGATCCAGTTGCACGTTGGGTCGCTGAATGCATCCAGCAGCCAGCGAGCGTTTTCGTTCCCGCTGCCAGGGTGTGCGCTAAGACAGTCTTCCGGCATACATCCCTCGCCTTAAAGGAGGTCGCACAGGTTAAGGCAATGATGGAGGGAAAAGAATGGCCAGGTTATCACTGGTGTGAGATGCCCGCAGATCTGATTATGGAAGCCGCAACATGGTTCGATTTCGAACGAAACGCCGAATGGCATCGCAAACTCACCCAACTCTTGCAAACTTCAGGCCATTTCGAGCTTGCTATCAAACGCTACAACAAGGCCTTGGAGGATCCCAGCGATATAATCAAAGCCGAAGCGCGCAATGGTCTTGCGCTGATATTTGAAGAAAAGGGCGATGTAAAGCAAGGACTCGGGATAGCTTTGGAGAATGTGACGGTTCTGGAGAATCAGATGCGAGAGTCAAATATGCAAGTCGACACTATCTGCGGCCAAAACTTGCTACTTGAGCTTTGCATCTCACACAATGCGATCGGACGTTTCTACAGACAGCTGGGAGACACAACATTGGCGCTGATACATTTTCGCGAGACTATGGATTACGGAATGCCCGTGGCTAAAGGTAGTGTCAATACCTATCTCGAAATGCTTGCCGAGTCCAACGATCCGCGCCGTTTCGACATGGCAATCGAGTCACTTCAGACGTTGCAACGCCATAAGAATCCTGGACGCTGGCACAATAATCTCGACATGTTTTTGCGCGAAGGATGGTGGCCCACACCCAAGACCTTACAAAACTTCATGGCCGAAGCAGCTCAGAAAACCGACACTCTCCCATGGCTCATTGAAGCATACCAAACGGCCATGACACATGAGATGGACACGTCTCACGCGGAGGTCAGTCGCTTGAAGCTCTGTCTCATTCCCTTATACCGCGACTTTGCACAGGATTTCGCTGCGGCCGAGCCTTACATACAGGAACTGGGAGCGATTGCCAGCTGCCGATATGACTTTGGCATGCCAAGCCTGGATGATCGCAAGATAGTGGGCGTATGTTGCATTTTTCGAGAATCGAAATCTGGCTTTGCGAACTCATACTGCCAAATCCAACTCCGGGATGCGATAGCCGCTCTAGCAGCCGGCCAGGATGCAGCCCAGTATGTCGAGAATGTACGCATGCTACACGCCTCCGGCATCGATCCTTTGGAGATCGACGAGAAACTATTGGACCCCGGCAGGGACGCAAGTCATCTCTACCTCGCAGCTCTGCAACTTCGCACCGGCGATAAGGAAGCTGCACTTGCTACTTTGCTTCCGTACATAAAACGCTGCTTTGCTTTCATCACGCAGGACAATGACGACGGTGCGAAAACACATGCAGGACAAGTGGGACTTGCGCTTATACTACTTGCCCTTGGACGAGTCGACGACGCATTGGGCTTGTACTCAGCCGCGTACAGAGATCGAGACGGGTCGTTGTGCGAGAAAGGCATTGGGCGGAACCATGAGGCGTGCAGAGATCGAGGGCAGTGGCCGGAGTCGTTTTATCTGTGCAAAGTGTGTTTTGAGAGTGTTTGCGAAGGGTGCGATGAGATGAGGAGGAAAAGGGGATTTTGTTGTAAAGAGGGCCATGATTTGGTTTATGTGAAGCTGGAGGGTAGCAAGGATGGAACGGGGATTGTGTGGAGGGACAAGGAGAGGAATGTGGACGAGGTTGTCAAGGAGTTGGCGGAGGAGTTGGGAGTTGAGATGGAAGAGGTGGTGAAACATGATGATGTGAACGGCGCGGATGAGTAGATGAAACTCTTGGTCTCATTGTGATTAGTAGTCACTTCGACACATGATGCGTGAGCCAGCTTTCAACTCCAGGCGAACCAACAGAATGCACACGCGCACAAGCACATGTCCACGACACACCATCGATTACCAAACTGCACCAGGATCGACTCGCCTACGAAAAACAGGGTATAAGCCAAAGAACCACACACACGGCTGAATCACAACATCCCATCCCCTCCACCCCACATCTCCCCCCCTCCCCCTCCCTCCCAACGCCTCACCACCTCGTCCCCTGATCCCTCAGTCCCTCATTGACTTGCAACGCGGGAATACTAAACCCATACCCATCCGTCCTGCCCTCTCGATCCGAATTACTAATCTCGACACGCAGCGATACATCTAGACCGTACGGGCCACACAAGCCCGTGGGCTGCAGTCCGCCCGCGGCAGGATGCTGAGTGCCCGCGCCTTGCTCGCCGACATGGATCGGGTGGCGCGGATTGTCCTTCTTGGTCGGGGGCGTGGAGACGGTGGAGCCGTTGATGGAGGGGGCTTGGCCTGGGGCTGGGGCGGGCGCAGACAAGGTCGAGGAAGGGGGGAGGCTGGATTCGCAGATGATGGCGTAGTTGCGGGAGGGCATTGTTGCGTGGTTGGCGTCACTGGTTTTCTTGTCGATTTTGGTGGGGCCGTTTGCGGCGCCGTTGGAGTGGCCGTTGAGGTCGGTGGTGGCGACGCGCTCGCCTTTGGCGTTGACGCCGGGGTCGCGGTCGAAGATCTCGAGGAGCGTCTCGTCCGTGTCGTGGTCCAGGTGGTGGATCTTGTTGCGTCGGGCTAGCAGGTTCGCAACGGCCTGGGGCGGCGGTTTGTTTGTGATGGCCGAGCTAATGATGTTGGGGATGTAGCGCCAGTCCTGCTCGGCGGGAATCTGGTGCTTGGGGTTCGAGTAGAATCGGCCGATGGCACCGAGATGCACGTCTCCGCCGAGGATGGTAACACGAGCTGAGAACTTCTTGGAAAAGTTCTGGAGTAGCTGGACGAGTTCACGACGCTCGGTCTTGTGCTGGCGTGCGGTGTAGTGGTCATCCAAGTCGTCGAGCAAATCGACCTTGCCGTCAAACTGGTTGAAGAAGCCTCCCGCAAGACCGAATCGCTTGTTGAGGAATTTGATGGGTGCAATGAGTGGCGACTGCAGGATGTTCTCCAGCCACGCCAAACGTGGGTACGCGATCGGGACACCGAGCAGCAGAATGAGATGCTTTAGGTCTCTGTTCGCAGAGTACTCCTTGTCCAAACGGTCGAACAGCAGCTTGTATGTCTCGGGATAGTTGATCTGATGGCGAGTGCGCTCCGTTCGCGCATCAATACCAGCAAATGCAATACGCGCACCGAGCTGGCAGTAGATGCTTCGACTGCGCTCCTCCACATACGGGCCTGGCTTGTGTCCAATAATGTATGATGGGTCACCCATGTCGTTGGTCATTACGAATGTGTCCTTGATCTGTACCGGGTCCACAGGCGTCGTGCCCTTCTCGCCAACGTCCATTGTCTTGGGCGCATCGGTTGTGTACGTGCTCTTCGGGGGAGCAAGATGGTGCTGGAAGAGTAGATAGTACTTGTGCGCAACACCTCCAATGCCTCGAAACACAGCGCACTTCATGAAATGATCCGTGTACGAGCCAAAACCATCAATAATGTCGTGATCGTCCCAGATATTAACCTGCGGAATCTGGCCGTTCGCGGTCGAAAAAGGTCGCTGTCCGTACCACTTGACGTAGTTCTGGAAGTAGTATTCGTCGCAGTCCGCGCGCATCGTCTCAGGGAATAGGTATTCGCGACGCTTGTGCGGGTTGCTAATGGCCGTCCACGCCTTCAACGGCCCATCGACTCTTACTCCATCGTTGTATATCTGGTCGCCTCCACCAAGCATGACATGGAATGGCCTCTCAGCGTGCATACGGAGCACATCGTTCCAGAGCGCCGGGCCAGACCACGCATCGACATCGGTGCCGACACTGAAGCCATTGCACGAGTGGAACATGATGCGCATCGACTGCGTGATGGAGGGTATAGCGAAGATCTGCGGCTTTTCTTCTTTCTTGTGGTCGACATAGACGAGGTTCTGGATGTCGTACTTCCATCGCGACTCGAATTGCTGGAAAGGCGCCTCGATGATGAATCGCCAGAAGGCCCTCTTCGGATCCTCATATAGCTTCTCGCCACTGAACGTCCTTGCATCCGCGCTGAACCTGACACTGCCGACGTTCGCATCGACCGCGCCAACCGGCGACAGCACAAGCGTCGGGTTCTGTTGCCCCGGCGTAGTGACAATCAGGACACTACCGTGCCAGATTGGCTGTCCGGTCTGCTGATTGCTGGTGCGTCTGTAGTTGAGGAGCGGTCCAGCAATCACATCGAGGTTCCCCGAAGTGCTGACAACCTGGGGTCCGTAGCCAACGCCCCTGACGCCGCTGGCATCCTCGTGGGGTTGGATCGTGTCGGCCATGCTTCAAGTGTGCGCGAGAGGTAATGGTAGAAGGTGCGCAACGTATCCAAGATATCTATCACACCAGCCAGTCAGCTCCGCAGCTCGAGTCAAGCAAGGGCGACTCACCAATTCCTGTGCGCTCGACCTCCGTAAGCTCAGCTTGGGCTGGGCCTCGCGACTTTTGCGCTGCGATGGCAATTATATGATTATGCGAGATTTTGATACGAAAACGCAAGGGGTATCAAGGCGACTGAGAAGCAACGCAAAGCAACGTGTACGCAGAGAGGCGAAGTGAATGCGCCTCGAACCCAGATATCAGGAAAGTTGTTGTGCTTGCACATCCACACACGAGAACAGGGATACGGTGCCGCTAGCCGACAGTTATGACATCGACCACTCCTCCCGCCTTTGCTCCCACGCGCAGCCCCATCGCGATTCAATGGCTCATCGAGGACCCTGCGATATTTTGGACGCACTATAACATGTGCTACTGCAGGCTCTGCTATCTAGTTTGAGCGTCGGTTGCTGTCCTCTCAAGTCTTGAAGAAAATGCCGTTGTTGCCATGCGACGACCCTCGAAACAGCCACAGGCCGAAGCTCCACATATGCATGCCAAGCCTCATCTTGTGCGACCCGCTGACGACCATCAGTGGCGGTGCGCGCGCATCGGTCCACTCACAAATGATGATTTGCAACCACCATGCAGCACCGAAGAAGAGTATGGGCCTGTTCAGCTGAGGCTGCGTTGTCGTATACATCAATTAATCAATGATTCATTCAAGCGAGATGACATTCGAGTCTAGTCTGTGCCATGTTGCAAAGCTGACTCTGTCTATGATAGGAAAGTGGGCATCACATAGGGAGTTTTCGGGTGCGTTGGGTCGTGCCGTAACATTCCCTCGTGAGGATGCACCACTAAGAAGGGTATTGTTTTCAAAGCTCTCGAATGTATTGCCATTGTCGGTAAAGACATAACGCCGCCCAAATGCAATATCTAAACCATGCTCATGCTTCGTGATACCTTCGTCTTGACCCCACCTCCTCTACTCATCATCTGGCAGCACATCCTCCTTCGCCAAGCCCATCTCCTCCCCCACCCTTCTAACAACGTGCTTGATCGCCGCACACGCAGGACTGTCCGGATACGCTGTGAGAAAGCTCTCGCCATAATCACACGCCATGCCGATCCTCGGGTCCAGCGGTACCGCGCCCAGAAACGGAATCTTTTCATCCTCTGCCAAGCGTCTCGCACCACCGGTGCTCGGTCTAAAAATCTGACTCTCGTGCTTACACCCGGGACACACGAAGCCCGACATGTTCTCCACGATGCCGAGGATCGGTATCTTTGCCTTTCTGCAGAAATCAATTTCCTTGCGGACATCAAGTAGCGACACTTCTTGCGGCGTTGTTACAAGCACCGCGCCGTCGACGCCACTTGCTTTGAGGAAGCTGTTGACGCTGAGATGCTCATCGGACGTGCCAGGCGGTGTATCTACGACCAGGAAGTCTAATTCGCCCCATGTCACATCCATGAGGAATTTCTTGATCAATCCGTTCTTCTTGGGCCCGCGCCAAATCACAGCATCATCCCGATTCGGCAGCATGAATTGCACACTCATGACACCCAGGTTCTCGCTGACCCAGACAGGCTCCCAGCCTTCTGCTGTGACGTGAATCGTCTCGTCCTCGACGCCCATCATCTTTGGTATGCTAGGCCCGCAGATATCTGTGTCCATGAGGCCGACGGTCGAGTTGGGGTTTGCGGAGAAGCCGTGCGAGAGCATGGTGCTGAATGTCGACTTGCCGACACCGCCTTTACCGCTGAGAACGAGTATCTTGTGCTTTACAGAGGAGAGGCGCGCGGTTATGAGCGGAATGTCGGGGTCGGGGCCTTTAGGTGCGGAGGCGCATATTGCTTGGTTGGGGCAGCCGGCGCAGTTATCTGCGAGACCGGCCTGTTGCGATTCGGGGCCAGGACAGTGTTCTATGTATTGAGTAGTCAGCTACTGAGACTCTACGTGCACAATCCTGAAGTTGTACGAGGGCGGATGGGTGGCGGGGCATACCTGGCTCCGGCGCAACCAGCTTCGGGGCAGCCTTGAGCGGCGCATCGAAATCGACTTGAGTAGGCTCTTCTAGTGAGGGCGCCATAATGGGTGCGAGAGGGTAGGTGTGGCGGCTACATGGTCGTGGTGGAGAGGAAAAGAAACGGCAGCTTGATAATCAACGACCTTCGTAAGGCTGACAGGGATTAGCATGTTGCCCCACGGTTTCGTTCCGACTTTCGGAACACATGCGTCGAGACTTCCACTCCACCACGACTGGCCCGAGTGGTAGTAGCCGGCCATTCATTCACTTGGCCTTCAAAACGATGCCACAGTATGGCGC
>TARA_R110002003_G_scaffold171_6_pt1 | contig 18254 bp, 24 predicted proteins | sample TARA_R110002003 | Tara Oceans TARA_R110002003 (sample SAMEA4396441) | marine metagenome | biome: Westerlies Biome; feature: [SRF] surface water layer (ENVO:00010504); material: water (ENVO:00002006), including particulate matter (ENVO:01000060) such as... | depth 5 m
GCCGGGGAGCTCAGCGCGTTGCCGTTGAAGTCGAAGGCGGGAGGAACATCGATGGTCTGTCCAAAGCTGAACGGAACGCCGTTCGGCTGGGTGTACATGGGGGCGGATATGGGGATGTTGGTGGTGGGGACGGATTGCGAGTGTGAGGGCGGCTGCGGTTGGCGATTGAAGGGCGGAGACTGCTGGGCGGATCTGAGGAAGGATGCGGGCCCGGGCGTGCTCGCGGGCTTGGACTCGACACTTTGGGCCTGCTGAGACGCTTGCGCGGGGTCATATTGCATCCACTCGCTCCAATTCGACATGTCGTCGGCCGGGGCAGGCAGCGTCATGTCGTCGCCGGCAGTGGTGAGCCACGGGCCGCGCATGTTGTTGAAGGGATAGTTGGTCGACAGCATGGGATCCTCCATGTCGACGGGGCTCTGCTTGGGCGACTCCGGCTGAGCCGCCTTGGGGCTCTCCGGGAACTGGTAGTTGTCGAAGACGCAGTAGGGCCCGACCTGTCGCACGGCGCGTGTTAGCAGTAGTCATGGTGCGCGATGCGCCTGAAGCACGCACGGCAATGCGCTCGAGTTCAAGCACGGCGTCGGGGCTGCCATTGGGATCTGAAGCCATGGTGGGAGACGCTGCGGCTGGAGGCGCGCAGTCCGCGGCGGCGATTTACAATGGTACGACAGAGCCGCGGGCAAAGCAGACTACGGGAAAGACGAGGGCAAAGTAGAATGCGATGCTCTTACCAACTAGGTATGACGGGTGGGACAGGTCATGCCATTCACCGCGGTCACCCGTCTGCTGCCAGGCCTGGCGAAAGCGGTCCGGGCAGTCGCGCAGGCAGAGTAAGCACAGGATCTGCTGCAGGCCGGCAGTGTGCGCCGAGCCAGAAAACACTGGTGCGCTGGAGAGTGGCCGGGGTTTGTGTGCGAAGAAGGTGGGCGAGGGAGGAAATCGTACGATGGTCAGCTCACTTGATTGTCGCAAATGCGGGCCAGAGCGGGCGCTGGGCAGGGGCGGCGCGCAGCCCACGATGTCACAAACTCAACACCGTCTCGGCGCGATCGACAGCAGAAGCACTCGGGTGGTGCAGCACGGCATGCGCTTTGTCGTCTTGTGGGAGGTGAGTCGTTGCGGGCGGTGGTGACGGTACTCGGGTGAAGTCTGCACTGAGACAGGCGGGTCGAGCCCGCCATTCCGAGACGGGCAAGCGTCAATGTGGCTGTCAGCCCGATAAGGCGATCGATCGAAGGTGGATCCATGGTATTGCACGGCAAGGAACGGATGAAAACGAGCGAAGCTGGATGACATTTGGACTTGTGCATCCACGTTGCCATCGGATCGTCCCCCGCGGCGCCATGGTGGCTCGCGTGCCTGCCCTGCGTGCGTGCCGGGAGCACTACTGCGATAGTGCCGAGCGCACTAGCCTTGGCATGCAATCCGTATGGAGAGCCGTATATCTCTGTTGCAACTTCCAACACGAACCCGACTACTACTATAATTAGTTATTGCAACAGCACCTCCAAGAGACTCTCCTCTCTTTCTTAGCCGCTGATGTGAACGCGATATCTCAACTAGGAGGTATGCACGTCCTTATAATTGTACAGCGATATCCTATCCAGAAGGTACCTACGTTCCTATAACTTTTTAAGCACTCTGGTCACTGTGCCTGAGAACCACCAGGGAACAGCTTCTCAAAGCAATAACACAAGACTTTGCAACGTATGGCGTCATTGTTCCAACCTTCGCCATCGACGTCTGTGTAGCAATTTCCAGCCTAAAAAAATGGCGAGAGCAGGTTTACATCAAGGCTACAATTGTGAACTATGCTGAATTCCAGTACCTCCAACATCGTGTTTCTAAATATTATCTACTACTTCCATATCTACTCCTATGATGCAGCTCCCGCGTTGTAACTCCGTACACCACTCCATGCCACTCCACATCTCAACTCCAAACCTAATCTACCACACTATCTCACCAACACCAGCACACTATCTCCGTCAGCAGCGACACAATCTTACAAAGCCTCCATCCAGCATGTTGCCCATTTGGCCTCGGTCAAGGCAGTACTGTTCGCGGCTCAGCGTCATTCGGACCGTACCGATCGACATGCACTCTTGGCGAGGACAGAAACCAAAAGGGGTTAGTGAAGATACAAATCCGGGATCTGGCGATAGTAATCGAGACTCAAATCTTGCTTCAGCCTTGAGTCTGGGGGTAGGATAAGACTCGAATAGACGAAAAGTACCCGAGTCACCGATGCCGTCCGTAGTTAATTGTGCTTCAGTTGCGGCCGAAATGAAGCAGTATGAGGGCCCAGAGCATGGCTGTCGAGTCGAAAAGCTTTCTGAGAAGGATGTTTGTTAGAAACCATCGCTTTCGAGTTGTGCGGTTGCGCTTTCCACTTGTATCAGCCATGGTGTCTGCTGTGCGGAGCAATGCCAGCCCCATTCTCCATCCTGGGAAGAGATCTTGACGTCCAAGTTTCTCAACTCCATGCACGATTTCTAGTTCTCCCACTTCACCGTCAGCTCCCATAATCGTCCCAGATGTCGACGATGCAATGTCCTAGTTCTCCATTCCAACGCCTTCGACCAAGCATGCTGTACGGCCTTTCAAACATCTCATCCCATGTCTAACACAAGATCACCCCACCACTCCGACAACCAGACACTAGACTTGTTAACGCAATGCTTGATCAGCGACCGATTCGGCTCCCTACTCCCCGCCATCAAGCAAGCTGATACGAACGGCTCCGCCATCCTCGCCGACGCCAAACGCTCCACGCCACTACACTAACTCAGCCCCATCATCCTCCTCGACCAACTCCCACAGAACTACTACCGCAATCCCAACACCGGAACCGCTTACCCCTTCTCCAACCCGCTAGCCTTGCACGTCGCCCTGCGCGCAATCGAGCTGAAAATGCCGCAGCACCCAGATCCCCAGTACAGATACGTGTATCGCTTCTGGCTTTACCTGCCGCCCGAGCATGCCGAGGCGCTGACCATGCAGGAACACTTGACGGAGCTGCATGATGAGATGTTTGCGGAGAGGCGGATGCTCATGGACGGACGGGCTGGGAGTGTGAATAGGAAGAAGGGGGTTGGAGATGCGGATGTGCAGGAGTGTAGGACTATAATGCTCGAAGAGGAGGGAATAGATGGAGACGTGGGAACGTACGTTAAGCGGGATTTCAGATAGGCATAAGGAGAGTGTGAGGAGGTTTTGGAGGAATAAGGTGATGGAGAGTCTCGATGGGGATGAAGATAGGGTATTTGAGGGAGCGATGGACTATTGTGCTTGGTGCGAAATCCAGCGTGATTCGATTACCTGCTGTACGACAACAACGGATAATGCGCGTCGAGTGTGTCATAATGAACGCATTTGACAGCGAGTTTGACTCCGCTGATCCACAGAATCGTGGCGCAAATGCCCAGAGCGGTCTCGCACGACACAGCTTTATGCATGCTGAAATAACGGAGCGTGTTCTGTACCTGAAATTAGCGCTGAAGCCTAATCTTCGCGTCCGCGCGCCCTTCGTTGTCCGATATGAGACAGGCGCTCCAAGCATTGAACAGTTTAGGTAGGTCACATTTACGACTTATCTGAGCCTGCTCTTGTGCTGCAGCTAGACAGTCGACTAGGGGCCGGTCTAGGGCATGAGTAGAGTATCTCATGCTCAAGATGAATAGGACGCTGCCTGAAAGGAGGACAAGGGCGGTTGCTGCACATGCCCAATTCAGCGCGCCATCTTGAATATCTTTGGTCAAAGGTCTCGCATGATGAAGTCACAGGGCCTGATTGGCTCTAGCCACCTATTTTGATAACTCTTTCACGCGGCTTCGCCCAGGCGTTGGCTCTGGAACATGCCTAGCCTCCCATTCTCGAATTGTCCACCGCTCTCAACCAGCACCAGGCGGATGCTGCGATCACATCTGTCCATATCGAGACAGTAGCTCTAGCGAGACTGTGATGCACGATGCGAAACCTCCTTCGAGCAAGGTTTTGGGGTTGGAAATGCGTCCGAACGTCCATGTGAAGACGTCTCTCAACATGTTAGCAATACCGATTCTCGAAGCAGCTGCCCGGCAGCCAATGTTGAGAACGGTGCTGACAACTCGATGACTCTACAGCGAACACTCTGTGAACATCAACATAAAGCCGAGCAATTCGGTCGTAGTGCATGTGCAATGTCTCAGCACTAGTCGAGTGACTGCTTGCGCGACAGTCCCTCTGCCACACCGACTCGCGATATCCGCGCACAACGGTGTCCCTCTGCAATACTTTTTACAGCGAGCTCCGTGCAATTCGTCTGCAGTTCGAGCCTAAGAAAGACAGCCAATATGCTTCACCCAGTCCCGTCTGTAGCAACTAGCAGGTCATCAAGCGGAGGCTCAACAGCTTCGACTAGACCGCGAGGCCCTGGGAATAACATCGGACGACGGAAGTGCGTCCGGCTCCCTCGAGCGCAGCCCGCGCGGATTCAACAAAGTCCATTTCCGCCATCGTCTATCTCCATAGGCGACATTGAGCTCCACAAGAAATTTCCCATGATCGTCCGGCTCTTGCTCTACCGCTCCTCTCAAGATCTCGATACAAACATTTTAGGTTCTGACGACATCTCGCGGATCTCACGTGCCGTATGCGAGGTCCTAGCACGAGCTCGAAGTGCGAAGTTTAGTGCGCCACAGTCCCACGAGACGACTTGCCCCTTCATCAAAACAAGCAATCTAGGCTGCAGATGGTGCGGGCGCCTCATGGCCTTAACTGCTGCAGGACGGTTACGTGCTCGAGCATCGAGATGCAGTCGCGGATGGAAGTGGCGCCGCTAGTATGGCGCCGCTGGTGGCAATGATTGTAGTTAATCGCGCGCTTTTGGTGGCCTCCTGATGAGTGCATCTGTTATCTCTTTTGCACTGTTATCCATTTGCGGAACTGGAGAAAGCACCTGTGGCATGCAGGGCTTATTGTCGATCATGTTCCACGACAGTCGAGTCGATCGTCTGGTCGAGAGCAAATGGACCTCACCTCCCCACAATAAGGCGGTTCGTGTTTGTTGAACCTTATAGCTGCAGCTTGATTCTGCGCCGGTGCAACATTAAGTCGTCGTGCCGTGTCGCTAGCAGTATTTGGCGAAGCATATCGAAGTGGCTGCCTTACTTTGCTGTAAGTTCGACGGCGCTTGTTTGATCAGACCAGCGACATGCGAGAGTTTCCTTGCTCAATATGGCGTGTGTAGCGAAATTCGTGCGCTGTACATCTAGAGCAGATCTCACCTTAAAAGTGCACGAGGATATCGACGAAAAGCACGAAAACCTCCTAGCGAGAAAGTCGCTCTACTGGGTGTCCTGTCACCTGCATGAGACGGATGTTAATGCGCGTATCGTAACGCATAGAAGCACTGCCGATTGCCGCTGCGGCGGGGCCTCGCGATCGTGTTCCAGGGTGTATTCGAATTCGCTTTCGCGTTGAGGCGATTCGGGAAGAGCAAGACCCAAGAAGGCCCGTCGGCGGCGGCTGATCCCACGCCTCGTAGATCTCGTTCCCGCCGTTTTCCACTCGTCTGGAATTTATCCAAGCACGAGCGATTGTGGCAGTTGCGCAGTATCTCGAAGGGATGGGTCGAGGTAAGACAGAGTACGGAAGATCGGTCGCGAAGTCCGGTTAATGTCGTCATAGATTGCTGCTTCACTGAACTTGCAGCACAGTGTGAGATGGCCTCGCAGAGCGCAGCCATGGATGCCCTGGCTCGGTTTCTCGATTTCGCGAGCTGATGGCGTGTAAGCCTGGGGCTAGTCTAGAGATCGCGCAGCGAGCTTAACCAGTCCTCCGGAACAACACATGGCGGAGGCGAGAACGGGAACATCGCGCTTTCGCATGGACGAACTCGCACTTCGAGAAGAGGAATAGAATTTTTTTAACTCACGCGCGACAAGCGTGTTGGTCAGGAAGTACAGCGTCCCAGTATTGATGAATGGGAGATGCGCGCGTCTCTGCTAAAAGTGGGTGTCCAGGATGTCTACTTGTTCCTGACCATCCGGGGATAGGCTTATGAAACAAGTTACCGTTAAACTCGATAGCTTGCCAGTACCTACCGCTCAGTTAGTCTCGTCGACCAGTGCAGCAGCTAAGAAAAGGCACAAATGGGCCTCGACCTTTGCAGTTGGGCTGGCTCTTCACGTTGGACTCCACAATTTTCGGCCGTTTCGTGGTGGCGATAGTCCTGCTGCCGATGCAGATTGCGCATCCGCAGACCCAAGGAACACTAAACTGTAAGGATGTATACGAATTACGAGCCTGCTTTGCGTGCGACGAACAGCTCGCGCCAGGCTTTGACTCGCCTAAGCTCACGAAAGGGTCATTCCGGCTGAACACATTATCAGATCGGTTTCTGACGCGCAGGTTTAATTGCAGACGAACTCTCGCGACGACGATATACCATTTCAAGATGGCTCAAAGCTTAGTTGCAAGGGCGCGCTGCAAAATAAATCTCCGTCGTGCGCCGCAGCCCCTTCGTCTTCCCTGTCCAGTATAACTCACCCATTATGGTCAACAAATATGGCGGCAGCGGCGTGTGGAAGCTCTAAACAATGGAACTGCCGTGTCAAGCCCTGCGCAAGGTCTTCTGGCTTCGCATGATCCGCGCGAATCTAAAATTACATCCGGACGACGATACTGGAAAGCAAGCTTCGAAGGCATGGTGCCATTCGTCTCCCTTCGCCCTGTTCGCCAACTTCAGCCACCGAGATTCCTCTGGCCATCTCATGCCGGACGGCTGCATGATCGAAAGGCGAGGGTTCGTGTGCACAGACGGGAGGGGGATTTGATTCGGCCTAAAAGGGGCAGCTCATTTGCTCGTCAGGATCTCAGAACGCTTTGGGAATTCCGGCTCCGCAATCGTCGATGCGGTGCCTTGCCTAAGCCGAAAATTGACCAACGGCAGCGGCAGATGGAGCACTCTGATGATGATTGACACGCGCGTGATGCGGGAGGCCGGTAAAGATCATGCATAGCTTGGCGAACAGGCCGTGAACCCTGAAAAACGGCGCAGTCCTCGACTTGCTTTTTGCTTCCGCGGCGCGCGTGCTGCACGAGATGTGAAGCCTCCTCGGAAAGCAAAGGGGGAGAACATCCCATACGGAAGTGGTAAGGGTGAAGAAGGATCTACTTCACATGTTGACATGTGCTGAAACACAAAGGTCGACATAACAAACAACTTGCGTCAAGCGTCGTACGATGAATATCGAGTTGCGTCCCAACGCGCCGGTTGATGTACCATGTCGCTTACGCAGTTACACGAATCGGGCTTGACGGTAGACTTGTTTGGGATCCGATGCCTGTCAATAGCTGGTCATAGTACTGCATGCAGGGAGGCGAAATGTGGGTGTTCGTATCCTGTGATCGAGATCAGTTTTGACTATGCGAAACGAACGAAGATTGCCGGAAGCGAGATGGGGCGATAATTCCGCATTCTGCACAAGAGTTCATAAGTACATCAATTTGTGTTGTGACTTGCTTTTTGCACTCGTTGCGGCAATATGTAGGGTTTAATGAATTGACTGCTCTTTTGCATGTGGGGGAGCGCCAGCAATCGGCGGCACGAGTCAGTTGGGCGGTCTGCATGAAACATCGCAAGTGCATCCTTCGACGGAGCGGCCGGCGATTGCCTGTCCTAAGGACCATTGACGACGTTTGTGGAGTCATGAATTCCTGGCGCATGTTGATCTCTTGCCTGAGATGGCGATATTGGCTTGCATGATATAGCCTGCTGCAAGAGTGAGTGGAATTGTGCCATGGCTGCTGTATCATCGCAATACTGCACCGTAGACGACCTCCTGAAGGGCCCTATCTTTGAACAGTTGTGGGGCGTTCGTTCCGTCGTGCGTGAGATTGTGGGGCCCAGAGGATGTTACACCATGGATGACAGGCTGGCATGGCAAGCCTTCCTTGTCATTCACTTTGTTTGGATGGCTGGGATCGTACCGAAAGCCCGTTGTAAGAGCGGCAAAATTGGCAGTGCCCTCGTGGCAATCTGATGGCGGGTAAACGTCATGCTTGACCCATGTTAGTTGGATCGTATACTGTACTGTAGGACAATTGTCCGTTCCGTTCAGGAACATTACGAATAGCCGGGACGCAGAATGTCGTGCTGACGGCTAAGCTTATTATCTGACTTGCCGTAGTGAAGACGTGGGCACCGAGTTTCCCCAACTGTTCAGTGATCGAGACGATCAACCCTGCTGACGACCTCTAAGTGCAGTACTGTGCCCAAGTCAGGCCCGATTAAGCTCATGTAGTGCAGAAGTATACCAACCGTATCCAGAAGCACGACGAGGCACGAAAGAACGGCTGAAGCGGGCATCCCTTGCTGGTAGAAGTGGAAAGAGTGGGAATAGATTAGGCAGAGTGGGAGGCGACAAACATCACAACCGCTCCGCCGTGGAGTGCTCTCGCGTCTCCTTACAGCCGTATAGCACATTCCTTTCGCACAAAAAGTGCAAAGTTGATCGAGTTATTGGTCTGACAAAGATGTCGAAGTACTGAACCCTGCATGGGCTCAGGAGTTGGATAGGCGCCCACACGTCCGAGTATCAGATTGTTCTGGCCTTGATGGCAGTTCCCGCCAATGCAACCCATGTATCAATGACGATCGACAGGCTAAACCTCTCCATTAAGAATGGGATATTGTGGTAACCCCATGAAGAGAGGCCACTGCTTACTCGGTGATCTCGCGGACTGAGCCAAGACTCAGAAGGAGGGAATTAGTGTCCGTCCTCGGAGTAACATGCCGAGCCTGTTCGTAACGTACACGGTGTAACTCTGAATGAGGTGCCACCGGCCACCTTAATGTGCTCATCTAAGGCCATGCATTCTGACACATGCCGCAATGTGCTTGTGGGCGGCTCAATGTTGCGAGTTCAGTCCGCGGTATTCCTATTGCATGACCTCCCGTAGGCAGTGAGCGAGGTCAGGGAAAGAAAAGATTCTCATGCAGGCCAAGAGATGCTCGAACAAATAGGATACTCGGCAATCGGAAGTGTTGCAAGATATTGAGGGGCACCGAAATCCTGGTACCTGAATACCCAGGTGGAGTTACAGCTGAGTTTGGCAAGGGACTTTAATGGCCTCAGGAGAGGTGCGCGATTCGACATTGGCCAGGCGCTGAATCGCGTGTCAATGCTTCCGGTGTATTTTGATCTAGTGACTGCGATCTGTACCACGCAACGGAAATAATTGAACGCTCGGAAGCGAAAGTAAGTACATCGGCGGTAGCTTGTAAGAGCTGTGCAGCATGTGACAGCCATGGATGATGCCTGTTGTGACTTATTGTAAACCCGTGTCGCACCGAGCACCCACGCTCGAGCCCACTGCGCGTCTTGAAATCTGACAGTTGCTCGCAATGTGACAGGCCGGAAGCATTGCTCCGGTACTGCTTCGCTTGACATCTGTTCAGATGTCTTGGCGAACTGCAAGTGTCTTTAGGGTACCAGAGCATGCAGACTGCGAATGCATGAGATCTGATCTGCTATTGCCATGGGTCCTGTTTGGGCAATATGGGCGAGTACCTGCGCGATCGCTATTTGCCTGAAGCTTGATGCGGACCCAAAGCTTCGAGTCGATGGACCGGGCAACGAGAAGTCACTTGCGAAGGATGCCTTGCGACTCCTCCGCTATGCCGCAACTGCGACTAGAACTCGAAGGAGCACTGTGTGGTGCAACACGGATAGATCTTTGGACGGTACCGGGCCATTCGCCGAGCTGACAGCAGTCGGAAGACGTCCTGCAGCCATAGGCCCACACGTTGCACCGACACACGTGTGGGCGCAAAACGGTGCTTTGTGGATTCCGTAGCGAGATCAGGCAGATGTGATGGACGGACTGGTCTGACGTAACCGAACCATCGGGCCAACCGCCAGTAGGCGCAGAGCTCATCCGCGGCCAAAATGGCCTAACAACTTGTTGCTCTGCACGCTGCACACAGGCACACCAAATGTGACGAGTTGCTGAAGAAGTGCACGACTGAGGCGCTTCTCAGAGTGGACGGCGAGTCCTCGAGAAGTTTTGCGGCAACTGCCCGGGCGTAAGGTGGCTCGGGTTAACGTCCGCGCCCCCCGCTGAGCGCGCATCCTGATCGTGCCGGCGTCGATTCAGATGGAAATGCCCCTGTGTTCCATGGAGATTCCCGATAGCGCCGGCGGGCGGGGTCGCACTATCCTGACCAGGCCAGGACAGGTGTTGATGCCCAACAGCGGTGCCGCGACGACACAAGGAGGCGGTATTGATAATCTATTCTCTATTCTGCTCTTGCATGATGAGCCTGCTGCGTGCGGTGCAGAGCATGGCGATGCGGAGGGCAGGTCGTTCCTGCCGCGGAGCGCGCCCGAGGCAGCCACGCACCGCGACGAATGCTCCTAGCAAGGGACGACGACAGCGAAGTCTGCCGTCGAAAGCAATGACATGGGGCAGCGTCTTCCGATGTGGCGGTTGCGGGTGCTTCTGGTGGCCGTGGCGGTCTCCACGGCTGCTGTTGCCAAGCGGGTGACAGACCAGCGTGGGTGCACGCCGTGTAAGCCGGGGTGGATGCGCTCGGTTGCATCTCGATTGCATGCCACGGCGATAATTCGTCCCAAGCAGCCGGGCTGCTCCCGTTGCAGTTTGGGCGAATCTCGTCTCGTGTCCGTGGAGCGCCCATTCGCGCGGATGCAGTTCGCGATGCCTGTCCCCTGTCCGACGGCAACGGATCGAAGACGACGCAACGAACAGTGAGCGGGCGCGCGCTCTACACGCCTTTGCTGGCCGGCGGTGATGGCGATGATGGCGCTGTAACGAAGGGCCGTGACTCGTGAGCGAGCGCGGCAGGCCCAAGACACGGCCTCGACGGCGCTGATCGTGCGCCTCTGCGTCTGTGTGTGCTGCTTTAAGGGGGTGGTGCGATCTGATCAAGCTAGGCAAGCCAGGCGTCGCAAGGGCAGATTCGCGTGCTGCACATCCCGGTCCGCTGAGTCGACGCTTTGGGGAGGCTGCTTTGCAGCGGCCCTGGTGAGGCGCTGGTGCATCGTGCCCAATGCCCACCCAAGCCAGCGCCACCGACCCCGATCCTTGCTGGGGCAAACAGTCGTGCCATATCCTCTCCATCCCTGCCATCTCACTGCACAAGCTCGTCACACTGAGCGACTACTCGCTGCCGGGGCGGTTCATCTCCGATCGCATCTGCTTTAGCCTGCCATGCTACTGCTCTAGCACTCGTTCCCTCTCACACCATGCCTGCTGGCGTGGAGAGGCGCTGAAATCCGCGTCGCCCAGCCAGCACCGCTGCTGTCAGATCACGGGACCGGGTGCTGTCGCCGATTCTTCGCCCATGTCACACCTGCCATCGCTCACTCACACCAGCTTGCACGCCGACGTCGCCCCAGAGCACCAAGACGAGAGATTGCAGCAGCAGACGTGCAGAGTGTGGCTTTGCGACTGTTTCGACCCAAGCGACCCCTCCACGGCCGTTGTGCCTGCGACACTACGTCAGCCACCGCATCGAGATTGGAAGGAGCAGCAGCAACAATCTTGCCTGCAAATTGCAGCACGTCACGCACCGTGCCGTCTGGATTTATTTGAGAAGAGCTGGCTGTGGTGTGGAAGAGAAGGATCGGACGAGTACCTGCATAGTGGAGTGATTGAGCAACGACATCGCCACGACGCAAGTTGAGCTGTTAGTGAGAGATTTTCGGGCCGCGCGTGGAGGAAAGAACGACCAAGCTGTCGCGCTCGTTGTCGTGGTGCGGGAAGGCACATAGGCGCGGACCCACGCCCCCCGCCAAACCTCGCATCGCCGCAGCAGTTCGTCCCAACCACGCTGTGGGCAGCCGCTCGCAGTTCGCCCGCGAATGGAGACATTGGACGCCGGCAGCAGGCAAAGGTCCGTTGTTTGTCGTCGACGGCCCGTCGTCGCTCCCATCTCAAGGGACACTCGCTAATTGTTGCCGCTATAGCGTCGGCCTCCCATCAATAAACCACCTAGATCCCGACAGAGTCAAGCGAGAAGAGGTGGACTACCAGAGGAAACATCCGTCCGCCGCCATGGCCAGTCCGTTGCACCCTTTTGCAGGCCCGTCGCATCTGCACAGCAATCACCAATCGGTGCCCGCCAGCGCACTTCCCGGCTCGCTTGGAGGTCTCTTGTCCCCTCCCGAGTCGAGGCGGACGTCTGGCGATGAAAAGGAATCGCAGAGGCCGACGGCCCGCCAGTCATTGCCGTCGATACATGAGGCTCTAGGCGCAGAACAGCCGCTGTCGTATCCTGCGCCCGTGCCCCCGCCCTCTGCACTGACGTCGGCTCCTCACCAATATCATCCCTCGCCTGCGGCTACTTCGCCATCAGACCAGCGATCGCGCACTTATTCAACAGACGCGCACGGCAGTCAAGGACCTACCAATCCCTTTTCGCATCCCAGAAGTCCCTTCGTAGGTACATCAGCATCACACGTACCTCCTCCACCCCCGCCACAGACACATCCGGACTCTTTGCCACGACCTTCGTTTTCATCACCGCGCCCACCTTACTCGACTCCTCAGCACAATCCAAAACTGCCGACTCTCCATCCACTGAAAACCACCCAATCTCCGCCGCCCAGCGCTGCTCGGCCTCACGCCCCATATCCTTATCCCCCAGCTTCATCGAATTACGAGGCTTCTGCTCCTCCTTCAGCCGGACCTATGAGTCACTATTCTTACCCTCAGTATGCGCCAAGCTATCCCCTCTCAGCCCCGTCCCAGAGCGCACCAAATTCTGCATATCCGCCTTCGTCCACTACGTACTCAGCTCCTCCACGATATCCACCACCGTCAACATGGCGGGACGGCTCCGATACGGCCCGTCTAGAAGAAAAGAAGATTGGCCGATCGACATTAGCGCCATATGGCGAGTCCGTGAAACGACATCTGGACAGCTTTGACTTGGAGGCGTCGCTCAACGAGGTTTGTCTTGCCCACGTGTCTGATTGTTGCCTGCTAACGACGATAGATGGCCGATGGATCCGGACGGATTGCGGAATTTTCTAAAGTTTACCGACAGCGAGCTCACGAAAACCAACGTATAGGCATGACGCCCCAATCTATGCCACGGCTGGAAGAGGTAGACGATATGTTGAAGCAAAGCGAGCGGATCCAGATGTCCCTCCAGCGAATGCGAGACGTAGTCTTCAATCACCACCAAGCCAGCATCGTGGAGCCTCCACAGCACTCGCATTATCGACCACTGAATGGTTACGACCATGACAGCTCGAGCAACTATGGAGATGATGCCAAAGGTGGCGGAGGCTTCGCTGGAGGCGACAGCAAGACAAGGAAGCGCGGTGTTAGTCATGTTGCTCTTTGAAATATCCTTCATGGACACTAACGTTTGTATTACAGCGAGCCGCACCCCCAGGTAGATGCCATTCCTGCAACAGAGCAGAGACACCAGAGTGGCGTCGAGGTCCAGATGGTGCCCGGACGTTGTGCAACGCCTGTGGTCTACGTGAGTGGCCCGCACATCCTGGGCTATCCAAGGACTAACACGCACATAGATTATGCCAAGTTGACTCGAAAAATGGGCGGCAAACCAGCCATGACAAGCTCGAACCTGCGACCCAAAGACCACGGTTCCCCAACGGCGTGATTACTTTCAGTACCAGTTTTAGCATTACCACTTCCATCTTCGTCGTCACATCATGGTCCTTGGGTCCCAAATCAACAGCTCGTCATGGCCACTTCTATGCATCTTCTGGGCTCGATGGCTATACAGGGGACATACCATCATACACATCTTCCTCGAAATTCTTCGAGTTTCGTTCCACTATATCGAGCATCTTGGACATTTCACAATATTGCCATTATCGGATTGGCCATATCTCTATTTTCGCTTTTCCAAAGCATCTGGCTCGTTAGAGCCTAAAGCTATGTACCACTACACCGGACATTTCAACAAGGCTCTCTGTGGCCCGCACCTTGCCTCGGAACAAAAGTGTCATGTCATCCACAGCTTTCGCTGTGGATCTGCACATAGGACCGCGAAGAGCCAGGATGTCTGGGTATTGGCGAAGACCCGGTGTAAATTTGGCATTGAGGCCGACCTTCAGACTTCAGCGTGCATCTACTCCTCGGCGGTTTTTTTTAGAGTTCGCTTGTTTCGCATCAGCAGCTATGGCATTTTGGCACATACACGGGGCTATCAGGCCCAGGGAGCTGGCGTTTGGGCACACGGTCACCTGTTAGGGTGCCTCGAACATTTCTGGTGTTTGGCGCAGAGAATAGCGCTTACTTTCGGATGATGGGCTGGGTTTTCAAGCTCACATCGCACGATTATCACTTTATGAGGAGTGCACGAAGCCGATTGGCTTTTGGGAGGCGTTTGCAAAGAGATACCTCGCGGCTTTCAGGCCGGCATGTAAAAGCTCTCAGTTACCGAATTTCACACTCGATCGACTTTCATGTCGAACTTCACTTATGCGCACCTCGCAAGCTCACACACATTTATCGTTGGGACTGACGCATGTTTCATTCAGTACAGGCACGCTCCGCTGGCATCGCACAGTCCCACAAAATCAAGGCCATCTGCAAGCTGTCAAAGTAGGGTCGCACCTTGAGCAGCCTGATGTTGGCAATCGACGCACATGTCCAACCCCAGTTTCTGCATCACGCTCAGAATAGCCATGCCACGATAACCTTGCTATGCACACATGCTGGATACGCGAGCCCAAGCTGTATGCAAAGCAAGAGCACAAAGGGCGATCAGGTAATGGCAATGAGCACAATACGCATACCAGCAGCCTAAGCTTGCTGTGGCGACACGGGGAACCGTTGCAGCGGGTTCTGCAAGTATCTCAAGGCGGAAATGCCAGACGAGAGTGGGGATGCCAGCACATCGCTCCGCGTGCAGTCAGGGTGTTGTGAGGTGAGGGAGACTGCGGCGGCGAGGCTACAGGTCGAATTTTGCTTTTCCCGCAGACTCAACGCCGTGCAGCGTGGATGCACATGTCACGCCACTGCGGCCCGCAGATAACGGCGAGGTGTGCGAGCAGACCGCTTCAGCGGCCACGGATGCACAGTTGCCAACTGCTGATCTGGTCTATGGCGCGGAAGACCATTGCTCCTTGCGCCAGTCATTCTGCGTGGCGCTTTTTCCGTTGAGGTACGTAGCTGTAGCGGCACGTGGGTACCCGTTGCATAGGCGAAGGTACATGGCATGTGCTTCCGGGCGTGCTGTCATTTCTCCTTGTAACGCGTCGCACAGAGTGCGATCGATGAGTGTATAGACGCACAAGAGTTGAGGTGAAGTCGCATTCGTCCACGGACACGCAGAGTGATTGGATTCGGAAAGCGTCATCGGGAAGGCCCGCGTCGATTCGCTCCTTCCTCGGAACAGGCAAAGTGTGCTGCACATCATTAATAATCCATATACCCGTCGTCTAGCCCTACGGCCGCATCCGCAGCCTGGCCTTTCCGGCTGTTCGAAAATCTACATCCAAACTTCCTATTTGCTCAGCTTCCGATTTCTGTGCTTTTGTGCAGTTGCCTCGCCGATCGTGGACTTGTGTCCTGCAGCTGCACCGGAATAGAGCAGATTCTGCAGCCGCCCTGCGTTTGGCGACACACAACCCCGCTAAAGTTAGAATACGTACTTTTGCTGCAGTGCTCCCGAGTACTTCCCCGCTATCGCCGTTCAAGAGGCAGAGACCACCCATTGAGACAACGTCCCGAGCCGCCCCGTGCTCTGTTCCCGACTCGGCTGAGACTTGACTGGTCATGGGCTTGCTGTGAGACATTGTTTTCAATCCGCCTCGCCGTTCTCGCTAATCGTACTTCAAGCGCCATTGGAACGCCGCTTGAGTGGCCTGAGGCCAAGAAGGTTGCGGGCCATGTAAGGAGTTGGGGCATTGAAGTGAGATTGTACCAAACGATTAGAGAGGGTTGTAGTAATGTGATGGCAGCAATTACTGGCCATCTGGCGGAATGCCAAGGGCAAAGAGAGGGATGCGTTGCTCTGGGGAGATGAGGTACGTCTTCGTTGGAGCTTCTGAAGCGAATATACTAATCGTGTCTAGGTCGAGTATCTTGTGGTGTGCTACGACAAGGACAACCACAAAGTTCGGCTGTCTCTCCGTCAGGCGGATATCCTCGCAGCACTCGCGACCGATGAAAAGCTCCTTCAGCAAGGCGGAGGTGTACCAGATGTGCAGACTGGGGATGCTCAGTGAGGATTCAAGCGCGTCTAGAATGAGGTATACTGACTAGTACAGGAGCCACGCCAATCCTGCGCCAGTCTTTCATCCGGAGTTTGGCAGGTTCATGCTTGAAGCAACTCCCGGCAAACCATGGGGCATTGGCTTCAAGGACCTTCTTGATGTCGAGCCGAACATGAAGTGGAGGTATACGCGACCTCATTTCGTCTCGTTTCCAAATACTTATTCGAATCCGCAGACGCAAGATCGCCAAAGAGCACATGGCAGAGACGGAATTCCCCATCACCTTGACAACTTTCCCACGTCTTGGATCACCAGACTGCCTTGCTCCCTCTTTTCCAGTATCTGGCCCAAAGCTGAGGTCTCAGTTCGTTCCGGATGAGATCGCCAATCCCCACATTCGCTTTCCGACCTTGGCAGCAAACATCCGGTCACGGAGAGGCAGGAAGGTTCAAGTGAATGTGCCAATATTCAGGGATGAGAACACTACTTGGCCGTGGAAAGATCCCACTGTCAACTACGATCTGCACAAGTGGCCCGAAGACGACGATGTTCGCAATGGTGCTGCTCCGGACAACTTCATACACATGGATGCCATGGCATTCGGTATGGGAAGCTGTTGCTTACAGATCACTTTCCAGGCGAAAAATATCGAGGAGGGACGGAAGATGTACGATCAGTTGACCCCACTAGGTCCGATCCTTCTCGCGCTTACAGCAGCTACTCCAATCTACAAAGGCTTCCTTGCAGATACTGATGTACGCTGGAACCAGATTAGCAGGGCTGTGGACGATCGCACACCGGAAGAACTTGGAGAGAAGGTATGCAACGTCGAGTAGTTTTTGTCGTACTAGGCTGACCTTCACAGCCTCTCAAGAACGACCGATGGAGGCTGCCCAAGTCTCGTTACGCATCTAACTCAACATACATCTCGCAAGATCCACGCTTACGACCAGAATATCTCGATCCCGACCTCATCGTAGACGAAGATCTCAAGCAAAGACTCATCGACGGTGGCATGGACAACCTTCTCGCTACTCACTTCGCCCATCTCTTCATTCGCGACCCAATCGTCGTTTTCAACGAGGACCTCAAGGAACTAGACCTCACCAAGGCCGACCACTTCGAGAACCTACAATCAACAAACTGGCAGCACATGCGGTTCAAGCCGCCGCCACCAGGCTCTGACATAGGTTGGCGTGTCGAGTTCCGGCCCATGGAGATCCAAATCACCGATTTCGAGAACGCAGCTTTCAGCATCTTCATCGTACTCATTACGCGAGCCATTCTCTCCTTCAACCTCAACTTCTACATGCCCATCACGCGCGTATCCGAGAACATGGAAACAGCACACATTCGCGATGCCGTCTCAAGCCAGAAATTCTGGTTCCGCAAAAACCCTTTCTCAGGCCACAAGTCCAACGGCTCGAGAACAGGCACCACGACGCCCGCCGAGCAATTCAGCAGACCGCCCACGCCCACGGGCCCCGTCGAAGACGAATACGAACAAATGTCAATCAACGAAGTCATCAACGGCCAGTCCGCCACCGACGGTGGCTTCCCCGGCCTCATCCCCTTGGTCGAATCCTATCTAAACAGCATGAATGTCGATGTCGAGACGCGCTGCGATATCGCGACATACCTCGACTTGATTCGAAAGCGAGCGAACGGCACGTACTGGACTGCGGCGAAGTGGATACGGGAATTTGTCAAGACGCATCCGGAGTACAAGAAGGATAGTGTGGTGAGCGATGAGATCACGTATGATCTCGTTAAGCAGGTGGAGAGGATCACGGAGATGGAAGGACGCGACGGTGTGGGGAGGGAGATGCTGGGGAGGAGGTAGGGAGGTAGGTTTCAGTGACGCTGGTATGTTGTCCTAGACCGGAGTGGTTTGCGCATCGCATTGCATTCTCCGTAGCGAGATTTTACTACTCATCGAAGCTAGGATAGAGTTACACTTGTTCTGCCATTTCTTCGTCACTGCTTTCCTGGTCATCTTCCTCCCCTTCACTGGGTTCTTCGTCACCGCTCTCCTGCCCATCT
>TARA_R110002003_G_scaffold54_28_pt1 | contig 18232 bp, 10 predicted proteins | sample TARA_R110002003 | Tara Oceans TARA_R110002003 (sample SAMEA4396441) | marine metagenome | biome: Westerlies Biome; feature: [SRF] surface water layer (ENVO:00010504); material: water (ENVO:00002006), including particulate matter (ENVO:01000060) such as... | depth 5 m
CCTCCACACTGGCATAGTTACACGACGGTATCTAGACATCCAGCGGTATGAGGCTAAGCCACATCAAACTCTTGCTCGTGCGACGAGTCTTATGAAATCGGTACTCTGGTGCTGGAGTCGAACTCATCAAATTCTTGCAACTGTTAATCCGCAAGATGAACATGCCCCGATGTTAAAAGATGAGGTGTCCCACAGTCTACATGGACGACTATGGGGCATTTCACTATGAAGGGATCAAATATGAAGACCACGTGGCCCACGTTAGGGTTCTCGAGCTGCCTAGGAACAGCGAGAGGCTCGATTGGAATCTCGGCTCGTTCGATGGTTCCCGCGCTTGTTATCAATTATCTGCAGCGCGTCTTTACTGGTGGCAAGCCGGACACTTATACATGCCCAGGACTATGAGTGACAGTCATGCGAACTTGATGTCTTCGCTTGTTAAAAATAGCATAGGCATCTGTTTCTGACATTGGCCGCAAACTTCCCTCCTCATAAAAACGATGTACGTGGCTCATCTTTCCGATGGTAAGTCGCTGACAAAAGAAAGAGCTAACTATATTGGCTACCAAAATCGGATACGTTTCAAAAAGCGAAATCCCTCGCTGAGGCTCCTAACTCATACCTCAAGCAATTGAGAATATCACAAAAAGCACGTTCCTATCACGTTCATTGCACCAACGCGTCTGTTGTTGGCCCGAGTACACCAACTCGTTGGAAACCGCCACATTGCCCAGTTTTGAGGCTCATGCATGTGCGCAACCTATGTTTTGGTTCTGGGCTCGTATCAGAGGTTCGGCCCGTTGCATTGACACAACGGGTGCTAAGCGATGCGCATGCGGGAGTCTCAACGATTGACCATCGAGGGAACCTGAGCTTTTCAAGCGGAGCAAGAAGCTACTCTTCCGAAATGGGCGCCGTGTTTGCGCTATGTTTACATCGATGCATTGCATTCTGGAGCAAATTCCACACATGCTGCCTTCGGAGAACCCTCTCGATAGCGTCCATCAGCATCCCGAGGTCGTTCGCGAGCTTTGACACAGATTTCTCTCAACAGCAGATACGGTATTCGTCACGCCTGAACTACGGACCTCTGTCCATGTGTCCCTTCACCATTAGCTAGGCGCTCGAAGTGCTGATGTCGCTCTCGTTGGTGGCTCCACCATCACACCGCAGCAACCCACTAAACACGAGAAAAAGCATCACGCTACGAAATCATGATGCACTCTGAGCGTCGACTTTGTGATAACAAACGACGTGCTGCCGGATAAAGGCGATACCCGGTAAGCTGACAGGGGGTAATAGGAAAGTACATTGGCTATCAATCCTAGACGAGGCTTGTGCGACATAAACGTGGCTTGAATATAACATCAGCGACGTCTTGCTAATACGAGTACACATGCCGCGATGTGGTGCCTTCTAGCAGCTAACACGACAAAGTATGGATGTTGAGGCAGCGAGGGACTGGAAGACGGGATACACGGCACGAAAAGTTGAGTCAAACTGGGCACGAAAGGGTATATAAGAAGGGATAAAGTACACGCTGAAGATTCATCAGCTTCGCAGCAGCTTCATTGACGAGATCTTTAGAATTCTATACTTCCATGACCAGAACGATGGCTGTTTCCGCTCGCACCGCTCTCCTCATCCTCTCGCTCACCACGAGCATCCTGGGACACTCTCATGTGGATGAGATCTGGGCGCCGAGCCCGTCCGTTCACTATGCTGGATGGAACCCCAACTACTACGACACTACACCTTATCCTAGCGACACTCCCGGCTGGGTAAGCGGATAGCCCATCATAGAGCGCTAGGCTAACATCCCGGAGTATACTGAGAACCAGGGAGGAAATCCTCTCTATCCAATTGACGCCAACGGCTATAACATTATCTGCGCTAAGCAGTCTTCTCCTGCCAATACCAGCGCCCCGATCGCGGCTGGCGAGACTGTGCGCGTGAAGTGGTGGCAGCCGGGCGAGTGGTAAGCCACTAATGAATAATCAAGTGCGAAACGCACTGACATGATTACCCAGGCCTCCTTCCCACAAGGGTCCTGTGATTGACTACATTGCGGCTTGCAATGGGCCTTGCGGCTCCGTCGATCCGACGACACTCAAATTTGTCAAGATCGCGGAGCTCGGCTGGATCGATAATACCCGCGATGAAGGATTCTGGGCTGCTGATGCTTTGAGAGATGACGACAATAGCTGGAACATCAAGATCCCCGACGGTTTGAAGGCCGGCGAATATGTGTTGAGGACTGAGATCATTGTGAGTGCATCTCGAACTTCAATCGCATCATCGACTAGCGTGCTGACCGGCGCAGGCTCTCCATCTTGCGCACTTGGCTGTCGGCGATGGTACTTACTCTCCCATTGGTGCGGAGTTCTATCCACAATGTGTCAATTTGCAGGTCACTGGTGACGGTACCAAGACTATTGCTGGTGGCATTGTTGCGAGGACTCTCTACACCGGTGCTGAACCTGGGCTGGCATACAGGACGCTTCATGAGACGAATGAGCATGGCGACTACGTTATCCCGGGTCCTGCTGTATGGTCGGGTGCGCTGAAGCGCCGTTCGTTCCGCGCTTGAGCGATGGGAGTGCATTGAATTTGGTGAAGCAACAACTTGATAGTAGAAGTGATTTGGTATGCGGTGACCGCTGCCGCAATATTTATATTCTGCACTTATGCATTGTTACTCCGCTGCAGTGATCTTCACACAAAAGTTGATAAGAGGAATACAATATGCACGTCCTTCATCTCAATCACATTGAGCGCAAAACTGAAGCAAAAAGCAAAAATCAGAACGAACCACCGGTTCGTGGGGCGGCCAGCGACGGAGTCGAACTGACGATCACTTTCTCTCCCACCACATCGGATCCTCCCGGGCCCAGCCAGGAGGCACAACGAAGGATAACCAGAGGGTGATTTGCTGTGTTCTGATTATGAGATTTAGAAGAATTAATTGATCTATATACAGCATGTTAAAGAAAGAGTTGCGATTAAGGTGAGAGTGCCTTGTTTGTGTCGCTGGTGGTGTCACTGTACTACACTTTCGAGCCACAGCTCCAGTGTCGTGCGTGCTGAAATCTGGAAGGCTTCCATTGCCGCCATTGTGAAGAGCAGGTGGGAGAGACTCACTCTCTGCATTGTCCCAATGGGCCGATGTTGTCAATGCGCAAGGTGAAAAAGTATTAACAGTGACGGCCACATCGTATACGTCTCATCACGGCCCTTCATTGGCACCTCACCTAAATCTTCCTCTTGTCCAAATCACACACCACGCAACGCCAGGTATCAACTCGTAAACTTACTCATAGCATCAACCACTCCTTGTTTGTCCAATAAGACAATGTCTATTCCCCCAACAACCGAGGCATGGCTCTTCGAGCTGAGACATCACAAATCCTTCCAGAACCCTATCGCCGATCTCTCCGATCCTTATGGTAAAGCTATGCGGGCTTTTCAGGTCTTCACAAATTCCATCATCGACGGTCTGCAGCGCGGAAATCCCGAGATCATGAGCCTAGTCACTGAAGGGTTCTTGCAAGAGCTCTACATTGGCCTCCCTGAATTCGAATCCACTTCCTTTAGACACTGGGTCAAAAACGCCACCCTCACACACCCACTGCGGCGCACATCAAAGCAGTACCATTTCCTCACCATTGTGCGGCTTCAAACTCGGGGCGAACTGTCATCCATCAAGGCCAAGATACTCGAGGCTGCAGTCGAGCTCGAGGATTGGAAGACTCGTGTCTACGCACCTGAGAGCCTGGTCAAAGACCCCGATCCACTGTACTATTTCCGCAACAAGAACGGCATTCGAGAAGTCGATACGGCGTGACTAAAGAGGGAGAGATAGCGCAGGACTGTCTAGTCTGCACCAACGAGTTTGACAAGACACTACACATGCCAATGCGCGCGCCATGTGGACACATCATGTGCAAGCGCTGTTTCGAGAAATGGTTGCGCCAGTCTACTGGCACGTACACCTGTCCGCTGTGTCGTGCTTGTGTGGTGTGTGGGGGAAATGAGTGCACGTATCACGATGTCCATCAAGATCGTGCGCTGCCAGTGTCAATGCCGAAGATCCTCGACAATATACTGCCAGATGAGTCGGGCCAAGTACTGCATGGCCTGCGGCCGGAGCGGTATTGGGCACTGAGGGAGCGTACGCGGAAGGATCGCGCTCTGTTGCAGTGGATTGAGGATGTGTTGACTGCGAATGGGCTTAGAGAGCAAGACCCGGTGCGGGTGCGATTGGTCAAGGATGCGGACGAGGTGGTAGCGCGTGTGGCGGACGCGCTTTATGAAGCCACTACGGAGAGGTGAGAGTGCTTTTTTGTACGGAGAGCGAGAAAGAGTATGGGTGGATGTTCGTCGGATGGTATCATGCCAGGCGTATGTTCGGAGTTTCTCATCGATCCTCTTCCCACACATTCTTCTACATTGATATTACCAAAACAACTCCGTCGTCGTAACTAGCTCCTTGTTTCTTGTCATGCTATAGAATGATATGAGACCGGTTAATTCCGGGGCAGGCTTCGAATTCTACTATAATGTAAACGTTATGTCTAACTTGTTCTTACAATTTCTTCACATACGACCATCAGACGCTAACTTGCGGGTGAATTCCAATTGCTTGTGAGATTTCCTTAGACACCAGTCATATCATTGACTGTTCGGACAGTTGCCCTTGCATATCAAGCAAATTACCAACTTACAGTGACAGTCGACATATGATCAGCAATGTGCATTCCGTTGACTCATCGAGCTTGCGTGGGAGTTGCTGCAGGCACAGCCACAGGACAGGCCTCGCTTAAAAAGGGCGGTACCACGGTTTAGTTTAGTGCTTACATGTTCACCCGCAGCCCTACGTAACATTACGCCACATCTGGCATGCCATCGTCCCAGCAATCATAAGTAAGCCTTGTGTCGGAGCCATCGTACGCAGTCGTGGCAGTGCACGTTGCACGCAAGTGAGCGGGCGGCAGCATCACGCCCGACCTGGAGAAGCGCTCAAGAAACGCGTGCATGTCCTCACGTCTGCTGCGAGCTTGAAGCAGGCCTGAAGGCGTGTGCGAAGGTCTGCAAGCCGAGTGCAAGTGTGAAGGGGTGAAGGTGTTCCCGAGAGGCGCTGAAAATTACCGGTATGCGGGAAGCACGCACTTCCCCACTAATTCCCTCGCCGGTCAGTCGCCCTTCCCCACAAGCGTCAAAGGGCTGTGTGCATGACTGACTGCGCGCAGCCGTCATATCGCGACCATGGTCTAAAACTCTAATCTGCCCGGCCTCAGGCTCTTGACTCACTACTCATCATTCTTATTCACTTCTCGGAGGTCCAAACACGCGCACCTCCGCCGTGATTGCTAACCACCTGCGCCCTTAACACCACTTACGCCATCAACAGAGCAATGCATTCACACCAGGGCGCCGCATTTGCCTTTGACATGAACATGGATTTCAGCAACGTCTTTGCGACGACGGCGAAGCCGATCGAGGGTGAAACTTCGAACGACTTCTTCTTTGGTGACGAGGGGATTGACACGACGACCGCATCTTTTGTGGATCCCATCATGTTTCCCCAGACAGCCTTTGGCATGCAGAACAGTCTCGTAAGTCTCCCGTCCGAAGCATGGGCATGCGAGCCGTGCTTACGCTCTACAGTCTATGGATAATACCTCCGGGAGCGCTTCAGTATGGAATGGCCAGCTCACACCACAGTCACAAGATGCCGTATCCTTCCCGCCCACACCAATGCAGTCCTTTGACACCATGTACCAGCCAAGCTTCAGCACCCTTGGCAAGAGGCCTTTACACTTAGACGTACAGGACTTCCCTCAATCAAAGCGTCATGAGTCGATAGGAGCCTTCACAGGAGCTATGTTCTCGCCGTTGGCCAGCTTCGACGCGACACCATTGGCCGCCTCCATAGAAATGGGCCTCTCTGACGAAGCTGCTGACATGTGCGCCATGTGGTTCGCAAAGTATGGTATCCTACCAAGCGACAAGCACATTGACTCCCTGAGCCAGCTCACTGGGGAGTCGGCAGACGCTATCCGGCATTGGTTCGGACGCCTCATGAAGCAGGGTATGTGGTTTTTTTCCTCCTGTCCAATGACTCCGGAAGCACTTTGTCAAGTGCTTGAGCTTCAAGCAGTTTTTTATAAACCTGTTGTAATAAGTCAGAGCTGTGCTAACTGTCATGTAGGCATTGCAAGCGGCCAGGGAGACTCTGCCTACAAGTCGCAGACGGCAATCCTCCCTCAGACACAGGCACAACAGTTCTGGAACGAGTACCCCACCGATCTTGTTTCAATGCCCTCACTTCTAATGGACGAGAGCACGCAGGAGTCAATCACAACCCCAGACATCGCAGAACAGACAGTAGTTGTCAGCCAAACAGCCACAAGTCTTCGCAATAGAAAAAAGACACGATGCACACCCACGGATGACCTGTCACTACTCGGCCGAGATCCAAACAAGATCTACCAATGCACACGGAAGTGCGGCAAGCGCTATGGGCGCAAGTGCGACTGGAAGAGAAATGAAGAAGAGGGCTACCCCTGCAAGTCTTGGGCTTGCAGCCTCTGCACAAGTGAAGGCGTCGAGAATGTGAAGCCCTGCTTTAGGAAATACCACTTCGCGCAGCATTTCCGGAACATACACCCCAGCATGAATTGCGATGACTATGAGGAATCGAGTGTCGTCTGTTCTGAAACCGAATTCCCGCGGCAATGTGGTTTCTGCAAGCACCGCTTCGAGTCGAGACAGGAGCGTATCGATCACATCGCAGACCACTTCAAGGCGGGTAAGTGCATGCTAGACTGGAATGATAGCGGCGACGAAAGTCACGACTCCGACGATAGCGACGACAGTGATGATCGACCGAGTGGTGACGGCTCTGATGGCGGTGCGCCATCTTACCCCCCACCACCCAGCGATCCTGGACGTGGCTCCAACTCTAAGTACTATGGCGGTGGCGGCGGTGGCCACGCAGACGACGACAGTGGCGGTAGCTCTCAAGGTGGTTTCTTCCAATTCCAGCTCTCGCAACTCAACGAAGGCGAGGGCGGAAGTCAGTGCTATTACGCGCAGCAACACATCCAACCAACAACTGCCCTACAACGCAACCCACAACGTACACGATGCTCATCGGAACCTATCCATGAACGACCAGTCGATATTTTCAGCTCGACAACACCGTCCGCAATGCGTGACACACTTGATGCGTCAAAGGGAGGCGACTCGAATGCTCTGGCCCGAGATGCTGTCCCCAGGCTCTTAGCGCTGCAAGAAAAGGTCGACATCTCAGCATGCGAGAAGCGACACAAGGATTCCACAGAGCATTGGCGTACCTCAATTGCCGCTTCTGAGAGCAAGACGGAACGGCTAGATGCCCTACTGAAGTCGTGCCAAGCCATGAAAGTAGGCAAATCAGCTGTGCCATCTCAATCACCGAATGATCCACACGATTCAACGGCTGCTGGAGTCACTGATGGTATCCGGGAACACACCAGGGCAGCATTGGCAGCTCCTCTGCTGTTCGAAGGAACACGATTTGAGAGTCTAAGTTCAACGCACGTCGATGGGGTCAACATCACGCGAACAAGTTCGCCCACGTCTCCTCTTGTACCCAGGAAAGCCAGCACACTGTCATCAGGCCAAATGGATCTCGAAACAAAGGTAACATCATATGCAACAACTCGACGTTCTGCCGAGATACTTACCAGTGAACAGGTCCTACAGACTATACCGACAGCCTCGCAGTCCTTCCTCAGCGTACGACTCCTCGGATCTGGCGGGTTTAGTACCGTCGATGAAGTCATTCACCGCGAAACGAATCTTCGTCTGAGCCGAAAGACACTGAAGAATCGCGATCCCGCCGCCATCAAGGAGCTATGGAAGGAAGTCAATACTCTACAGAAGCTACGCCACCCGCACGTCATTCGCTTCCTCGGTGCCTACTCGAAGGGCGATAAGATGTCCATACTCCTCTCTCCGATTGCAGATACAACACTTGCGCTATGGATCGATCGATTTGTGCAACAAAAGCCAGCTAACTTCACCGAAGTCATCACGAAGATGTTCGGCTGTCTCGCATCATCCGTGCGGTACCTTCACGAGCAGCGACCAGTTGTCAAACACATGGATATCAAGCCTCAGAACATCCTCATCGTGGAAGGGGATGGTGAGTTCCCACATGTGGTTCTCTGTGACTTTGGCATCAGCTCGTCGGAAGAAGACGTACTTGACGGACGAATCTCTCAACCTCTAACACGCCATTACATCGCTCCTGAGGTGTTTGAAGGCTTTACTCGCAAACAAGCTGCCGATATTTGGAGCCTTGGATGTGTCTTTGCAGAGATGGCGTCAGTGTCATTTTCCCAAGGCAACTCGCAGTGGCTAGGCCTTCGCAAGGAGTTCAACGGACGAACCGGCAAGCACTACTGGCAAGACGTACCCGCGCTACAAGACAGGCTCACAGCGCTACACGAGGAGGCTGCGACCCATACGGAGATGATCGTTGCCCGCACCCTCAAGGCGATGCTGAATGCTCAACCAGCTGAGCGACCAGATGCAGCTTCGCTTACTATGATCTTTACCCCAGCTCCGTGCTGTCTTAGCTGGCCCAACGACCAGGCTACTTATCCTGGCCCGCAAGAAGAGTTTGGCGCGGTAGAGATGCTTGTCCGCGAGGACGGAGTCAATTGCCATGCCCAGCTGTGTCAACATGGCGATCTGAATGCTGCATGCAATCAGGGTCTATCAGGCGCGAAGACTTGGCTCGCACAGTGCTCTCAGTCTCACGCTGCCTGTAGTCACGCAGTACCGAGTCACAGCAATAGCCTACCCACACGCCTGTTGGATATCCAGCCGGAGGGCGATCAAGGATCATCCGTTCGCATTGTCGAGAGCGCATCGATTGAGTGTGGTACCGCACCGATCGCATATATTGCTCTGAGCCATGCCTGGACTCCGTCGGACGCCAAACTGACGACCGCTACTCTCCATGAGATATCGGCCAGCATGCCACTTGCCACACTCTCCCACACACTTACGTCTGCGATCACTGCCGCGCATGATCTTGGATATCGATACCTTTGGACAGACTCCTTGTGTGTCATTCAGGATAGCGAGGATGAAAAGCGTGCAGAGTGTGCCAAGATGGCGTCTGTGTTCCGCAACGCAGCCCTGACCCTCGTCTTGGATGCACTTGACGATGGCCTAGAGAACTTCAGGAACACCCTTGCTCAGAGTCCAAATGGCTTTGCTTGGGATACACGTGCCTGGGCACTCCAAGAGCGACTACTCAGCCACCGATTCCTACATCTTGGCCAAGAACAAATGTACTGGGAATGCAACTCGCTTAAGGCATCCGAGACCTTCCCTCGAGGCTTGCCTTCACTCATTTGGGAGAAGGCCCACACCAAGGTTGAGACCCACCAGGGCCTACAGTCAGCTCTCACAGGGAAGATGACTTCCACCCTCCGAAAAGCTGCGGGACTGATGGAACACGCGCAAGCGAACCCTCTCGAGCCCCGCCGCATTCGCAACTGTCAATGGATCAAAAAGAGGGTGATGGTATCGGTGACAGCATGACAGCCGCACAGACGACATTGCAAATTGGGAGTTCTAAGGCATCGCTTGATGCCGTAGGCCATGGCCACAACGGACTTGAGCTGACCAACAAGCGCGAACTGCTTCGCATCCGCGAACTCGATCCGAACGATCCAGCTCCCAACGCCTCGTCCAAGCCTAGCCCGATGTTTCGCAACGACCACATTACCTTTCCGAGTCCCCAGTTACATGGCGAGCCTGAGCTCTGCTTCAAGGACAAGCGTTCTGAACATGATGTTCAGGACAAGCATCTCGCCCGCGGCCTATTCACCCCTGGGACCCTTGATCGTACCCCTACTCCGACCCCAGACGTCATCGCTGCAAAGATGAGTTCGGCTGGACCATCAATCACAGTGAACCACAAGCCAAGCAGCGACGACCAGACCATCGATGCATCGTGCTTGAGCACACGGGTATCATCGAGATCGACAGGTAGTACGTCTGCGCGGAAAGACATCGCAGTGAGTGGGCAGCTAGATCAGCATGGCGGTTTGGGAAACATAAATGGGAATGGGAATGATTACAGTGGTACACATGGGCATGTGGCGGCAACAGTGGAGGAGCATGAGAGGGTGATTGATGATGGGAATGCTGGAAGGAAGGAGTAGTCGTTGAAGGTACCGTGGGGTTGGGGATGCGGTGCGTTTTGTCGTGAAGGGAAGAGCGAAGGGAGGATGGGATGTAGTCTCGTATTAATGGAGACCGTTTACCGCTTCAAGGAAAGCGCCCTGCTTGCTGGCTGTCGTGCGTTGGGTATATCAAGCTGACTGCCCTCGTGAGGCAACCGTCCCCATCGCCGACTGCTTCGAGTCTCGTAGCCATGAAATGCCAGCTACTCACACCCATCACGTCCACCAGCGCGTCTACTCATGAGCTTGCTTCCTATCTTAGCATTCCTCTCTACTCAGCACCGTCATCGCTGTATTCATACACACGTGGTATTAAGTTCCACCTTCCCGATGCTCGTCCCACCGCCCACTCTACGCACTAACCTCGCCTTCCGCAAACGCTCTCGCAATCTCCCTGGCAATCCCCAACCTCAAAACTCTGACCACATCCTCCCCACTCGCGCCCTTCTTAAACCCGCGCCTCCAATCCCACCCACGCTTACACTCGTCCAGCCCTCCACCCCTGACCAGCACCACCGAACCCTCTGTACTCTGTGCGTCTGCTGATCCAAAGTCCGCTGAGCCGATAAGACTGTACTGGCTTGACGCGGTGGTCAGATTCGAGGTCGACTTCTGCAGATAGTGTGGCGGATTGGACGAGTCGTATGCGGCTGATAATGTAGTTTGCAGAACTTCTTCGCACTGGGTGCGGATCATGCTTGGCGCGTTATCCAAGTCTTCAATGGCAGCGAGGAGATCGTATAAGTGGCGGAGCGTGAGTGTGCGTTTGACTTGGTTGACAAATACGAGCGCCTCGCCGAGGAGTGGGAGGAGGACGTCGACTTGGACCACTGTTTCGATTTCTGGGTCGTACAGGCCACCCCGGATACTAGATGCAGCGCTTGCGATGATGACGCTGAGTGCATTGGCAGCTGCGCGTTTTCGCGCCATGGGGCGATGAGCGGGCTTCTTGCCGTCTAGGGAGAGGACTTCTTCATCTCGGAGGTCGTAGAATTTGCGGATTGTGGCGTAGCCGCTGAGGTGGTTGGAGAGGATGGCTGCGGCTTCGGAGTCGATGCTTGCGAGCTTTGTGAGGGTTTGTTTAGGTGACGTGATGAGTGAGTTGAGTGAGTCGTCGAGATCGGAGGGTGGTGGGTACGCTATTGATTTGACGAGGCAGTGGGCAACGAGGACGCGCAGTACTTCTTGGAGTTTTGGCGCAGCGTGAGCGCGAGCATAGTACATCAGAGTGTCACCAAAGTTCTGCGTATGTGCGCGAAGGTGGTCGGCATATTTCTGTCATGGTTAGCCAGGATCAGTTTGCGAGCACCGACTGGACGTCTTACCAGAGCAATGGTTAGGGCATGTTGCGAAAGTCCGAGGTCATGGCAAAGTCGAGTGATCTTGTCCACGCGGACTGACGATTCTAGGGGGAGCTCGTTGAGTATTTGCTCGACACGTCCGCTGGCCATTATGCTGTCGTCCAATCTGCCCAAAACCTGTATGGCAAGCTCCCAGCCTTCTTTTGATACTTGGCCATCCTGGTCCTTCAGCTGCCCTTTCGTCGTGAGTAATTGCGAGTATGCAAGCAGGAAGTCATCCTTTGTCGAGCCTGTCGGTTGTTGCTCAGTGTAACTCAGCACCATCAGATCACTCTGGTCGAAATGATCCATGATGCCGTTCGCTCGCGTAAACCATTCCCCGACACTTGCAACCTCCGCAACTGCTGATGCTACGGTGACTGACCAGCTGCTCAGGACCTGCAAAGCGCCTTCGATGTTGTCGTCCACGATGCAGGCGAGTCCGACCTCGAATCGATCTGTAGTGTTGACACTGAAGTCTTCGTCGCTATTCTCGATCACAGCTGCTAGCGCGGAAGCCAGCCGCTGGCAGTACGCCTTGACAGGAGTCACATCAACGGAGCGGACTCGTTGAGACCGCATGATGGAGCGGCGACTGGCAGCGAGACTGCCTTGGCCGAGGTCGTCCTCTTCGCCGTTCCACCATATCGCCAGGCACATTACGGCCTCGATCCAGTCGGCGGAAATGTCTAATATCTCCTCCTCATTTCCGAGAAGAAGCTGGTATAACTTTCGCAAATTCTCATAGATGGACCAGGGTACCTTGCTCTCCGCTTTGCGACTGGCCACACTGAGCTGGAAGTTTGCTTGTGATTGCGAGATGCCGAAGTGCGACGCAGTAAACGGCTGCGACACGGCATGTCGGCTGGTGCTGTCCCCTTCTGCGACGTCCTGCAGGTTTGTATATGCTTGCTGAATGCGCTGTCGGAAGACGGACCAATCGTGGCCCTTGACGTCCCAATCTTCCGATGCAATCGCTGGGCACTCGCGGAGGAGATCGATGGATGCGCGGACCGCGTCGTTTGCATGTCGAAGGTGCGTTCCGCTGTAGCCAGTCTCGCCCAGTCCATCCTCCTGCGCTGTCGCTGCAACCTCAAGTTTCGCACCCTGCAGCAATTGCAAAGCTTGGCTGAAGTTTCCCCGAACAGCAGCTGCTTGCACCGCTTCCCAAAACGACGTATGCCTCGAGTAGCCGCGCGGCTCTTTCAGCACCTGCTCAATCTCTGAGACATCGGCGTATGTTGTGTTCAGCCAGTCGAGTAGAATCTTTGGGATTGGCGTATGCTGTCTCGAATCTGGCCGCACAGGTACGAGAGAAAGAGCCGACGTCCGGTGGTTCGTTCCGAGCGGGGATGGGTGGTAGAGAGTCAGTAGGAGGCTTGCCAACCGAGTCGCATGTGCGAGACTAATGGCGCCTGCAGAGCGACTCGATGATAGACCGCCCTTGGTCTTCGACGCAGCCTGCCAGAGGCTGACCAGTTCTCGAGAGACTTGTGCCAGTACCTGGGTCCGCTTCTCCGGTGTGTCTGAGTGAAGCGACTCGTGCACCTTTTGAGCCAGGCGCTCCGTCTCTAAGATGACGTGGTCGGGCTCTTGCAATGTTGTGCGGTCGATGCTCGGAGTGATACCCTTGGCTATTGCGAGCAGGTCGAATTTTGTCTGTGTCGCACCCACCCGGACCAATGTCGGTCCCGGTTCTAGCTCGCTTGCACTGGTTCTTGACGCGACCGACTGGGAGAATATGTTCTGAGTCTTGCCACGTCGTTGTGCGAAGGGTTGGTCTTCCGCCTCTGCGCTCCCATCCTCGTCCATGTCTTCATCCTCGTAGTCCTCTTCGTCGTCCATGTCTTCGTCTTCGTCCTCCTCGCCCTCTGCGTCCTCGTCTTCGGGCGGAGGCGAGCTGCTGGGCACGTGGAACCCGCCTGAGCTCGTGGTCCGCCCTCGCTGTGCTGCCGGTCGCCCTGCGCTCGATGCGCGAATCGACCCAGAGCCAACACCTTCCAAGACGCCGTTCTTGGGCGGCGAGCTTCCAAACAGTGAGGTGCCATTGCTGTAGTTGCCGGGTTTGAACAGCGGCCTGCTGCTTCCAAACAAGCCGCCCATGGCTGGAGGCGGGCCTGCGGGCGTCGACGAGGGACCGACAGACTGGTCGGGTGGAGGGCCTGCAGGGGTTGTCGATGGGCCATGGCGACTCGATCGACGGGAACCCGGTGTTGACGGCGGCGTCGACGACGGAACGCGGAACATGCTGGCGTGAAGCTGCGGGACAGCAAGCGGGTCGCAGGCGTGATGGGATGCCAATGACAAAGGCAGCTGGCAGTGGCAATCTCCGGAGAGTATCTTGCAATCAATCGTTCACGCCTCACCGCCGTCGTATGCAACCATGTAAATGTGTGGGAGATTGCGGGTATGCAGCAGTTCTCGTGGGCGCAAAGCGTAAACTTCGCGAGACAGCTCCAACCTTGGACGCGTCTACAGTAACTTAGCGCGCGCTCCAACTCACCGGCGCTGGAGTTACTTTTGCCCGTGTCGCTGCTCCGCTGCACGACGGCACCCACCCATCCCACGAGCCCACCCTGCTCCTTCAAGGCAAGCCTCGGGATCAGTCCACACGACACGTGCAGCCGTCTTGCGATGCATGCCCAGCGCCCGCCGCCCACCGCGGTGGTTTCTTTTGCAGTGTCTGCTTGCGGGTTCCTGGATCTGCGCACACCTCCAGCCCGGCAGCAAATCAGGCGAGCCCAGCGTGCGTCTGGTGGTGGCCGTCAGGCGACTCGACTACAGTAGTGTCCGCCGCCTGATGCATGTGGGAATTTCGATATCGCGCCGTCCCCAGTGCTGCTGCCGCTTGCAGCCCGGACAAGGATGCGCTCCTGTGTAGTGGCGCCCAGGGCCATTATTAAGGTACCCGGCCTGCTCGACCTGGAGCTGAGCCGACGCCATCGCGAACCGCCAGCCTCCCGCCTGCTTACAAGCTGACGTATCATCCATCGCAAGTCAAAAACGGTGCAGCCCGCTGGCTACCGGCCTAGTCAGACCCCGCTGAGCCCGCCGCTTCCGCCCCGTCACTCGTCCTTTGCCTCTGCCTTCGTGCGAGCGCGTGTATATCTATGTTCCCTGTCCCTAATGTCTAATCGCCTTCCGGCATTACCATTGTTCGTGCTCCATTGATACCCTGCACCTGCGCGTAGCCTCGGTTCCCGCCATGGCTCTGTGGTCCAAGACCAAAACCAACTCCAAGGCGGGCTTCGACAAGGTTTACAACTGGGTCGACAAGCTCGGCGCGCCTGTCAATCGTCTTTCTAACAAAGTTGGCTCCGAAGCATTCTGGCCGACAACGCTTGACATCGAATCAGACAAGGCTGCGCGCATCTTGAAGAGCTTCTGCAGTGAGTCGAGCGCAGTCATTGCGCGCCGCCGTGCTGATCATGAACAGAGGATGGTTACTACCAAGAAGAAGACCGTCCGGCCGTCGCAAACGTGCCCAAGGGCAAGCAAAGGGTGCTCAAGAAGATTCCGTCCAAAGTGATACAGAATGCAAAAGGCCTCTGCATCTTCACCACCATGCGAACCGGCCTCTGGGTGAGCGGATCCGGTGGTGCCGGTATCCTCGTAGCCCGCAAGGCCGACGGGACATGGTCACCGCCATCCGGAATCATGATGCACACGGTCGGTGTTGGATTTCTGGTGGGCGTGGACATCTACGACTGCGTCATCGTGATAAACTCCGACAAGGCCCTCGAAGCATTCCAGTCGGTCCGTTGCACATTAGGTGGAGAGATTAGTGCAGTTGCCGGTCCTGCTGGGGTGGGCGGCATCCTCGACACAGAATTGCACAAGCGCCAATCTCCCTTATTCACCTACATCAAATCACGGGGCTTCTACGCAGGCCTGCAGCTCGACGGCACGATTGTTATCGAACGCACCGACGAGAACGAGCGATTCTACGGCGAGCGAATTGGCGTAAAAGACATCCTGGCGGGGAAGGCACGTCATCCGCCATACGAGATCCGGAGGTTGATGGAGACATTGAGAGCAGCGCAAGGCGATACGGACGTCGACGAGTCTCTGATTCCCGACGAAGCGCCGCCAGCCGACTTCGAGATCATGGCCCCAGACGACAAGGCCTTTGGTATACCCGATGAAACAGATCCAGATCCGTATGGCGTGCTTGCGCTGCAGGAAGCCGGCTTCGAGATCAAAGAAGCTGGGACCAATAAGAGACCGACCAGTGAGCAATTCGAATTCAAACCTAGCCCAACCAGTCCTATTTTCACAACATTCAGGAGGAGCATGGATAGATCGAGCATAGCGGCAAGCCCGCGGTCGAGTTGGCGGACGAGCACCATCAGTAGTGTCCTGGAACCGCGAGCACCAAGCATACTGATAGATTCGGGCACCCAGACACAAAACGACCTTCCTCCACCACCGAAAATGACACCGCCCGCGCTTCCGCCGAGACAGAACGTAGCTCGCACTCCAACCCCGCCGTTGAGTAACGTTTCTGAGACGCAGGTGGAGAATGTAACACCGCAAGCAGAGAAGTCTGAAGACAAGGTCGCCGAAGGAGCAACTATTACAACACCACCACAAGACTCGAAGGATTTTGATGATGTGGAGCTAGATGACGATGATCTTGAAGAAGAGCCCATCATTCACGAGGTGCACCAGGCTGCTGCACCACAGGTGATAACCCGAGCTCGTGTTGTGCAGGTCGCAAAGCCTATCCCACCAACACTACCAGTCAGGAACCCTTTCCGTAACAGGATCTCGGTTGCCTCGGATGCATCCAACGAGACACATAATGACGCCGCCGCCGCACCGAAACAGAGCCCCGTGTCCACTCCGTCCCTCAGGCATGGCGATTCTACATCATCACTCTCCTCTGTTGAGGGTGCCAGCTTGGAGCGGATCCACAACCTTCAGCCCAAACCCTCAAAAGAGACAGTCGCTGAGGTGGAGCAGAAAGAGGAGAAAGAGGATGCTTTCCATTCGCTTCCCGAGTCGCCAATGAAGAGTGTACCTGGGGGCTTCCATTGAACAGCTCAGCAACACGTCCATGTCATTATCATCTGTATGCTTTCTGATGCTGCCACCTGACCAGTCACACTGGGTTCACGGTTGCCTTCAAGCTTGCCCTCGACATATGCATATGAAGCTGGAAGCCGAGAAGTCGTACATGGACTCATCCTGCGTCCCTGGGAGCAATAGAACCGCTTCGAGACGCGAACACCTTCACCGTCATGATTTACGAATTCTTATAGATATTAGCCTAGTAGTGGCGTCATGGCTGCAATGTTAAATTCCCCCTGTAGGTGTTTTATCATATTCTTGCGAGACTACCTTGCTCAGTATTAGCAAACATAGCGTTATGATTCAAGGAATTCAAAATTGCAAGATTGGGATTGTTTGCATTGAGTGCGACGCCTTCGCGATCTCGGCTCGCTTTTGGTGAATGACAAGCGAAAACGTCCGTGCCATGCCTGCCGAAATTTTGGGAACTCGATGAGCACGCTCGCACGCTCCCACCACCAGTACTTTGAAAGGCACTCTGGTCTATGCTCAAGTCTCCAACGTGATCGCACCGAACCACACTTTTCGTCCATATAGTCTTTGCGCTACTTCAAGAGACCGAGACCGAAACCGCCTTCCACTGCATTGCAAGCGCTGCAACGCGCGCATCAAGTCGACCTGGACGCAATGGCTCCCGAGAAGCCCATCAAAGTCAAAGGCGCAAAAGCACCTCCGAAAACCGTCGTAGACTTCACTATTCTACCTCTTGCGCTACCAACACTCTCCGGTCTGCCAGAACAATGCACGGATGCAAAACACTACATCTACATAAAACCGCATGCGCCGACCGTACCCACCATAACCGACGAGCGAAGTCTGTTCATAGCAAACGTACCAATCGATGCGACGGAGGGAAATCTACGCGCGCTCTTTGCAGACCAACTTGGAGGCTCGAGGGTAGAACGTGTGGAGTTTGATGCACCGATACCAGCACAGCCGATGCATAAGCGGTGGAAGACGGACAAAGCCGACAAGAAGGACAGCGAGCAGCGCGGAAAGAAAAGGAAGAGGAATGAGGAAGCACTTGTCGCCGAAGGTGTTGTTGAGGACGAGGACAGTGCCCTGCCGTCCATATGGCCTAGTGAATTGAGAAGAAGCGGCAGCGGAGCTGTGGTTATGTTCGTGGACAGGAGCAGCGCAAGAGGTGCTATGAAAGAAGCACAGAAAGCTGTCAAGGAAGAGAAGAGTATATACTGGAAGAGCGGCGACGCAGCTTTGGGCGTCGAGCGTAAGTTCTCACGTATCCCACTTTCAGCTTCACGCAACACTAACCAACCCGCAGGCTACAAATCCCACAACACGCTCACCTATCCCAACCCCTCCATACTCCAAGCCTCCCTGAACGCCTACCTTAGCCAATTCAACGCACTCGAAACCCTACGCAACAAGCACCGCAAGCACGCGCGCTCCGTGCCCGACGAGGACGGCTTCATCACCGTGACAAGAGGCGGTCGTGCCGGCCCTGCGCGCATCGAAGAAGCGGAGAAGAAAAAGGCAGAGTTGGAGGAGCGAAAGAAGAAGAATGCGGTCAAGGATGACTTTTATAGGTTCCAGAATCGCGAGAAGAGG
>TARA_R110002003_G_scaffold1005_1_pt1 | contig 18222 bp, 8 predicted proteins | sample TARA_R110002003 | Tara Oceans TARA_R110002003 (sample SAMEA4396441) | marine metagenome | biome: Westerlies Biome; feature: [SRF] surface water layer (ENVO:00010504); material: water (ENVO:00002006), including particulate matter (ENVO:01000060) such as... | depth 5 m
CTTAGACGTCTAAGTAAAGCTAGAAAATTAGATTTCTATGCTTAGATTTTGTTGTTAGGTGGCTCGTTACGCCGAGCGGCTCGTTACGCCGATGCGCACGGTAGGATGGCAAGTACGCAGTAAGCTAAAGCCCAAACAACGAACATCCCCCGTGTCTTGCCTGCCCGCACGAAAACACAACGAGGTGGGAACCTGCACCCACCATCAGAGAAAGATGGTCGTCAATCTTCCGAGCATATGGGCACTCAACTGAAACGTCTAAAACAGCTGTATTTCAAAGGAGGCATACTAGTCCTAAGGCTCCATAAGGTAAGTGAAGGCCCTGGAGCAGCTGTGCACTAATTCCTTATTCTTCGTCTCTGTACTCCAACTACTCAAGTCAACAAATACCTCGGTTCGATTGGTAAGGAAAACCTGCATTACAAGACAAGTGTACGCGCATAGGTGAACCGAGATAAGATGGTTAGGCAAGCCGGCTTCATAGGAGTGAATTGTCCTTACGATGATGGTGCTTATAGACTCAGCCACTCTTTAAGATATACGACCCGCTGACATTGTCTGAATCGACGGACCGGTCCAGTTGATACCGTTTACATTCATGTCCATATTGGCATTTGGGCCAATAGTAGCAGCGACAATTACCTGGACCTTGTGTCGCAATAAGACTTAAATACGGGCCCGGAAAGAGATGTGTGCACATGCCCATCATGGAAGCACAAACCATGAAGTAGCCTCCAGTATTGATACATTATTATGAAAGTGCTATGTACATCTGACGACGCTCACCAATGCATTCCTCAGCCTCCACACAGCAACAAAAAGCTCCTTCAATCTCTCACTTTATTACAAGCCTGAATCAATCTGGTTTGGCGGGCTGACAGCGGTGTACGCATCCCACTTATCACACAGCTCGAACACATCCTGATCGAAATCCTGCTTGATAATATCCTCGGGACGTTCCAAGATCTGCAAGAAGAGACCACCGCTGACATGCCATGCCAAATGGCAATGAAGAGGCCAGACACCCGGGTTATCCTGCTCGAATTGCAAGACCATGAAGCTAGGCTCGACGGTGCCAGTGACGTTGCGCGCGTTCTGGAGCTGGTGGACATCGCGACGGACGGTGTTGCCGGAGTTGACGACAGTGCCGTCCCATTGGCCGAAGCCTTCTGCGAGAACGTGGAAGTCGTGGCCGTGAAGATGCATGGGATGACCACCGATGAGACCGTTGTTCTCGAGGTGGATGCGGACGTGCTTGGCGCCAGGAAACTGGTAGACATTCCACTCGGGCTGGAAGGTAGTCCTGCCCTGCTTAACATCAAGCAGAGGGGGAGCATTGTAGTCACCGCGGTAGGTCTGGTTGTTGAGGAACCAGAGGAAGTTGGTGCCGTTAGACTTGAAGTCGAAGGTGATCTTCTTGGTCACATCGGGTGTTGGTAGCGGAATCTTGCAGAGAGGCACGGCGGTGGTAAGCTCATCGTTCTTGCAGATGGCAAGCTGATCAGCAGTGACGCTTGACGTACTCTCAGGCACGGAGTCAGTATCGGCGCCATCGTAGTAGACTGCCGCGAGACCGTTGGGAGAGACACCATCATTGAGAGTGCACCGGAAGCCCTGGGCAAGCTGGGAACGCATCCAGTAGCTGTCGCCTGGCTTTCCGATGGCCTCTACAATGACATCAGTACGCTGGCCAACAGCGAGAGTGACAACGTTGGTCGTGAATGGTTCGACGGGAATGAAGTCAACAGCGATAACCTTGAACTGATGGCCGTCGATGCTGAACTTCTGAAGACCCTCAGCTCCAGCATTGATGAGACGCAGAAGATGTTTCTTGCCCGCCTCGAACTTGAACTTCGAGACACCAGCATTTGGTGTGCATGGAAGGGTGGTGTTCGCACAGGGATAGTTCATTCGACCGTTGATCAAGTTGTTGTTGGAAGGAGGGAAGCGACCATTCATGGTACCATTGACGAGTGTGAAGTAGTCGGCATGGAACCAATCCTCGAGGATGACTGGGCCAAGGTCGATATCATATTCCTCATGCTTGGGGCCGTAGATAACCATAGGACCATGAGCACCGCCAGAATACTGAGCGCTGTAATGGCTGTGGTACCAAGACGAGCCGTAACGATCAGCGCGGAAGAGCATGTCAAAGGTACCGCCGTTTGGGGTGATTGGGCACTGTGCAACAGCTGGCACACCATCATACCACGACGTTTCCGTCTGGAACAGTCCGTGGGCGTGAAGAGACGTTCCCTCATCCGTGAGGTCGTTGGTGACTTTGAAAAGAATCCAGTCGCCCCTAAGAGTGTGTCAGTTCATCGTCAGCGCAAGATCAGCACATAACTCACCAGTTAGCTTCAACAAGGGGACCAGGGTACTGCCCGTTGATGGTCAGACCATTCCTGGTCACACCGTCAGGAGCAATCGTCTGGTAAGCAATATGCATGTCGTAGGTCCTGGTCACACCGGTCTCCGGCATCTTCGGGCACGCGGAGTTGGTGGGAGTGCTAGTACCGGTGCTGAAAGACGAGTAGGTCTTGGTACCGTTCACAGAGCTGTATGGGTACCCAGTAGGGTATGGAGAGCCAGAACCAGTCGGGTACGCATGTCCGCTTGTAGGGTAAGGAGGATACGCGCCAGACTTGGATGCGGAGGGTGAGGGGTACGATGGGCCTCCAGGAAGCCCGCCAATGGGCAGATGAGGACAATCGATCTGACCCCATTGCGAGTTCCCGCACTGCTGGAAGTTGGGAATGGAAGGGACAAGCTTGTCGCTACCCTTCGGCACCCAGCATGGTGCCTCGTACTGATCCTTGGCAGGACCTCCGTACTGGTAGGGTGGAGATGGCTGAGGAGGAGCATAGGATTGCCCCTTGGAAGGTGTTCCTGGCCATGTGAAAGGGAGGTCAACATCATTATAGGGATTGTAGTAGGGTCCGCCGTGTCCGTGAGGGTTGGTCGTTGGTCGAGCAGTAGCATACTGCGTGACTGTTGCAGTCACGACCTTGCAGGTAGATGCCGTGCTGAAGACCTTTGGGATCGTAGACGATGCATGGTAGATGGACGACAGCGAAGCCGAAGCGGCGACGTAAGGAGCGTAAGCTACCATGTTGGCAGCGGCAGAAGAAACGATTATTATATAACGAGAAACAAAAACTAAGCACAACGACCAGGAAACGAGTGACTGGGTCAGAGAGTAACTGTGAGAGGTTTTGAGAGAGTTGTGGCCATCCTCATATCTATAGGGATGATCACTGAACGGGTCCTCTTCGCGAGCCGATCTGCTAAGTTTGGCTGTGGACCTCAACCCGTTCCTGATACGAACAAGCGAGCCATATCGAGGACAGTAAATTTTGGTGAGACGTGACCGTTGGTCGACTTCGCCCATCTCATGCAAGCCATGGTGCTTGGTTCTGCCTTGTGGGGAATGGTGGGAACGTGCATGGATAAGGAAGCGAATGTTGACATTTCTTTTGGGACTCGATTCCAAAGATTACAGTTTTAGCGCTGATGCTTCGTATGAAGCGGCTGAGGGAGATGAAGGATAGCCACAGTGCAGTGCCAACGTCATACATATCGGTAGGAGATCTGCAGGGGTGCCTGTCGAGTCACAGCGGATCGTCTGTCACAGCCGTCAACATTTTGCTGCAGGTACATTCTGAAGACAATGCAGGGGGGTTAGGTACAAAGGCTTAGGGTGTGCGGAGATCGTCGAAGTGGGCCGTTAAGTGGCTGAAAAGAAGATGGTACCTGTTCGCCATCACCGACTATCCGGTAGCTACCTTAGCTTATTGCTTGATAAAGCGCCAAAGCATCCGTACGTCGAGCTCAATAACGCGCCGCAACAAGTGCAGTGGAATTGGTCTGGGTGCCGTGGCAGAAACGCCCAGCTTGGGGCACCCAAGAATCGAAGAATTGGCTGAGTAAAAGTGGCAATGGGGCGTTAATGGATGATGCTGGTCTGCGCTCGCTGCTTGTTATCGTTTTTGGAAAACACGCACAGTCTTCGCGTGGGTGTGAAAGTGGGGTCAATCTTCCTTCGATGTTTGAGGCGTAAAGACAAGCTTCGACTAGGGCAGGCACGGGCCTTCGCGTCAAAAGGGGCCATATGCCGATCCTGCCTATTACCACAACGCGTCAGCCCTGGCGATAGTGCATCTTCTACCCCGGACGAGATGGCGATGGTAACACCAATTACTTCGGCGACCGGTTCTGCGGCGTATCCAGATATCAAATGGTCCTATACTAAATCTTGCGTGAGTACCCTCCGCGGTCGATAACGAAGAGCTCAGCAGGCGCCAATCGCCAATACCTAGGGGCTGACCGCAAGACGCCACAGGAGCCAGTCACTGATAAGGACTGTGATGCATGATTCGTGTCCCCGTGTTCTCTCATGCTGGATTATCGTCCTTGGCAATCTGGACTTCATGGTCTTTACTACAGCTAACAATGATTTCTACCGCAACCTCCACTCTTCAAAATGTCGATAAATGTCTCAAAATCATGATGAATGGCCTGATCTATGCTGTGCACCGTTCGCCCTATTTCCCATGCTGCTGTTGTGCCCCTAGCAGCATGCACGAAATACTCCGCGAGGTTACACGGCTCCCCACCTCAAGCGCCGGAACTCGCATTCGGCCACGCACGCCCTGAGGCATTCCATCTTTGACGCTTATGTTAGGCAATTCCAGGAAATTGAACTCCTTTTACGTCTTGTCATCGTTTCATCAGTCATTCAAACTTCCTTGTCTCTTCGCCCCTGAGCTGATGTATTGCCTCGAAATGGCTACAGCAATAAGCAACGATCAATATACCTCCGATGAAGTATGTACACATTTGGCATCCCGAGGCATGGGTGTGTAGCGGCCGCCTTACGTTACACCAACAAAAGCTCCGCACGTTGCGACCATGTGCAGAGTGATCCGGGTTGGCGGAACTTCATATGGGTATATAGATTCGCTCCCGCGTCCCCTCACTCGTGGCTTCAGTGATCCTTGCCTTTAACGAACAAACGCTCAAAGAGCAACACAATCCGCTTCTCGTATGCGAACAGAGCGCCGTTACCACACCTCGTCGAACTATATCTACGCGTCACTCGACTATGGGTATCCAACTACACGGATGATATCCGCCAGCATTACCAGCCCATGACATGGCTAGGACACGCGATAGCATATCTATCGAACAATCTTGGCAGACACCACAGTCTACGGCGTCGAATTGTGCTCCACTCTTCGCGTAGGAAGCTTGGTTTACAATGAATCGACCAAGAGAGGGCAGGAGACCGACCCTGGAAGCACATATTCAAAGCGACTGGCCAGGAGTCATTGCAATTGTGGACATACAGCTCTCCTCTTTGCGACCCTTTCGTCCTTTCCGACGGTACTCGGCTTCTCAACCTCATACGTCTATGCAAGCGGTTACACATGTTCGCAACCTTGGCTCTGGAGACTATATCCACCTACCGATACCATTCGCAACACACATTCTCGGGTAACACTGTCGAGTTACACAAACGTGCAGCGCTTAGTTGTCGGACTGCACGATTGATCGATCTCGATGCATCGCATTGTCGGGCCATGATCACCAGCGCGGTCGACATGCTGATGCAACGAACTATTAAACAGCGGTCTAGAAACTACATGCCCAGATGTCCAGCACAGAAGTCTCGTGTAGAAATAGATAAGGACGGAGGACCTCTCCAAATCGACCGTCAAATTCCCGATGTCGTTCTTTGACTCTACCCTTCATACACGTATGCACGCCAACGACAACGTCCAGCTACGCGAACACGAACGGCGGCTCATGGCTGGTGAATACTGTATGAACCACACTTCGAAGTATTGGCGCTCACTCAACCCTCCGGTCATCCTGGTTTGATGAATAAGCCTCCCTATACCGATATTTCTCGTTTCTCGCTCGAGAGACAGAACACTGTTCCTCGAATGTCTTCTTGTTCCCTCGGACGAACAGATACTGCATCCAAATCTTGCCCAAAGTCTTCGGCTAATACGACTTTGCTCCCTTGCGAACCACAAGCTCACAAAACCGGCCCACTTATCCTATCAGAGCTCCCAGAACACATCTTCATATCTTTGTCCGCACTTCTGAAAATACATGCTAAACTATTACTTCTCTGTGCGCTCCCACTTTTGTCAATGTCGAAATCATGACCCACACGCTCTATGTCTTCCGCAGCCAAAGTCACAACTATTGGACATGCAACCTGAATCGTTCGATAACGGGTACTACTACTCAATAAATTCCCGATTTACCACTGTTCCTTGCTTGATATCATCACCCAAGACCTGATCTACAAAACAGAATAAAATTCAATCTTCGAACGATTCATGTGTCTTTCCCTCTAGCACTGCCGAAACTCTAAAGTTCAAATCCTTACCTTATCAAACCATGTCGCTGTGTCTGCGCAGAACGGAGATTATGCAACACTAATTGCATGCGCGGTTTCACAAATACAAGAACCTGCGATCAATGAAGTGTGTGCTTGCTCGCGTCCTTCATCCAAACTTTGAGGCGCGACGGCATGTTCTGTGTCGTACGGCAGTCCTGCGTATGCGAGTCAACATCAACGCATACTAGTCTTCCGCTCCCGCCCAAGAGCGCCACAGACATGCATATGTTCAGCCGCATCGTAGGCGAGAGAATCTACGGGATTGAGCCTGCAAGTCACGCATGCGCTCGTGCTATCGAAAAGTCGTTGGCCGCTGGGTATGAGGAGTCTGGCGTGTAGAACCCAATAAAGAGTCTGCGAGACTATTCGAATTACAGATGCGAACAGTACATGCTCTTTTTTGGATTTCAATCGTATTTCACAGCGATTCCGTTTCGTGTGCAGACAATCTCGACATACAGCTGTCTTGTACAGAAATCAAGCAAGGAGAACCAAAATACCCAGATATAAAACTCTCCTAAATTTCCACCCTGTCCTCCTTCACCATTCCCGCCCTACTGCTCATTTCCCAAAATAAAAGCCGGAGAGGTTCGAGAAATGTGCACTCGCCCTTTTTCGGTTCCAAAACATGACAGGGATGACTACATGTTCGTTTGCTTGGCCCTTCGCTGCGAGAAGAATGTGGGAGGGTTTCTTAGATGGCGGAGAGCTGGAGGCACTGCAACGCGTGTATACGACTTCGCAAGGTGCGTTTACCTAGTCTATATCGTTAGCCGCGCGTACGACCTATATCATCTCACCCCCTCACAAACCTCCCAGATAAACCACACGGTGCCAAATCGCTTTCCAAATCTACAACAGCTTCCGTGATGTTCTTCTGCGTGTCTAAAACTTCACGCTCAAACGGCCATGTTGTGTGCGTTTCATGGACTACATTTCCGTCCAAATCATCGCTCAGGAAACACATGTCATGTCCCGTTTGCCCTGGCGAGCGTAGGGATCGAGAGCGAATGCAGTCTGATATCATGCTACCGTGAATATGTTTTAGTAACATTCTGCATAACACTCCCGCTGTTGGGGTAAAATATTCGTTAGACCATGAGCAGAGCTAATATTGCGCGTCAAGATCGTTGCGCAGGTCTCGACGAGGAGTACAAATTATCTCGCGTCACGCTTGTGCCCTAAAACGCGGCGTCTGCGGTTCAAGATTCATGATGATCGAGCAGTTGGACATGTTTTCTTGCAAAACGGAGACCAGAAGGGTGTCAGGACGGAACACATGACACGGAAAAGACGACAAGCTCGACGCTACGTCTCGACGTGTGGACCTGCGACGGAGAGTTCATGGCACGAGGCGAATGTGGCGAGGAAGACATGACGTGATCTGTCTCGTGGGGATGTCTGGTGAGCGGGAAGATGCGCTGCTGATACCGGTCTTGGGGTTGCTAGGTCTTTTCCTGCAATGAAGCGACATTTGCTCTCGACCTCACATCCGGATCAAGTAGGCATCGTGGGCGCAGCTAAGTCAGTTCAAGCCCTTCGCACTGTGTGTTCGAAAACGGCCCCCGTTGAGCCATGGCTATATGAGACATTTGCTTGACGTGGAAGATCAGTTCGGCGCATTGCCGCGTGAAGACAGCGTCGGTTTGGTATATTCTCGCGAAGGGTATATAACATGACTTTAGCGCAGCGCGGATATCAGCAGCCACTGCTATCGTAGTAGAACGTCCTGCTCTTCTTTGCTTATTCCCAGCAAGTAGAGTATATCCTGCATACTCTTCGAGTTCAGTCGCGCAGGTGCTTGCATTTGCACCTTGGGCTTTGCGTGGAATGCGACTCCGAGTCCTGCCACGCCCATCATGGGGAGGTCGTTTGCGCCGTCGCCGACGGCGATGACCTGCTCGAGTAATATGCCTTCCTTTTCGGCAATCTCGAGGACGTGTTGGCGCTTCTTTTGCGCGTGGACGATCTCGCCCGTCAGCTCGCCGGTGAGGGTCTTTCCGTCTTCTGACACAACGAGGTGGTTCGCAAATGCGTAGTCTAGGCCCAATTGCTCGCCCATCCAACCTGTCAGCGGTGTGAAGCCGCCGCTGAGTACTGCGGTCTTGAAGCCTAGTCTCTTCAGCGCGATGATCAATTCTTTCACGCCCTCGTTTTGTGTTATCCGCGGCTTGAGTGTCTCGAACACGGTGCTCGGTACACCCTTCAGCAGCTTGCACCGCGCTCTTAAACTCGCCTCAAAGTCTAGTTCGCCGTTCATTGCCGCGGCAGTGATTGCCGAGACCTCCTTCTCAACGCCAATGTGCGACGCGATCTCGTCAATGACTTCTTGTTGTATCAGAGTGCTGTCCATATCGAAGACAGCGAGTCTCTTGTATCGCCGGTATACTGTGTCGGCTTGGAAGACGCATTCCACATTCCACTCGCGCTCGAATCGTGATATAGCTTCGTCCCGTCTTAGTGACTCAAGCGCAATTGGCGATGTCTTGGGTAGCGGAAAGGTAACCTCGACGACCCTGCAGAACTTGCTCGTCTCCAGCTTCTTGCTCGTGATTGTGCTCTGTTCTAGCCCTGGCAATATGTGTGCAAGCGTGACGGCGAAGTCGGTGAGGCAGCTCTGGCTGATGTAGCTGCCATAGAGGTTGTCGAGGGCACTCGGGCCAGGCGTGGGAGGCTCGAGTGGGTAGTCTGCGAGGTTTTCGGTGGGCGCAGCGCCATCTTTGAGCGACTCGAGCGAAGCGGAGGGGATCTGGTCGTTGGGGCTGCGCGGCGACAGGTCGGGGTGCGGGAAGTAGTGCGGGGAGTCGGATTTGTAGAAAAGCGTTGCGACGAGATGGGTAGGAGAAACATCGAGGGCGGGAGGTTTGGCCGCCATGATGCTATGCGCGGTCGCGTGCAGTTGGCAATTGGGTATTCGAGGGCTAGTGTGAGGGAAAGGGAGAGTTCAGGGTGACGGTGAAAGCAAATGTTTGCTGCATGGCGGGGCAGACTTGGGATGAAAAGATACGCAGGGTCCGGCAGGGAAGACACGCTAAGCGCCCCACGTTCCTGCACTGCATGATGCACTCCACCGTCTGGCCCGCGATTGTCCACACCATGTCTCATCTAGTCCGCGTTCGTAGAAGGATTCAAGTCGTCGCATTCATTGCAGTCCGTCGACGACGTCGCAGTCCCAGGGGGACTCCTAGCGAGCCTCGGCACAAGGCTGCATCCTGCATCCTGCAAGGGGACGGCTTGAGCTTCTCCATAAACCAATTTGTTCTCTTCATACCACTACACGGTCATAATCTCGACATACTTGCGCCGTTATGGATACGTACAAGGCCCAGAGCATGGTATCCACCATCCGCCAATCCCCGCCAATCGACATCACAGTCCCGTACGATGCAGCGTGGGTGCATGGCAAGGTCATCCTGATCACAGGAGGCGCGAGTGGCTTTGGAGCGGCCTTTGTGCGGCATTGGGCAAAGCATGGCGCGACGGTCATCGTGGGAGACATCAACGTTGCAAAAGGAGACGCCCTGTGCCGTGAGATCAACAAGGAGCTCACCGCTAGCAACCAGGTGCACTTTGTGCACTGCGACGTGACCAATTGGCAGTCGCAGGTCAACCTGTTCAAAGAGGCTGTCAAGCTGAGCCCACATGGCGGCATCGACACGGTTGTCGCAAATGCAGGCATCGCAGGCTACGACCCCTTGCAGGATCCCAAGAAGCTCGACGCTGCAGAACCACCTGCACCAGACTTCAAGATCATGGACGTCAACTGCACTGGCGTCCTCTACACGACCCATCTGGCGTACTTCTATCTGCCCAAAAACCCAGGATCCTCACCTTGTGGCCTAGATTCAAACCCTGCGACTCGCACACGCGACCGTCACCTGCTCCTCCTCGGCTCCATTGCATCACTTGCACCCATCGCGATTCAGCCGCAGTACGGTGCAGCAAAACACGCCGTCCTGGGCCTGTTTCGAAGTCTGCGGTGCTCGAGCAGCCTGCAAGGCGTCCGCGTCAACCTCATTTGCCCGTATTTTATCGACACGCCCATCGTTACAACGGGCGCGCGCTTTGTGCTTGCAGGAGGAGCGATGGGCAAGGTGGAGGATGTTGTTGACGCAGGAACGCGCTTCGTGGCAGACTCGCGCATACTCGGTCGCTCGCTGGTCATCGGCCCCAAGATGCATGTTCGACAAAAGGACAACGGCGAATGGGATTTGGTCACCCCTGGAACAGCCGGCAGCATCGAGGCAGCATGCTTTGAGCCCTATGCTGACGATTGGGAGGACGTCGATGCCTTTGATCGCAACATCGTGAAGCTGCTGAACCTCGTCCAGACCGGCCGAGGATGGGTTGGATGGGCACAGGACATGGTCAAAGCCGTCTTCTACGGCCTCGGCATCGGGCGATAAGGTTCGCAGTGAGTACCAATTGGAAGCACCCGGCAGTGGACTGGCAGCATCGCGATCATGTGGATGCTGCAATGTCTCACGCGCAAGAAAACATGCCACGAGACGGCGATTTCAATAGACGCCAACGGCACGCCGAGGAATGCGATAAACCTGATGGCATTTCCACAACCCCATGTTCTCGTGCCTCCACAAATTCAGGATTCCCGCCCGCGAAGGCTGACGCAGGTCAAGGAAACCCCTTGTCGAATCCCCAGTTTCGCCATTCTTACCCGAGCGTCATCGCTCAGGAACAGCAGATTGGGATGACATCACGCGGCCGCTAAGACGGGGATTAACCGGCTTAGGCATGGCACGAGCATGGAGTGTTCCTGGGCGCCTGCGCATGACGCCAGAATTTGTTGCGATCGACGCAACAAAATACCAGCGCCACTTCACGCGTCGTCGACAGCATTTGCGCACCTGCTTCGGCCATTCTTCACAACTCGTTCGTTGGCAAGTGCCGCAGCGTCTTGGTACGGCCACGCCACTGCCTGCCAGCTTTAATTAGCCACACCTCCGTCATTTTCATATCGCGAGGTGCAACGTTAGCTCACGAGCTCCGCGCACTTCGCGCATCCGCACGACTATCCTTTCCTGCCCACCATGTCTTACCGCAGTCAAGATGACCACTTTGTTACGCCCACCGGCGCTTTGATTCACGAACCAACCTTCCCAAACTTGTCAGGGCCTCTACCAGACCCGGCTGAGGGCGCAAAGCTCAGACTGAGTGCAGCAGCCGGCGACTCGCCTCCAGTCGTGTCCCAATCAGATATCGAGCAGCACTCGGAGAATTCGAACAATGTGCCCGCTTCCACACCACAGCAAGAGGATTCAATTACTCGCCCTACGCAGCAAAGATGGGCAACTGAGCGACCGAAACCGTCTGCAAAGCATTCGCTCCTTGGCAAACATCACCTAGGGTCACGCAGCAAGAACTCTACACCGAAACCCGCCGCAGTCGAATTCGATCCCTACTCCTCCGAGTCAGACTCCTCAGACGACGACGCTCTGCCGGCACAGAGTTCAAGCAACGATAATGAGCTCGCGAGAGAAGTGTCGCGAAAGAGGAAAAGTGTCGCCTCCGGTCCCTTTTCCCGCTTGAAGCTCGCGAACGACCACTTCAGAACATCGGGCAAGATATCCAAGTCGGACGGGCGACTGAAGCTCAGTTTGCTGGAGAAGGATGCCGACAGTGGGTACTTGGCAAAAGCACTGGGCGCGGTGCTCAGCAAGCATTCGAAAAATGAGGACGACACAAGCGTGACCGGCTATGACCGCCGAGATATACACGCCCAGAAGATTTCACCCGAGGATGACGAGATGGAAAACGAACCTTCGCGGCGCGTGAAGCTCAACATTGTGATCATCATCATTGGATCCCGCGGAGACATCCAACCCTTCATTCGAATAGGGAAGATCTTGCAGGATGACTACGGACATCGTGTGCGAATGGCAACACATCCTGCGTTCAAGGACTTTGTAGAGAAGGACTCGGGCCTGGAGTTCTTTTCCATTGGTGGTAACCCGGCTGAGTTGATGGCGTTTATGGTCAAGAACCCCGGTTTGATACCGAACCTAGACACAATCAAAGAAGGTGAGATTGGCCGTCGCAGGGCGCAGATGTACGAGATGTTCCAGGGCATGTGGCGCGCATGCATCAACGCCACGGACGACGAGACAGATAAGATGAACGCCAAAATGATGGGGGACAAGCTCCCTTTTGTTGCAGATGCGATCATTGCAGTAAGCACACTCAACACAAGATCCATCTATCCAGTGTGCTGACCCTGACCTATCATAGAACCCACCCAGTTTTGCGCCTCCCCACATCGCAGAGAAACTCGGCATACCCCTCCACATGATGTTCACGTTTCCGTACACACCGACAGTCCATTTCCCGCATCCTCTAGCCAACATCAAAGCCAGCAACGTGGAAGCCACCTACAGCAACTTCATGTCATATCCACTTGTCGAAATGATGACATGGCAAGGATTGGGCGATCTAATCAACCGCTTCCGCACAACTATCTTGCGTCTGGAAGAGGTCAGCACACTTTGGGCGCCTGGCCAGCTGTATCGCCTAAAGGTCCCATACACGTACATGTGGTCTCCCAGCCTCATTCCTAAGCCTAAGGATTGGGGACCAGAGATTGATGTGACCGGATTTGTATTCCTCGATCTCGCGTCGAGCTACACTCCGCCGGACGATCTTAAGGCATTCCTGGACAGGGGCGATCCCCCGGTTTACATCGGCTTTGGTTCTATTGTCGTAGATGATCCGGATGCATTCACTGAGATGATCTTCGAAGCTGTGAAAATGGTCGGATGTCGTGCCTTGGTCTCGAAGGGCTGGGGTGGTTTCGGGTCAAACGCCGATTGTCCCGACAACATTTTTATGCTGGAAAACACACCTCACGATTGGCTCTTCCCGCGATGCGCCGCGGTCATACACCATGGTGGCGCCGGCACAACGGCGATTGGATTGAAGACCGCAAAGCCTACAATGATTGTGCCGTTTTTTGGTGACCAGCCTTTCTGGGGGGCCATGGTCAGCAAGGCGAAAGCAGGTGCACACGAGTGCATACCCTACAAGAAGCTGAATGCCGAACGCCTGGCAGAAGGTATCAAACAGTGTCTTACCGAGGAAGCGAGGACGAACGTGAAGAAGATTGCGGAAAGCATTGAGAAGGAAGGCGACGGAGCCCGTAACGCCGTACGCTCTTTCCATCGATCACTGCCGTTGCGCGGCGACGGCAGCATGCGCTGCGACTTTCTTGACAATCGAGTTGCTGCTTGGAAGATAAAGAACACAAATGTTAAGCTGTCAGCACTTGCGGCAGATATCCTAGTCGAGAAGAAGAAACTCAAGTGGAGCGAACTTCGACTCATCCGTCACTACGAATGGAACGACTTCGGCGGGCCAGGCGAGCCGCTGACTGGTGTTTGGGGTAGTGTTATGACGACCTTGACCGACGCTGCGACAGGGGTAGGTGGCGTACCGGTTGAGATGGGACGAAGCATCAAGAAGCGTGAGAAGCTAAAGGAGAAGAAACGCGCACTCCAGAAAAGAAAGCAGCATCAGAAGTCAACTTTAGCGAGGGTAAACACGAAAACAAGTCTTGGCAATGCGGCGAACGGTGCAAATAAATCCGAAGGGCGGGAGGGACGCCCTGCTGTTAAACGACAAGAGACGACGCTGTCAAATCTCGAAGAGCCAGAAGAGGAGCTAGCAGAGGAGCTTGCCCATGAGGCAGGAGCTGGCTTTAGGAAGACCGGTGCTGCGATTGCACGCTTTCCGATGAACTTCACTCTTGCGCTGACACAGGGCTTCCATAATGCACCACGACTTTATGGAGACGAGACCGTTCGCAGGCCTCCGCGCGTCACCGGCTTCCACTCTGGGCTCCGCGCTGGCCGCGACGAGCTTGTGTACGGCGTCAAGGATGGCGTGACGGGTATTGTGACCCAGCCGATACGTGGTGCGAAACAGCGTGGTGTCATTGGCGCTGCGCGTGGAGTCGGCTTCGGCATTGGTGGTTTTGTGCTGAAGGATATCGCGGCCCTAATAGGCCCTGGAGCATATTTCATGAAAGGTCTGGATGCGGAATACATGAAGCGATATCAACCAACAAACTATTTGCGCCGAGCTCGGATTGCGCAAGGCCAGCTGGAGTTGCAGATGTTCGAGTCTCAGACGCCTGTCATTGGAGTCGAGGGTGAGAAGTCACAGGATGAGAGGCGGAACGTGCTTGAGCAGATGGTCAGCTTGAGATGGCAGGCTCTGCAGAAAGCTATCACGGAAGAGAAGAAGCAGCACAAGCCGGGCGTACTTGGTTCGCTACTGGGCATGGGCGATAAGAAGGAAGGACAACGTATGCCTAGGAAGAGCAAGGATCACACAGAGAGCCGACCACAGTCAAAGTCTCGGACCACACCCGCCGCAACGACCGAGAAGCAGATCACGAAAGAGAAGGAGACCATGGACCGCGAGGGTGCCAAGATGCGGCTGGATGGCAGCCATCGTGGCCTCAACAGGAGTAGTACCGCGCCCATCACAACAATCGAACACGGCAGCATGAACGACATGAAGCCACTCGAGCATCCCACTGTAATTGTACCCGGGTTGATCGAAGAAGAGAAGCCCAAGCAGCACGCCGACCAACAACAACACGTGCTCGGCAACGTTCATCTCGTCGGCGGCGCAAAGAACAACTCCAACGAAGAACTCAATTCTCCTTCCGTGCAGCCTGAGACTACGATGCTGGATGTCGACACTAGCAATACTACACGCCGACCGTCAGCTGATACCAGTTCGCAAAACACAAAGGTCGAGCCGGATGTGTTGGACTTGCCAATTGCGAGGAAAGCCACGGAGGGTCTAGAGAATGGCAGACAGGTCGAGATGAATGTGGTATGAGTGTGTTGGGTTGATAGATTTGGCGATGACGATGGGCGTTTTGGGAACGCGGTTATATTACACGCATAGGCATAGTTTGTACATTTTTCCCTTTCCCTTTCCCTTGTAGCATGAGATACCCCAATGCGAGATGCAGATTTTTTCACAGAGACAAATGTGTTGTGTTTGTGGCGTTTTGTGGGCTTTGTGTTGAGTGCGAATTGACATTCGCCAGACATGATTCGGAGTGTATATCGTTTTTTGTCAAGAATGAGACCGCACATGTAGTGGCAGTTTCCGCTTTTTGGACGTGAGTTGTCATGGTCGTGGGCGTGATGATGCCTTTGCTAATGCTAAAGGGCATATCAAAAGGGTTGCTAGCGCGCGTCGGGGGATCGGGTGTTTTGGGACTCGAAGGGTGGAAACAGTCATGCGCATGTGGCTGAGTCGAGGGCGAGAAAGGAGACACATACGTGTCAGTCTCTACGCCTTTTGGAGATCGGGTGTTGGAAGAGCGGATAGATGGAGTTCAGGTCAGAGAGTGCGAGGTATATATATCTCTCCCTTGCTCCGGAATTTCGTTGTGTTTTAGTGGTGTAGTGCATTTTGGTTCCTTCGTGGCTCATCGAATGTTCATCCACCGGTTTTACGATCTGCATCTCGGAAGCGAACGAGCCATGGGGCTGTTTTCGTGGGATTTTGGAAACTCGCGAGACGTCATGCATATAATCGGATCCTGGTTTTTGTTTTTGTAAAAGACGGCGGAGAGGAGAGATGGAGGGTATCTAGCCCACGAGGCTGTCTTATATAAAGAAAGCAAGGAAGTTAGAGCGACATGAGTGCACAATCGCATCGATCTGCCGTCAATATTAACTAGAGAGAAAAGGCTTTCCGGTCATGTATCGAATGTCCAACGCTTGCGGAGACGCAGGGCTGGACACGGACATGTGCTGCTTCGCGCACGGGTTTTGGAAATGAGCGCATGTTAGGCTGGTAATAGGGGAAGATGAGGCGAGTTGGACGAGGTATATATATGCCTGCTAGCCTCGATGGTACATATGCATATACGTACTCGCGCTTTCGAGACTTGGTGTGGGCATAAGATGGGAATGTGGAAATATAAGATAGAAGTTTCCGCAGTGAACAAGACATGCACGCGCCGGTATGCGATTGTGACGCGCTGGAGGAGCCACAGGAATTAAGTCTTTAGTGATTTCGACCCGAGTTTGAGGCTTTTTTGTGCTAGGACTTGAGTCAGAAGAGGAACATCCACCTCGCGGCGCGTGTTTTTAGTGGTGATCTTCGAAGGAGACGGACATGACACCCTAGATTTTTTGGTTGAAAGTTATTTACATTGCAGGCTGGACAAGCAGCGCACTTATAATACTCTCTTACGCTAGCTTTCAAAGAGGCGAGAGAACATGGTTGCGCTTCATAGATGATTCGGGTCAATCGGATAACACGGAAGGATTTGGTGATGAGAAGTCCAGAGCGGAGCAAGTCTTCATATACTACTCAACCATCGAGTCCAATTCACGTGCACGTTTAGTTGCAGAGGAATGTGTCCTCAATTTGTCCACATACATATTTCGCTTGAAGGTTTTTTCTAACGCGAATGATTCCATACGCACCACTCAAGCGGTCAATGACCACTCCAGATTATAGAAATCAAATTTCGGGGCCTGGACAAGAACATAGATTCGTGCACACAGGTCTTTGGTATCTGAAACCCCTGGGTGGGAATGTGGATGTTGAAGAATGCAACTTGTAGTTCATGTGGTTCTGCTCGCAACAAGACCACGAAAGAGACATATGGAGTTGAGACCATTGTCCGAAGCAACATATACACTCATTCCTGGCTGCTTTTGATACTGCAGTCCCGTGAATTGCCGATTGGGAAACATGCGAGAGGACGGGAACTTTGTTTTATTTCAGCCCCAACAAATAACATGTCAAGTTTCAGCTACCTCTCGAAAATCCCCCTCAAATGTGATTCATCCGGCAACACTCTGCTCTTCATTCACAAGCAGATACCCAAAGAACTCCCTATACCCCAGATTCCAAACATCCTTTTCCACCTTCGCGCTCTTCTCCGCAACATGGCTCAAATACGCCTTGAAGCTCTTATACCCATCCATCTGCACCGCGCCTCCACTCGCCCACGTCACACAGCACCAGTCAAGCGTTTCAAATTCCTCCATACTCCCCGCAAAGTCTTCTACTGTCCGCGTAACGCTATCCTTAACTTCCTGCGTGACGTTCTCATCGTTACTTTCGAGAATGGATCGTACTTTTTCTTCGACGCGTTCAACTGTCTCAGGCGCGATCAAAAACGTGTTATCGATATCTTCCTGGCCGATAATGATGCTTTTACCGATCTTGGGCCAGTCGAGTCCGTCGTTGGATATTTGGTGCGTTATGCTTGACATTTCCGCGGGAATGGTAACGCAAAGGTTGGAAAAGTAGTCTTCGTCGTCTGCAATCCAGCGGATGTCTTCGCATTTCCACAATGGGGCTTCCATGATGATGCCACCGAAGGCAGGATCGTTGCCGTTTGTAATACTGAGATACTCCCTATAGTCTTCAGGCAGTGTAGTGGCAAGGCGTTGTTCGGTTTCGTCAATGAGTGAGATAGGTGCGGCATTGTGTAGGATGGTCAAAGGCACTTCGACATCCCGCTCATAGAGGTAGTTGACGGAGTCTGGGTTTGTGAGCGTGTTGGTGTTGATGATTTGGACAAGCTCTTCGATGGAAAGGTCGGTGAATGCTTGTCTACCTTTTTTGAAGCGCTCCGTTACAGCTTCTTCCAGCTGCTCAGCAAAACGATCGACCTTCTTCGTGTCAATGTTTAGAATTCTCAGCAGAGCTCCATCTCTTAGCATTGGCCATGCCCGCCGAGACTGAATCAATTCCGATATTTGACTTCTTCCATTCAGGTTTTTCGCGATCATTTCGAGAATTTCTTC
>TARA_R110002003_G_scaffold2429_8_pt1 | contig 18123 bp, 18 predicted proteins | sample TARA_R110002003 | Tara Oceans TARA_R110002003 (sample SAMEA4396441) | marine metagenome | biome: Westerlies Biome; feature: [SRF] surface water layer (ENVO:00010504); material: water (ENVO:00002006), including particulate matter (ENVO:01000060) such as... | depth 5 m
TTTTGAGAATGGATTTAGGCGGTCGACTGGCATCGTCTTGAAATCAAAATTTGGGGGCTTTCCCTTTCCGGCAGTGAGGATTGTGGGTGAAGAGACTGTGTCTGTCTTTACCGCGGTGAATATACCTCCATTCGGCCGCACGTTCAGATTACGAGCTGGAGATCCATTCCCAATAGCGTCGATTGCTGCAGATGGAGGAGATCCAGGAGGCTTTGGTGGTGCGCAGTTCTGTGTCTCCTGCTCATGAGCATCTGCTGGAGATTGCATTCTTGCAACAGCTGGCTCGGCTAACTTCGTGGCTTCCTGAGGCTGTTCAAGAGTCGCATTTCCTGTCGGCTGAACTGGACTCGATGAAGCAAGCGATACTAGGTGCTTCTCAAGCTTTCCAATCTTTTCCAACGCAGCTTGAAGCTGCTCCCGGGAGTCATCGCGCTCTCTCAGTAGATCATGCTCTCGCTCACGAAGACTGGCCATGTCGTCACCCAAGGTTACGTACTTGGTTTCCAATACCTCGTAGTCATGCTCGAGGTCCTCCATGTTCTCTGCAATGTTATCGCGCTCTTTGCGAACTCGCTTAACTTCCTCGGTGAGTTCATCGCTCTGCATTCGAAGATTTTCAGCATTATTCTGCGCGATGACCATCGCTTTAGCACCCTCGTGGAGGTCGTTACGGGTGACAGCGTGTTGTTCCTGCTCTGACTGAAGAGCATCGGCCGATTTGGCAAGCTGCGACTGAAGATCGCTGATTTTCTGTATGTGGTCTTCTTCAGCCTCTTTGCTGATCTCGATTGTACGTTGCGACGCTCGAAGCTTTTCCTTGAACAGGTCCAACTCGGCAAGACATGAATGATACTTCTTGCTTATATCCACGATGGCAGACTCGGCAGCATGAAACTTGGATTGCAACTCGTCGCGCTCCGCCGTCACTTTCGTCAAGTGGAGCTCCAATTCAGCGACGCGCTTCCGTAGTTTGATGATGACCTCGCTGGAGCGGTTTTCATTGTGCTTGTACTCGGATTCCAGAGCAGCTACCGTCTTCTCTAAGTTGTCGATCTTTGCGTGGGGTGCGCTAAGCTCTTGCTCCAGTTGAGGACTACGATCGCTATCACTGTTGGCAATCTCATCATCATGGCCCAGTTGCTCTGGCTCTGCAGCGGAGACATCCTTTGGACGAGGCGGCGAGCTATCATCGAATGCCTTCTTCATGCCACTCAACTTCACACGTGCGGACGTCAGGTCCTTCTTGAGTGACTCCATCTGGGATTTGTACTCCTGTTTGACGGCCGCACTGGCCGCGAGCGACTGTATGCGAAATGCCTGGTCGTCGTAATACCCGCGTTCAGCCTCATGATCTGTGGCAAAGACACCGGGCGCGACTTGGATGGCTAGATTATCGATCAAGCTAGCACGGCGGATGGAGGGTGCTGATTGGAGGTGTGTTCGACGTGGAGTCATGATGTCAGTTGTTTGACAGTCGATAGGCAGCTTTGATCGTCGTAATAGCACTTTGAAAGAGCCCGGTTGCTCTTAGCGGGGTGTAGAGAAGGGAGAAGGTTCCTGGAAAGGCGTAGTCTGGTTTGGTCTTGTGCAAATTGCACAGGGTTAACTACAGTTCAGAGAGTTGAATCAACACGTTGATACAGCGAGAGCGTGGGGATTCGCGTGGTCATTGAATTTATAGAGCTTGGAAGAGGGCTCTTGGCAAGCTCACAGTGACAATGAAAGTACATTAGAAGTTTGTGCCGCCCGTGCTATCATTGCAAACAGGCTGAGAAAGAAGTGACGACAATCAAAAAAACAAAAGTCGCAGTCGCAGTCGCAGTGAAGTCTTTCAAGCACGGCACATCGCCGTGATTGCTGCGCAAGGTGTATGATATATGCCAAAACAACAATGCCCCCGCTAGACAGCAGACCCAGCAGACTGGTCGGATCCACCACTCCTTGCCAGCCGCTTCTCCAGCTCCTGTATCCTACGTTCGCAGGTCTCATTCGACGCCTTCAGTGCTGAGTTCTGTTCAACAAGCCCGTTCACGTAAGAGCCGTCGCAACCATCCCTTTCCTTCCGCAACTCGTCGTATTGTTGGCGTAGTTGCGTATACATCCTGTGATAGTCCGTCTCTATGCCGATGCCCTGTGTCATCATCGAGTTTAATGTCTCAATGAAGACATCATCCCGGAGCTGCCTTTCCTTTTCTTTCCGATGCATCTTCCACAGCTTTACCATTTCGTCGAATGCTTCGTCAAGTTCGAAGTCCTCCGTTTCCATAGCTTCTGGCTCAAGTCCTTCCATTTCAACGATTTGGTTGCGCATGCGATCCAGCGCCCAATCCTTCTTCTTGACGGCATCCTTTATGGCCTTGTCTCTGGAGGCTTGAGCATAATCGCGCTCCCGCTCTGCCTTGACCCTTTCCACAACGCTTTGCCTCATTAGGGCTGTGCATTCTCGGTACCAATCTCTTGACTTCAGGTGTATGACCCTCCTGATGAGGGCAAACAGTGCCAGGCTCATGAGAACCAAGGTAGCGATGAGGGAAGACACTAGCGTGCCGCGAACGAGATTAAAGGAGAAGGTTGAAGCGGGCGGTCCAGAGTCACTGTAGACTGTCTCAACTGCTGGTCGCGGAGTAACGTATTCGGTTACGCGAAGTTTCTTCCACTCGGTCTGGGTGACGGTGGCTTTGGGAAGGTATTGTGTTGTGGTCATTGGCGTGGTCAACGTGAAAACACTGGAATATGTGGTCGCAGTCGTCGTGTCAGTGCGCCACATTGTCTTCTCCTCTGTAGTCGTAGACCATTCCGTGAATGGCTTTTCCGGCGCAGTACTGGTAATGGTTTCGGTCATGGAAATCGTGATTGTGGAGTAAGGTCGGCCAGAACAAGCACTGGTACCATCTGGAGAGGCCGAATAAGAATTGGTGTCGTCTCCAGTCGGCCTGACCGGAAACAGGGCCTGGACAATGTGCTTCTGAAATTGCGGTAGTGCAAGTGCCGTGCCGAATCCCATTCCCCAGAAGAGGTCGTTGTATGCGAAGTGCTGAGCTATGAGGTCCATGGTTTGCGTAGCTCGTATGTCTCGTCGGTTAGGATTTTGGTTGAAATCGCCGTGGTGGTATAGCTACACGAAAGTGGTGTCGAAGGAAGATAGCTGTGTTTGTGAATTATGCGAGAACAAAGAGGTCGGCCAGCTAGTAGGTAGCACAATAACATCTTAGCAACAATCGCAACAATGAGGATGCGAAAGCCTTGACCACACTTATTGTGCGGGGCGGACAACAACGAAGTGAAAGTGAAAGCAAAGAAAAAGCGACCAAGCCACAATAGCAGCAGCGTCTTTTGAATGTGCAACTTTGATCGTTATGAGCCTTGAGCAGGCGAACACAACAATTTGAGAAGCCACATTATGAGCTGAGTGCTCCACGAGGCCTGTGAAATAAAAGTGCGCAATGCACGGGCGGGTTTACGGCTCGGCAGTACGGTACGCCACGGCTGCAGCCGCAAATAGAAGTGAAGACGCCCTGCAATGGTAGAAGTCTAGCATACTTGCTATGTTTGTACAGAGATTTCCTTAGTGATTAGTGATTATGTTCTAGTCTTCCAACTGCTTGTCCAAGCCTCATCTGCGACGATCGTGCCAGTCAGCGTATGCACGCATTTAAAGTGCCACGAGCATCGCTCACGCCTGCATGCTCAGCTCTTCAACCACCCCCAAACGCTCCTCTTCTCCTGATGTTCTTTCTCTTTATCCACTGTGTCCATCGACTCTGCATGTTCCAGACTTTGTTCTTTACCTAATTTAGGATTGCGAATTGCCAGCGAGAACCCTACTAGCAAAATCGAAAGACAAATGCCCGCGATACACAACAGCCTTTGTACATGGCGGTAAGCCTGAACGACAGCATCGCGTTCTGGCGTACCGACGGGGAAGGAAAGTGCAAATGTGAAGGGGTCGGCGTAGACAGTGGCCGCGAGGCTAGAATTGCCGGTTTGACGCGTGAGCTCTGAAGGAATGATGTTTTGCCACATGGCACCGCTAACAGTATTTCCGAAGGCAGAACCTATGTTGTAGGTTGCGAGATAGATACCGGTAACGATGGCGACATCTAGCAATGAACGCGTTAGTACGAATTGTAGGAGACAGAATGAAAGTTACGTACGTTCATGTTTCGTTGCCGCTTGAATGCTTGCTTGAGCAGGGTAAGGAAACATTCCGCCAGCGATACCCAAGCATATCTGCGCTCCGATTATTCCAGAATGGGATGCACTTCCCGTGCCGCCACGGTAGTGTATCAACAGCCCGAAAGCGACCATGAAAAGACATGTTCCCGCGACGATGAAAGGCTTCAGACGTCGGACCTTGAAGACGATGCCACCAAGTATCAGACCTGTTAGAACGGATGCGAAGCTGTAAAGAGAGGAAATTCGTGTTGCCGATTTGATAGATTCGTCAAATGCGACGACGAGGACGGTGTACAAGAAGTCACCTTGCATGTACCATGCTGAGAAACCAGTTAGCTACAGGCGGAGACAGACAGGGAGAAAACTTACCAAAGTTGAGAGTGCAGGCAATACCAAGAGCGCCCCATACTGCGCGATCTTTGAGGAGCTGGTGTGATCTTAGCCAAGCGCCATCGTTTGGAGGTTCAGACTTACGTGAAATGGCAACATGGGATGCGGTGCTTGGCGCTCCCAAATGACGAAAGCCGGAATACAGAGGATGCCAATAACGAGAGGTGCAATGACCTTGGCTGTCCTCCACTGAGACTCGACACCGCCTGCGATAGTAAATGGCTGCCATCATTAGCTAAGTCGAGAGAATCAACGACTTTAAGATCTTACTGTCAAGATGCACCCAAACACCGCGATCAGCAAAATGATGCCTGGGACATCTAGTTGCCAGAATATGCCCTGGACTAACTTCTTCGGCCCATAGATCTGATAAGGTGTCTTGAATCCGTCGAGAGCTCCAGCGAGTCTCGCCTTTCGATTCGACCACATCAGACTCAGGATCAAAGGAAGAGCGCAAACAGCGTAGATAATAGCCCACATGCCAATCCCCCACCGCCACGTCGTCTTCCCCAGAACAGCCGCGCCAACATCGCCGCCAATCCACGTGTTGATGAGGAATGGGATCGCGGGCACGTATGAGAAAAGGAGGCGCGAGCGCAACGATGTGATGTCAGCAATGACTAAACGTTGGTGGTCAAAAGTCAGTGCTTGTCTCACTTTCACTTCATACGCTGGGGTTACGTACTAATTTCAATGAGCACAATGACTACTGTGTAACCGACTTGGTACAACACGGCTCCGGCACAGAAGGATGCGACGCCGTCGCTGGTAGCTTCTACGATAGTGCCGATGAGGTAGAATACTATCGAAATCAGGACGACCTCAACGCGGCCGAAGACGTCGGCTGTAATTGTGTTAGCAGATACATCTCAGAAGCCACGAGACAATAATGGTACCAATCTTTGCGGCAGTCGGTTGCGCGGCAGCTGCAATGACGCTCCTCAGGACATTGATCGTGGCAAGCGCGGAGTGCTGACTAAAGCCTGCAGTAGCATACGGCTGATAAGTGTAGCGCAAACTGCCATCAAGACCATAGGCGTATGCGATAATGAAGAGGCCGAAGAAGATGAAGCAGCGATTGACGAGAGAGGTATGAGCGTTTAGAGCTTCGATCCTGGCTACACCGGGCGACTTTGCGCCGGTGAGGGGGGCCGAATCAGGGCTCGTGGATCCGGCTTTGACATCGACGTCGACTGCAGCTTTCGCCTCGTGCTCGGAATCGTGGGCAGACATATTCAAGATCGATCTGATAAGATGATGCGCGTGTCTTGAGACATGGGCGTACCGACCTAAATAGATGAACCAAATTTTCGGGTTGGCCGCGACGATCAATAAAACTGACCGCTAGCGCACCGAGGTCTACAAGCTTTGGACCAGCCAAGCACTTTTACAAATCTCGCGAACGAGCCACGAGTAAGTGCACAAGGAAGAATTGTGTGGTAGCTTCGTGATTTGTGGATCTGATAAGATTAGATGAGGATTCTGATTGGACCATCAATCATCTGATGGTGAAGGAAATAAATGCCAAGTAGCGCCACGGTCAAAATTTTGTTCGCCTCGCTAACGGGGATAAGCGTATGCCCAAATGCGACCACTTTTGTCAATCTGGAACACTGATGAGGTGATGTCCGAACTTCGGCTGGTGTGATGGATGCTGATTATCGGAGTGGCCACGGCCTGGGAGATGCTTCAAGCCGGCTCTAGGACATTGTCCTCTGTAGATATAGGTAAAATCCCATGTATATGTCGGTACAATCCGGCGCATATGCACTCCGAATTGAGATTGGTTTGCGTGACACTGTTCCACGGCGATCCTTCTGCTAACAGATACTTACAAGGCGCAATTGCTTTTCTTGTTGACGAGGTACGACAGACAGCCTCCCTGCACGCGACAGCAGATCATTGGATCTTAGGAGCAATGCAAGCAAGACTGCCTCTACTCCATGGTTGTGAGGCATCGGCTTGAGTCGTTTCTCTGTAAGGAGCGGAAAGAAGATTTGCGTATCTTCCCTGTCTCGAAGGAAGAGGGTGCAGGGGTCGATGATTCGTTGCTGTGCCTTGATGCGTCACCTCGTCGACACTACATGATCAGCGGTAACCGTGGTCGTTACTGAGACATTGCACCAGGTTGGCCACAAGGACTTCTAGCACTTACTAGCATGATTATCTGTGAGACGTTTTGGAAGTCTCCTCCTGTCGGCAGGCCCCGCCCTGCGCTCAACCAACAGCCCACTTACGGAGACCCACCACCCTGCGTACCGAGAGGCAACGCCTGGGGAAGGATCTTTGCGCTAGTAGACATCTCGACAGAATTGCTACAACGTCCAGGAAGCAGAGACCAACGTTCGCAAATCATAGACTCGAGGTGCGTCATTATGCTGTGGAGGAAGTAACACCTACCTAGCCGCAGTCTCTAGTTTCGGTGGGACAACATACTTTCGGAGGCTTGCGATGTCGCAGCGCGCTGAGTGTTCCGTGATATTGCTGATGGGACGGTTGTGAAGCTCGTTGACGGCCTTCCGCACCTGGGAACACCTCCGAAGTATCTGTGTCAAGCTCACAGGTCGAGGCCGCCTTCTATGACGATTAGTGTAGGAGAACCACAGTATGCAGTGCTTTGAACACCCTGCAAGTCATACGCGTAAATCAATAGCAGCTTCGACGCTATATAATCATGGTGATGTTTCGCGCTTCCGCTCTGAGGCGAGCAAGAGAGAAGCGCACTGGAGCTAAGCCTATTCCAGCTTTAGCTCGAAGAGCGTCACGCGACCCTCTCGCTGTACGCACCACGAGTACTACTGCACCATGATGAACTGCATCCAAAGAACTTCTCTTACATCAAACTTCCACTGATGGCATAGAAATGCACAGCATCCTGCCATCGCTAACTTTTAGCTCGTACGCACCACATGTACAGCAGGCGGACACAACGAGGCCGTCAACATTTTACTGGAATGTCATACACCGCGCGGAGGACTTAGTCGTTGCCTCCTAGTATCAGTGGCAGGTCTACCGTTGGAAATACCTCCCATGATTTACATGCATGCGGCTGAACGAGCGAAATTGCTCGACATATCCCCAGTCTGCATACGAATTGCCTAATCGGGCCAAAAGTCCCTGGCCATCGAACTTTCACCACACCAGCGGAATGGCGCTGCTGCGAGGGATGCCAGGGACTAGAGATACTGTGCCGGATAGCAATGTATCTTAGGCATCGAGACCCCAGACTTTGGGTTCGGCGTGCCGTTTTACTCCACTTGGTGGTGGGAACCCGCGGACGGGACCGCCTCTCCTACTTACCATATCCAAGTATGCGTCTTGTTCGCCACTGGCTAACAATCATAAATTACAGTGCTGCCCTAGAATCCGATGACTTAGTTGCTTCTCCCGTAGACTTGTACACGTTCGGCAACTCGTAACTGTACGTGCGCTTCTGACACGGCATATCGACCTCGACTACAAACAAAGCGATTGCCTCATCTTATTTACGTTACTTCGCTTTCATACCAAGTGCTCGTCTAGGAAGGCAAAAAGTCATGGCGCCATCTACAGCAGCGACGGCATCGTTGCCAACTCTGACACAAAACGGAGCAAGAGTCGCCTTACAAGCAGCGGAGCAGCATGCGCTCGAAATTGGAGTTCCCATGTATGATCAAACACTCGGCTTCCAAGATTCCAGGCTCACATTCGACAGGAGCATAGCAGTAGTAGACGCACACACCCATCTTCTCTCCTTCACACGCATGGACGGCGCCAAAATCACTTCAATAGACACAGCAATGAACATGGCATTCGCAGCAGCGGGAAACCGGATACCGACATCCGCAAGTACGTCCACAATCACTCCCCTTCAGCCCAAAAACTCGCTGACCTTCGCTTCACAGGTCAAGAAAACTCCTGGCCCGGCAGCGCAACCTTCGGCATCGGTCACGCCATGTCCGGCCGCGTTTGCACCCTCGGCGGCGGCGTGCCCATCCACTCTCCCACCAACAACGGCGAGATCCTCGGCGCTATCGGCTGCTCGACTGGGACGTCACATCAAGACGAAGCCGCCGCGAAGGCAGGGCGCGATGCCGTCCTCGCGCTTATACGAAAGGAGAAGCTGGACGAGGAACGCCGGCTGGAGAGTGAAAGACAAGCAGTACTCAGTCTGTGGAAAGAGAAGGAGGAAGAAGTCGGGTCGTTGAGGGAAGAGCTGGAACGAGGGAGTAAAAGGATGAGGCTGGATGAGTTTGGTGGCAGGAAGGGAAGTGTATGCTTGAGTGCGAGTGGAAGTTTGAGTGGGAGGAGTGGGATTGGAGGGGCGCCGGATACGCCGCCGGAGGAGGGGGAGATACATCCGAGTTTTGTGGGCGAGGTTGCGCTGGGGAGAGTGTGAACTGTAAGTCTTGAGAGTGTTTGTGGCGTTTGTCTAGCAATTGTCAGTACGTTGTTGCGCACTGAGACTCTTAGGACGTGATGTGGGCTCGCTTCATAGCGAATAAAAGGCGCATGGGGAAATGGCTTAGCATTGATCATAGCGGGGAATTTAATGAACACCATTGACACCATCAACTCCCGAATCCTTCTTCGCATGTCCCTTCGCCTGCTTCGCAAGCAGCCTCTCCACCTCGGCCCTATGCTTTCTCAAAAGATCATTCACCTCTGCTTGATGCTTCGCCTGCAGATCAGAGTACTGCTGAACAAGCGTTCTGTCCTCGCGCTTTGACTTCTGAAATTCCTCCTCCGGCGTGGCTTTCGTCTGGACTACCTTCTCCGTCTGCGTTGTGGTCTCAGCGACACTTACGCCATTGGTAGCGGGCTGCTCACCGTCCTTGGAGTTATACTTGACATCCAGTCCAGCAAGATCGTTAGCCTTCCGCCACTCTGTCAAGATCTTGATGAACGCCGGGCTTCCATATCCATACGTAGCATTCCGTGCCGCGGACATGGAAGGCTTGCCCTCGTTATTATAGTACCCTGGTGTGCACTCCTTGAAAAAGTCACCTCTAACAGCTGTCCCCTTTACTATAGTGTCGCACCACGCTTCCTCGGCTTCCTGTGTTGGCTCGACCGTCCTGATGTCGCGTTTCTGACATTCCGAGATCACATATGCGAAGTGTCGTGCCTGCTCGCCAGTGACGTGCATGAAATTAGGTGTCAGTGCAGCTTGAACGATAGAAACCCAGAAGCAATTAGGAAAGTGGCGGCTTGTCCATCCGTGGAGTGTTGATGCGCCGTCTTTCCACTTCTCGGTCGTTGTCATACCATCGCGGCCGTAGATCTCCATGCCAGTCTTGTGGGACCATTCGTTGGCGAGCTCAAAGCCAGTGGCATAGATCAGGCAGTCAATCTCGAATTCTTCACCGTTGGCAACGACACCTTTCTCGGTGATGCGCTCCACGCCTTGACCCTTAGTGTCGACAAGCTTCACATTTGGTCGGTTGAAAGTGTGCAGGTATTCGTCGTGGAAGCAGGGACGCTTGCAGAACTGGTTGTACCATGGCTTGAGGCCATCTGCGGTTTGCTTGTCCTTTACGATCTCGTCAGTGCGGGCTCTGATCGACTCCATCTTTTTAAAGTCGGCCAACTGTCGTTTGGCCGCTGCTTCAATCGGGTTCTTGGGGTCCACTCCAGCGGTAATGAGCTCGCGAATGATGTCCGTCCAGCGATCTGCAACCATGTCTTCCTTCTCAAAGCCGCCATTGACGATACTGTCGAAGTTGTCCATGCGCTCCTTCTGCCATCCCTTCTTAAGCGAATTCGCCCACTCCTGGTCGGTTGGGCGGTTGCCACGAACATCAATCGAGGATGGCGTTCGTTGAAAGACATATAGTTGCTTCGCCCATTCGCCAAGATGAGGAACGATTTGCACAGCAGTCGCACCTGTGCCAATGATTCCAACGCGCTTATCTTTGAGCTTTTCTAAACCACCTGATGGATCACCACCTGTATAGTCAAAGTCCCAACGCGATGAGTGAAAAGAGTGACCCTTGAAGTCCTCGATGCCAGGTACGCCAAGGAACTTTGGCCGATGAAGTGGACCAGCGGCCGGAATGACGAAACGCGACTTGATCCTGTCGCCTCTTGCAGTGTGAGTAATCCATCTGCCCTCTTCTTCAATCCATCGCATTTCTTTTGTCTCGGTCTGAAACAGTGCTCGCGAGTAGAGATCAAACTTCTCACCAATCATGCGTGAGTGCTTGAGCAGCTCCTTGGCCCGGGCATACTTCTCTGTTGGCATGTAGCCGACCTCTTCGAGCAACGGCATGTATATGTATGATTCGATGTCGCATTGCGCTCCCGGGTAGCGATTCCAATACCTGTGAGCTCCGTCAATGTATGTCGCACTCCGCTGTGACAATCTGGGCATACCATGTGCCACCAAAATCCCCAGCCTTTTCGATGATGCGGAAGTTGTTAACGCCAGCCTCGATCAGACGCACAGCAACGACCTGAGCGCCATACCCGCCACCCACGATGACAACGTCCACTTCTTCTTCGATCGGATCGCGCGTAAATCCGGGCTCTACCCAAGGGTCTTTCAGGTAATGCGACAAGGACCCATCGAGGACGATGTATTGTTCGACACCTTGATTGCGTGCCAGACGCTTGTCTCGTTCTTCGAGGTACTTCGCCTTCAGCGCAGCAGGGTCGAAAGGAAGTGTGTCACCCTGTGCTATTTCCCCAACTTTAATATCGACTGGTGACTTCTCAAGCTGCGGAATTGGTACTTCTGCTAGTTCAGTAGGAGGAATTGGGCCGAGTGTCGCCATGGTGGTTCTATTTTGCCGGTGATGCACAGAATGGAGGAGCGTGAGCACTTGATGGAAGGCATGGTCAAGGCCCGGGCGCGCTATATCTTCGAGAAATCTCACCGCAACCAAGACTCTATTGGGAAGTCAGGGTGTACCTGTAGCCGCGGTATCTTGCAAGTCGAAGCTTCCCCACTTCAACGCTGCTCACGTATGATGTGCACACGACGCGAACAAGCCCAATCAGCACCAACATCGAATCACGCCATGCCGAAAGTGACATGCAAGGCGAACGCCATACGGACGAATGTTCAATGATGAATGAACTCTCCATTGTGACTCGCATCCGAGGGACTGGAGTGCATGGCCTGAAGTCGACATCTGGGGTAAAACGGTATGGTGGGGCAGATGTGAGCGTCTCCTTGAGCCGAGCAGCGACTAGGCCACAGCGAGTCAAGGTATTCCTCGAAGAATCCGAGCCCACGCAAGCCTTCTCACGCCAGCAGGTCGTATGGTCCAAGACGCCATCTGTGGTTAAGAAGAAAAGAATAGTACAGTATGTAGGAAAACGCGGCTGCTGATGTTTTGTACGTCTTACTTCCTGCAACGGGCTAGTACCTTGACCATGCCGCCTGTTGCTGCTGAGATCTGACACACCAGCCATCATACAATCAGCGAGCATTCCGACAGATCTGAAAGGTGGGGACAGAGGCGACCCTCAACTAAATCCGGATCATCGTGGCTACGGTGAGGCCTCTACTTGTGGACAAGGGTAGTTCGGAGCGGTTCGCTTTCTTCCGATGGTCTATTTCAAAACGAAACAAAAATGGGATGCCATGGCCGGCAGCAAATCGCCTCTGGAATTCTTGAGCGCGTTAACTTGTTCGTTCGATTGAGTCTACCCGACCGTAAAAAGTGTAGCCATCGGAAAGTAGAAGGTAACAGTTAGAACCAGCTGAATGTAGAGGGCTTCCGCCGCCTCCCGAGGTGCCAGCGAGGCAGGAAGACTGGCCAAAGTTATGCAAAGAATCCAGAAGCTCTGATCACCGCTTGCCCGCCTTTTTCTTCATCTTCAACGGGACGTTAGAATTGCGATGCGCAACGACAACTAGGGTCCTCGACGCGATATCCGACCCTTGCACAGGCTCCAATAGCCTACCCAGAAATAGGAAGGCGCGCATGGACCCCTCGTAATGGTGGTTACGAAGAAAGACCCTTGTGACACGCGAACAGATGTGTGTTCTCGTGCGACTCATTCCACAGTCCACACCCTCCCTCCACATGGGTCGACAACCTTATTTCGACTCAGGGCAACGAACGCCTCTCGTCGTCACGAAGCTGAAGATGTCGGAAAGAGAGCCGTGGGCGGTATTGGAGGCGGGCGCGGCATTCAGGAACGCGCACTTGGCGAGGTGCGCGCTACGGACTGTGCTTGGACCGCGGTTGCTGACGACTCATCTCCGCAACCGCCCGTGCTCGATGTGATCAGGGGACACTTGAGCATCCTTTTCTATTTGGCGCAGGTGAGAATGCTGTGTGATATTCAATGTTACTAACCGCGGATGCAATTGCGCAGATCTGTAATTGCGGTCAGATATGGTGAGGCCACACAGTCAAGGGTGTGGAAGGTAACATGTCACAGAGCAGCAGTGGACGCAGGTTTGCGATCGTAATTCGTGAATGCGTTAATTGCAACAGATGATGCAGTCCCTAGTAATGAACAGGGGAATAGAAGCGTACAAGCAACGTACGATACAGAGAAGAAGCGAAACAAATCCAGCGCACGCAATGCGATTTTCTCCAAACCGATCCTATGACCAAGAAGCCCCTAACTCCACCCCGTAGGCTTGATTCGTTTATGCGAAGTCGCAGGCCCAGATGTCCTGGTGGCAGGCGCAACCGATCTTGGAGTAGCTGGGCGAGGTGAGGATCTCAGCGTGGCCAGTCTGGCCCTCGTATGACCAGCCCTGGGACATGGTGGCGCAGACGCCGTCAAGACCAGGAAGGGTGGGGATCTCGCAGAGCCAGCCCCCGACGAAGACCTTCTTGAAGCTCTCGACATCGTCCGTTCCGGGAGCAAGGGTCTGGCCAAAGGTACCAGCATTGAGCTTGTGGACCATCTGGCCGTTGCTAGAGACAACAGTGTCCATAGCGTTGGCCTCGAGCTTGGAGTCGCAGGCGAGAGCCTTGAGACCCAACTTCTGGCGCCACTCATCGACAACGCCCATGTAGCCGTCGGCTGACGGGGCAGGTGCAGGTGCGGCGGAGGAGACTGGTGCAGGAGTCTCGGGAACGGGGGTAGGAGTAGGAGTAGGAGTGACAATGGGCTCCTCGTACTTGCTGGATGGCGCGGCCGGCTCCTCGTAGACAACGGTGGTGATGGCGGGAGCATCGTAGACTGGCTCAGGGGAAGGAGTTGGTGCAGGTGCCTCGTAGCCCTCGGTCACGTAGACGGTGTGGACGACGGTCTCAACGACGACGTGGACATTCTGGACCTCCTTTCCGGGGTGTCCGTAGCCGTAGCCAGGAAGAGCGATGGCAGAGCCAGCAAGGGCGGCGAGAGTGAAAGCGGCGCGCATTTTGATATTGGATATGTTGGTTTGTTGGGTTTGGAAGTGATTGACTGGTTTGGTTCGACGGGAGTGTTTTCGGGTTTTTGAAAGTTGCTGTGAAGGAACGATATATGCCGATGGGCGGTAGTGAACGTGGTGTCAGTGAATGACTGTGGGTAGAGAATGACTGGATGTCGGAACCTGGAAGTCGCAGACCTGAATCCGAGGAAGTAGATGAAAGAGAAGGGAACGAGGGCCTATATACCGATTAGGCACATGAGCGCCTCGCAGCGCCTCGCAGAAGGGAAATGAAAGCGAGTGCCATAGCGCCCGCCACGGCCCCATCCTCCGCACATGTGCTTGGTGCTGCACTAGCGAGCCTTAGGCGATATTTTTTATCCCAACCAAGCTCTTGGTAGCCGAATTGCATCCTTTCATTTCCTTTGGCTGCGGGTTGACGTTCATTGTGAGCCCTCGACGTGTGCCTGACTGTTTACAGTTTTAGACCCTGACACGAAAACCACCGCCACTGGTCGACACGTCAACTACAATGGAACAGCTTTGTTTCCTTGTTTACAATGCGCACGCGGTAATGGAACTTTGCGCCTCTTTCAACGAGTTGAGGCGCTTCGATTCGTCCTTGTCAGCGTTCCGCGAGACAAGGAAGGGTATCAGGGGTAAACACAGACGATCACTTTACTCCTGCAGGGCTTACTGTCACTAACCGCCCGCTTCTGGTAGTCTAGGCGACGGACTAGTGCCTGATCTGGCAAGACTTTAAAACAATCCGAGATGCGCATTCCGCCCATTGGCTGAAGATACACCCCTGTGCGTTCAAACAGGGCCACGTTTCAGATGCCTCTTAGTGCACAGCTTCATCCCGCTGAAGACCGTTTGATGCAACTTGTGCAAAACCTGCACAACGAAAGCAGGGCCCAGTCCTTTTTTGGTTTCAGCCACAGTGCTCCAGCAGCTGATTGATCCGAGCACGAAGACTGCAAACCACGGAAATGATGTGCGGTTGTCAAGGAAAGATCGAGACTCGCGGGGTTGTCTTTGGTGGTGGAGCCTCGAAGAATTAAAGACGGGAGAGCCTCATTGCTGAAACGGCGGCACGATCGAAACGGTGATCCTGCTTGTAACGTGCAACGGGGAAGCAAGTGGAGGTCTTTGCCTCGCGTGACATTCTTCAGACTTCTCGACAGGTGGACGAGAACCACGGCAGCGCGCTTGATGACACTCGGCCTCAGGCCCTTCGTGTCACCAACGCCTTCCAAGCCCACGGTCGCCACGTGTAATGCAGGTGTTTCAAACGAGTTGTTGTCTTGACGTGGACCGCTGCTTCGGAAGGTCCCAGTCATCACTCACGAGCCGGACACTTGATGCGAAATACGTCATCTCTCGACCTGTGAATGACCAGGATGCAGCGAATTAAAGGTGGTGATAATGACGGCTGGGGCATGGAGCCCCATCGCGGATTAATCTTCTACCCGCTGTCTCACAATCTTGTTTATTCTAACCTCATCTCATAGGAAATGAAGCACCGAGGAGCTGCCTCCAGCCGTGCTTCAGACCGCGAGATGAGATGTTGAGGAACCCACACTTTGGACTGGGCACTCTCGTGTCCGTTATGTTGAGTTGTACAAGAAGGTGCTTGCGTGTCCCCTTCGGCAGAGTTGCGGCGTTGATGACCTTCCCGTTTCAAGTGCTGCAGACGAACCCACAACACCTGCAGATTTTTGATATTCAAGCCTATCAGAAATTTGCCATTCGCGGGCGCGCCGGATTTTTTGCAGCTTTTTCAACCGTCCTCCCCGCTGCAGCTTGCCGACGTCCACCTTCTCGGCGGCATCACGATTCTCAACTGCCCGGGGCCGTCGGGCCCATCACTGTGGTGGCCGGATCGGCAACATTCGTTCTGGACTGCACTGGTGCTGTAGATCGAGACGCCGCTGGGTGAAGTGGGTAATGTGTTTGGAACAGACTCAAGCGCCACGTGAGCGCCAACCTTCGAGAGATGGCGGAGAATGTTCCTATCGATAAGATTGAGTACATGCAGTAGCGCTGCTTCCTCGTCGGCACCACCTTCCGATACACATGCACCATGATCTGCACCTCTACATCGTCCACATGTCCTCTCCGCACTCGCGCTGCTGCGCATCCATTGTACCGCGTGCCGAAGTGCGCATGCTATCTTCTGCTCACATGTGCTTAAGACACCAAAGGCTAAACTCCTCGCATGTGCTCGACATTGACTCAGATTTCAGCCAAAGCAAATTCTGCAAAAATCTATCACAGCGCATGCGCTGTCAGCAACAGATGTAAGTGGTCGTGACGACCTGAAACGGAAATAAAACTCTGCATCTTTTGCCGCTGTGGACAACTCAACTTTCAGAGCCAATGACCTTTTCATCCACCTTTCATTCTCTCGTTATCACCGGCATTTGCGGTCGAGGTCTCGACTCGCACACGTGCAAGTATTTCTCTCTTCGTCATCTGGATGACGTCTCATCTGTCGTCGTTTTCGCAGCTTCTCTGGGGCCGGGGGCCTAATCTCTCCCGGCACAGCTGACGAAACATCATCATTGGTCGCTCGACGAGCAGCGCTCATTTCGGGGAAGCAGGAACATCGGATCCTACACGTGTACACCGTGGAGTCTACACTTGACTACGCATCGGTAGACCTGGAGTTTCGGGCGTTTCGGCAGCGCATTCTTGTGACTTGTCGATGTCGCTGCGTGCGTGGCGGATTTGATGTCGCCGAGTCCAACTGAACCAGCGCCGTGAACACGTCTTCGCCAGTCTCTGGCCTGGCAAAGGTACACCGCATACACGATGTATTTCGAAGGCATCTTGGAGGGCGGCGAGCATGTCTCGTTGGCTGAGTTTACAACGCCAACTTTCCTTTTTCAGGGCCTTCCCTTACCGCACCGCAGCCCCAACCCCAAACACAACATCGCCCCAGACAACGAAAACTCTTATCCCCGTCTTCTCGACCCGAGTCTACAAAATGTCACTCGGCGAGTTCCTACCCTTACTCACCCCCACTTCGCCGACAGCAACCACGGCCCCAATGCAGGAGCTGACCAACCAAACCCCGAAGCGCCCACGTATGCGCGAAACTAACAAAGCCTTACACGCATGCCGACTGCCGCGCCGCATCTGTCGCCGAGAACAAATGTGTTGACAGATTTGTTTCATTTGGTTTCGACCACGTTTTGTGGCATGTGGAGCTGGCTAAGGGCGTCTAGGTCCGTCTTTGTTTCTGAGGCCGGAGTAGATAAAGAGGCAGGTGTTCGTCGATCTTATGGAAGGGTAAGAAGGCCATTGTCAGTCAGTTGTATACACTCCTTTGTTCAGTTGAGCTTGAGCCTGAGCCCTTGTGCTTCATTACATTCCTTATAGGTACTTGACTTGAAGTCGACGTCGATATCAAGTTACTACCACACCTTCTTTTCAACCACCACCCTCCTTCACGACTATCAGTCACTCTTTCGAGTCCTACATTCATTCCAATATTACCAAGATGTTTGCCAAAATCGCACTCCTTTCCGCTGCCCTGCAAGCCAGTCTTGTAGTCGCCGGCAATTCCATCATTAAGAACCAATGCAACTACGACATCTGGGTCTGGTCCGTTGACCAGGGCAGCTACTCTGGAGCTATTCACGTCCCCGCTCGCTCTCAATACACCGAGACCTTCAAGAACCACTGCAACGGCTGCGGCACCTCCCTCAAAGTTAGCAAGACCAACCAAGTCGTCGCCGGCGCACACACCCAATTCGAGTACAGCATCGTCAACGGCCAGATCTGGTACGACATCAGCTTCGTCGACTGCGCTTCGGGCCAAAGCGCAGACAGCTGCCCCGGACACGCCGAAGGCCTGTCGATGAGCAGCCCCAATGCTGCTTGCGGAACCGCTCATTGCGCCGCCGGAAGCTACTGCCCCACTCAGTCGTACTATGTCGACTTCCCTATGCAGAAGCTGGGACTTGAGGATCCGGTCTTTACTTGCCCTGGCGTTGCAGCGGGCAGCATGGATTTGGACATGGTGGTTTGCGCGGATGGTGGCGCATCGGTGAAGCGAAGCATCGCTGGTCGTCTGCTCGTTGACGCTTGAACGACTAGCGCAAACTCGATAACCCTTCTCTTCTATGACCCTCTTGTTCGTAGATACCCGAGATTACAGGCCAGCTCTTCTACTTGCTGAGCCTCTTCACTTCAATGTCAAGATTGATACCATTCTTGATCAGTCTTCCTTTGCCACTGTTGAT
>TARA_R110002003_G_scaffold391_14_pt1 | contig 18069 bp, 18 predicted proteins | sample TARA_R110002003 | Tara Oceans TARA_R110002003 (sample SAMEA4396441) | marine metagenome | biome: Westerlies Biome; feature: [SRF] surface water layer (ENVO:00010504); material: water (ENVO:00002006), including particulate matter (ENVO:01000060) such as... | depth 5 m
AGGGTTCGACGTTCTACGAATCGACCGAGTATTGTACAGGTGAAGCATCCGTCAATAGCCGCGAAATCGATCGAGGGGGAGCAAACAGGAGACTAGATCGCATCGAATAGTGTCGCCGGTACCGATCGCCAAAGGGAGATTCGAACCGAATGTTCCGACTGCTGATGAGATTAATCTGTGCCTTGGCTGAGCCGTAACTCAGGCCACCACTCGAGCTAAAAAGAAACCCTTGAACCACTTTTATGCTAGTCCAAAACCCATACTTGTACCAATTTGTAAAGATATCGCGCCGTTAACACAAGCTATCGAACAACAGAGCAGGCGTGGAACTGCCTGCGTAAAGCCGACAGGTCCTCATTCCTACTCTGCTACGTCCAAGTCTTCGTGTGCGGCCGGTGGAGGTGGGGAATCGTCTAATCCAGTAATCAGAAGCGGTCGTTGTAGTCGGAGTCGGAGAGCTCACTCTTGCGGACCTCGGCAGGCGCGTCAGCCTCGCGGTCGCGGTCGCGCCTGTCGTCACGCTCACGGTCGCCACGGTCGTCATCGCGCTCGCGGACATCCTTCATCTCGCGATCGCCGTTAGGGCTCCTAGACCTATCGCGATCACGGCGGTCATAGTCGCGCTCGCGGCGGTCGTCTTTGCGAGGAGAGAAAGCCTCACGGTCGCGACGAGGGGAGGTGCTGCGACGACGAGGGGAGCGGTCGCGGCCTCCACGATCGCTACGCTCGGAACGCTCACCACGCGGGCGGTCGCGGCCAGAGTCGAAGCGCCACGATGCGGAGGGAGGGGTGCGTGCCCACTGCACCTAGGCCGTTAGAACAGGTCAAGCTCTTGTTGCGCTGCAGGTACACGGACCTCGATCTTCAGCAAGTCATCGCGGCCGATGCGCTTGTTGTGCATCTCATGGTACGCGTCATCGGCATCGCGACGGCTCTCGTACTCCACAAAGGCGAATCTGGGCAGTCAACGCCTGCCTAGGCAGTTTCGATAACGAATACTTACAGCCTGCTAGAAGCTGAGCGCGGGGCCGGAATGTCGCAGCGGACAAGGCGACCATAACTTGGAGACGTTAGAGAGAGTTTGATGCGGCATTCGTGCGGAAAGGACGAATGAGGAGCAGGCCGAGGTGCGTGCACGCGAGGGAGTTGCGAGGGAAAGCCGCGCGACCGGAAATCGGGGGAGCGTCGCTGCGCAAGGGAGCAGTCTGAGACACAGCCGGCGATGGACGGTGAAGAGAAGGACGGCGGTCGAGTTGGACGAGGCTTAGGAAACGTACCGTTCGAATTCGTAGGCGAGGTCGCGAGCGCGGGTGCCGTGGCCGAAGCCCGTGACGTAGAGAGTGGTGCCGCCTCCGCGAGACATCGTGTCGCTTATGTGCGTGTGTCCTTTGTGCGTCGGAGTATTACAAAACCTGCAGTGGAGAGAAATCGCAGGCGTTGGGGTGGGAGATGGTGAGGTCGAAGAAGGTTTGACCGCAAACGATGGAAAAGGCAGCTAACGTGAGGACGGCGCTTTGGCCACCGTTTCCTTGGCACAGCCTCGTCTTGGTTCGCGGCACTCCGATCACCGATCGTGCATATGCATTCCTCAACTCTGCCGCAGGCATGTGATTGTGAAGAACAACATCAATATCTTTGACAATAATCGCATCAGTCTGTGACGTGCGAAGACATGGGAAAGTGAGGTGGAAAGAGCTTCCAATGTGACGGGAAACTCCGGAGCGGTAACTGGCAGTCACGCTGGCAGGTAAACAGGTCGAAGCTAGCAGGAGCGATCGACTGACCCTTATGATACTCATAATTCATGGACGTTCTATGGTCTAGTCCCAATAAGGACGCCGAAAACGGTCTATACCGCGCGCCTTCAAGATTGAAGAAATCGGGCTTCAGTCTCTGGACACTACAGTGGGATCGTACACAATTGCTGCTCAGCCTTTGCATTTGGGATCCATAGCTGGCAATGGCATTTTTGACCTGCGACGCGTAGTTCATGTAACTATATGCTACATCGCGCTTGATAGCCTCCGCCTGCAGTTGCTCCTTCTGGTATCGCGAATTCATCTCATCAAGAGCTCTCGTTACATTGAATTCAACGAGCTGGAAAGGATGCGGAAGTGGGCACGATGGACAAATGCCGTTAAAGGTCGCGTTGGCTAGCACCTCATCGGATGTCATTTGCAGAATTTCGAGATAGAAAGTTCAGGGAATGTGTTATTAGGCGTACGAAGCTCAGTGAATTGAGCGAAGTTGTTGCTGTTGTCGTTCAAAATGGGGTAGGAAGGGAAAGCGGCAACGATGCGGACTGCACCGGCCTAGTGTCCAACCGCCAACATAGTTTGTACGCCAACGCCACAATGCGTCTGCTATAGATATCTGATACTTGAACTAGCAGCTTACTAGACCTGGGAACATATGCGTCTGCTTTTCATTGCAGCGTACCAATATCAATGGAAGTGGACGTGGGACAGATCTGCCTTGTTTTCATGAGGTACCTAAGACAGTGGTCAACGTATCGGCTGCTAGAGGGTTTGATGTTGCTTAACAATCATAGGTATCTGAGGACACGACTTCTCGGAAGTTCTATCCATGAGCTAAGCAACTCGTGACAGCTCCAATGCGTGACAAGATGAACGTTATTGCTAGCTGCCCGAACATGTCTGCTTCCGCGAAACGTCTGAGATAGCCCTAGACCTAGTGTTTGAGGCCTTGCCTCCACCACACAGACGGGTGTCTGTCGTCTGTATGTTTCACCGGCACCCACAGCTAGAGACAAAGTACCTGAGGCGAGATGGAAAGCTTTCAGGAGAAACAATGGGGCAAGCTTTTTTGATCCAGGCGCATATTGCACGGCCTGTGGCAAGACTATAATGCGGCTACCTGCCTGAGGCAACAACAATATGTCTGTGCGCACGTGCAGCTTGGCGAACTACAGGAACGCTGTTTTCCCGGAGCAGCTTCGACCTTACACACCACTTCACCCACCCAAGCCAACGCGCCACTATCTTTCACGACTCACGACCGTCTGGCTATACTCACGTACGCTGTATACGCGACAGAGCAACGCGACAGCAGACACGTCTACCGCGACTCCCTTTGTCGCCAACGCTTCTTCACCTCCGAGTCTCCTTGCCGCGCGAGCAGCTGCATCTGGCGCACTTCTTCAACATGGCCGATTTTTCCAACGAGTCGCCACTGGCGGTTCAGCTGCAGCATCTTGTCCAGCCTAAGCTCGCCGAGTTTGGCTGGACGACCGGCGGCGATGACACGACACTTTTCGACTACATTATGCTCATGCTCGCGAACGATAAGAACGAGTCGCAAGTCGCCCAAGAGCTTTCCAGTGATCTTCTGGATCTGGGACCGGAGAACACAGAGACCCAGCAGTTTGCGCAGTGGTTGTTTGAGCAGATTGAGGTGCTGAAGCGACAAATAAATGGGGGCGGCGACGCACAAACCACACCCGCCAACGACGACCAGATGAACAGCGCGTTGGACGATGGATCTGCACCGGCGCAAGATACCGAGATGGAAGGCGCTGGAGATGCTGCTCAGGGCAATATGTAAGTCTCCCAAATCCCTGGCCTGAGCGTCGAAGTCGGTCCAGGTGCACACAAGTACGCGCTCTCCACGTCGCGCGCGGTCATATTCAAGGACGACATCACGACTTTGTCATCACTGTGCTACAATCTCAGTAACTAACGCTATGCAGCCCCACCGGACCAAAAGCCATGCGCAGCAGCAACGGCCCACAACCCACACGTGGCGCGCGCGGCGGACGCAACATGCTCGGCCAGATCAACAGATCGATGAACCGTAACGACGACTCGGCTCTCCATCGTGTTCGAGGCGCGGGTGGAGGAATCGGACGGGTGAATTCACATGCTGGCGGTCCGCCCAAAGGTCCGCGAGGACAGAATATTGGTCGAGGAATCGAAGCGATGGCGAATGGTCGCGGCATGGGCAACGCCAATGTGAACATCGGCCAGGGCATGAACGGGATGCCTGCCATGCCCATGGGCGGTATGCCAGGAATGCCCGGAATGCCACAAATGGGCAACCAGAACGGCATGCCTGGTATGCTAAACCCACAACAGCAAATGGCACTCATGCAAATGTACGAGCAACAAGCACAAATGATGCAGCAGATCTTCGCTGGCGCAGCTCCTGGAGGGTTCGTTAACCCCAACTTCAGCCAGAACAACCGAGGCGGACCCAAGAAGTCATTACAACAGCGCATGGACCGACCCCTACGCGGCGGAATGAACGCTTCTGCGAAGTCTTGGACGCCCAAGAAGAACGGCCAGGATGAGACGATGGCGGAGGGTGCTGCTGCGGGGAATGGTGACAGCATGGACGTAGAGACTACTCGTCCTGACCCATCATCGACCATGTGCCGGTTCAACCTTCGGTGTACCAATGCAGACTGTCCGTATGTCCACCAGTCTGCAGCGGCTCCGCCAGGCACCCCTGTCGACATGAACGACACATGCAGTTTCGGCGCGGCCTGCAAGAACAACAAGTGCGTCGGCAAACATCCTTCTCCCGCCCAGCGACAGAAGTTCCAGTCAGAGCAAGAGTGCGCCTTCTGGCCCAACTGCCGCGACCCCGAGAACTGCCCGTACAAGCACCCCACCGAGCGGCCGTGTCGCAACGGCGGCGATTGCACCAAGGCAGACTGCCCTTACTACCACACCACTATCAAGTGCAAGTTCAATCCATGCCTGAATCCCCGCTGCACCTTCAAGCACGAGGCGGGACAGAAAAAGAACACCACCAACAAATGGGTCGCGAACAAGGAGGGTGGGGAGAAGGAACACGTTAGCGAGAGAAAGTTCGTGGACGAGGATATGCCGGAAGAGCCCATCATTCCCGGCCAGGCTCAGAACAGCGAGAGCGTCGACGTGCAGTCATAGTTTGACGGGTTCGATGCATGGACGAGCTCCGCAGGCACAGATGAGGATTAAGGCTATGATACCATTGGCAAGGATTCGGAATGGAACGCATTGGGTGGATATGGTGCTTAAGAGCATGTGTACTATAGGTTGGATATGGCTGTATGTGGCGTTCGAGCTCACAGGTCGGGCATACTTTTGAGTCGTCGGCGGAGTTGGCCTTTCTTTGGAATGGACTTTTGTTCCTCGCGGCCCTCGGGCTGCATTCTGCTAGAACACGGTGTCATCTGCACTCTGGTGAAAACTGACGCGACCGCGTTCTGAGGCTAATGTATGACATCGCACATGCAGGTCGTAGGGCTGAAAGTCAATGACGGTCCGAGCTCGGACTTTTTCGAACTTCACATCAAATGATATTGTTCCGCATGGCTCAGAGTCCGCATCCCACGCTTCCTACTACCGGCAATGCGGCTCATGAGGCATGTCTCGCTCCTTGACACGACATTGAGGCACGTCGCCGCCCGTCCGGTCCCGCCCGCGCTCGCATCAACATGCCACCGTTACCGATACTCGTCGACCGCGGCCTATCCTGAGCGCATTGCCATCCTAGGCGGTGGTGTAGCAGGTCTTTCGAGTGCATACTTCATATCGCGGGAGTTTCCGAAGAGCAAGGTCACGGTATTCGAGGCGGGGAAGGAGACGGGTGGATGGATAAAGTCGAAAAGAGTGGAAGTACCTGGCGGGGACATCATATTCGAGTCTGGCCCCAGGACACTACGGAATGCCACGCCAACAGCACACTTGGTGAGCTAGCTTTTCGGTCGACCTGCGTTTGGCTAATTGGAGCAGTGTCAAGAGCTGGACCTCGTCAAGGACATGACTTACACCTACCGCACCGAACCTGCAGCAAAAAATCGTTACATCTACTATCCGGACCGCCTCAATCGATTGCCTGCGGAACGGCCCAGCCTGGCCGACGTTATATCGTTATGGAGAAGCGGGATACTGGCTGGGGGCCTGCGCCTCGTGAAAGAGCCCATGATCCCAAAGCGACCATATGGTTTGACTGATGAGACGGTTGGATCATTCTTGGAGCGCCGAGTAGACAAGAGGATAGCGAACAATATTGTCTCCGCGGTCTTCCATGGCATCTATGCGGGCGACATATGGCAGCTGAGTGCCAAGACGCTATTGTCAATGGCATGGCAGCTCGAGGGCAGATACGGAAGTGCGCTTGGAGGCTACGCTAGGATGCAGACAGATGATCCGCGGCCACAGGCTCTTACCATTGCACATCCATATGATGTGGAGGTCGCGGAGGCTCTAAACGAGGAGATTGACCTGGATCTGGATTTCGCAAAGAAGTTGAACGAGGCCAGCACATTTACTTTCAAGAATGGCTTGCAGCAACTAGTCCGGGCGTTGCAAGACAGTGTCGAAAAGAAAGGCAACGTCGAAGTCAAGGTCAACAGTCCCGTACAATCTACCAAGCTCGTCGGCGGCGACTCGTTACAGGTCGCTGTAGCCTCAGGCGTACGTTCTCCCTCAATCCAGCAAACCCTCCCACTAACACCCCCCAGCCCGAGTCCGCCACCTCCACCTCAAACTTCGACCTCGTCATCTCCACCCTCCGCAACAAAGACCTAACCCCCTACGTCACCGTCATGACCGTCAACCTCTACTACAGCAACCCCTCCCTCCTCCCCGTCCAAGGCTTTGGCTACCTCATCCCGCAATCCGTGCCCTTTGAGCAAAATCCGGAGCGCGCTCTCGGCGTCATCTTCGACTCCTCGGCCATCAAGGGCCAGGACACCGTCGCCGGCACAAAAGTCACAGTCATGCTCGGCGGCCACTGGTGGAATGGCTGGAACAGCTACCCCGACGAAGCCGAGGGTCTAGCTATGGCCCAGGCTGTGCTAAAACGCCACTTAAACATCTCCGAAGCACCGACTGCGAGCCACGTCAACCTGGCGAAAGATTGTATTCCGCAGTACACGCTGGGCTACGAGGACAGATTACGCGATTTTGCAAGAGGGATTACCGCAGAGTTTAAGGGCCGCTTAAGAGTTGTGGGAAACCAGTTCAATGGCGTCGGCGTCAACGATTGTATCAGTGCGGCGTGGAACCTGGCGCGCGGCCTGAGGGGCAACGGGTGGAAGAGCGCCAGTTGTGGGCTGGATCGCGTGTTGGATGAGAGGCCGTGGAAGCTGGTCGAGGTGGGGGAGTTGAGGTATAGGAAGGTGGAGTATGTTAAAGGGTAGGAAAGAGTTGTTGGAAGTAGGTGAACGTAGATGCTGGGGTGATGTGAATGAGATGATGTGCGCATATGCGTTGATGGTCTTGGGGCTTTGTGAGGGTGTGCGCTGCTGAATTGTATGCTTGGGGAGTGGAGTATTGGCTAGGAAGCGATGGGACGCGATGGCTGAGATAAACCCAGACATCCCGCTTGTCCAAACGCCTCCATGTCTTACTTGAACCTCAAGCCTTGGCTTTACAACATCAGTATCCTCAGACCTTAGAAAGGTCGTACACATTCACACGCAGCGGCTTCGCACACCGGACTCTGCCTAGTATTTCTCGCTCCCCCGCCCGCCGTCGTTGCTTTGAGTCAGTACGAGCAGACTGCCCTGCCTGCTGTTTCTCGTGCTAGGGACAGACTGGAGTCGCGCACTAAAAGCAGGGAAGTTAGAGTAAAATTTATCTAGGTATTTCTTAAGAACCTTGTTAATATACTACTAGGAAGTACTAGACGTATTAGTAAGAGTAAGAAGTATTATTATCTACTTATATAAGCTAAACCTAGTTTAGAAAGTAGTTTTCTATTTATCTTCTACTACTATTCTAATCTTTTGTGTATACTTTCTGATTAAATACATTTTATTTCTGCAAGTTTCTGGTTTGTAGCTACGCACGATGTAGGCCGGTGTAGGCTTTACGTTACGCGGAATGAGCTCGCTTAAGGAATTATTACTTGTCTATTCTATTCTAATCTAATCAACTCAATTCTTGTATGGTGGAAGCGCAACGCCTTCTTTCAGAGCTTTGAGCCGCAATGCAAGCAGCTTGGACACATAACGAGTCATGGGTAGGAACCCGACCATGATCCAGAGATTGGGCACACCAGACTCCCTGAACGCCGTCTTGGCCTCGCCTTCCTCATCTACACCCCAGATTGGCCCAACCCTGCTCGCGATGTCATCCCCAAGCGTTTTCCGGATAGATTCGATTGTGTTTGTGAAGCCAGTTGCAAAAACAACCAGGTCGAACTCTCTTTCCCTCTCGCCGCTCAGAATGACCTTGTCTTCTGTGAAGCGCTCGATGTGACCTTCCTCGACCTTGATCTTTCCGTCGATGATCTCCTTGCATGCACCTGCGTCGAAGTAGAAGCCGCCGTTGCGAGTCTGACCTAGCGTTGCATTTCCGGTATTGCGCTGTCCACGCCAGGTTCGCAAGCCTTTGGCGTTCAGACCATCAAGCAGTGGCTTATCGAGGTCTTCCAGAACCTTTGCATTGCGCCGACCGAGCTCCTCACCAGGACCACAGGGCGTGGCGAAGAACAGCCGGTCCTGCTCCTCCAGCTTCGGGATATCGCGTGTTTTGCTATCTGGGGCGTAGCCTCCCAGGATGCGTGGCACGGAATGTGTGAGGGACATGACATAGGTTGGGGATCGCTGAAGGATGGTGACATCGATGCCGCGGCGGGAGCAGTCATAAGCCGTATCGAAGGCGGAGGATGATGTGCCAACGACACACACTTTCTTGAAACCTTGAGAGTTGTCGTGAGCGCTGGAGTGACGGATCGTGCCTTTGAATTCATGCCTGCCAGGGACGTCCGGCATCGAGGGCAGACCACAGAGCGATGTAGCCATGATCAGCTGCTTGGGATGTAGCACCCGGCTTTCCTTGCCTTCCTTGTTCACTGTTACGGTCCAACGGCCTTGTTCGTCTTGCTTGGCTTCGGTGACGGTGGACTTGGTCCAGACGTTGAGGTCAAGCGCCGAAGCGTACCACTGCATGTACAGGCCCTGCTTCTGAGCTGGAGTATATGTAGGCCAGCCCTTGGGGTAGGGAAAGTACGGCAGCGCATCGGGCCAGTGAGGAAAATGAAGGGAAAGGTATTCGTAACGCTTGCGCCAAATGTCACCGATCTCGTCGCTTTTCTCGATAATTAGACTGTCTATGCCGAGGGCCTTTAGTCGTGCTGCCATGGCCAAACCGCTGTAATGTTCATATTAGTAAATGGAATTCGATCGTAATACTACCGTAACCTTTCCATAGCTGTGTAAACGGTGGAAAGGTGAGACCGCGGAGGAATAGGGGAACGGGGAAACTGTAGTAGGATGCTTACTTTTGCCCGCCACCAATAATGAGGGTTTCAGGGTCAGCGGTATCGATGTCCTTGGCTCTCTGCTTCTCCCAACTGATCAAACCAGTCATATGTCCATCCTCGGGAGAGAGTTCAGGAAAGTCAATGAGCTCTTCGGCAACCGTGTGCATAGTGTAGATTTTCCAGCCATCGTTCTTGGTGAGAACGGCATTGATAACGGCCGAAGCGACTACAACGTCTGTCTCGAAAGATACGACGAATTGCAGGTGGGCAAAGTCGGGATACGGTCGAGCAATCTTTGGCGCAGGACTTAGGAAGTGGAAGTTTCTTGCTCGAGTCTGGGGGAATAGATCGGTGGCGGCTTTCAAGATGGCCGATCGCCAGTTGAATGTACGGAAATCCCATGTGAAGGAGAGCTTGTCACGCCACACGCCTGGAGAAGGGAGGGGAATAGTCAGCCAAAGTTTGAACATATGCCGTCCTCATCCTTGCGCAGTGCGCTGGCAAGATAGGAAGCGTAGAAGTACTCACCATAATCGAGGAATAGGTCAGTAAAAGCGTCAGCGTCTCTCTGTCCCATGGCGCTGGAAAGTTTCCCCACGATACCCTCTGCTTCGGCTTGAGCATCGCAATCGGCGGGTATCTCGGTCCCTAATAATTCTGTTGTGGGAAGAGGATGGTTGTATTTGAAGTCGTACATGAAATCATCGGCAACGGGAGGCTTTGGGACCTCATTCTTGCCAATGACAATGTCGGACTTGATCTCGGGGAGGGGTTCTATGGAAGGCATTGTGTCTTCTCTCTCAATACACTCTGGTTTGTGAAGAGCGGGGAATAGATAGAAGGTAGAGCGCCAATGGACTTGCTGCTGCCTGTTACCGTTGATGGCTCTCCAGCGTGGAGGCGGACTCTTATAAACGTGGGATCAGCGAACACAAGTGACCCTCAGCGATAGCAAAACTGTCTAGCAATGTATCGAACGACGCGCCATCGGCGGCGTGCACGCGTCTGGCCCTGGGGTACGGCGTGTCTGTAGCTGGGGTCCAATTCCGCCGGTCGGTTGTCTGGGCTAAGAGAGGCCAAGACATGGAGAACCGACGACAGAAACGGCATATTTGCCCATTCACATATCCGATCTAACCCGCACTCCACTCTGCTCCACGTCGCTGGTACTGGATATGCAAAAAGGCGGAGCGTCGGATAGCACCGAATCTAGTTGTGGGGAAGAACGCCTTACCGAAATAGGCAACTTTCGCCGGACATTCTGACTCGGGATCTCTATAAGGAACTAATTATTACGTCGCGAAGTTTCAAGATTAATCCAACATGGCCGATTGGGTAGGCAGCGAGTATCCGTTCGCGGGCGCAGGCTTGCTGGCTGGAGCTCGCAGCCGGCTTGCTGAGGTCTTCAACGCCTTCCTTCACCACGGCGAGTATGCGTACGAAAACGAGAAAGAAAATAATGCAGTCGTGCACCACCAAGTGGTGTCGCGCGAGTAATTAGAACAAGTTGAATGAGGTCGCGGATGCGGGTCCAGCAAGCGAAGTTGAGGTTTTTTGACTGCATCAGAGCGAAGTAACTCCACGAGCTCGGTCATATTCTTCTTCCTGTAATTTTTGACTCCAAGAAGACTTTTACCAATGATCTTTCATAGCAAAGCAAGCCGCAGCTGCGCATTATCGCACTGTGATATGGCGAGCTGTGCGTTCAACACGGAGACTGTTTTGGGAAAGAATAAAGCTTGAAAGCTTATTTAGCGTGAAAGATTACCCGGCCCCTTTGTGGTTCCTTTCTAAGTACCTGATAGGACGCCTGTGTAATTCGCATGGGAAATTGTGTTGAGATCCTTGGAGAGACCGCAAGGCCCCCAGCCCAAAAGGTGGATGCAAGCACATTAGAACAGAGTCTATCGAAAGCAAAACCAAAAAAAACGTGCTCCTTCGTAGCCTTGTTCAGAGCCGTCTTCGATAGTTCGAAATAGATTGAATCCACGAGGAACACAAAGAATAGAGCTCATGATTTTGAGAACTGCAAACAACGGCTACTGCTTTAGCCTGCAGTATTGATACTCCCTAGTATTGCTTGTAATCAGATAATTTATAGATAGTGCATATCCTTATGAAGTTCCCTGACACCGTCTACGTGAACTTCACTAATTCTTGTTATATCTCTTTGAACACCTGTTACTATGTCAAAAGTGCTAAACTTGCATCGCTTACATATTTACTTCTAGGTCAACAGCATATCAATACTCTGAGCCCCTTACTGCGCTTCTACCACTAAGCGCAGATCCTCATCAGAGCCTTGGTCCTCAAGGTAAATTTACACGACCTGATGATCGGCTATGACTCCATAGCGCACCCGAGACTCCAGAAGTTCTTTCTCTTCCTGGGCGGCAGAATCCTTAAAAACTAAGTCTATCTGCTCCAGGGTTTTGCCCATCGTCTCGGGAACAAGGAAGTATGCCCATATAGATCCTAGGAAGCACATGGATCCATAGAACACATACATGCCAAACCCAATGCTTTCGAGCATAGGCGGGGTGGCGACACCAACAGTAAAGTTGCAGATCCAGTTCACGCACACCGCGAGAGCGACACCCTTGGCTCGAGAACTGCCAGTATACACCTCCGCTGGCAAGATCCAACCAAGACAAGAGTACGACATTCCGAAAACCAGGATGAATATGAACGCCATCGCCACGGCTGCCCAACCTGCCGAAGTGTTGGCAGCCCAGTCGTCGGAGTAGAGTCCAGTCAACACCGCCATGATGCCCCAAGTGATAGCGCCGCCGAGAGCACCGAAAATAGCCAAGGGTCTGCGGCCGACGTGGTCGATGATGACGAAGCAGAGAGCTACGCCGACAAGCTGCAGAATATTGAAGATACCAGACATAGTAAGCGCCATCTCGGGATCCTGGCCAAGGGAAGCGAACAGGGTAGGAGCGTAGTAAATGAAGCCGTTGATTCCAGAGAATTGCTGGAAGAAGGTGGCACCCACGGCTACGGCCGTGCGACGCCATGATTTCTTCTTGAGCAGGTCGGTCCAGCCGAGAATCTCCAACTTGAAACCGGAGGCTCCCGGGTGGTGCTTCTCCAGCAGCGCCTTCTCGAGCTCTACCTCGGTAAGGATAGCAGCAAACTCGGCCTGGACGCGAGAGTCCGTCTCAGGAAGGCCTCGTAGGCGCCTCAGACTTTGTAGACATTCTTCTTTACGGCCGACGAGGGCAAGCCATCTTGGCGAAAAGGGGTAAAAAAAGAGGCCGATGCCTAGAAGAGTAGCGCTGACCATCTGTAGGCCAAAGGGGACTCGAAAAGCCGCTTCGCCGGCGAGATGCCGCGTGCCGTAGGTAATATAGAAGGAGATAACGACGCCGGATACGATGCAGATTGATTCCAACACCAGCAGCGTGCCTCGAAGATTCGGAGGAGAGAGTTCAGAGATGTAGATAGGTGCAACCTGTTGCCCAACGCGTTCGTGTTAGAATTGTGCTTACTTTGAGAGCAGTGGCAAGACAGGGCGCAACACGTACCATTGCTAGTGTTCCAACACCAACACCACCAATAGTTCTTCCAGCCACTAAGACTGCGTAGTTCGGAGCAGCCGTCTGCATAATGGCACCAATGTCGAAAATGATAACGGCGATAGTTAGAGCCCACTTGCGGGAGATCCTGTCGGCCACCGCCGGCATGAAGAGACATCCAATAAAGGCACCGAGCTCGAGCATGCCCGTCATAAAGCTCTTGCCGAAAGCAGTTTCGGTTTTGGGGTACACAGCGTGGAACTGCGGCATTACGTTGATGATAGAGATGACTCCTTGGTCATAGCCAAAGGAAAAGCCACCTAACGACGCCAGGAATGCTGCGCCGAAGACATAAGGGGACATAATAAGCCCTGGGATACCATTCTTTCCGTAAGAGACCTCGGCGCCGAGGACATCCAGGCGTGTTCTGTCCACGAGGTCCTCAACTTTGGCAGTATCGCTATCCTTCTTAGATACCGATGGGTAGTCGTCGCTCTTCTCCATTGCGTAGTGATAAATGACGAGGATGAAAGACAAGGTTGGTTGATCGAAGTGGGGAAGAGAATGATAGAGAGAGATGATAGACTCTTTATGCACTTCGCAAGGCGGAACTAAGCGTTCGAACTGAACCTTGGAAAGCTTAGACGACCCGCAGTCCCAGCACCGCCACTCCCATGGGGCAAAGACGTGTATGGGGTAAAAACAGGGGGAAGCGTAGATCGGAGCCCAGAACCGAGTCATTGCATGAAGGATTAGACAGACCACAATGGCCAAGGGGGCATTCGAGCTAGGCAATTCTCGGTGTCGCCGCCGGCGAAAATCTCCGGATTCGTCAGTATTCGGCGAAATTGGTGTCTGTGGAAGCAACGACAAAGTAAAGCGCTCATAGGGGCGAAATTGCTGCTTCCGGACTAAGGCCTCCATCCTGCGGCGAAAGATCTAGCGAGGCAAAAGGTTTTGCCATCGACCCCATGCAAGAATTCCGGCGAGCATAAGGCTAATTATCGGATTTCCTGAACAAAAGCACGAAGATTAAGATTTTTACTCCATCCCAGCTATTCTACCAGTTTGCGACACTTTCAGCTTCGTCATACTAATTCTGCGCTCCGTAATTTAATAGAGGCCTGAGCTCCCAACTTAATTCCAAGGAGAAAAGGCCAGATAAGGGAACCATTTTCTATCCCACAAAGAACGACCACGATCGCAATGGCTTCTGTAGCTTCCCACTTCAAGCTCAACACGGGAGCAAGCATCCCCGCCGTTGGTCTAGGTAAGTTCGATACCTGACACTCGAGACTCAATCGAGAGGAAGACTAATAATCATCGTGAAGGTACCTGGAGGTCGGAACCAGGCGAGGTCCGCGATGCAGTCTCTTTCGCGCTGAAGCAGGGTTACCGTCATATTGACGCAGCTTTGTAAGTCCTGACAGCGCCCGCCTTCCCAAACGCTGTTGCATAATTGTTTACTAATCCCCAACTAGGATCTATGGTAAGTCTGGAACATCGGTTCGATCGCGATATTTTTGAATCGCAATCCAGCGATCCAGAGGCTAACCCGCACCCTCACTTCAGGCAACGAACATGAGGTCGGCCAGGGCATCAAGGATAGTGGCGTGCCTCGTGAGGACATCTTCCTGACAAGCAAGCTTTGGAACACCCATCAGCCCAACGCCAAGGACGGTCTTCAGAAATCGCTAGACGCCTTAGGCACAGATTATCTTGATCTTTATGTACGTTACAAGCTAGCTTTCCCCGATTAATGCATGCAAGAACAGCATTCTGACATATCAACAGCTTATCCACTGGCCGGTCCGTCTGGTTCCCGTAAGTCTCAATCCTCCTCTCCATTAAATTGCTTGGTAGCAAGGAGCTGACATGGGGTACGCTACAGAACGAGTCGAGTGAGCTTCTTCCTGTCAATCCGGATGGTACACGATCTATCGACCGGGAGTGGGATCAAAGCGAGACCTGGCGCCAGATGGAAGAGATCCACAAGTCTGGAAAAGTCAAAGCCATTGGCGTTGCTAATTGGTCGATTCCCTACCTGGAGGAATTGAGCAAGACGTGGAAAGTTGTGCCTGCAGTCAACCAAGTGGAGTTGCATCCTTTCCTCCCTCAACACAAGCTCCGGGAGTACTGCGCAAAGCATGGCATATTGCTCGAGGCATATTCGCCGCTTGGGTCAGCGGGTAAGTGGAACAGTTTCTACTTGATAGGGTGCGAATTGGCTGTTGCTGACCATATTTCTCTACCTCAGGCGCACCTATCATGTCCGATGACAGCATTCAGAGTGTTGCAAAAAAATACGATGTGTCCCCTGCTACGATTCTGATCAGCTATCACGTCAACAAGGGAGTGGTGGTCTTGCCAAAGTCGGTACATGAGAAGAGGATCATCAGCAACAAAACAGTCATTGAGTTGTCGAAGGAAGACGTGAAGCTACTAGATGATCTCGCTGCCAACGGTAAAGCGAAGCGCATCAACACACCATTATGGGGTTGGGATCTTGGCTTCGATGACTGGTACAGTCCTGTCGCAAGTTCTGGCTAGAAAGTCTAGAGTAGAGTTGCTATCAAAGAGTACACGGTACTTTCAGCTGAAGTCTCGCGCTCTGCGAGCTGCGTTCATTTAGTCGCTTTCCCGTCTCTCGCTGCATCCAACTAGGCAATAGCTAGATATGGCGACCACTTCTAGAAATAGATCAAATCAGGGCACAAGAAGAAGGAATCGATGTTCCAACGATGCATATGCCACACTCTGTGCATATCTTATCTTATCTTATGTAATGTCCCCAGCCCCATTGACAAGCGCATTCACAGCATGACTGACATTCCAGGCGAAGTCGTTCCTGAGCTTATCGAGAATCGACATCATGGCTGCTCGCTCCCCGGTACTGCAAACGTACTTGCCGCACATTGAAATTGCCACAGCAGCGCTCGTTAGGGCCTCATGCCGATGCGGATGACACGCCGCAAGCCCGCAAATGGTCCTTGTTGATTGGAGGAGGAGCGCCTTGGAAGCCTGAGAGGCGAGCTCACCGCTCCCTAGCCTCCGGTTTTGCAGCTGCGCCTCGTGGCTAGCCAGCATCATTCGCCCGAATTCGATGTGCTGGAGAGCCATGACATGGCATGGGTTAGCCAACCATAATTCGGGAAGATAGCGCCTCTGATTTGGGTCGCTCTCCCGAAAATAGATGGGCTGGAAGCAGGGAGGTGGTTGCGTGTCCCAGTCAAATTCGAACGCCTTGAGTGCACCCCACAGCTCTGATGCACTCGCGTAGCCATCGTCGCTCACGCCGACTCCATCGCTACCGTATCGAAGCTTCAATACATGGGCGCACCATACGAGGACCCGCCTCGTCCATAGATAGTCGTCATCCACCTCGCTGACATTGACACGTCGGCAGTCCTTGAACGGTGGTATTGGCAATCTCATGGGCCGATGATATAACAGCACGGCCCATATCTCCATCCGCAGGGCTACTAGGTACGCGGCAATGTTTGCCGACAGGTGGCTTAGTTGGAAGATAGGAAGAGGGGTGAAGAGACTGGGCAGGGCCTGTTCCAGGCCGCGGTCTTGAGCAAATTGCGCCTCAAAGTTATGTTGCACCACTCGCTGAAAGACTTCGAAGTCCGCTCCGGTCATCAAAACTAGGTATGCCGAGTCAGCTTGTGGTGCTCCGTTCGGGAGAGCCGGAGTAGGTAGGCGGATGCAGGGCATTTTATGCACTCACCATCATTTTGTTCCTGAAATCGGAGGACGGTAATGGCTGATAGTATGTCGCCATCCGCATATCCCTCAGGGTTGGCAGAAGCATCAATGAGGAGATTGATGCATGTGCTCTGATACTGTATCACCGACTCCTCGGTAAGATGCGGGAGCTCTATCCCTTGAAACTCAATGACATCCGGTGACGCTGACTTTTTGTGCATGCGCAATAAGTATTGGGCGGAGATCCCACAGATGGCGTTAAGGACTAGAGCGTTCTTTAGAGCTCGTAAGGGGAGATATGTGGCGAAATGGCTGGTTCTATCCGTGGTATCGAACTACATGGTAACATTTAAACTTCCATGCCTGGGATCTGTGCATGAAATTATCAACTTACTGTTGTGGCCAGCTTTTGTATGAAACAATGGATGAGGCATGCCTCTTGCAGACCCAGCGGACCAGGCGCTGCAGGGGGATTGGGTATTTCCTCGAAGCCCCAGAATGACTGCAAACCTGGCGCCGGGTCGGCTGCGATAATCTCTGCTCTATCCGAATCGCCAGAATAGCTGCGCATGCCTGGGGATGGCCCAAGACTGTCCGAGCCATCGTCAAGCAAGGTCGCACGTCCTACTTCACCATACGGCAGGCGGTCTCGGACCGTAGTCCTTGGGTTAACATCCCGTTCTCTGCCGCTAGTCGGTTGTGAACGGGAAAGTGAAGAATCTCCAGAGTATGATGTGTGTATCGGACTTGTGCCTGCGGGTGTACGCCCGTTTGTCTCGGGCCGGCCGCCTGAGTGGGACGGCGAAGAGTACGCCAGCGGTGGTACATAATCTGATCCCGACATATCGACAGTACACGTGGAGGATACATCATCACGAGCATGATTTGGCGGAGGTGGAGGACGCGCCTCCCGTCCAGTGGTCTTGTCCGGCGCCGTATACATCCTGAGACGTAGAGATCGATTGCTGGGCTTACATTCGACACCCGCCTTCTGACAGGCGGCGCAAGGATATTGGCCATCGCCTAGCAAACCGGCGGATCATCATCAGCCACGAGTTAACAAGACATGTTGGGTACGACACGGGACGTACATTTTAAATGTTTTCCTTCCACGCGATCATCGTCAGCACGCTAAACATCAAAGGGGACCCGCCTAGTTTCCACTAACGCTTGCATTCCTCGCATGGTATGGTCCTCGGCTGACGTTGCGGGGGCATGATACCCAGGGGAGCGCTCAGGATGAGGTGTTTGAGAAGGAATGGTGGAAGACGGCGAAAATATTCGCTTGCGGGAGAAGTCGCCTGCTTCGGCAAGATTCCGTCAGCGCCCGGCAGAAATAGCGGGTATAGGCATAGCGCCTCTCCACACGAAGCCTTGCCGCCACCAAGAACCCCAGGTGTGGAGCCGCATTTCAACGTGGGTTAACTATGCCCCTCTAAGATCCTAGATTCGGGCAGTTCTCGAATAAACACGTTTCCACTGTATCGCACATACGCCGCCGACTTTTGCACTAGTTGTACTTTCTCAACGGGGAGCGACTCGCCGAAATGCCAAGTCAGTCTCGCGTCGAGTACATAGCGTTGGTAAGAGGCATTCTAATAAAATGCGCCGTTAA